>Ga0302326_10010444_pt1 | contig 20123 bp, 17 predicted proteins | sample Palsa_T0_3_FD_202264 | JGI IMG/M metagenome (GOLD analysis project Ga0302326, IMG submission 202264) | Peat permafrost microbial communities from Stordalen Mire near Abisko, Sweden - Palsa_T0_3 | ecosystem: Environmental > Terrestrial > Soil > Palsa > Peat permafrost | place: Sweden: Abisko...
ACGCCGTAGGTGGGTGATCTTGCTGGTTTGCGCATGCGGCGCTATCCGCGCGGAATCGCAGGAGGAGCGCTGGGTCAAGCTGCAATCGGAAGGCGCACGCCTGCGAGAGCAAGGCAAGTATGAAGACGCGCGCGGCGCTTATGAGCAAGCGCTGCGCGTAGCCGAGGCGTGGGGAAGCGCGGACAGCCGGCTGGCCCAGACTCTGAACAATCTGGCAGCATCGTGCTACGACGGCGGTCACTATACCGAGGCGGAAAGCTACTACCGCCGCGCGCTGGATATCTGGCAGCCGGACCAATCCGCCGATGCCCGCCGCATTCTCGCCAGCCTGTGGGGCAACCTGGCGGCGCTGTATGTGGCGACCGCGCGAGCCGAACAGGCGGAGCCGCTCTATCGCAAAGCTATCGGCTTGGCGGACCAACCTGATGAGGAATCCACCGCGCTGCGCGCTACGTTGACGGGCGACCTCGCGGAGCTGTATCTGAAGCAAGGCCGCCCTGGCGATGCGGAGCCTCTATTGTTACGCGCGCTCGACGGCGAGGATAACCAACCGGAAAGCAGCAAACTGGGGCTCCTGCTCAACAATCTGGGCGCAGTGTATCAGATGCAGCGGCGCTACCGCGAGGCCGAGACCGATTACCAGCGAGCGCTGCGAATTCATGAGCGGTTATTGGGGCCGGAGCATCCCAAGACGGCCACCAGCCTGAGCAACCTGGCGGACCTTTACCATGCGCAAGGCCGCGAGGCGCAAGCCATTCCGCTGCTGCGGCGGGCGATCGAGATCGATGAAAAGGCGCTCGGGCCGATGCACCCGGACCTGGCCACGCGCCTCAACAATCTGGGCGGCATTCTGATGAACCAGGGGTCTCTCGACGAGGCCGAACAACTTTACAGGCGCGCGCTGGGCATCTGGGAGAAAGCCTTCGGAGCCGGCAGCGTGGAGACCGCCGTTGCCTGGAACAATATTGGCGATCTGGACCTGAAGCGCAAGCAATATGTCGACGCGGAAGTGTGCGATCGCCGGGCCTTGGAGATCTGGACCCGTCACCTGGGCGGCGATACTCCGCAGGCGGCCGTGGCCCTGCATAATCTGGCGGATTTGTATTCGGTCCAGGCCCGCTACGGAGACGCAGAGCCGCTCTACAGGCATGCCCTCGAAATTCGGGAGAAAGCCTTCGGACCGGAGAGCCTGGAGGCGGCTGCCAGTTTGAATGGTCTGACCGGGATCTACCTGCGAACGGACCGCAAGGGCGAAGCCGAAACGGCCGCCCGGCGCGTGCTGGCCATCCACGAGAAGATGTTTGGCCCCGACGACGCCAAGGTGGTTCCGGCTCTGGGCAACCTGGCGGAAGCGTTCGCCCGCCAGGGACGCGCGGAGGCAGCCCAGTCCGTATGGCGGCGCGCGCTGGCCATTGGCGAGAAATCGTTGGGTCCCGGGAGCAGCCTATTGCTGCCCGTGCTGAAATCGCTGGCGTTGGTGGCGCGCGATCGGGGGCACTATACGGAAGCCGAAGGGCTGCTGCAGCGTATGATCGCCATCGCGGAGAAGAACGCAGGCCCGCAGGAGTTGGTGCTGGCGTCTACGTTGAACCTGTTGGGCGACACGTATCGCGACGATGGCCGCTTCGCCGCGGCCGAGCCCTACTACCAGCGCAGCCTAGCGATTTGGGACCGGCGGCTCGGGGAAACGCATCCCGCTGTGGCGGCGGAATGTAACCGCCTGGCAGTGCTTTATCAGAAACTCCGGCGCATGGATGACGCCGAGTCTTTCTATCGGCGGGCACTGGCGATTCTGGAAATACACGACGGCCCCGATCACCCGGACGTGGCCACAACCTTGCTCAACTACGCCGGGCTGCTGCGCCAGGTGAAACGCAAGGGTGAAGCGCAGCGCCTGGAAGAACGCGCCAGAGCCATTCTGGCCAGCCGCACGCCGCCGCCGGACGGGGATGCTACCGGGCCTATCAGCAGCATCCGCTAGGGCGTGATAATATATGTCGTATGCGACGCGTCGTATACGACTATATGGCATGGAGCTGGTGTGCAGTCGGAATCGTCTGGCTGATCGCCGCCCTGGCGACCAAGCGAACCGCGCGCCACGAGGCCGTCGGCTCCCGCGTGCTGCACATCGTCATCATGGCGGCGGCGATTGTTCTGTTCGTTTCCTCGCTGCCCTTCGGCGCCAGGCTGCCGATGGGTCCGCTCGCCTGGCGATTCGTACCGGACTCGCCTGCGATCGCATGGACGGGCCTGGCCCTCACCGTGGCGGGCTGCGCGTTCGCCATATGGGCGCGCCTGCTGCTGGGCGGCAACTGGAGCAGCAGCGTGACCGTCAAGCAGGACCACCAGCTCATTCGGCGGGGACCCTATACCATCGTCCGCCATCCGATCTACTCCGGATTCCTGCTGGGGATGCTCGGCACTGCGCTGGCGCTGGGCCAATGGCGCGGCATCGCCGGACTGGCGCTGGCAGGCATCGGGTGGCGCATGAAATCGCGCGTGGAGGAGGCCTTTATGGTTGGGCAGTTCGGCGCCGCGTATATCGAATACCAGCGCCAGGTGAAGGCGCTCATCCCATTCGTTCTGTAAGACCATGGCCAAAGAAACGAAGTTGACCGGCATGGCGCAGGAGATCGAGGGCCACATGCGCGCCATCCGCCAGATCTTGCGCCGGCCCGTGGAAGCCGAGTTTGCGCGCGGCAACCTGACCGGCCCGCAGCGCAGCGTGATGCAAGCCCTGTTTCAAGCCGGCGGCCTTAGCCTGAAGGAACTCAGCCGCTCAGTGGGACTGGCGCACAGCACGGTCTCCGGCATTGTGGACCGCCTGCAGAAGCGCGGTATGGCGGAACGCCGGACCAACCCGGCCGACGGACGCGCCAGCACGATAGTGGTTACCGGGATGGTGCGGGACTACATGCGCGATATGTATCCGGCCATCGCTCTACATCCGGTGACGGCAGCGTTGCGCCGCGCCAAACCGGCGGAGCGCACGGCCATCGTCGAAGGCCTGCGCACGTTGCGCCGTGTAGTCGAAGCCACGGCCCGCCGGTGAAATTGTTATACTCGGGCTTCGACTTTATCTTATGGCGAATCCGAAATATGCGGTCTCCGACAGGCCGGTTCCGGTCTCCGAACTGGTCTCGACTCTCAGCGATGGGACCAAGGTGAAGCGCCGCGTCCCGCGCATGCGCGCTTGCAACGAGAAGGACGCGAAAGGGAAGCTTTGCGCGGGTCATCTGAAGCGGTGGTATTTTTTCGGTGATGAAGTGAAGGGGAAATTCGGCGCGGACGCCGAGGTGTATCGCTGCGAACATTGTAAGACGCTGTATCTGCCGAATGCCGAAGAAGTGCCCCGCACCGGCACCTTATCCTTTTAGCGGGATAGATGCGATGTGCGCGGGCCGGCCGGTTCGGTTAACGGCCTGAAGCACGTACCCTTGCTCGAACGCGGCAGGCCACCAACACCGATGGCCTGCCCCATGGCTTAATCCGCTGGCCCGGAAGATTAATTTCTATTAATGGATGCGCCAGAGCGGCTGGGTCGGATGTAGCATTTTGGCACCGGAAGCCGGAAGATATCACTATTTGAACAGGAAAGGCAGTTTTGCTAATGCGCTCTGATATTGTCCCCGGGGCTACCCTACCCGACTATGAGCTTTCCGACCATACCGCGAAACATCGGAGACTCTCCGAATTGCAAGGACAGCATCCCATGGTTCTGGTCGTCAGCCGCGGAGGTTACTGCCCCAAGGACCGCCGGCAGGCTGAAGGGCTTGTTGAACTCCATCGTGAAATCGAGGTCGGCTATTGCCGGCTTGTCACGATTAGCACAGACAACATCACTGAGACCAATGAATATCGCAGCGGAGTCGGTGCCCACTGGCCTTTCCTCTCCGACGCGGGGCGCATGGTCCAAAAAGATCTCGACATTGCCGAGTACACCGACCCTGCGCACAATCCCATGATCCCTCACGTATTTGTCCTCGAGCCCGATCTTGTCATTTATAAGATTTACAACGGCTACTGGTTCTTCGGCCGCCCCACGCTGGAGGATCTCCGCCAGGATCTGCGCGCCGTGACCAGGAAATGCCGTCCGGACTGGGACATCACAACGCCTGAACTCAAGGCAGCTTGGCAGCAAGGCCGCAAACAACTCTTCTACCCTTACGGCAAGACCTACGCCCAAACTCTTGGTGAACAGGACTAGGCGACGGATGGAGAGATCGAATTAGAGAGAACGATGAGGTGCAACGAAAATGTCGGAACCAATCAACAATAGCCGCCGACGCCTCTTGGGCGCTATGGCCATGTCCGTGGCTGCCGCCGAGCTTGGGGCTATCGGCACCGCGAAAGCGCAATCCGGCACGAACGCACGATCGTTCGGCCCACTGAAGCAGATCGATGCCGGGCTTCTGAACATTGGATACGCCGAGGCCGGACCGGTCACCGGCCCCGCGGTCATTCTTCTGCATGGCTGGCCGTACGACATTCACGCCTATGTAGATGTCGCCCCGTTGCTCGCGTCAGCCGGCTACAGGGTGATCGTCCCCTATCTGCGCGGGCACGGCACGACGCGCTTTCTCTCGAGTGAGACCTTCCGGAATGGCCAGCAGTCGGTGGTGGCTCTCGACACCATCGCTTTGATGGATGCGCTCAAGATCCAGAAGGCAATCCTCGCCGGCTATGATTGGGGCGGGCGCAGTGCGGATATCATGGCGGTGCTTTGGCCTGAACGCTGCAAGGCGCTCGTGTCGGTGAGTGGGTATTTGATTCCGAGCGCTGAAGTGAATAAGACGCCCTTGCCCCCAAAGACTGAACTGCAATGGTGGTACCAATTCTATTTCGCGACGGAAAGGGGCCGTTTAGGCTACGAGAAATACCGCCGTGATTTTAACAAGCTCATTTGGCAGATCGCTTCGCCCAAATGGAACTTCGATGACGCCACCTTCGACCGCAGCGCAGCGGCCTTCGATAACCCGGATCACGTCAGCATCGTGATCCACAACTACCGGTGGCGTATCGGCCTGGCTGAAGGCGAGGCGAAATATGACAACTTCGAAAAGCGGCTCGCCGAATTTCCGGTGATTACGGTGCCTACCATTACGCTGGAAGGCGATGCCAATGGCGCACCACACACCGACGGTAGTGCGTATGCCAAGAAATTCTCGGGCAAATATGCGCACCGAATCGTTAATGGCGGAATCGGGCACAATCTGCCTCAAGAGGCTCCGCAAGCTTTTGCGCAGGCTGTGATCGACGTCGATGGTTACTGAGTCGTCTGCGGCTTCGAGTCCGGTTATGAAAAATCTTGTCTTTTGGTCTGGAGCCGCGGCTCTCATATGCGGGGTCGCCGCGATTGCATCGGGAGCGGGAGACGAAGGACGAATGCCTGATTTGGAGGGCGCGGTAACATGGCTCAATTCCGCTCCCTTGAGCAGTAAGTCGCTACGCGGGAAGGTAGTGCTGGTCAACTTCTGGACGTACTCGTGCATCAACAGCCTGCGAGAGCTGCCGTACATGAAAGCCTGGGCTGCAAAATACAAGGATGCCGGCCTGGTGGTTCTCGGCGTGCATGCGCCGGAGTTTGGTTTCGAGAAAGATCCGGCCAACGTGAAGACTGCGGTGTTCGACTTGAAGGTCGCGTACCCCATCCCGATCGACAGCAACCATTCGATCTGGCAGGCCTTCCACAACGAATACTGGCCTGCAGACTACCTAGTCGACGCAAAGGGACGAATTCGATACCACCATTTCGGCGAGGGCGAGTATATCAAGTCCGAGCACGTTATCGAGGCACTTCTGCGAGAAAATGGGGTCACCGGTCTGGACGAGAGCACGGTACGTATAACGGCTGACGGGGCCGAGGCGCCACCGAGCGAAGATGTGCGATCGCCCGAAACCTACGCCGGCTACGCTCGCACCGAGAACTTCGCCTCGCCGGAGCGGATGGCGCGAGACGCACACATGACCTACAGCCCACCGGCGCGGCCCGCATTAAATCAGTGGGGACTCGGCGGATCGTGGAAGGCCGGCGCCGAGAGTGACACACTGGAATCGGCGCCCGGCAAGATTGTGTTCCGGTTCCATGCGCGCGACCTCCATATGGTCTTAGGCCCGTTGAAGAACGGGGCACCCGTTCACTTCAAGGTGAAACTGAATGGCAACGCGCCCGGCGACGATCGTGGATCCGATTCCGGCGCCGATGGCACAGGCGAGGTGCGACTACCGCGGATGTATCAGCTCATCCGGCAGAAGGGGCCGATCGAAGATGCGACCTTTGTGATTGAATTCCTCGATCCCGGCGTCGAGGTCTTTTCGTTCACGTTTGGCTAGCCCGTCATTCTGCCCTAAAGCCTGCCCGATTAAAATAACTGTCCATTTCCCGCCTAACCAAACAGAAACTCCATCGTTCTATAATCAGAGCGTCTATGGGAACTGGGAAACCGAAGGCCGACCTTTTGCCTGGCACGCTGGACATGCTCGTGCTCCAGACATTGATGCGGGGCCATTTGCATGGGTATGCGATCGCGCAACTGATTCAGCAATTGTCCGACGATCTGCTGCGTGTCGAAGAAGGCTCTCTTTACCCGGCTCTGCAGCGGCTTGAGCTGAACGGCTGGATCGAGGGCGAGTGGGGCCTCTCGGCCAACAACCGGCGCGCTCGTTTCTATAAACTGACTTCCGACGGCCGCAAGCACCTCGCTGGGGAGTCGGCCCGCTACCGCCAGGTCACCGGCGCGGTGGCCCGCATCATGGGGTTTGCTTAATCAAACGGAGAAATGCATGCGAGCGGGTTCACGTTGGAAGCGTTTTCGACGGCGCTTACGGTATTGGCTGGGCCACAGTGAAAGACAGCGCCTGCTGTGGGAAGAGATGCAATTCCATATCGAGTCCATGACTCAGGAGTTGGGCGCGCAGGGCATGTCCGAGCCGGACGCGCGTGCTGCGGCTCGCAGAAAGTTTGGCAATATGACACAAAAATCGGAAGAGGCGCGCTCCACCTGGATCACGCGCTGGATGGGCGATTTCGCGCAGGATTTACGCTACTCGTTTCGCGGCATGCGGCGCGACGCCGGGTTCACCGCGTTTACCATTCTGATTGCCGGCCTCGGCATCGGCGCCAGTTCCACGGTCTTCAGTGTGGTCAACGCGCTGCTACTACGCCCGCTCCCATTTCGCGATCCAGGACGGCTAGTATGGATTTCCAACGGCGACGACTGGACCACCACCCAAACCGAACATTATGCGGACCTCCGCGATTTGAACCGGTCGTTCTCCGATCTGGCGGGTTGGTCGGGGTTCTACCGCGCGGGCGATCAGCAACTGACGGGCGCCGGCGAGTCCGAGCGAATTACCAGCGTTCCGGTAACCGGCAACCTCTTCGCGCTGCTTGGTGTGGCGCCTGCAATGGGAAGATCGTTCACCGCCGAGGAGTGCCAGGGAAAATATTACGCTCCTCCGGCCATGCTCCTGAGCTACAGCTTTTGGCGAAGGCGGTTCGATTCAGACCCCAACGTCGTGGGCCGAAAGCTGACTTTGAACAACGGGCCGGTGACCGTGGTGGGCGTGCTGCCCGCGTCCTTCGATTTCGCCAGCGTCTTTGCTCCTGCCACGCCGGTAGATATCTTTATTCCCTGGCCGCTGAATGACAAAAGGAAGCCCACGGGAAACACGTTGAAGGTCGTCGGAAGACTGAAGCTTGGCGTGACTGTGCAGAGCGCGCAGGCTGAGTTAGCCATGTTGGGTAAACAGCTAACGAGCCAGTATCCGGATCGGAACCCGATCGTTCCGTGGCTGGTCCCACTGGCGCAACATGTCAGCCGACCAGTCGGTCCGGCCCTGTTCGTGCTAGCCTGCGCCGTTGGTGTAGTGATGTTGATTGTATGCGCGAATCTTTCGAATCTGCAATTGGCGCGGTTAGGCGCCCGGCAACAGGAAATGGCGATGCGGGCGGCGTTAGGGGCGGGCCGCTCGCGGCTGCTGCGGCAGATGCTCACGGAGAGCGTGGCGCTCTCGTGTTGCGGTGCGGTGCTGGGACTGGTCCTCGCAGTGGCCGGGACGCGCGAACTGGCGCACGTCCATGCATTCAACCTTCCTTTGCTCCAAAGCGTTCGGATCGATGGGAGCGCGCTCCTTTTCACCTTGCTGGCGGCGGTCGCTTCCGGCGTACTCTTTGGCCTGCTGCCGGCGCTATGGGTGGCGATGCTGTCTCTTCGCGAAGGCATGCAAGATGCCAGCCGCGGTTCGAGCGGCGGCAAGCGACATGCCTGGGTCCGAGACGGGCTGGTGGTATCCGAACTGGCCTTCGCCTGCATCCTGCTGGTCGGCGCGGGGCTGCTGATTCGAAGCTTTCTCCGCGTCCTCGACGTGAATCTGGGATTCCAACCGGAGCGAGCGGCCGCGCTGAGGATTGACCCGAGTTTCCGGATCTCCGGTTTCCCGCAGCAGAACGCTTTTATCGACGATGTGCTGAATCGCGCCCGCTCTGTCCCTGGCATTGTGGCGGCAGGGATTACCGACGTCCTGCCGTTGCGCGACGACCGGTCGTGGCAAGTCTCTGCTGTAGGACAAGTTTACGGGAAGGGCCACCCGCCGCCAGAGCCGTTCATTCGCGTGGTGAGCGACGGGTATTTCGCGGCGGCAGGAATTCCGTTGCGGTTGGGTAGAGAATTTACGGAGAGGGATCGCGCATCGAGCGAGCCCGTCGCGGTGATCAATGAGACGCTGGCCCGGACACTCTGGCCGGACCAGAACCCAGTGGGCCAGAGGGTCGCGACGGATGGGGGACGGAGGGTCGTCGGCGTAGTCGCCGACGTCCGTCACGAAGCTCTGGAAAAGGCGGGCGGGCCGGAAATGTATCTGCCGATGCGGCAAACCGGGGACTACGCGGCCATGCAACTGGTCGTGCGAACCGCGCTTCCACCGGACAATCTGGCGGCAGGGATTCGAACGGCGCTGCGGCCGATCGACCCGAATCTGCCGGTCCGCGAGTTTGTGACGTTTCAGGATCTGGTCGACAAGGCGGTTTCACCGCGGCGGTTCCTGGTGCTGTTGCTGGCCGGATTCGCGGCTTTCGCCTTGATACTCGCTTCGCTCGGGATCTACGCCGTGATTTCGTTTTCAGTAAGTCAACGAGTGCAGGAAATTGGAATTCGGATGGCGCTGGGAGCGTCCGCCACCGACCTGCAACGCGGCATCGTGCTCCGGACGCTTGGATTGGCCGCTGTAGGTCTCGGGTTGGGAATGGCGGGGTCGCGAGTTTTGTCGAGCGCGCTGGGCAGCCTGTTGTTTGGGATAACGACCGGCGACCCGGTGACATTTATCGAGGTGGGAACGCTGCTGATCGCGGTGGCGGCGATCGCCGGGTATATTCCCGCCTGGAAAGCATCCAGGATCGATCCGATGGTTGCGTTGCGGTCGAATTAACCCACGACCTTGGCAGCCTCGTCGAGTCACTCAACGAGCCGGAATATTTGCGGCCTGTTTTCAACACTTTGGGACAAATGGCTCCATTGTACTGTAGGCTCCGGGCTTATCGTTAAGGCGAAAGAGAGAGTTTCGGTCCACCTGTTCTCTGCCGTGAAGACCAAACATCCAGCCTAGAAAATCCTCGCGCTTCCTTTGTGGAGCGTCACTGCCTCAATCGCCGGACTCTCTCTTTCTTACACCAGTCTTACCAACCTACACCAGCAGTTTCCAGGGCGCCCGGTAATCCCTCGCCAGGAAACCGCGCGCGGCCTCCTGCGCCACGGTCGATTCGCGCTCGTCCCAGTCCAGGCGCATCCGGCTGCGCAGCGCCACGTTGCCTAACAGGCACGTGGAGGTCGAGCGGAAACACTTCTCGATGTCACTGGCCGGCCGCTGGCGGGTGCGCACGCATTCCAGGAAGTTAGCCCAGTGGTTCAAGTTGCCGCTCGAACTGGACTTCACTTCTTCGTGCCGGCCGCCCTTGCCCTCCGGTATCACGCGGTATCCTTCGCGGTCCACGTAAAGAGTTGCCTCGCTGCCACAGAACAGAATGCCACCGCCTTTGTTGAACATGGATTGACCGTTGGCGTTACGGTTCTCGTAAGTTGCGATGAAGCCCGGATACTCGTAGGTTACCTGCAGGGTATCGGGCGTCTCCCGGTTATCGGTGAACCACAGCTTGCCGCCGATGCTGGCGACGGAGCGCGGCATGGCTTCGTCGAACGCCATCTGCACGATGTCCAGCCAATGCACGCCCCAGTCTGTCATCATGCCGCCGGCGTAGTCCCAAAACCAGCGGAAAAACGAAAACTCTTTGGGGTCCACGCCGAAGCGGTTGGGGTTGAAGGGCCGCTTGGGCGCGGGGCCCAGCCACATATCCCAATCGAGCGACGGCGGCGGATCGCTATCCGGCGGATTGCCGATACCTTCCGCGGGCGAGTTGCCATAGTTCCATGTGCGCACAAAAGTGACCTTGCCCAATTCGCCGCGCCGCACGATGTCGCAGGCCTGCTGGAAGTGCACCGCCGAACGCTGCATGGTTCCGGCCTGCACGACACGGTTGTACTTGCGCGCGGCTTCGACCATCTTCCGGCCTTCTTCGACCACCACGCAAACGGGCTTTTCCACGTACACATCTTTGCCCGCTTTGCATGCCTCCACGGTCATGTAGGCGTGCCAGTGATCGGGCGTCGAGATATTCACGATATCGATGGACTTGTCCGCCAGAATCTCGCGAAAATCGCGGACCGCGCGCGGACTGTGCCCTTTCGCGCCGGCCTTGGCCATGGCGTCGTCCAGATTCGGTTGGTAGACGTCGCAGACGGCCACCACCTGCAGATTGGGCTGCCGCATGGCGTAACCCAGATTGCTCGTACCCATGCGCCCCATGCCGATGAACGCAGCGGCCACTCGATCGTTGGCGCCCCTGACGTTGCCGGTGAACAGGGAAGTGGTCAGCGCCACCCCCGCGGATTTGAGAAATTGCCTGCGGCCTGCGTTGGGATCTTCCATGCGCTGAATTCTACCACCCCGCAGAGGCCCAGCACTGTGGAGCTTTTCTACAAAACAGGCACGACGCAATGTTTTTCGAATTTATTTAAAAAAGTACTGGACAAAAAGATCTGAAAGAGTTACATTAGACCCATACAGACAGCATCCCTGGCGGCGAGTCCCCTCCCGCCGCCAACCCTCTGAGTGCAAAGGCCCCGGATACCCAGCCGGGGCCTTCAAATTTTAGCCCCCGAGAAAATTCCCCAGATAGCTCCTAAAAAGTACTGGACAAACAGATCTTAAAATGATACATTGTAGTCAATACAGACAGCATCCCTGGCGGCGAGTCCCCTCCCGCCGCCAACCCTCTGAGTGCAAGGCCCCGGTTACCCAGCCGGGGCCTTTATTTTTGGGCATCGCATTCTCGAGTCGCACCCTTGGGTTGCGCAGGACGCGGACGTGAAGTGCCCTGCAACGGGCATCTCAGGCGTGACCGCGGGCCAGTGCTAGGGCCTGTGGCAAGCCTTCAGCGCGCACGCTGCCCACGCGCTGCGCTTGATGACTGCTTCCATTAGGGAATCTACATGAGCCAACGACTTCGCCGACCAGGCTGAATCTGGATGGAGCCACTCAGGGACGTGCGATGGGCGTGCGCCTTTTTTGCACAGACTGCCATAACAGCGACGACAATCGCGAGTTCGGCGGACCCGGTCCGAACGGTCCGCACGGTTCCAGATTCACCCACATTCCGGAGCGGCGCTATGAGTCGAGCCAGGCGCCTCGTCCCGGCGGGTCGGTGGTGAATACGTTTCCGAATCCGGACCTGAGCGCGGCCGGCCCTTACCCGCTTTGCGGCAAGTGTCACGATTTGAAACTGGTGGTCGCCAATACCAGCTTCACGCAGCACGCGAAGCACATCAATGCGGGTTTCTCCGGCGCGGTGTGCCACACCGCGCACGGCATGGGAAGCTTCTCGCCGGCGATTTCCGGCGAGCGCCTGGTCAACTTCGATGCAAATGTGGTGGCTCCCAATGGCAATTCTCCGGTCTCGTACAGTTGCGCGGCGAATACTTGCAACTTGACCTGCCATCGGCAGCCTCACCCTGTAAAACCGTCCGCGGCCACCGCATCTCCGGCGCGGGCCGGCAAGGTGGGTCACCGGTAGGGAGCGGCCGCAGGGCCTCTGTGTTATAAAGCTTCTGTATGAGCCTTATCCCGCTTTTTCTTCCGCTGCTGCTTCCGCTGTTGCTGCCGGTATTGTCTTTCGGCGCCGACGCGCGCGCCGTCACGCCGGCATCCGGTCCGGCGCCGGTGGGTCCTTATTCTCCGGGAGTCGCGGTTGGAGAATACCTATATATCTCCGGCCAAGGCGCCCGCAAGGCCGACGGGTCGATGCCGGAGACGTTTGCGGAACAGGTAAAGCAAATGCTCGAAAACGTGCGCGCGGTGGTGGAGGCCGGCGGGCTGACCATGGAACATATCGTCTACGCGCAGGTCTACCTGGAAGACATGCAGAAATTCGAGCAGATGAACGCCATTTACGCCCAATACTTCCCGAAAGCGCCGCCCGCGCGGGCGACTCTCGGCGTGGCAAAGCTGCCCGGCACGCCCGTCGAGATGAACGCCGTGGCCGTGCGGGATTTGGCGGTCAGGAAGCCGGTCCTGGTGCCGGGCTACGATCCGCGCGAGCCAGTGTCGCCAGGCGTGATGACCGGCGACCGGCTTTTCGTCTCCGCCATGCGCGGGCGCGACCTGCACACGGGAGCCGTCCCGCCGGACGCCGCTGCACAGGTGGATGCCGCGCTCGACGGCATGAAGGCGGTGCTCGTGGCGGCAGGTCTTAGCTTGAGCCACATGGTGTTCGTCAATCCGTACCTGACAACGCAGATCCCGGCGCGGGTGATGAACAAACTGTATGCCAGCCGGTTCGAGTTCGGGAATACTCCGGCGCGGGCGACTATCGAAGTCTCGAGCCTGCCCGACGGCGCCCAGATCGAGTACACCGGAGTGGCCGTAAGAGATCTGAGCCAGCGGCGCGCCGTGCGTCCCAAAAACATGCCGCCCAGCCCGACCGCCAGCCCGTGCGTCTTTGCAGGTGACACGTTGTATTGCTCCGCGAAGAGCGCATTCATTCCGGGTCCTAACGCAGGCGTTTACGCGGCAACCGTGGAGCACCAGGTGCGCCAGTCGATGCGCAACTTGCTCGACAACCTGGAAGAGGCGGACATGGGTTTGGGCGATGTGGTAGCGGCCAATGTCTACCTGGACGATATTTCCGACTTTCAGGCGATGAATAAGATTTACGCCAAGTATCTCAAAGCGCCCTACCCGGCACGGACCACCGTTCAGCAAGTGGCTCCGGTGGAGCGGAAGGCGGATGACGAAGGCGCGTATCCGGACCTGGAGCAGATTTCGCTGATTGCGGTGAGGAAGGCGTCCCGCTAAGCCGGGTAGCGGCAAGCTGAGAGCGAGCGCCGCGTAAAATCTCACGCAGACGTTGTCCTACGATCAGATCCTCTCCGGGCTGCAAATCGTCAGGGAGACGATCTCCAACAGTCGCGGCACCATCGGACCGAGGCCTCTAGCGGCGGGTAGTGCCGAGGTTGTCGGAGCGTCCGGCTGCGAGGCGGGACCACTGGGCGGTGGGACGTCCATCGGTCCGGGTAGCTTGCTCACCTTTAAACCGTTGTGGCCAGCCGGCCGGCGAATCCTCCCACATCTCCTGCCGCCCGTAGACGGTCAAGTCGAGCAGCCGATAGCTGTTATCCATCGCCTCAACGCCCCGCGCCGTAGTCCAGTAAGTCTCGAAGACCTGGGTTCCTTGCCGCAGGTAGCAAACGATGTGCATCCTGCCCGCTCGCCGTCCAACCAAGAGGGTGTCGAGCGAGTGCTGGGCTGAGTACCAGGGCATCTCCCAGCCCATGAAATCGCGGTACCGCGCGCTCTCTTCATACGGGCCTTGGCAAAACGTGCCGTAGGTGACGTCGCGAGACTGAATATAGGACAGCTCGCGCACCTGCGATGTAACCCAGGTGCACCCCTCGCACTGCTCCGGCGCAGGATGTCCGCTGTGCCACATGAAGTAGTAGGCGATGAGCATCCGGCGTCCCTCAAACACATCCGATAGTGTCACCGCCCCACGTTCGCCAATGAGCGGAGTGCCGCCATCCACCTCGACCATGGGGAGCCGCCGGCTGGTGCCTGCAATGGCGTCGCCTTCTGTTGTGTGAGCCTTCTCTCGAACCCGCAATGCGTCCAGGTCGGCGTTGAAGGTGTTCCGATCGACTACCTTCGGGCTTCCAAGTCTATCTCTCATGAAGTCTGTCATCGTTCTCTCCGTTAGCGCCAGGGCGCAGTTTTCATTTTCTGAGGCGGCGCTCGACCTCACTGTCTTGTCAGTCACATGCTTCGTCGTCGTCGTTCCTTTCCGCGCGGTGATGAGATCACAGTCCGCCAGGATCTGCTCCTGCCTACGCACGGCGGACCCCGCGGAAGCACTCGCGCAGTTCCTGCGGGGAAAGAGCCGGCGGCTGGAAGGTGGCGAAGCGGCCGCCCTTTTCTTAGCTCGCTTTCGCCTCTGCGGCGCGCTTTCGGGCGGCTTCTTGAGGGTCGGTTATTATGTCGACCCACTTCGGGTCCGGCGAGGCCTGGGCGTTGTAGTTGTCGTGCCAATTCCACCACTTGTACGGCGGGGTCTGGGGGTACCCCCCTGGCGAGTCCTCCCAAGTCTCCTGACGGCCCAGCGGCGTGATATCGAGGTAGCCCCAGGTGGTCCCCATCGCCTCGTCGCCGCGGCCGTTGATGAAGTATGTGCGGAACATCCGCTCGCCGTCGCGGAAGAACACGTTGTGGCCGTGCCATTCATCGACGCCGAAGTCCGCGTCGAAGCCGTCGGTGATGGTGTACCAGGGTATCTCCCAGCCCATCCGCGCCTTCAGGCGCGCGATGTCCGCCTGCGGCGCGCGCGAGGCGTAGGCGAGAGTGGTGTCGCGGGCGTTCAGATGCGCCAGGTGAGCAACCTGATCGGCGCCCAGGGAGCAGCCGCGGCACGCGTGCTCGGGCCAGCCGAACACCCCGGGCTCGAAGAAGGCGCGATAGACGATCAACTGACGGCGGCCCTCGAACAAATCGAGCAGGCTTACCTTGCCGTTGGGTCCGTCGAACTCGTACTTCTTCTCCACAGCCAGCCAAGGCATCCGCCGGCGTGCGGCGGCGAGCGCGTCACGGGAGCGGGTCAATGACTTCTCCTTCACGAGGAGCTGCTGGCGCGCAGCCTCCCACTCCTGCTGTGACACGATCGGGGGCGTGTTCATCGCGAGATGCCCTTTCCCGGGTTCCGTGTCTCTCTCTTTGCTTGTTGCCATCTTACTTCTCCTTTATTTCTTGGAACAGACCGATACAATCTGAACTTGCCGATGCACACCGCCAGAGTCTCTCCCGTAGATCCGGCTCCGGCGACCGTTACCGCTGTGCATGCGATGCATGCCAGGCACATATGTCCCTTCTCTGAACTTTCTGATTTCAGCGCCGCCCGTGAAACCGTATCGCGCAGTTTCATTTCGGGTCGGATTTGTCTTGTACACTATGCCCCGCCCGCGATGCCGCCTGCGGCTGTGGTCCCGTTAGGTTGCCCGCCAAGTCGCCGGTCACACCGGCTTGGGGATAGCCCCCATCGGCCAAGCCCGAGGTTGTGCAGCGACGTCTCATTTTCTGCCGCATCCACTTTGAACACCACACCCGCGCCTGCCCCTCCGCCAAACTCGGTGGTTCCGTGGAAGTTCCCCGCCGCGGTGCGAATCACTCGCGTGGAGGTTCGCCTCCTTCGGCGGGCATGCGAAAGCGTGGATGACGATTTCTGTCGCAGCTTGCGCGCGTGCCGGTACCGTCGCGATGGCGGCCAGTGCTCCCAAAAGCAACGGTAGACCGGTAGATTCGAAGCGCGTTCTTTGTTGCGTGCCGCGAAAATAAAACCGCTTTGCGCAACCATAAATCTCCTCTCAAACGTCGCTTCCCTGGACTGCACTTCGCAGAGTAATTATACGCTCCGCTAGGGCCCGATGCAAAGCTAGCGCCGCTTCGGTTGCGCCGCTTCGCTTGCCTCGCGTCCGATTTTAATCGCCTGTCACATCTGCTTGTTGGGTGCGTCGCCGTCAACGGGCTTGCTAGTCAGTAGCTCTCGTGATGTATCTTCACCCGGAGCCTCCTTGGCGGTATGCTGTATCGCGCAGGCCGCGCTGACCTTCGCTCTACAAATCGGCCGCATTCGCCCGGGGATCTCGCGTGCGCGGTACATAAGCTGCGAAGGCTCCGTGAGAACCTGCAAACCATGTCTGCGTCGCCGCCCGCCGATTTGCGAGCCGGTCCCTTGCGCCCGGCTCGGTGGAAGCAACGGCTGAAAGCGGGCCGGTCGGGGTCACATGGTATTCGTCAATCCTATCTGACAAGGCTGACCCCAAGCAGGCGATCGGAATATCAGTGCGCCGGTGGAGCGCAAGGGGGACGAAGAGGGCGCGTATCCGGGCCCTGGAACAGATGTCGCCGATTGCGGTCAAGAAGGCGTCCCGCTGAGCCGGGTAGCGGCACGCTGAGAGCGAGCGCCGCGTAAAATCTCGCGCAGGCGTTGTCCCACGATCAGATCCTCGCCGGGCTGCAGCGTCATGGAGACGATCTCCAACCGGTCGCGGCTTTTGGGCGCTTTGGGATCCTCGTAGCCTTCGCGCACCGCCGGCACCAGGCTGGGATTGTTGGAGGTCAGCACCTCAATCCGCGGCTCGCCGGCCCGCAGTTTCTTATCGCAGTCCGCAACCGTGAAAGCCCAGGCCTCTTCATCCCAACTCACCTCCAGGGTCGGATAGCGGTTGCCGTCTTCGGGAATCCGGATTTCCGTTTTGACGCCGGGAACAGTATCGACCAGCTTCCGGATGCGCACGGCCCGCTCGTTCCATTGGCGGTTCAGCGCGGCCAGGTCCATCTTCGTCCAGGCCTCCACGGCGGCCAGACAGCCCATAATCTCCTCTTTGCCGACCTTCATCGCGCGGCATACCGCGCCTTCCCAGGGGCTGGTGTTGAGCATGGCTGCTTCGACCAGATCTTGGCGCCCCAGCAGGAGGCCGGAGCACTGTGGCGCGCACAGGCCCTTGCCGCCGCTGAAGCAGTAAAGATCGACGCCCATTTTGGCGTAGAGCTTCAGATTGTCGAGCGGGGGAATGCCCGCGGCATCGTCCAGCAGCAGCGGCGTCCTGGTCTGTTTGGCGATGGCGATGACCCTCTCCAGAGTGCCGCCCAGCGAGGTGGTATAGATCATCGCGGTGTTTTCGCCGATCGCGGCGCGAACATCGCTTTCTTCGCGCGCCAGGACCAGCTTTCCTCCCGCCAGACGAATGGCGCTATCGAACGCGCTGCGGCCGCCATGCATCACCACCTCGTGCTTCAGGCCGGTGGTATCGGGGAGCTGCCAGATCCTGGCCGGGTCGCTGCCGGCGATGCACGCTGCCGTGGCGGCGGCCATGGCGCCGGCCGCGCCGGAGGTGATCATGCCGGCCTCCGCGCCGGACAGTTCGGCGAGGCGCCGGCTCACGGCGTGCTGCAGCTCGATGATATCGACGAAGTGCAGGGAGGCGGCTTGTTTGGCGGCGCGAACTTCGGGCAGCTCCAGCGAGCCGCTCAGATACGTCCACGTACCGCGGCCATTGATGAACGGGCGCACGCCGATGCGCGCATAGATGTCGCCGTTGGTTGTTTTGGTCACGGCGCCAAGCGCTTTTTCGGCGGCATCCCGCGCGGCGAGATAGGCCAGCAGCGGCGCGGCGCCGGCCAGTTTCAGCAAATAGCGGCGGTCGAATGAGGTCATGAGTTGTATTTTCGCAGATCCCGGACTGCCCCCTTTGGACAAACTAATGAAGATCCGGCGGGCGCGGCGCGGAGGCCTGTCCGACGGGTGTGTCGTACCAGCGCAGGATATGATACGAGCTATCGGAGTTGCCCCCCAGAAACGCCACCTGTGCGCCGACGGTGCGGCGCAGGTCCGACAATTGGCCGTTCACCAGGCGCAGTCTGGCCGTGGAGCGCAGAGTGAAAATGCTCAATCCGCCGACCCGCAGGCGCGCGAAGCCCGGGCCGGCGATTTCCGCGAAAGGCGCCAGATCGGTCTGCGTGAGAAAGGCATGCGCGCGGCGCTGCTGGACCAGGGCCGCTACGCCCTCCGGCGGGATACCTATGGCGGCCAGTACGGCGGGCGCCGCGGTGTTGACATCGAATTGACGCGTGGCGCCGAACACCGAAACACAGTCGGCCAGACCGGTGCGCAATGCGAGATGCTGCCCGGATCCCTCGGCCGCGGGCTGCCACGTGCCGTAGAAAAGATCCGGCGTGACGCCCACTACCGACAGAAGCTCTTCGATTTCCTGGAAGCGCGCATGCGCCGCACGATAGGGTGGGCGCCGGGACGCATAGAAGTCGTCAAAAGGGCTGGAGCCACCCGGCGGCGGGGCGCGCCAGTCCACGATGGCCGCGGTAATATCCTGTGCGCGGGCGGCGTCCACGCCCAGATTCACCAGCAGGTTGAACAGGTCGCCGGGCACGGCGGCGTTGATATCGAACTTGGCGTCTTCGGGGAGGACATCGACCACCGTTTGGCCTTCCGGAAAATCCAATACGAAGAAGGGCGCGGGTGGTTTGAAAACTGGATTATCGGGATGCGTGCGGCCCCAATCCATATAGAGGATCGCGCGGCGCAGACCGCCTATGGCGAGATCCTGGCTGCGCAATCCATCGACGGCGGTGGCGCTGCGCTCGGCCTCGCCGCGCACCGTGTCGGCAAGCGAAATGGCGATGGTGGCCAAGGCGGCGGACAGCCATAGGACGGCGAGCAGAGCGCTGCCTTGTGCAGCCGGCGTTGGGTTACTGGTCCGCATACGTCTCGTTCGGCAGACGGTTAATGGGGATCGCGGCGCTGACAGTCAGCGGGCGCAGGCGGGCGGGGTTGTCTTCCAAGGGCGCCATTTCCACGCGCAGGCCTATCGGCCAGCGCTGTATGACCCAATCCGGGCGCCAGTGCTCGATGCCGGGGAGCTTGGCCGGCTCCAGATACGAAAAGCGGCACCAGGCCAGCTTGTCGGCGAGCACGAACGATTGAGTGGAGATTTGAATCGGAGCGAATTGCGGCATCATCAGGCTCGATTCCGGATCGGGCGCCATGCCCATGCAGAATTGCCCTGCGCTGAGCGGGCCGGTATAAGGGATCTCATTCACCACCAGGCGCACTCCGCGGCCCTCGTCGCCGGGGATCACCTGCAGCTCGAGGATGCGCGGCGTGCCGCGCCAGGCCTCCTGCAGCGAATAGGTGGAAACCAGCCGCATCGACTGCGGCTTCCCCTCGAAGAAAGCAAATGGAATGGCTGGCGCGCCCATTCCGCCGGAGCAGACCGCCTGCACCGGCATGAAGCCTCCGAGCTGCTGTTCGAGCAGCCGTTGCGCTCCGGCTACGCGGCGGTTTTCCATCAGGCGGGAGTTGGTCTTGTGCAGACTGTCGAGCCCCATACGAATTGTCGCCAGCATGCCGACGGAGAGCATGCTGAACAGGGTGACTGCGACCACCACTTCGATCAGCGTGATTCCGGCTGTAGGGCGACGAATCCTGGCCGCAGCTGCTTTGTTAGGCGGGTTAGGCGGCCACTGCCCGCCCTCCAAGAAGCCCTTCATTGGAGCTCCTCGATGCGGAGCGTATGCGCGCGGTAGCCGCTCAAAGCGAAAGTGCGGCGCTCGCCGCCCGCCGTCCACCAAATCTCCAGCGAGATTCGCTCGAGCGCTTGTTGGCCGGGCGCCGGATTTGGCGGCATTTCGAAGCGCGACCGCTGGGCGCGCCAGCCGCCTTCGGCGCCCCCGGTGAGCGAAGGATCGAATGCGCCTTGGACCGGAGTGTCCAGCGGCAAACGCGGATCCAGCAGCAACTCGTCCATCTTCGCGCGCGCCAGCAGCGCGGCGCGGTCGCGATTGGTGACGCGGGTGGCATTGCGCATGGAAGCGGTGATCTCGGACATCAGGCCAATCACCGCGATTCCCATGATCAACGTGGCCACCAGCATTTCGAGCAAGGTGAATCCCCGCGCTGGGCTTTTCGCTGGGCTTTTCTCTCTCATGGCGACTCCGGCTGCTCAATCTCAGTC
>Ga0302326_10010445_pt1 | contig 20122 bp, 16 predicted proteins | sample Palsa_T0_3_FD_202264 | JGI IMG/M metagenome (GOLD analysis project Ga0302326, IMG submission 202264) | Peat permafrost microbial communities from Stordalen Mire near Abisko, Sweden - Palsa_T0_3 | ecosystem: Environmental > Terrestrial > Soil > Palsa > Peat permafrost | place: Sweden: Abisko...
CGTTGGGCAAAAAATAGTCCTCCAGCGGCGGTGAAAACGGCACGGGTGTGTCGAGCCCGGTGACGCGCCGAATTGGCCCGTCCAGCTCCTCGAATGCGGATTCGGTCACCAGCGCGGCAATCTCTCCTGCGATCCCGCCGGTTCGCGTGTCTTCGTGCACCACCAGGAGTTTGTTAGTACGCCGTACGGATTCAAGGACGGTTTCCCGATCGAGCGGCAGAAGCGTGCGCAAATCCACCACTTCGGCTTCGATGCCCTCCCTGGCCAGTTCCTCCGCGGCTTGCAGCGATACGTGCACCATCGCCGCATAGGTCACAATCGTCAAGTCGCGTCCCTGCCGGCGCACCAGGGCCTTACCCAGGGGCACGGTGTACTCCTCCGTGGGCAACTCCTCTTTGATACGGCGGTAGAGGTACTTGTGCTCGAAGAAAATCACCGGGTTATTGTCGCGGATCGCCGATTTCAGCAGCCCCTTGGCATCGTAGGCCGTTGCCGGACAGACCACCTTCAGCCCCGGCGTGTGCACGAAGTACATCTCCGGATTCGCGGAATGAAATGGGCCGGCATGAACGCCCCCGCCAGAAGGGCCGCGAATGACAATGGGCACCGGAGCGCCCCAGCGGTAGTGCGATTTTGCGGCAACATTGGTAATTTGATCGAAGGCGCAGGCGATGAAATCCATGAACTGCATCTCCACCACTGGCCGCAAACCCACATAGCTCATGCCCACCGCCGCGCCCACGATTCCCGTTTCGCTGATCGGCGTGTCGATCACGCGCTCCCAGCCGAAGTGCTCCAAAAGCCCCGCGGTAACCTTGAACGCTCCGCCGTACACGCCGATATCTTCCCCGATCAGCAGTACCGCGGGATCGCGATCCATCTCTTCGATGAGCGCCTGGCGGATCGCTTCGAGATAAGTAACTTCCCGGGTAACTTCGGCCAAGACTACCTCCGTACTGGGCCGCTCGGAGTCCCCGCTGGCTTGCCGGCAAGATCCCCGAAATCGTCCACCGCCCAGGCCGCCTTGGCCGCCGATTGTGGTGGTAACAATTCGTTCTTGTCTCGACGCCATTGCGGTTCCACGGCGTGGCAGCCTTCGCAATAGACTCCCTGTTCGGCAAGTTCCGGCGGCGGGAGGGGAGAACTTTCCGCGAATGCTAGATCCTCCGCCAGTTCGCCTTCAATCCGCGCATGGATGGTTTGCAGCGTTTGCGGATCCCCCCAATGGTTTTCCTTCAGGAACGCTTCAAAACGCGCGATGGGATCGCGCGTTTTCCAGTATGCGAGCATTTCGGGCGGCACATACTCTGCGGCATCGTGCTGCGCGTGGCCGAGCATGCGCATGGTCTTGGCTTCGATCAAGACCGGACCGCACCCTTCGCGCGCATGGGCCACGGCTTCGCGCACTACGCCCAGCACGGCAGCGACGTCATTACCGTCCACGACGTGATGCGCGATTCCGTACGCTCGCGCGCGTTCCGCCAGGTCGCGCACGGGAACCTGCCTGGTCACCGGCGTCGAGTAGGCCCACTGATTGTTCTCGAGGATCAGCACGAAGGGAGCCTTCTGCGCGGCCGCCAGATTCAGGCCTTCGTGAAATGCGCCGGTGGAGGAACCACCATCGCCGATCCACGTCATCGCCACGATTTTCTGGCCTAGATAACGTCCGCCCATGGCCACGCCGGTCATGACCGGGATCAGGTCGCCCAGCATGGAGATCGGGGAAACCACATGGCGAACGTGCAGGTCGCCAAAATGGCTGCCGCTGTCTTTGCCCTGGGTGGGCGCGGCCAGGCGGGCCATGTGCTGGGTGAGGATGTCGCGCGGCTTGAACCCGCGCACCAGCAACGCCCCGATATTCCGGACCATCGGAGCGATCCAGTCTCCCGGCCCCAAGGCATACGCCGCGCCCACCGAAATGGCCTCCTGCCCGAGGCTGCCATAAATTCCGCCGAAGACCTTGTTCTGGCGGAAGAGCCGGACCAGCAGCTCTTCCAGCGAACGGTTGAGACGCAGGTAGTAGTAAAGTTCTAACGCTTCATCGCGAGTAAGCAGTGCGCTCATCCAGGTCTAATTCAACCGCCGGCCGTGTTCGCCGGCTGAAGTGCACTAAGCTGCGACCCGGCCAGCCACGCGTTCAATTCCTCGCGTTCCGCGGGCACCATCTGCAGCCCGAAGGCCGCGCCAAGTCCCGCGACCAGCTTGGGCGCGAATTCGCCTAGCGACACCGGCCGTCCCAGCAGCTTTTCAAGAGAGGTACATCGGCAGCCGGCGATGCCGCACGGCACGATCATGTCGAAATAACTCAAGTCCGTGGCCACATTGTAGGCCAGGCCATGCGAGGTGACCCAGCGGCTGAGGTGCACGCCGATGGCGGCAAGCTTTTCCTTCTCCGCCGGGAAACCGTTCGGAATGGTTTCCGCGGTCCAGACTCCCGTGCATCCCGCCACGCGGAAGGAGGTCACGCCGAAAGTCGCGGTGGCGGCAATCATGGCCTCCTCAAGCTGTCGCACATACCAAACCACATCGCGCCGTAGCGCTGCGAGATTTAACACCGGGTAGGCCACCAGTTGTCCTGGCCCGTGATAGGTGATGTCTCCGCCGCGATTGGTGCGGTGAAACTCGACGCCCCTTTCGCGCAAAAATGGTTCGGAGGCGCGCAGATGCTCGATTTTTCCGTTGCGGCCCAGCGTGATCACATGAGGATGCTCGCAAAGCAGCAGGACGTCGGGCGCCGCCCCGGCCTTGCGCGCGGCCACCAACTGTTCCTGCAGCTTCAGGGCTTCGTCATAGGGGATCTTGCCTAGGTCGACCGCGCGGCAGATCTTGCCACTTCCATTTGGCATCTCAGGACTCAACTTTTTTCCAACCTTAGCGTTCAGATGTTGATGGCCAATCCGCGAACCGATGCGAAGGCGTCGCCCATGGCTTCCCAGAGCGTGGGATGCGCGTGCACCGTGAACAGCATGTCGTCAATCGTAGCTTCCAGTTGCAGCGCCGTCACCGGCTCGGCCAGAATCTCGGTAGCCTGCGGCCCGATGATGTGCACGCCCAGGATCTCTCCGTATTTTTCTTCGGCCACCACTTTCACGAAGCCCTCAGGGCGGCCCAGGATGGAAGCCTTGCTGTTGGCTCCGAAGGGGAACTTCCCGGTCTTTACCGCATGGCCCGCCTCGCGCGCCTGACGCTCGGTCAGGCCGACGGAGCCGATCTGCGGCTCGCAGTAGGTCGCATTCGGGATTCGCATCCTCTCCAGAACGGGCACTGCCTTGCCCGCGATCTTTCCTACGACAATGATCCCTTCCATGGAGGCCGCATGCGCCAATTGCGGCATGCCCGCCACGATGTCGCCAATGGCATACAGATGCGGCTCCGCCGTTTCCATATACGGGCCCACCTGCACCAGGCCGCGCTCAATCTTGGCGCGACTCTTGTCCAGACCGAGTTTTTCAGTTTGCGGCACGCGCCCGATGGCGACCAGCACGCGCTCGGCGGCCAGTTTCTGCGCCGCGCCGGCCTTGTCGGTAAACTCCACCGCCGCTCCGGAGCCCTCTCTCTTCACCGATCCCACTCTTGCTTCCGTAAAAACCTGAATGCCCCTCTTGCGGAAGGCCTTCTCCAGCTCCGCGGAGATCTCCTCATCCTCAAGAGGCACGATCCGCGGAAGCATTTCCAGCAGGGTGACCTCGCTGCCAAAGGAGCGGAAGATGGAGGCGAACTCCACGCCCACCGCCCCGCCGCCGACGATCACCAGACTCTTGGGCACGGCCGGCAGTTGCAGAATCTCGCGGTTTCCCAGGATCACCTCGCCGTCGAACTCCACGCCCGGCAGCGAGCGAGCCTCGGAGCCGGTAGCCAGCATAATGTGCGTGGCCTCAATTTCGCTGGTCTTGCCGGCGCTCTCCACGCTGACCCGGCCGGGTCCGGCCCAGCGGCCCCAGCCCTGCATCGTCTCCACACTATGTTTGCGGAAGAGAAACTGGATGCCTTTGGCGTGCTTTGAGACGATTTTTTCCTTGCGCGCCAGGATCGCCGGCCAATCCAGATGGAATTCGGAAACTTCGATGCCAAACTCCTTGGCATTCTTGAAGGAATCGAATATTTCGGCGTGATGCAGCAGGACCTTGGTGGGAATACAGCCTACATGCAGGCAGGTTCCCCCCAGAAATCCATCTTTTTCAATCACCAGGGTTTTCAGGCCCCATTGCGCGGCGCGGATGGCGGCCACGTAGCCGCCCGGCCCGCTTCCGATAATCGCCAGATCGTATTGGGGCAAGGTCAACCTCCGCGCGGACTATCCATTGTGCCCGATGGTGAATGGAACAGGAGGCGAGTCTACCAATCGCTCCGGTGGGTAGCAACTTGGGTCGCGTGTCTTTTCACTCGTTTGGAAACGAATCGCACTCTCCGGTGCACCGCTTTGCGCTTGGCTGCATCCAATACCTGCGATGTATGGATCGTTGGCCTTGGGGCGGGCGATGCTTTCTTGACAGTTGTGAAGGGAGGCCCCTAGAATGAGCGGCTTGAAATTGGAACCGAAAGCGTCTGGTGGAACCGCGGTTATGGACAAGAAACGTCTCGACTACTACAAGAAGAAGCTGCAGGTCAGGCGCGAGGAACTGCTCAAGACCATCGCGCGCACCGGAGAAGAGGGTCGTGCCGCTGACGACGATCCCACCGTGGACCTTGCCGACAAAGCTGCCAACTCCTATACCAAGGAGTTTTTGTTCGGACAAACCAATACCGATCGTGCCACGCTCCAGTTGATCGACGAATCTCTCGAGCGCATCAAGAGCGGCAGCTACGGTATCTGCGTGCATTGCGAGACCGAGCTACAGCAGAAGCGTCTGGAAGCCGTGCCGTGGGCCCGCCATTGCACCGCTTGCCAGGAAAAACATGAACAGGGCTTGCTCTAAAGCCGCCGCTTAAGCCCCGCAGAGGCTCGAGTCAGGGCCTTTTTTTCCAAAGGCAAATCTCACCATTTCGTTTGTCTCAGGCAGACTTGCGGCATTAACCTGCCGCAAGTGAGGGTTAATCTGGATGCGTTTGGCGTGCGTCTAAAGGGTTTGGCGGACGCACTGGCTTCGGTGCTGTTTCCTGCGCCGTGCCGGATTTGCGGGCAGACCCTTGACAACGCTAGCCGTATCCCGCTTTGCTCTGTGTGCCTTGCATCCCTCCGTCCATATTCAGGCCCACAGTGTGTCCGCTGCGGGCGGCCGATTGTTTCACGGGTTGTGGCCGAGCCTGGCTCCCAGGCTCTCTGTTTGGCATGCCGCCGCGGGTTGTATGATTTCGATCTGGCGCGCAGCTATGGCGCTTACACCGATTCCATGGCCGGCGCGGTCATCCTGCTCAAGTATCATCAGGTGACCCCGCTGGCTGGATGGTTTGCAAGGCATCTGCGGAACCTCGCGGAGGCGCAGCCTGCTCTGGCTCAGGTGGACGTTGTGGTGCCGGTGCCACAGCATTCCATTCGTCAGAGGGAGCGAGGCTACAATCACGCCGAACTCATCGCCCGGCCCCTGGCCCGTTCCCTGGGGCTGTCTTGCCGGTCGTATCTTTTGCTCCGGACCCGCCCGCGCCCCGAAAAGCTCCGGCTTACCGTTCGAGAGCGCTGGACGACGGTTCGCGGCGCCTATGATGTCCGCCAGGGCACACGGGTTGACAACCTCAGGGTATTACTGGTAGATGATGTATTTACGACTGGTGCGACGTTGGACGCTTGTTCCCGGGCCCTTCGCCGTGCTGGAGCGGCTTATGTGGCAGCTTTGACGGTGGCGCGGGCGCTTCCCCACGGGCAATTGCCAGGTGTGGAACTCCCGCCGAAGGAGCCGTACAAGTGAGCGTAGCCGGAAAAGGGCCTGGAAAAAAGCCCGAAGTAAACGCGTCCGATCAGACCCCCCATGGGAGTCCTAGAACCGACAATCGTCTGCGTACTGCCCATCCGGTTCACCGCAAGCCAGCCGTCATGCAGGAACCCGTACTAGTCCTCAACGCCACATTTGAACCCATCAATGTGACCGCTGTCCGCAGGGCCATGGTGCTGCTGCTCAAGGGAGTGGCCCAGGCCGAGGAGGTGAATCATGCCGAGGTGCATTCCACTTCGCGCGCGATCCGCGTGCCCTCGGTCATTCGCTTGCTCGCCTACCGTCACATTCCGCAGCAAACGCGGGCGCTCTCGCGCAAGAATATCCTTCTGCGCGATCGCAATACATGTCAGTTTTGCGGAAGCATTTTCCCCGCCGCGGAATTGACGCTGGACCACGTTGTGCCTCGCTCGCGCGGCGGCCGTTCTTCCTGGGAGAATCTGGTGGCCTGCTGCTACCAGTGTAATAATCGCAAGGGTGATCGCACGCCCGAAGAGGCGGGCATAAAGCTGGCCCGCCGGCCTCGCCCCTTCACGCTCTACACCTCAAGGCAATTGATGCGGCTCATCGGCAATCGCGACGAAAAGTGGCGTAAGTACTTATTTTACTGAAGTTTGGTATATTTGGCTTTGTCCTGAAGGGCCGCTGGCCATCTGCTTTCTGATCGTTGCAACCTTTTTTGCTCCTCGATAGTCTAATATTTAACGCTTCTAGGACACACCCCGGGAAGCAGTTAAGGCTTCGGCCAAGGCTGCTTCCTTAATTTTTTCTAGGGCAGCCTCCCTTCGGTAGCCGTTTAGCCGTGCCGTAATACCACCTTAAGACCGCGGCGCCAGTGCTCGCTTACTCCCACACGGCAGATTTCAATTTCGTCGCTCAGGTAACGCAAGACGATATCCGTCGCGGAATGAAAGCGAATCGCCGGCGCCACCAGGTAAAGCAGCGGCGGGCGAGTGTCCAATATGATTCCGGGAAAATAGCCGTAGCGGGAAAAATCCTGTTGTGCGTGATGCCAACGGACACGCAGCCAATAATCCACCGCCTGCAGGGCCAGGTGTGGATCTTCGGCGACCTTCAGTTCCACAACCGCCAGGCGTCCGCTGCGCGTAACGCCGATGAGATCCATTACGCTGCGATCCCCCGCGGAAAGCGCGGGCACTTGCTTGTACAGGAATCGCGTGTCGAGCCGCGCATCGATTCGCCCCAGATCGCCGGCGACCATCGTCTCAAGCCAGCGCTCCGATTGGGCCCGGTAAAGCGCGTGCTTGGTGGCCGTGGAGACCGGCGAACGATACGTCTCCAAGTCTTTGACTAGACGCTCGAAATCCGCTTGGCGATCAGCAGTGAGCGGCTGCTGTGGGTCTCCGGCGCCGTAGAACACACCTGCTCGTGTCCAACGCGCAAAAATCAATCCGCGAAAACGCAGCGCGACTTCGCGCGTACCCGGTATCCATTCGGCTTCCATGATTCCCGGAGCAAGACTCTGAATGTGCTCGACCGCAGGTCTGGCTTCCGCCAGGATGGCTTCGGCTTCCCGCCGTGGCGCCAGCCACGTCTCCCAATTCCCGGTGTCTTGCGGATCCACGAGCCGCGCCCGCCACGTATCCACGCTATATTCGTACAGCTCCACCGTCGTGGACCGTGAAAGAGCCTGCAGGCGATGTTTGGTAACGCGTCCGGCGTCTGCCGGAAAAAACAGGCGCAGGCCGGCGACGCTCTTGCTTCGCGGGGATTCGCGCGTCCGGTCGAGCCACAGCAGGCCAAACGTCAACAAGGCGTCATGCGTGGCCGCGGACTCCCCGGGAGCCGTGCCCAGCACGGCCCAGGTGCGCGAGTCTCTTTCTAGAATTGCGCGCGCATAATTTCCCGACAGGGAATGCTTCAGGTCCGCCTTGTTGGTCAACGAAACGATTTGTTCATCGGGGAATTGCTGCGTCAGTAAGTCTCGAAAGCGCGTCTGGAATGCATCGCGGATCACTTCTGCAGGGGTGCGCGGGAAGTTGTCCGCGGCCACAAATTCCAGCCGGTCGGGGCGGCTGCGCCCCAGCCGCATGGTTTCCAGGGCGAGCAAACCCGCCTCCTCGGCCGCGACTCTCAATATGCGGCGCACCAGATTGCGTTCGCTCCCCCAGAGATGCAGCAGAACCAGATCGCCCTGCTGGCGCACCTGGTAACCGAAACCCTCCATCGCGCCGAGCCGCGCGCCGTTTTCACGGACTTCCACGCGGCCTTCGGCGAATAATCGCTCCAGCCCCTCGGTAAGCTTCTGGGCAAGCTCCATCGCGCAAGAGTATAGATGAGGAGCGTTCTCGCAGCGCGGAAAGCGTATTTTCGCAGAAGGAGCAGCGCGGCTACTGCAGGACCAGCCCGGTGATGTGCATCGTGGGATATGCCTGGTTCCATTGCGCGGGCATGGTTTCATAGTCGAGCTGAAAATCGCGCTGGTCGTTGGGAGCCAGCGGCGGAGCCGTGGGGCTGAATAGAAGCTGCTTATCCCGCAGCACGACTTGGTTGAAGAGGTCGTGAAATTCCAGGCTGATTTCGATCTGGCGTACCGCGCGCGGGCCGCCGTTCAAGACCGTCCCAAATACGAAGGTGACGTCCTGGTTCAGAAAATTCGTGGCTCGGCCCACTTTCGGCTCTAGAAATTGGATCTGCGAAGCATAGGCCTGTTCGGACGGCCCCATTGGCAGCACTTGCTCGACGGGCTTCGCGGTCGCCGGCACAAAATGGTTCACCAGGTACAAGCCGCCGATCACGAAAAGCATGCCGGCCACCCCAACCAGAAGGACTACGGGCCCGCGGCTGTTGGTCTCCTCACTCATATTCTTAGTCTTCTCGCTTTCTCTCAACGGCCGAGGAGCAACCTCTGAATGAGCGGCTCGGGCGTGCCCGCCAGTTGCATGCGCTCCTGCACCGCCTGAATATCGTAAGGCACGCGCCAGAATTCAACCACCATGTGATCCAGGTCGGCAATGGCAAATGCCGCGCGCGGATCGGCGTCGCGCGGCTGACCTACGGACCCTGGATTCAGCAGGTAGCGTGTGCCCGGCTCCAGGCGCAGCGCTGAGAAACTGGCTCCGGGCACCGGCCGCAGTTGGATCAGATCGACAAGATCGTCGCGATAAGAAAACCCTCCTTGAAAGTGCGTGTGACCGAAAAAGGTCACCAGACCCGGAGAGGTCAGCAAGGCATCGAGGGCCTGCAGCGGGGCGAAAACGTATTCGTCTTCATTGTGAAAAGCTCCATGGACCAGCGTCAGGCCGTCGGCCTGCAGCGGTCCGGCGGGCAATTGTTGCAAGTAGAGGATGTTGTCCGGCCGCAGTTCGGCGCGCGTCCATTCCATCGCCACGCGCGCCAGGGGATTGAAATCGTCCAGGCTGTCAATGCCGCAAGCGGCTTTGTCGTGATTTCCGCGGATGATCGTGGGGGCGAGGTCGCGGACGCGATCGATGACTTCATTGGGGTCTGGACCATAGCCTACCAGGTCCCCCAGGCAGACGGCGCTCTCCCAACGGCCTTCGGCGGCCTTCAGGCATGCCGCCAGGGCGGTCAGATTCGCATGCACGTCACTCAGAACCAGAAAGCGCAAAGGCCATACCTCGCGGCGCCACAGAGAAGTCCAGAGAGAAGTATAGATGATGAGCCGCGGTACCGCGTGACGTGTTTCTGGCTCGCAGGACCCTGGGAGGATCTACGGAAGACGAAATGTGATCTTCACTTGTATGTGCGTTGCTCTCGGTTCGCCATCGAGGTGTGCGGGTTTGTAAATCCAGCCGCGCACTGCCTCGAGCGCCGCCTGCTGCAGAAAACCGTTTCCACTCAGCGGTTTTACGACCGTGACGTGCCCCGTGCCGTCCACCAGCGCGTCGATCACAACGTCTCCTTGAATGTGTTGCGTGCGCGCCGCCGCGGGATACGCGGGCGGTGGTGAAGAGATCAGTATGGGTTCCTCGAAATGGCCTCCCGCTGCGCGTTCGGCCACGGGTGGCTTGGGCAGAGACGGCCCGCTCGCTGGTTCGGTGCTTGCAAACAAGCTGCCTTCAAGGCCGGAACCGTTTGCCCCGGCGGGCAGCATCGGCGGAGGTTCGGCCGAGGACGCAATGGCCGATTTAGCGAGAGGTTGCGCTATTCTGCCAAGAATCTTTGGGGGCGCCGCCAGTTTCGGCGTCGGCGCAACCGCGCTGGGCTGGTTCGCAGCCGGTACCGTCCCGCTCGAAATCACCGCTGGTTGGATTGCCGCGCCGCCGGGAGTGCCGGGCTGCGGTGTGACCACTACGGAAACGCTGGCCTGTGAAGAAGACGGCGCCGCTGGCGCCTCGCCGGGCTGTTGCGCAGGAGCATTTTGAACGGCCGCTGTCGGTTGCGGAACCCGTCCCGCCGCGCGGCCTCGCAGCAGCATGTAGCTGCCCACCATCACGCCAAGTAGGACAACAGCGGCAATGGCAATCAGCAATGTTTTCTTTGGGCCTGTGGAATCTCCCGTGGAATCTTCCGTCTGAAGCTGGGCTCCCGTGGACTGCGCCCTTTGCGATTGGGGCAGCGCAGCGCCAAAAATCGTACCAGCAACTTCGTGCTGCTCGGCTGGTGCTGTCGGCGGCGATTGCGGAATGATCGCTGGAACAATTTCCTCTACGGCCACCCGTGAGGGCGCAATGGGTTGCGGCGCCGGCGTAGGAACCACTGCCGGAAACCCGGTCAGAACCCCCGCCGGAGTCGCGACCGGTTGCGGTGCTGCCGGCTTGGTTGGTGGCGAAGGGACAATGGTGTTGGATGCTGTCGCAGGAGGAGCGCCTGGGTGTTCCGATTGGAAACAATCCCCCCAGAATCCCGGCGCCCTCTGCGTGAATTCGAGATCCACATAGTTTTGAATTCCCGGTTGCGTCTTTACGTTGGCCACCCTGCAGAGCACGTCCGCGCCGCTTTTCTGGTTGGTGAGTACGATCAGTTCTCCGGAGGTCAGCTCGGCCGTCAGGCGCACCACCGCGCCGTGCAGGAACACGATCACCGTCCGTGTCTCTTCGTGGACCGCGGGCAGGGGCTTGGCGATGCCCTTCACGGAGGCAGAGCTTCGCGAAGCATGAATGACAACCGGAATCTCCACGCCCACCGCTTCGCGCCGTGAGGTCTGGGCGACGTTGGTGGTGTTCGGAGTGCCCGAATTAGCGCCTTGGGCTGCCCCGGGCACGGATTCGTTTGTGGTCGTGGGCATAATCCAAATTCCTCTCAGAACGAAAGGCGGGCCCGGAAGCTGAGTGCCATTGTTAGCGGATGGGCCGAAGTGAAACATAGTACACAAGTACTAACGTGCCTTTTTGCTGCGAATCCGCCAACTCCCAGCGGATTGCTCAGTACAGCCAGGCAAACGTCGTGCGCGTGAGTTTCAAAGGTGGGAGATTTCCTGGATCGATTTTCTATCGGATTAGCATGCAATCGCCGTAACTGAAAAAGCGATAGCCGTCTTCGATGGCATGCCGGTAGGCGCTGAGAATTGGGTCCTTCCCGGTGAAGGCGGCCACCAAAACGAGCAGCGTGGAACGGGGCAGATGAAAATTTGTGAGCAACTGATTTACCAGCGCGAAGCGATGGCCCGGCCGGATGAAGATATTCGCCACGCCGCGCCCGGAGGGCACGCTGCCCGGCGGCATGCCCTGGCTGGCCGCTTTTTCCGCCGCATCCTCCAGCGTCCGAACCACCGTCGTTCCTATGGCCAACAGCGGGCGGCCCGCCCGATATGCGGCCGCGATAGCCGTCGCGGTGCTCTCGGGGATTTCATAGGACTCGGTGTGCATTTCGTGCTGATCAAGATTTTCGCCGTGTATCGGCTGGAAAGTTCCCAGCCCCACATCTAATGTGATTTCACAGACGGGAATTCCGCGAGTCCTGATCCGCTCAAGGATCTCCCGCGTAAAGTGAAGGCCTGCTGTGGGAGCCGCCACTGCGCCTGGCTGCCGCGCGAAAATCGTCTGGTAGCGATCGCCGTCTGCAGGTTCGTCAACCCGCCGGATGTAGGGAGGCAGCGGAGTGTGGCCGATCCGCTGAATTGTCGCCAGGGTGTCGCCGGCGCCATAAAATCTGAGTGTTCGCAGACCGAATTCGCCGCGGCCAACCACTTCGGCTTCGAGCTCCCCACCCTCAAAAATCAATCGCTCGCCGACGCGCACCTTGCGGCCGGGCCGCACCAGGGCCTCCCAATGTTCGGCGTCGAGACGCCGCGAAAGCAGCACCTCGATTCGTGAAGACAGGAAACTGCCGTCGTTCGGTTCTCCTGTCCCGGATCGCTCTGCGCGCACACCCGCACGATGGCAGAAAAGCCTTGCCGGAATGACCCTGGCGTTGTTCAGAACGATCAACTCATCCCCACGCAGCAGGTCTGGAAGCTCGCTGAAGCGGCGGTCTTCAAAATTCCCTGATTCCTTTTGAAGCACGAGCATGCGTGAGGCATCTCGTTCTACCAGGGGTCGCTGCGCGATAAGCTCGGTGGGGAGCTCGAAATCGAATTCGGATAGGAGCATGAATATGTCTAAGTTATTGTTTATATTGCATATTATGGAACAAATGGTCAAGATATATCGATCAGAGAAAAATACTTGACAACACAACACGCATATAATATGCTTGTGCTCGTTGTACATATTAAAACTCAGGAGCTTTGTCCTTGAACACCGTTACCAGATGGGAGCCGTTCCAAGGTTTTGCCTCTCTGCACGACCAAGTCAATCGCTTGCTTGACCGAACTGCGGAAGGTGATTTGGCCGCCTGGGCTCCGGCAGTTGACATCTACGAGACGGAGCACGAGTTGGTCGTGAAGGCCGACTTGCCCGAAGTCGACGAGAAGGATATCGACGTTCGAGTGGAGAACAACACACTGACCATCCGAGGCGAGCGCAAGTTCGAGAAGAGTATCGGCCAGGACAATTATCTGCGCGTCGAGCGCGCCTATGGCGCGTTTACACGCAGCTTTTCCCTGCCCAATACCATCCATACAGAAGGGATTCGCGCCGAATATAAGAACGGCACGCTCACGGTTCATATGCCCAAGCGCGAAGAGTCCAAGCCCAAGCAGGTAAAGGTAAATGTCTCGGCGGGCGAAAAGTAAACTAAACTCACGATGACCGATGGACGGAGGCCGGCAACCCGGTCCCCATCCTTGACACTTCGGAGCTGCGAGGAAGAAACAATGCTGCGATACGACAAACTCACTGTTAAAGCTCAGGAAGCCATGCAGGCGGCTCAGGATATTGCCGAAAAAAGCGGCCAGCAACAGATTGAGCCTGTGCATCTGCTGGCTGCCCTGATTGCCCAGCGTGACGGCGTCGTGCCGCCGTTGCTCAGCCGGCTGGGCATTCGCCCGGAGGCCCTCTCGGCCGAACTGGATAAGCTGCAGGCGCGCCTCCCGAAAGTGAGCGGCGTCTCGCAGCAGTACCTCAGCGATGCCACCAACAAGATTCTCGAAGCCGCCTTCGACGAGGCCGAAACATTCAAGGATGAGTACGTTTCCACCGAACATATCTTGCTGGCCATCGCCTCGGCGCAGAACGACCCTGCCGGACAGTTGCTGGCGCGTCTGGGCGCGTCTCACGAAGCGATCCTGCAGGCTCTGGCCGCCGTTCGCGGCAGCCACCGCGTCAGCTCTCCCACGCCCGAATCCACGTTTCGCGCCCTCGAACAATATGCGCGAGATCTCACGGAAATGGCCCGCCGCGGCAAACTCGATCCGGTGATTGGCCGGGACACCGAGATTCGCCGCGTGATGCAAATCCTTGCCCGCCGCACCAAGAATAATCCGGTGCTGATTGGCGAGCCGGGCGTGGGCAAGACCGCCGTGGTCGAGGGCTTGGCCCAGCGCATTATTTCCGGGGATGTCCCGGAAGTTCTCAAGCCCAAGCGCATTGTCGCCCTCGATCTCGCCGCGCTGGTTGCCGGCACGAAGTATCGCGGAGAGTTCGAAGACCGCTTGAAGGCGGTGTTGAAAGAGATCACCGAAGCCTCCGGTCAGATCATTCTTTTCATTGACGAGCTGCACACCCTGGTGGGCGCCGGAGCCGCGGAAGGTTCCATGGACGCCTCCAACATGCTCAAACCGGCCCTGGCGCGCGGAGAGCTTCGCGCCATCGGCGCCACCACCATCAATGAATATCGCAAGCATATCGAGAAGGACCCCGCGCTGGAGCGGCGCTTCCAGCCCGTTCTGATTGCCGAGCCTTCGGTCGAAGACGCCATCGCCATCCTGCGCGGGCTCAAGGACCGCTACGAGCTGCACCACGGCGTGCGCATCAAGGACGCCGCGATTATCGCCGCCGCCACTCTTTCGCAGCGTTACATTACCGACCGCTTCCTGCCCGACAAAGCCATCGACCTGATCGACGAAGCCGCGGCGGCCTTGCGGATGCAGATGGATTCTCTGCCCCTGGAAATTGATGTGATTGAGCGGCGCATCGTGCAGCTGGAAATCGAGCGCCAGGCGATGCTGAAGGAGACCGACGAGAGCTCCAAGAAACGTCTCGGCGTGTTGGACGCCGAGCTGGCCGGTTTGCGCGAGCAAACCAATGCGCGCAAGGCCCGCTGGCAGGTCGAAAAAGACGCCATCGCCGGGATTCGCAAACGCAAGGCGCAGATCGAGGATCTTCGCGCCGAGGAGCAGCGCTACGAGCGCTCCGGAGAGCTTGCCCGCGTGGCCGAGATTCGCTACGGCAAGCTTGCCGCCGCCGAACGCGATCTCGAACAGGCGCAGAAACATCTGGCCGAAGTGCAAAAAGATGGCCGAATGCTCAAGGAAGAGGTGGACGAAGAAGACATCGCCGTGCTCGTCAGCAAGTGGACGGGCATCCCCGTGGGCCGCCTGCTCGAAGGCGAAGCCAGGAAGCTCGTGACCATGGAGGAGCGGCTGCGGGAGCGCGTGGTCGGCCAGGAAGACGCTCTCGAGCGCGTGGCCAATGCCATCCGCCGCAATCGCGCCGGCCTTTCGGATCCCAATCGTCCCATCGGCTCCTTCATCTTTCTGGGGCCCACCGGCGTGGGCAAGACCGAACTGGCCCGCGCCCTGGCGGAGTTTCTGTTCGATGACGAACGCGCCATGATCCGCATCGATATGTCCGAGTACATGGAGAAGCACTCTGTCTCGCGCATGATCGGCGCCCCCCCGGGCTACGTGGGATATGAAGAGGGTGGCCAACTCACCGAGCAGGTGCGCCGCCGGCCGTATTCCGTGGTTTTGTTTGACGAAATTGAGAAGGCTCATCCCGATGTCTTCAATATCCTTTTGCAGATTCTCGAGGATGGCCGGCTTACCGATGGCAAGGGACGCAAAGTCGATTTCCGCAATGCCGTCCTGGTCATGACCAGCAACGTCGGCTCCGCCGCGCTGTTTGAATTGGCGGGACAAAATCCAGAGCGCGCCCGCAAGGACGCCATGGAGGCGCTGCGCGCCACCTTCCGCCCGGAATTCCTGAACCGCATTGACGATATCGTGCTGTTCAATCCGCTGGGCCGCGAACAGTTGGAAAAGATCGTGGATCTGCAGCTCGCGGCGGTCTCCAAACTGTTGGCCGATCGCCAGGTGCGCATCGAGCTCACACCCGCCGCCAAATCCCTGGTGCTGGCGGAGGGATTCGATCCCGCCTATGGGGCGCGCCCCTTGCGGAGAACTGTCCAGCGCCTGATTCAGGATCCGCTGGCCATGGAAATTCTGGAGGGCCGCATCCATCAGGGGGACATCATCCGCGTCGACGCGGACACCGCTACCGGCAAGATGAAGTTCGTACACCAGCAGCCCAAAGCTGCTGAGCCCGAACGGGCCGCCGAACCTGCAAAGGTGGCCGCGGCCACCCATGGCAAGAAAAAGAGTTGAAGTCGAATGGCCGCTCGTTGAATTGACGCGCCCCCGGCGCGGCATCTAGACTGAAAACGGGACGCGAGATGGTTGCCGGTGGAGGCCCTGAATCATGCGAATGCTGAAGACAACGTTCCTGCTTACGTTACTGACCTTGCTCTTGGTATTGGGTGGCCAGGCCATGGCCGGCCGGCAAGGACTGACGTTCGGACTGATCCTCGCGGTGGTCATGAACGGCGGAGCCTATTTCTTCTCCGACAAAATTGCCCTGGCGTCCAGCGGTGCGCGCCCCGTCACCCGCGAGCAAGCCCCTCGCCTCTATGCCGTGATGGAGCGCCTGGCGGCCAAGGGCAGGCTGCCTATGCCCAAGTTGTACGTGATCCCCCAAGCCGCGCCCAACGCTTTTGCCACCGGGCGCAATCCCTCGCATGCCTCCGTCGCCGCCACGGAGGGGTTGCTGGAGTTGATGAGCGACGATGAACTCGAAGGGGTGATCGCTCACGAGCTCTCTCACGTGCGAAATTACGATATCCTTACCACCTCCATCGCGGCAACTCTGGCAGGCGCTATCACCTGGATTGCCCAAATGGGTCGCTGGGCCATGATCTTTGGAGGCTGGGGCGGCAGGGATGAAGACAACCGAGGCGGCGGTGGGTTGGGTGCGCTTTTCATGCTCATCCTCGCCCCAATTGCCGCCATGCTCATACAGTTGGGCATATCGCGCCAGCGCGAATATGCCGCTGATGCCGCGGGCGCGAAACTGGTCGGGCACCCCTACGGCCTGATCAGTGCTCTCGAGAAGCTCGGCGCCTATAACAACCGCATTCCCATGAATGTCTCGCCGTCCAACTCCTCTTTATACATTGTGAAACCTCTCAGCCCCGGCCAGATCTTCACAGGCATGTTCAGCACCCACCCGCCCCTGAGCGACCGCATTGCGGCGCTGCGGCAAATGACCATAGCCCGCTAAAACCTGCGCTGTGGCCCCCCTTCGGAAGATTTTCCCGGGCGAATACCATTTTTGCATGTTTCCGCGGATGAGTCGTCCGGATACGCTCGGGACTCCCATGCCATGGAGTGTGCATAAGTGATTGTGTTGTAACTAGATATGCTCGGCATCGCTTTTGCCCAGGGTTGGCGTCAGGCTTGCTACGTCTTCATGCGGGGGAAGTTTGACTCGTGTTGCTGCCTATGACCTGCAGAGCGACCATTGGTATGATTTGCGAATATCTGGAGGGAAGGCTTTCTACTCCGGTCTCGACGGCAATCCAGGGCCATCTGAGCTATTGCCGCGACTGTAGCCTGGTGCATGAGGCTGCTCAGCGGACCCTTCAAGCCTACTTCGATGACGACGTGGTTCATATCCCCTCGCACCGCGCTAAAGTTGCTTGAAACTTTGTCTCTCCCGTTTTTTCCTCATTCTCCAGAAAAATCCCTTGATTTCTTCTATCTCTATTAATAATAAGCAGTTATGCACACATGATGGCAATCAAAAGGCTGCTGCACATGTACAAATTACACTGTATGGATACTAGTACTCAAGCCTCGTTTCGCTGCAGAAAACTTGTTAAGTCATTATAAATTAATTGGTTAACGCCAACATTGTCCCCCTGATTTTTTTGGCTCCATGCGTGCATTTACCCCCTCAGAAGGGCAACAAAGGAGAGGCACAATGAGCGACGAAAACAACAGCTTCGATAACCAAGTTTCATTGCACGAGGACGGGGCCCCGCGCTGGGTGTGGCTGGCCATGCTGGCGCTCGCGGCCGTATCGCTGGTGGGGCTTGGTGTAGGTTGGAACGCGACGACACATGCCAAGGCGGCTGAACAGTCGCTGGCCAACCAGACCAAAGCATTTCAACAGAACATGGACACGCTGAGCCAGCGCTTGGCGGACTCCGAGCAGACCAATACGCAGTTGCGAAATGATGTGCAGAACATCAACGACAATCTGAAGACGACCGAGGGTCAGGTCACCTCGACCCGCCGGCAGACTTCGCAGATTCGCGACGAATATTCCAAGAAGCTCGACAGCGTGCAGACGGAATTGTCCGCCAAAGCCAGTGCCGACTCCGTGACCTCGCTGGGCACCGACGTCAACGGCGTAAAAACCGATCTGGACGCCGAAAAGAACAATCTGCAGATGGCCCGCGGTGAACTGGGCACCCTGATCGCGCGGAACCACGACGAAATCGATACGCTCCGCCGCATGGGCGAGCGCGATTACTTTGAGTTCACGCTATCCGCCAAGGGGCAGCGCTCCAGGGTCGGAAATTTGCAGGTCGAGCTTCGCGGCACCAACGTCAAGAAGAACCAGTTCTCGCTGGATCTCTACGTGGACGATATGCGCATGGAGAAGAAGAACCGCGCCGCGGATGAACCGATCTACTTCTATACTCGCGGCACTCATGCTCCCATGGAGCTGGTAATCAACACCATCGGCAAAGACCAGGTGTCCGGCTACCTGAGCGAGCCAAAAGCGCAACCGGCCTCCACCACTGCAGCTTCCAACAACGCAACCACAAACTAAAGCATATACGAATGGACGCGACACGCCGGTAGCTAGGCGAAGGCGAGAGGGCTCATGACCGGGCCCTCTCGCCTTTTTATTTGGGCTAGGGCTCGGAAAACCCTGCCCGCTTCTCATTTGAAAGCCTGCGCTGGCGCGTTCCAGATCGCTTCCGGTAGGATGATGCTCGCCGCATGACCATCCAGGCCATCTTTGCAGACCGCGCCTTCACGCCCTATGAGGAAATCGCCGATGCCGTCGTCATCGTGGACGGCGCGAAGATTGTCACCGTCGGGCATCGCGGCGAAATCGCCATCCCGCCGGCTGCAAATCGCCGTGAGGCGCGCGGCCTCACCATTGCACCGGGATTCGTGGATGTGCACATCCACGGGGCAGGCGGACACGATGTCATGGAGGGCCATCCTGCGGCGCTGGGGGCTATTGCCTCCGTGGTCGCGCGGCGCGGCACCACGTCGCTGGTGGCCACCACGGTCACCGCCAGCGAAGAAAACACCTGCCGGGCCGCGGCGGGAATCGCCGCGTGGATCGAATCCCAGCGTCCATATTCCGCAACCCAAACGCCGCAAGCTGAAATCCTCGGCATTCATTTCGAGGGACCGTTCATCAGTCCGGTCCGCCGGGGTGTGCATCCGTTGGATTGGATCGCCGCGCCCTCGGTGCACATGCTGAAAAAGTTTCTGGTTGCCGCGCGCGGCGCGGCCCGCATCCTCACGCTCGCTCCGGAACTGGATGGAGCGCTGGAGTTGGTCGCCGCCGCACGGGAGGCCGGACTGGTAGTGTCCATGGGGCATACCGACGCAACTTACGCCCAGGCCATGGCCGCCATTGCGCTAGGCGCGCGGCATGCCACGCATGTGTTTAACGCCATGCGCCCGTTCGCGCATCGCGAGACCGGCGTCCTCGGAGCGGTGCTCACCGCGCCCGGCGTCACGGCTGAGCTGATCGCCGACGGCGTGCATGTGGATGCTGCGGCGATGCGCCTGCTTCTGGCGGCCAAGGGACCGCGGGGCGTCATCCTCGTCAGCGACGGCATCGCCGCAACGGGAATGCCGGATGGCGTCTATCGTCTGAGCACATTTGAGGTAAACGTTTCCGGCGGCGTGCCGCGAAGTTCCGACGGAAAACTCGCCGGCAGCACGTTGACGCTCGATCGCGCCCTGCGCAACATCGTGGCTCTGGACGTCCCGTTTGGCAGCGCGCTGGCCATGCTTACGGCCAATCCCGCGCGGCTTCTCGGATTGCAGGGCAAAAAGGGCGCGCTTGCGCCGGGCGCCGATGCGGATTTGGTTCTTCTCGATTCTCGCTTGGAGATTGCCGGGGTAATGACCAGAGGCGTCTGGCTGCCCGCGGATGCGCCCTCTTAGACCAGCTGATGGAGGGGAAGGTCTTGATCTTGTAGCTTAGTGAGCGGCTGGACCGGTGCTTCCCGCGCCTTTGCCCGCGTGCCCCGCCACTTCCAATCGCGTATTAGCCACCGCGATGGACAGCAGCAGTTGATCCCAATCGATTCCCGGACTTACCACCGCCGCGGCCATGGCCGCCTGGGCGGCAGTAAAGGCAATGCGCGCGCCTTCCATGTCAATCTCTTCGGCGCGTTCGGCGGCGTCTGCCAGCACGGTCACGCGGTCGGGAAGCACTTCCACGAACCCGCCCAGGATGGCCACGTACTTGGTTTCGCTGCCCTTCTTGTAGCTCAAGGCGCCGATGCCGAGTTCCGCAAGCAGCGGCGTGTGCCCCGGAAGCACGCCCAGATAGCCCTTCTTCGCCGGAACCTGTATTTCCGCGACGGAATCGCGGACCACTTCGCGGTCGGGCGTTACCAATTCCAGCAATAAGGCATCCGGCGCCATCTTCGTTTTTCCGTTCTCCCCAGTGTTTCTGTTTGTCTGCGTA
>Ga0302326_10010448_pt1 | contig 20119 bp, 17 predicted proteins | sample Palsa_T0_3_FD_202264 | JGI IMG/M metagenome (GOLD analysis project Ga0302326, IMG submission 202264) | Peat permafrost microbial communities from Stordalen Mire near Abisko, Sweden - Palsa_T0_3 | ecosystem: Environmental > Terrestrial > Soil > Palsa > Peat permafrost | place: Sweden: Abisko...
CAAACCATCTGTCTCCCTACAATCTGGTTCTCGGCTTCCTCGCGGAACTAGCGCTGATGCTATGGCTCCTGGTGAGAGGCGTGAACGTTCAACGATGGAAGGAACAGGCCAGCGCAGCATGAAAGCAGCCGCCTATCGACGCAGCGGCATCTGCGAGCGATTGCAAAGCATTTTACGACGAATTTACGAAAGCATGAGGAACTGAATATGACAAGGAAATTGATTTTCATTGCTCCGCTGGCGATCCTGGCGATGGTGCTATTTGCCGTCGTCAGCGGCGAAATCGTGCTGTACCTGTGGAATTGGCTGCTGCCGCCGCTCTTCAGCTGGCGCCAGATCAGCTTCTGGCAAGCGCTTGGACTTCTGACCCTGTGCCGATTCCTCTTCGGCGGATTTGGATGGCGCGGTTCCGGTCGCTCCAGTTTCCGCCGTCGCATGGCTGAGTGCTGCGGGCACACGACACTGGAGGAGCGGGAGCGATTCCGCCAACGCATGCGCGAACGCTTCGGCTTCGGCCCATCCACCTGCGAGATCAAAGGGCAATGAGGTTATCTCGACGGGCACTGTTCCCTATTTTGGTTTTCAACGGGAGGACACAATGATTCGCGAACGAGCGCTAAAGGTCGTGTTGGTGATCGTGGGGTTGCTCTTCTTAGCTGGTGTTTACGCGCTGACGCAACCGATTCAGCCGGAAGAGCAGATGCTCGGCGGCGTCTATGCCACGCTGGGAATTTTCCTGCTGCTTGCGTTACGTAACCCGTCAGAGAATCGCAGCCTGATCGCCTTCACGGGATGGTCGAGCCTTATCCATGCCGCCGTTATGGCGGTGCAGGCATTCCGTAATGTGATCCCGCGCGGAGATCTGCTGGCCGCCGTACTTCCGCTGGTTATCGTCGGGGTAGCGCTGATCGCGCTCGCGCCAGCAAAGGCAAGGGCGGCCGAACCCGTACATACGTAGTCATCCGGCCAAGAAGTCAAAACGGAAATATTAGTCAATTCTGACCTTTATTGATCAGCCCACAAAGCCAGGACTTAGTATTTTGGAGGCACTGGTAGACAAGCGTAGAACGCCTTATCACCAGGGTGAAGTGGGGATGCTGCCGCGCAAATCCGAGCTTAGTGACCAACTTCAAGCCTTTGATCAGAATTCAATCGGGCAGTCGACATGAAACTTGCGACGTTGTGCGTATTGCTTCTCGCATCCCTGTGGGTACCTCGGGAGGTGAGCGCGAATGCTGCCGTTCTGCTCGAAGAACCCTACAGCCTTGATGGTGCGTTTGCCGGTGCTGGTCACGTGGCTGTGTATCTAACTCGTGTCTGCGCGGCTTCGCCCACTTCTTTGCGGCGTTGCTTCGAAGGAGAACACGGTGTAGTGATCAGCCGGTACAAGGGAATTCGTGGGTATGACTGGATTGCCATTCCACTTATCCCCTACCTCTATGCCGTTACGAATCCAGAAGACATCCCCGCTTACGCTGACAGCAAGAGTGTGGCCTTTCTTAGAGATCAATACCGGCGCAAGAACATGGAAGATCTTGTGCCTGACGATCTCTCTGGGCAGGCACCCCTTGGGAATTGGGTGCAACTCGTGGGGTCCGCATACAATCGCACCAGCTTTTCTTATGAAATCGAAACCACAGTCCAACAGGATGACGAGTTGATTGGTTGGCTCAACTCCCGTCCGAATCGCACTTTATACAGAGCCCTGTCACACAATTGCGCGGATTTTGTCCGAGACGTCGTGAATTTCTACTACCCGAAAGCAGTGTCGCGAAGCATCGTCGCCGATTTGGGCATAACAACCCCTAAACGGGTTGCAAAGTCAATTGCTAAATACAGCCGGCGGCATTCAGATCTGGAATTCGTGAGTCTTGTGATTCCCCAAGTACCCGGGACCATTCGACGCAGCAAGCCGGTCCGCGGAGTAGTGGAATCCGTGCTTAAGGCCAAGAAATATGTGATTATCCTTGCGGTCTTTCAGCCGTACGTAGCGGGTAGCTTCGCGGCGGCGTATCTGATCGACGGACAATTCACGCCCGATAAGAAGGCGATGATTTTCAATTTTGACGAATTTGGCCTCACCGCGCGGTAGCACTTACTGCTGGTGAGTACGACACTGCACGAAAATGCAAAGCGGCGGAGCTGTTACGCTCCGCCGCTTCTTGTTCCATGCGCCGCCAAATTCAGCAGCTACGGGCTAGCGGTGTTCGCCGCCACCATGCGATCCGCCACCGCCGTGGGAGGCGCCACCATGTGTGGCTGCGGCATGCGACGCGCCAGCATGCGTGGCTGCAGTGTGGGAAGCACCACGGGAGGCGCCACGGGTGGCTGCGGTATGGGAGTCACGCGCGGCCGCACTGCCACGGTACCCAGTGCTGCGGCTGGCACTTACTGCCGATGGGCCACGTCCACGATTGGCTGCATAAGAACGTCCGCCGCCGTTTCCGACGTACCTTCCTCCGCCGCCACCGCTGAAGCGATGATCACCCCAGCCGTGGCCATAGCCCCAGTTCGCCCATGGGCCAACGCCCAGGAAGATGCCGTTATAAAAATAGCCCGGACCATAAAAGCCCATGGGTGCGCAGCCGTATGGTGAATAGTTGTAGTAGCCGTAGGAACAGACGGGCTGAGTTATGCCGATGACAACTTGTGCGTTGGCCGTTGGCGCCAAGGTCAAGGGCACGAGCAAGGTTGTTGTACCGGCCAGAAGCAGACTACGCATTGCGAACTTGTGGGCCCAGGGGGCCACGCTCTTGACTTGCCACATTTGTTATCCTCCAACTTCCGCTTTCGATTCGAAAGTTATATCTCCAGTATCAGGCCCTTGCTCATAGATAACTGGTCAATACTGACCGTCATCCGCGATACGCGGGCGAGGACTTACAGGGGCAGGAGGGCGAGGTAGATTATCCAGTTCTTAGAGAGTGGATGAAAAGCCGATTTCGCCGCCAAAAAAACAAAAGACCTTAAACGGCTCTTAACCTTCCTTACCCATTCTCGGAAACTTAAGGGGAGGGGAAAAAATCGTCAACAAACTGTGCAATTGTGAGCATTTAGAAAGCGTCGAATGATGGATCATCGAGTTATGGCAATAAAGGACGTCTTCTTCACTCGACCGCCTCCGCGCCCTGTACTATCTGCGGTGCAGCAATTAGACAGGTTTCTAAACTCGATACGGGAGAAAAACGCTTTAGTCCTCGGGAGAAAACTAGGGGAATCTGGTGAGCTATACCGAAGCGAGAAGCCACTTTGAGAAGGCGAGACTCGCCCTCACCGCGTCGGCGCGTAGTGTTTGGTGGTCTGTGTTCGTGAATTGTAGACCTCAAGGTTGCCGTCCGCCCAAACCGAGAGTTTCAGATAGTTGCCCCCGTCCGGTCCGGCAAGGTTGGCAATAAAGGAATCGGCAGAATTGTGTGCCATACGACCTTCGTTAGAAAAATGAAGCTGCCAAAGGTCCTCGAGCTTCACTGATTTCCTGATGATATCCCACGACGAAGGGGAACCACCCTTGTCCGCACCGTTATCCATGACGGCGATGCGCGGCGAAATGGCAGCAAGAAGAGCCGGACTGTTGCTCTGCAACCAGCCATGATGCGAGACGATGAAGATATCGACGGGCCCCAGCTTGTTAATGGGACAAACCAGTTCCGCTTCCTTGTCCCACGTAAGATCGCCCAGATCGAGAATCCGAACCTTGCCAAAGGTGATGACGGTACCGATCGAGCGCGCGTTTTCCGTTTGATCCGCTCGCCGTTTTTCTGTCGTTGAACATGCGGGATTCTCCGCGCCCGCGCCTGGCAAAGGCTTCTGGAGTAGCTCCCCGTCGGCACTCACGACCTCTGCACGAAAGCCCTCGATAGGCAGAATATCTCCCACTTTCGCGATGCTTCGTTTCACACTCTGGCTTGAAACCAGCTTCTGGTAGGCCTCCCAACTCTGCTCCGTTTCCCGATCACCCGGCTCGCGGTTCGCCCCGTGATCAATGAATGCGCCAACGGGAATCTTGGCGAAGAGCTGGGGAACACCACCGGCATGGTCCACGTGATAGTGAGTGAGCAGAACGAAATCAATTTTCGATACACCGGCTTTTTTTGTAGCCGCGACGATGCGGTCCGCGTCCCGTCCCGCATTGCCCGGCCAGCCAGTATCGATGAGCAGCGATTGGCCTTCTGGCGTGACGAAAAGCGTCGCCTGACCGCCTTCGACGTCCACAAAGTAAATTTCCAGGGCCTTACCTGGCGGCCCAGCTTGGGACGACCCTGCCAACGCAACGAGCGCGACGCCGACAATAGCAACAACCACTGCACAACTAAAAAGCGACCGCACGAGGCTTCGAGGAACAAAAAGATCAGGGAAGATTCGAGACATTCTGTGTGCTCCAGTAAACAGCCCTGTTTACTGTAACTTGAGTTTTGGTGGCGGCGCGTGGACTCGAACCACGGACCTACGGATGAGTCGCCAACCCGGCGATGATTCCAAAGAACTTCAACAAGATAGCTCGGCAGATTCCGGCAAACTCCTGCAAAATCCGCACCCCCCGCGCAACAACGATCAAGCAACTACTCCAACAAATCCGACCCAGGAGGAGAGTGAACTGTGAAGAAATGTGACTCTGTGGCGCCAGGCTCGTCTGCACTTTCGCATCCCGGACGCGAGAAGTATGCCCATTTTAACAACGAACAAGCAACTACTCCAACAAATCCGACCCACGGGTAGTGGGTCTTTGTCTTTTCCACAGGACTTCCCGTCGCCCGTGATCCGTGGCATTATGGTCTAGGCGAGGTACTTCATGATAGACCATGAAAAACTTCAAAAAGGGCGAGGATGGGCGTATTTGGCCGGGTTAATCATTTTCGTCGTCGTTGTGGCATGGAAATTCGCAACCCGCTAGGAGCGACACCTCCCATGACCATTGGCAAGGGCAACCCGTTCGATATGGGAACGCGTTGCTCTCCCTCACTTCCACCAAGATTTGCGGCCGCTCAAACCGATTCGGTCCCGGATCTTCGTTCCAACTGTTTTCTTGGCGAGATCGAAACCCGCCAATCTTCCGACCTCTCACTCAGATCATGTTCGACCAAAACCCGAACTAAGATCCGGACGCCTGGATCAGGGCACTAAAGTTCGAGTCATACTGGAGCCCGACCCTACAGCAACGCCAGACGCCACAGGTCGCCAGCGCTTTATTAGCCATTATGAAGCGACCGGGGAGCTCTCAATCCAGGTGTTCAGCAGTTCGAGTTACTTCACTACAACGTGGCGCGACACTGAACAGGCGAAGGTCGAGTCCCTTGTGCCACCCCGTCGTTTCAGTCTGCAGATACTGGACGACCCAGGGCTGCGGGAGTAAGGTCTGGTAGGCGCTGGATCGGGCGATCAGCGAGTCCGGGAAAACCGCACGGCCAAATAGTTGCGTATACTGAAAGTTTTAATCGCGGCAGCTTTCTACCATCGAAAGAATCGCTGCGATCTTCTGCCCCGCCTGCGCGCTTCCCACGCGTATCCAATGTTTTGTCCGATTGTGACCGGCCGCATGGAGTTCCCCGCCAGGTTATTGCTGCGCTGCGACTCGGGATATTGGAAGATCCGGCGGAAGGATTGTTACTGGAGAGTGAGGTTAGTCAATGAACATGGACGCTTGTAAGTTTTTGATTTCAGAGGCATGTCGAGAAGGTAAGTTCGGACGTTCCTGCGGCGCGGATTCTGCCTTTTCCTATTCCGTGCCGCGCCGATCGCGGACGAAGGGGGTATGGCGACGTGCAGCCTGGCCTCCCCTTGTAGTTCTTCTGGCGTCTCTGATGGCTGGGCTGGGTTGTTCGAAGGAAACTCCGGCGGCTGCGAGCAAGGCTCCGGTGACAGTTGATCCCGATGTTTTTTCGATGGAGCATCCGGAATTGTTTAAGACGGCGAGGGCCGAAACGCGAGCGCTGTCGACCGAGCTGACGGCGAACGGGACGGTGACTCCGGATGTCACCCGGACGATCCACGTGACGTCGCTGGGCGGAGGACGAGTCGTCGATCTGAAGGTGAAACTTGGCGATTCGGTAAAGAAGGGGCAGACGCTGCTGGTGATTTCGAGTCCAGATCTGGCGGCGGCGATGTCGGACCATCAGAAGGCGGTGGCCGATGAGGTGCTTTCGCGCAAGGCGCTTGATCGCTCGCAGATGCTCTACGACCGCGGCGCGATTGCGGCGAAGGACTTGGAAACCGCGAAGGATGTAGAAGACAAAGCGAAGGTCGATGTGTCGACCACGGACCAGCACGTGCGGGTGTTGGGCGCCGATCCGGCGCATCCGAGCCCGCTGATTGATCTGCGCGCGCCGGTAGCGGGAACGATTGTAGAGCAGAACGTCGCCGGATTTGAGGGCGTGAAGAGCTTGGACAATACGCCGAATCTTTTTACAATCGCTGATCTAAGCCAAGTGTGGGTAGTGTGCGACGTGTTTGAGAATGACCTGGGCGACATGCATCTGGGCGATGCGGCGGAAATCCGGCTCAACGCTTTTGAGGATCGCATGTTTCACGGAACAGTTGCGGACATTTCGCGGGTGCTCGACCCGAACACTCGTTCGGCGAAAGTGAGGATTGTGCTGGCGAACGAGGACGGGGCTCTGCGTCCGGGAATGTTTGCGGTGGCGAAGTTCCGGTCGCGGAAGAAGACGAATCGTGTGGTGGTACCGGCAACCGCGATCATGCGTTTGCACGATAAGGACTGGGTATTCCGCAGGGAAGGAGGCATGAAGTTTCGGCGGGTAGTAGTGCGGGCGGACGGGCTGGCTCCGGATGGCATGCAGGAGATCCGCGAGGGCGTGAAGCCGGGCGATGAAGTCGTGGAGAACGCGCTGGAGTTCTCGAGCGAAGTAGCGGAGAAGAAATAAATGATCCGCGTCATGATCGATTTCGCGCTGCGCAACCGCCTGATGGTTCTGGGCGGAGCGCTGGTGCTGTTCGTGTGGGGCATCATTTCGTTTCATAACCTGCCGATTGAAGCCTATCCCGACGTGGCCGACACTTATGCGCAGATCATCACGCAATGGCCGGGACATGCGGCGGAGGAGGTAGAGCAGCAGATCACGGTCCCGCTGGAAGTGGAGTTGAACGGCGTGGCGAATCTCACGCACCTGCGGTCGGTGTCGTTGTCAGGGCTGTCTATGATCACGATCATCTACGACGATGACATCACGACGTTCAACGCGCGGCAGGAAGTGCTCGACCGGCTGCAGATGGTGACTCTACCGCCGGGCGTGAATCCCGGGATCGGACCAGACTACAGTCCGACGGGGCAGATCATGTTCTACACACTGATCAGCACGAATCCGAAGTACGACGTGATGGAACTTAAGACGCTGAATGACTGGTTTGTGGTGAACCAGTTGAAGTCGGTGCCGAACCTTGTGGCTGTGAATCCGTTTGGTGGGCCGACGCGCGAGTACCAGGTGCAGGTGGACCCAGGAAAGCTGGTGTCGTACGGGCTGTCGCTGGCGCAGGTAGAACAGGCGCTGGCGGCCAATAACATCAACGCTGGGGGCGGCTTCATTGAGCGCGGCGAACAGGCGCTGAATGTGCGCGCCGTGGGATTGATGGAGACCACCGACGACATCGCTGCGACCGTCGTGAAGGTGCAGAACGGAACGCCGGTGCGGGTGCGGGACGTGGGACGAGTTGTGCAGGCCCCGAAAGTCCGACTGGGACAACTGGGCAAAGTCATTCACAAAGAAGATGGAACGATCATCGACTCGGATGACGTGGTGGAAGGCATCGTGCTGTTGCGCAAGGGCGCGGTGGCGGAAACTACGCTGGACGCGCTGCACAAGAAGATTGACGAATTGAACGGAACCGGTGGACACCACGGATTGCTGCCTGTGGGGGTAAAGTTTGTTCCGCATCTTGACCGCAGCGAGCTGATGAAACACACCACGCACACGGTGCTGCGTAATTTGACCGACGGAGTATTGCTGGTCACGCTGATTCTGTTTTTGTTCCTGGGGAACGTACGAAGCGCGCTGATTGTGGCTATCACGATTCCCTTCTCACTGCTGTTCGCTGCAATCCTGCTGGACCTGCGACAGATTCCGGCGAACCTGCTGTCGCTAGGCGCGCTCGACTTCGGCATGGTAGTGGACGGGTCGGTGGTGATGGTGGAGAACATCCTGCGCCACACTTCATTCGGCGACAGGAAGAAGTCGTTCATGGAGGTCATCGCGATGGCGGCGCACGAAGTGCAGAAGCCGGTGTTCTTCGCGCGCATCATCATCATTGTTTCGTACCTGCCCATCTTTACGCTGCAGCGGGTTGAGGGGCGGCTGTTCAGCCCGATGGCCTGGACAGTGGCATTTGCTTTGCTGGGGGCGCTGGTGTTCGCTCTGTTCATCGCGCCGGTGCTGTGCAGCATGCTGTTCAGCAGCGAAATTAAGGAATGGCGGAACCCGGTGCTGGAATGGCTGAACCGCAGCTACGGGCGCTCGCTGGACTGGTGCTTCGACCACATCAAATTCACTCTTGGCATGGGATTGCTGGCCCTGGCGGCGATGCTGCTGCTGGTTTTCAGTGGAGTTATCGGGTCGGAGTTTTTGCCCCATCTGGATGAAGGAGCCATCTGGGTGCGCGGTACGCTCGCGCCCAGCACCGGGCCCTCGGCAGGCATTGACCTAGCAAACAAGGCCCGGCTGGTGCTGGCTGGGTTTCCGGAAGTCACGCAGGTGGTGAGCCAGGTGGGGCGTCCAGATGACGGTAGCGATGCCAGCGGCTTCTATAACACGGAGTTCTTCGTCGATCTCCTGCCGCGGGAGAGGTGGAGGAAGGAATATCACACGAAGGATGAACTGATCGCGGCGATGGATGAAGCGCTCAACAAGTTTCCCGGCGTGGACTGGAATTTTTCCCAGCCGATTTCCGACAACGTGGAGGAAGCGGTCAGCGGAGTGAAAGGCGAATTGGCGGTGAAGCTCTTTGGCCGTGACCTCAAGACGCTGGAGCAAAAAGCCGAAGAGATGCAAACCGTGATGAGCCAGATTCCTGGCGTGACCGACCTCGGCACGTTTCAGGTGCGCGGGCAGCCCAACGTGAATCTGGTGGTGGATCGTGCGGCTGCGGATCGTTTCGGCATCAACGTAAGCGACATTCAGGATACGGTGGAAGGCGCGGTGGGCGGCAAGGCCGTGAGCCAGATTCTGATCGGTGAACAAAGGTACGACTTGACTGTGCGCTACCAGCCGCAGTTCCGCAGAACGGTGGAAGACATCGGCAAAATTCGCATTCTTGCGCCTTCGGGTGAGCGCGTGTCGCTCAGCCAGGTCAGCCAGATCACGCTCGACGACGGCGCGTCGACGATTTATCGCGAGGGCAACTCGCGTTACATCGCCATCAAGTACAGCGTGCGCGGGCGCGACTTGGGCAGCACGGTGCGGCAGGCGATTGAAGAAGTCGGGCAGAAGGTGCAGTTTCCCGAGGGCTATCACCTGGACTGGACCGGCGAATATGAAAGCCAGCAACGAGCCAACCGGCGGCTGGCATTTATTGTGCCAATCACGCTGCTGCTGATGGCGTTCATCCTTTATTCGGCGTTTGGCTCGTGGAAGTGGGTTTTTCTGATTCTGGCCGTGGTCGCGCTTTCGCCGCTGGGCGGATTTCTCAGCCTGTTGCTGACGGGGACGCATTTCAGCGTGTCGTCAGGCCTGGGATTTCTGGCACTGATCGGAGTTTCGGTGGAGATTGGCGTGATCATGGTCGAATACATCAATCAGCTTCGCGCGCGAGGGCTGCCCGTCCGTGAGGCGGCCAAGGAAGGCGCGGCGCTCCGGCTGCGTCCCATTATGATGACTATGATTGTGGCGACGCTCGGGCTGCTGCCGGCGGCGATGTCGCATGATATTGGATCAGACTCGCAGCGGCCTTTTGCTATTGTGATTGTGGGCGGGCTGATCGTGGAGTTACTGGTAAGCGTGATCCTGTGGCCGACGTTGTATGTGTTCTGGGCGCGGCCGGGAGACCGGCTGCCTCCCCCGGAGCAGAGCTTTATGGCGGAAGGGGAGCATGTGGATTGAAGCAGTTCATCTACAGGAGAAGCAAGAGACGTTTTGCGGCGAGCTTCTGCATCGACGGCAAACAGTTCAATCCATCTGAGCCACGATTGGGGTTGCAACCGGATCTCGGGGATTTAGTTGCACTGCTTCGAAAAACTGTCTTCTTGCATGAGACCAACAAGCGGCATGTACCATTCTCGGCCCACCGATTTGGTCATATGCTGCATAGCCGTCGGTTTGGAGAATGCCTTCGAACTCTCCCAGGAAGCGCATCGGCCCATCGCGTCCGCGACCCAAGCGGAAATCGAACACCACGCTTCCTCCTGGGCGACTGGATTGCCCTAGAACCAGTCTGCACGGGAAGCATCGAGTGGTACCCAATCCGTCGCTGACGTGTGGTCCGTAGGGGCAGCCAGATTCATTGCACAGCGCCTACGTCGGCGTGTTTCACTCGGCGAGCTACTGCAACTTCGCGTACTCCGCTTTGGCTTCTTTCAGGATGGGGATGTCCGGGTCGGCGTCTTTCCAGAGGGTGAGGAAGTCCTGGTAGGCGGCTTTCGCTCTGGTCTTGTCTCCCGACAGCGCATACGCCCTGCCCAATTGCAAGTGCGCCAGCGCACCGATAGGATCGGCGAAAACGACGCCCGGGTGATCTAAAACTTTCTGAAACTCAGCGGCGGCTTCCGCACCTTTCCCGGCGCCCAAGTAGGCTTCGCCGCGGACGTAGACCGGATAGAGGCCGCCGAAGAACTCATTGAAATCGACTGACGGGATGTTCAACTCATAAGGAACGGCAACTTGTAGAAGTTCGATCGCCTTGCCAGGCTCATGGTGGTTCAACGCGAACAGCGCGCCCAATGCCGGCAAATAGTTGAACTGGACGGAAGTGTCCTCCGGGAAGCGCTGCCCGAGATCGGCCGCAAGAGATTGCGAGCGGGGCAAATCGCCCTCCATGGCCAACGCGAAGGCGGCGGCGTACTCCACATCCCGGCCATTAGAAAGCTCCAGTGCCGCGGTCGCGCTGTGCCTTGCCGGGGCTGCATTCCCGAACAACGCTTCCCACACAGCCTCTCCGGCTTCATAGCTGGCGGCGCTTTCCCTTTGACCAGCTTGCCGAGCCATGTCCTGAGCGCGGCGTGACATCGACCTGGCCGTTTGCAACCGGCCCGAGCGAGCCTCAACCTCGGACTGCGAATGGAGCATCCAGTCTTCCACTCCCGGCTTGCCTCTGGCCTGAGCTGCGGTTCGATCCATCCCGGCCTTGTCCCCATTGACGAACGCGACATAAAAATCAAGCAACAAAAGATCCGGTATTTCGCGTTTGCGCTCGGAGGCTGTCCGGATCGTTTTCTCAGCTTCTGCCATGTGGTTCAGAGAAAAATGGGAGTAGGCAATACTGATGTACCCGGGACCGAAATCCGGATCGATCCCGAGCGCGATAGTGGCTTCTTCGATCGCCCTTTCGTAGTGGCCGGAGCCTACCGACGCAAGACCTGCAAGCAATCCGTGGGCATCGCGATCGCGCGGATACGTCTGCCCCCACAACCGCAGCGTCTGTTGTTCCTTTTCGAGATTTCCCGTGACCTGCCGATCGTAGAGGGTCGTGATGAAGAACCTCTCTCGGTCACTGGCGCGATCTCGCAACTGATACGCCTTCCGTGTGCTCTCGGCCGCCAGCACCGACTCTCCTATATTGCTGTACATCAAGCCCATGGAAGCATAAGCCATCGCAAATTGAGGGTCGATTTCGACGGCGCGCTTGAACAGGGGCAAGGCATCAGGAAATCCCGTTGAAAACGAAACCCGCATCCCAGTGCTGTAAGCTTTCAGCGCTTCGAGCGACGAGGTAGTCGCAGTCTCCAATGGAGTGTCGTGCTTCTCAACCGTGATGAGTGATTCTCCGAGCCGGGTTCTGAGTTTGCTCGCGATTTTCCCGAGGGCATTCAATACATCTTCTTTTCTTGCGGCTTGCACTTGCTCTTCGGCGAGCACACGTCCCGTGCGGCAATCTTTGGCGCGCAACCCCAACACGTACTGGCTCCCGAGGCTCTCGATCGAACCATCCAGGACCGCGGCGCTGGCAGTCCTCTCGCAAACTTCCCGAGCGATCTCCAGGGTAAGACGCGCATCGGCTGACTGGCCCATCAGGCGCAGCGCTTGCTGGACGCGCTCCTCGGACACAAGGCTAAGGAACGGCGATTGTTCAAGCTGTACGGCAAGGCCCTGGCGCAGCGTGCCATCAAACACCGCATCGCCGGTCGTATTCGTGAAGTCCGCGAGGATAATCGTGTCCTTGTCTGTCAGCTTCGGTGTGCGGTGAAAATAGAAGTAACCACCGACTGACAACGCCAGCGCAACCACAGCAGCGGGAACGATCACTTTCCAGAGTTTTCCGGTGCCACTTTCAACTCCTGCCTTCGAACTTGCTTTCACTCCGGCCGAATCCGTGTCCCGCTTCATCCGTTGCAGGTCGGTGCGAATTTCCGAGGCGTGCTGATAGCGCAGGTTGCGGTCTTTTTCCAGACACTTGGCAATGATCCGTTCTAATTCGGGTGTCACGTTGGAACTCAGGCGCACGGGAGGAAGAGGTGCCCGGTTTAGGATGGCCTCGAAAATCACTCCTGTGCTTTCACCTTGGAATGGCAACACGCCCGTTGCCATCTCATAAAGCACTACTCCAAAAGAGAACAGGTCGGTTCGAGCGTCCAGTTCCTTGGCGCGGACTTGTTCCGGCGACATGTATGCGATCGTGCCCACGGCAGCGCCGGTGCTGGTGAGAGACTCCTCCAAGGTCGAGGCGTTTATGTCAAGACTTTCGGGCTTGCGTAATACCTTGGCCAGCCCGAAGTCGAGAACCTTCGCATGTCCGCGTTTAGTCACAAAAATGTTCGCGGGCTTGATGTCGCGGTGCACGATGCCAGCCGTGTGCGCGGCATCCAGCGCGTCGGCGATGTCGACACCCAGCGACAGAACCAACTCGGTTTCCATGGGACGTCCGGCAATGCGATGTTTCAGCGTCATGCCGTCGAGAAACTCCATGGCGATGAACACTTCGCCGTGCTCATCGTCAATTTCGTAGATGGTGCAAATGTTCGGGTGGTTCAGTGCGGAGGCAGCCTTGGCCTCGCGCTGGAAGCGGCTGAGCGACTGCTGGTCTTTGGCTACTTCGTCTGGCAGGAATTTGAGGGCGACAAAGCGATCGAGTTTGACGTCCTCAGCCTTGTACACCACGCCCATGCCACCGCCGCCAAGCTTGTCAATGACGCGATAATGGGAGACGTTCCGCCCGATCGGGGAATCACCGGTTTTCTGCGCGTCTTTGTCTTTGTTCTGCTGGCGAGCGAGGGACCGCGCGGCCGCCTCTATAGCGGGATTCTCCAGAAAGGTTCCTGCCTGTTGCTGTGCCGCCAACAGAGAGCGGACTTCGCGTTCCAGGGTTTCGTCGCCGGCGCAGGCGTGCCGCAGAAACGCGTCGCGCTCTTCCGGCGGACGCTCCAGCACTGATTGCAGGAGGCTATCGACTTGTTTCCAACGATCAGAGTCCATTGGTCGTGCCGCCGGTCAGTTCCCGGTAGAGCCAAGCCTTGGCCGCGCTCCAGTCCCGCATCACGGTGACGGACGATACGTTGAGCACCTCGGCCGTCTCTTCCACGCTGAGGCCGCCGAAGAACCGCATTTCGACGACCTGCACCTTGCGGGGATCGAGCCGCGCCAGCGTAACCATCGCGTCATCTAGCGCGATCAGGTCCGCAGCCCGGTCGCCACCCACCATGGCTGTCTCTTCCAGGGAAACATGCTGCACGCCGCCCCCACGTTTCAGGTTGTGGCGCCGCGCATGTTCAACCAGAATGCGCCGCATCAACTGAGCCGAAACCGCAAAGAAATGGGCGCGATTCTGCCAGTGCATACCCTTGTAATCCACCAGGCGCATGTAGGCCTCATTGACCAAGGCACTTGTTTGGAGGCTATGTCCCGGCCGTTCGCCTCTCATGTAGCGCCGTGCGAGGCGGTGGAGTTCGTCATAAACGATGGCGGTCAGCCTGTCGAGCGCACCGCGGTCTCCGTCACCCCAGGCTCGGAGCAACCCGCTCACCTCCCCACGAGGTGGGGTTTTTTCCTCATCGTCGTGCGGTCTTGTTGCCTTCCCCATTGTCCACACCTCGGGAATCTTAGCCCCTTAGCACAGGCTCTTCAACAAAAGGAATCCCTGAGTGATAGTTCTGTCCCGCCGTTTGCGCCTATCTAGGTGAGAGCGATCGAGCGGTGGCCGCGAAAGCCCTCAAGAAAACTTCAAAAAAGGAGGAAACATGAAATCCACATTACTGAATTCCATTTGGGCAGTGAGCTTACTAGCTGCGCTGGCGATGCCGTTCCGGCTAACAGCTCAGGAACAGCCAGCGGCGCAGGAACAAACGACCGAGCCTGCCCGCTATACCATCACCGACCTTGGCACGCTGGATGGCGGAACATCTAGCCAACCATTCTTTATCAACAGCTATGGTCTAGTGAGTGGCTCGTCGAGCCTCCCGGACGGCAATCAGCACGCAGTTCTTTGGCTGGAGGAACTGAAGCTCGACATCGGCGCGCCCGGACTCGGGGGACCAAACAGCATCGCGTTTGGCGACAACGAACGATTCCAGGCCGCCGGTGAGGCTGAAACCTCTACTTCCGATCCCAACGGTGAAGATTTTTGCGGATTCGGTACCCACCTCACCTGTTTACCTTTCCTGTGGCAGGACGGGGGAATGATTCAGCTCCCGACACTCGGTGGCAACAACGGTGAGGCTACCGCGATCAACAATCGGGGTGAAGTGGCCGGGTTTGCGGAGAACTCGACGCCGGACCCAGGCTGCCCAGCTCCCCAAGTGCTCCACTTTAAGCCTGTCGTCTGGGAAAAAGGCAGCGTCAACCAACTCCACACGCTCGGCGGCGACCCGGACGGAGTCGCTTTTATGATCAACGATAACGGCCAGGCTGTCGGCGCCTCGGGCAATTGTGCAACTTTCAATCCGATTGATCTCTACAACCTCGTGCCGGTTCATGCCTTGCTCTGGGAAAAAGGCAACGCGACTGATCTCGGCAATCTCGGCGGCACAACGGGACAGGCGGGCGGAAACATCGCCTTGGACATTAATTACCAAGGCCAGGTGGTCGGTAACTCGGACCTGCCGGGCGACACAACTTTTCACGCTTTTCTCTGGACCAAGGAAAAAGGGATGCAGGATTTGGGCACACTCTCCGGTGATGTAGCGAGCCTCAGCATCAGCATTAACGATGCCGGCTCGGTAATTGGTGCGTCCATAGACGCGAGCGGAAACCCGCGGGCGTTTCTGTGGGAGAAAGGCGTGATGACCGACCTCAATACCCTGATTGCGGGTGATTCTCGCCTGTATCTACTAACGGGTTGCTCCATCAATTCCCGCGGGGAAATCACTGGCTTGGGTCTCACCAGCACCGGCGAAATTCACACCTATCTGGCGACCCCGACACACGCTGTTACGACCGGCGAGAGTACTTCACAAGGCGTGATCAGCCCGAGAGCTCTGAGCGACGATGCCCGCAAGCTGCTTCAGCAACAACTGCGCTTCGGCCGATCCGGAGCCCGGCTCATGGGGCCGGAATGACCACCAGCAGGATACCAATCGCCAATGTCGCACGGGCCCCGAGAAACCAAGAAATGTGAGCCGCGACCAAGAGAGCAGGAAAATTTCCTGCTCTCTCTTCTTTCTTCTGTCTCTCCGCGTCAGGTCTTCGGGCAGGACTACAACAACGAGGCATTCGCGGTCTGCTGCTCGGACATGATGATCAAAGGGCAGAATCCCGAGAACATCAAGTTCGGTGATTGCTTCACCCAGGACGGCCCGCCGGGGCAAAAGTTCGATTACCTGCTGGCGAATCCCTTTGGCGTCGAGTGGAAGCCGCAGAGCGACGTGATCGAGCGCGAGCACGACGAGCAAGGGTTCAAAGGCCACGTCCCGCGCAACCAAGCGAAATGGAGCTTCCGCCGGAGGTGGTGCAGGTTGTTGAAAATATTGGTGGCGGCGCGTGGACTCGAACCACGGACCTACGGATTATGAGACCGTCGCTCTAGCCACCTGAGCTACGCCGCCACGTGCCAACCAGGCCGGACAACACAGGCTGGCATAACCGTTGAGACAGAGGTAACAACGAAACGGAACTGCCGAAGCAGGAGCCTTGCCGCACGGATCGAACCCGAACATCTTCGCCGCCCGCGCTCAACCTTTTGATTCTAAGAGCCAGCGCAAAACAGTGTCAAACTTTCTTATGCAGCGCAACCATTTGCCCCCTCCGAACGAGAACCGCTCTGCACCCGCTGAAAGATCGTGCCCCAATTGCTCTTGACATATTTTCATAGTTAACCTAATCTACTAACTACGAGATACGATATGAAGACTGCTGCTAGAATGATTAAGACTTACACGATCGATCCTGAAATTGACGAATATGTTGCCAACACCAAAGGGGAACTCTCCGCCAGTGAACGCGTGAATGAGTTATTGAGGCGAGCCATACTGCAGGAGCGGGATGAAAAGCTGGAAACTGAGGCGGCTGCCTTTTTTGCGGCGGCGCAGGGAAAACGCCGAAAGAGTACGTTGGGTTTTCAGGAAGCGGCGCTGCGCACGTTTAGCCGGGACTAATGCCGCAGTTCCCCACCCATCCTCGACGTGGAGAGGTTTATCTGGTTTCCCTTGGAACCAAACGGCGGCCCGCTGTCATCCTTTCCATCGATGCCTTGAACCGCCACGCCCTGGATGTTTGCGTGGTTGGACTGACCACCGTCGGACACGCAAAATTCAGCGTGCGCGTTCCGATTAAGGCCGGGGACGGTGGCTTGAGTTCTGACTGCTGGGCGAAGTGCGATCAAGTCACTACTTTAGAAAAAACCCTGCTGCAGTACCCGGCGATCGGTCGACTGTCGGAAGCGGCGTTCAAAAGAGTTCAAGAGCAAGTGAAGATTGCTTTAGGCTTGTGATGGTCAATCAATCCATGAAATCTGTAGCCATCATTCCCGCTCGACTTGCCTCCACCCGTTTGCCGCGCAAGATGCTGCGCGAGATCGCGGGCAAGCCGCTGGTCGGTTGGGTGTACGAAGCGGTTCGCGCGTCGTCGCTTCTCTCTGACGTGATCATCGCTACCGATTCCGAAGAGATCATGGAAGCCTGCCGCAGACACGGCTGGAGCGCCAGAATCACTTCATCCACTCACCGCAGCGGGACCGAGCGGGTGCATGAAGTGTCGAACCCAATCGCAGCGGACGTTTATGTCAACGTGCAAGGCGACGAACCACTCGTCCGCCCGGAACAAATTGCCACCTTGCTCGAGGTGATGAAGGACCCGGCGGTCCAGGTGGGAAGCGTGAAGACTCCATGCCCACAGGGAGACATCCGCAATCCCAATGCCGTCAAAGTTGTGGCGGCTCCGGGCGGACGCGCTCTCTATTTCTCCCGCGCTACCATCCCCTTCGATCGCGACGGCGCTGAGCCGCGGTACTTCAAACATCTCGGCCTGTACGCCTACCGGAAACCCGCGCTCGATCTTTTCGTGAGCCTGCCGGAGTCAACGCTCGAAAAAAGTGAACGGTTGGAACAACTGCGTTTTCTGGAAAATGGAATCGCCATCTACGTGGGCGAAACGCCTTACGACTCGGTTGGCGTGGATACGGAAGAGGATCTGCTCCGCGTGGCGGAGATTCTGCGCGCGCGTTGACTTCTCGTCGGCCCAGGGACATTAAGGTCCGCTTACGCTTGCGGGCCCGCGTCTTGCGCACGGCGCCAGGCCTCCGCGGCCGCCACGCGCTTCGAGATTGCGGGATGTGAGTGGAACAACGCCTCAATCCACTTCGACGGCGTGCGCTCCGCCAGGTTCTGCTGCGCCAACTTGTTCATCGATGAAATGAAAGGCTCCACGCTGATGATCGATTCAAAAGCATAGCGATCGGCCTGTCGCTCGTTGTAGCGCGAGTAAGCATTGAGCGCCGGCATCAGCAGAAGTGAAAGCGCGGTCGCGGTAAGGGCCAGCAAAGGCATGTTGGCGAAATCGGAAAGCTCCTCGAACATGTGATGATCGACCGTGTAGTGAAGTACCCAGTTCGCTGCCCAGAAACCGAGCAAAGCAGTTCCAGCTTGCACCAGAATGCTCTTCAGGATGTGCCGGTGGACGTGATGGCCCAGTTCATGGGCGAGCACCGCCTCGATTTCTTCGGGAGCGTAGTTATCCAGCAGCGTGTCGGCCAGGATAATCCGCCGCGTGCTGCCCAGTCCGGTGAGAGCCGCATTCGCTTTCTTGCTCTTCTCCGAAAGCTTCCAGCGATAGATTCCGCGCACGCGCGTGCCCGCACGCTGGCTCAATAAAACCAGCCTTCGCCGCAGGTCTTCATTATCCAGCGGCTCGAACTTGTAGAAGATGGGGAGCAGCACAACCGGGGCAAGCTGCGCCAACAATATGAACAGCCCCATGAACAGCGCCCAGGTGATGAGCCACCAATGCTGCGGCGATTGCCGAATCATGAAATACACCAACTCCACTACGATCCCTGCCAGCACCAGACCCACCAGAAAGCCCTTGACTTCATCCCACAGCCACGAGCGAAGTCTTTGCGTCGATAGTTGGAACCTACGCTCCAACCGGAATCCGTAGTAGTCGAGTCCGAAGCCCAGCGCTTTGCTGATCAGCAGCAGGAAGAACAAATAGATAAAGACGGCCAGCGTGTAGTTCTGGAATCCACGTCGCAAGGCAAGATCGCGCAGCCAGTCCGTCCAACCCGTAACCATCAGAACCACCAGGAAAGCGGAGCCGATGACGAAATCGGCAATCCCCAGCCATCGGTGGATCCGATTGTAACGGCGCGCTTCAGGCGAGTCAGGGGTCGAGGTTGAGTTTTCGGCGAAGGTCATGCGCAATTAGAAGTATCGCATTAACGCCGCGTCAAATGTGGAGTTTCGGGCAGAAGAGCGCGCCTGCTAACCGCCGTTTTTAGCTCTTAGCAAAACTCTCCGCGGCCGTCAGGATTTCGTTCACCAATTCCGGAGACGCGGCCTCCGCGTAGAGGCGCAGGAGCGGCTCCGTTCCCGAAGCGCGGAACAGTATCCACGCTTCCGCTCCGTTGCCGTTCGTCGGTGCATCGAGAAAAAACTTGATGCCGTCGAGATTTTCCTTCTTCACCACGCGATAGCTTCCCAGGCTCTGCGTGCTTTCGGCCCGAGCCCGCTGGATCGCACTCTGCTTCACCTCTTCCGGAATGTGCAGATCGCGCCTGCCGTAATAGTGCGGGCCGAACTCGTGTTGCAGGTCAGCAACCAGTTGGCCGAGCGGCTTGCCTTCCTCCGCCATAACATTGGCCAGCAACAGGCTATTCAGGATTCCATCCCGCTCCGGCAGAAAGCGCGAGTAGCCGATGCCGCCCGATTCCTCCCCGCCGATCAGGATGTCGTGCTCCATCATCAGATCGGCGATGTACTTGAATCCGATCGGGGTTTCGTAAAGTTTGCGGCCATACTTGGCGGCAATGCGGTCGAGCATGCGCGTGGTATTGAAGGCGCGCACCACGTCTCCCGGCCACTTCTTGCGTACCAGCAGCCAGCGCAGCAGAACGCAGAATATCTTGTGCGAGTCCACGAAGCTGCCATCTTCCGCGACGGCGCCGATGCGGTCGGCATCGCCGTCGGTGGACAGGCCGGCGTCGCATTTCTCTTTGACTACCGTTTGCTGCAGGAGAGCGATATGCGGCTCGATGGGCTCAGGATTGATGTCAGGAAACAGTGGGTTCACTTCCTGGCGGATCGCGATGTGCTGAACCCCGCAATCCTGAAAGATTCCGGCGAGAATTCCCCGGCCGGAACCATACATTGAGTCGATGGCGAACTTGAACTTGGTTTTGCCGATCAGATCCATGTCGGCAAAACGGCAAACCGCGGCGGTGTAAGGGGTCTTTAGGTCGGCCGCTTCGATAGCCGCTTTTGCGCCTTGCGGCATCGCCCCTGCGTTCAGCTCTTCTTCAATTCTCTTCATGATGGCGGGCGTGGCCGACCCGCCAAACTTCCCTTTGAATTTCACTCCGTTCCAGTTCCACGGATTGT
>Ga0302326_10010451_pt1 | contig 20117 bp, 18 predicted proteins | sample Palsa_T0_3_FD_202264 | JGI IMG/M metagenome (GOLD analysis project Ga0302326, IMG submission 202264) | Peat permafrost microbial communities from Stordalen Mire near Abisko, Sweden - Palsa_T0_3 | ecosystem: Environmental > Terrestrial > Soil > Palsa > Peat permafrost | place: Sweden: Abisko...
CCCCACTCGATGAATTTGAGTTCGATCCAGATGCGATCGGGGTGACGGCAGATGCTGCATCTGCGGCTATGGGCGGCGGATGGCTTGGTTGCTGCCATGGGGAATCCGGGGAGTTCGGCTAGGGCCGTGGAAATTTGTTGGTTCATTGGTAGTTCCTCCATTTTGGCGCTGCGGGAAAATTAGAGCATCGGGGGAAGGGCGAGCGGAAGGGATCATGTTGTGTAAAACGTCCGGAGGACTACGGAGATTGGAGGTTTTTTTTGCGGAGAAGCGGCCGATTTGGGTGCGGCTAAGGCAAAAAATTAGGACACTACCGAAAATCGGCGCGGGCAAATTGAGGCACTGCCGGCCACACGCCTAAAAGCAATAGGCCTCGAATCGGTGGCAATGCGCACTGTGACTACCACTTGGCTAAACCCAAGCGCGGCGCGTCAATTCCCGGTAAAATCAACCCGATGATCGCAGGATTGTTCACCGACCTTTTATCCAACGGCGGCATTCAATATGCGGCACGGCAGTCGGCAGCGGTCCTGGAGAGCATAGCGCGCCGGCGAGGCTGGCCGGCTTTCCTGTTGAGCCTAAACGATCCTCCGGGAAAGCATCACCTCAGCGTCGCCGGACAGGATTACGACTTCCAAGGGTTTGGCAGATCCAAGCCTCGGTTCATTCTGGCCGCTCTGAGGCTGGCGGCGCGAAAACCCGGCGTGGTCTTCGCCAATCATCCCAATCTGGCGCCCGTGGCGATGGCCATGAGGATGCTCTCGCCCCGTTCGCGCGTGGTAGTGATGACCTACGGCATCGACGTTTGGGAACCTTTGCCGCCGCTACGCCGCGCTGCATTGCGCCGAGCTGCCGCAGTGACTTCCTGCAGCACCTACACCGCGCAAAAGCTGGTGAGCTTGCAACATGTAGCCAGCGACCGCGTCTTTCACATTCCGCTCTCGCTCGATCCGGAATTCATGGAGCTTGCGGCGTCCGCGCCGAACCTGCCTCTGCCCCAAGGTTTTCCGGAAGGGAGGATCATTCTCTCGGTGGGCCGATGGGCGGCGAACGAGCGCTACAAAGGCCTGGATCATCTAATCCAGGTGTTTCCCGAACTGCAGCGAAGATTCAAAAACCTCTATTTGGTTGCGGTCGGCGACGGCGACGATCGGCCTCGGCTCGAAGCGCTGGCACGCGAGACGGGCGTGGCGAACTCGGTCATTTTCCTACGAGGGTTGTCGCGCGCCGACCTGGTTTCATGTTTCGCGCGATGCGACGTCTTCGCGCTCCCCAGCGCCGGGGAAGGGTTCGGTTACGTTTTCGTTGAGGCTATGGCCCTAGGAAAGCCGGCCGTCGGCGGTGCGCACGGCGGCACTCCCGATATCATTCAGGACGGCGAGACTGGATACCTGGTCACCCACGGAGACGTGGCGCGTCTGGCCCTGGTGATCGGTAAACTACTCGACGATGATTCACTCCGGATGGGGATGGGGCGTCGCGCGGGTGAGCATGTCCGCGCGAATTTTATTTTTGAGCGATTCGAGTCGCGCCTGTCCGAACTATTACTGGCTGGTCCCAGCTCCGGCCGTTGCGGCGACCAACCGACGACCTGATCCGGACCATCCGGATATTGAATGCTTCTAAAACGGCGAAACGAATATGATTGAGCTTAGACGTTGCTCGGACGTACACTGCTGTCTAGGCTCGGCATGCCACCGACAATTAGCGAAGGCAAGTCCCTCTCACTCAACTCAACGTCCGCTTCTCCCGAGCCGTCGGCCACCGATGAAAAGCCGAAAAGCTTTGCCACACTAGGAAAAAAGGCCATGCTATCCCCGTCACGTAACCGGATCTTCCCTTGGCTCTGGACAGCCGCTAACGTTCTGCTGCTGCTCGCCCTGTGCCTGGTTTCCTATTCAGTGGCTTGGGAAGAGAACACTCGCGTCTACCTCAAAGGGTTTTCGGATGCCATGGTTCCGGTGAACGCTGCGCCCATCGACAAGATCGAGAGCATCCTGGCATGGATGGCCAACGGACCACACCAGCAATCCACCGCTGCCGTGGAGATGAATCCTCGGGATCCCGAGGAAACCCTCAACTATCGCGATCTGCTTCGGGTATGTGGCACCGCCACCAATGCCTTCATCAACATCGCCCGCAGTAGCGGCCTACAAGCGCGGCGCTTGCTGCTAACGGACCACTGGGGACATGTGGTGCACGTCGTCGCCGAAGTCCAGGTGGACGGCCAGTGGATCGTAGTTGACCCATTGTTCCAATCGATCATGCGCGATTCTAACGGACATACTCTTACCCGCCGCGAATTGAGCGATCCGGCTACTTTGGCCATCGCGACACGCAATTTTCCGGGCTACGACCTGACCAAGTACCGTTACGATCGGACCGAGCGGGTACGTTTGGCGAAAATCCCGCTGATCGGGAATCTGCTCCGGCCGGTTGCGTCCCACTGGCCCAATTGGTCGGACTCGACATTTTGGACCATGCTTGTGGAGCGCGAATCCTTCGGGATCATGATTTTATCGTTCGTCATTTTCGTGTTTTTGCTGTTCTTCCGCGTTGCTCTTCGCTGGTACGCTGAGAAGCATCTGGGGCTTCGCGTCTCGCGAATTCGAACACGGCTCACGCACATGGGAGCTGCGTGGTCGAAGGGTGGCGAGATCCAGACGCAAATTTGAGCAACGGGTACGGCGGCTGCTCACCCACGGTATGGCACTGCCCCATCCTGGCGGCCTGACATTTCCAGGCAACGATTGTTTCGCGATATACTGGCTGCTAACGGACCATGTTCGCGGGTACCTTTTGGGCCCCCCCTGAACAGGTCATCCCTTTAGTCCATTACCGGAAGAACTCACCTAATGTGCGGGATTTGTGGAGTCGTCGGAATTGAACAGCCGAACCACACGCAGGTATTGGTGCGCCGGATGTTGGACGCGCTGCTGCACCGCGGGCCCGACGGCGAAGGTTCGTTGATTGCTGCCTCGACCGGTGTGGGCATGCGGCGCCTGAGCATCATCGATCTCCCCGGCGGGAATCAGCCGGTGTGGAATGAATCCGGCACTCTGGCCATTTTCTACAACGGCGAAATCTATAATTTTAAGGATCTGCGCCGCGAACTCGTATCACTCGGACACGTATTTCGCACCCAATCCGACACCGAAACAGTCGTGCACGCCTATGAAGCTTGGGGCACCGACTTCCTGCAGCATCTTCGGGGAATGTTCGCGTTCGCCCTTTTGGAAATGCCGGATGGCCCGAAGGGTCCGGTCACGCGGACATTGCTGGCGCGCGATCGCATGGGAATCAAGCCTCTGTACTACGCCGTGGTGAACGGAGTATTCCTTTTCGCCTCCGAAGTGCGCGCGCTTCTGGCCAGCGGATTGATCCCCGCGAAGCTTTCGTCATCCGCTCTGCCTTCCTACTTGCTGTTCGGCTCGCTGGCCGAACCCGCAACCTTGGTCGAGGGCATCCACTCACTGCCGCCCGGACATTGGATGGAAGTTTTCCAGGGGAAACAATCCTCAGCTCCGCAGCCGAAGTGCTACTGGAACGTTGAAAATTCCTACGACGGCCCGGAGGCCCGCACCGTTGGAGCGCCGCAGCATCTGCGCTCGCTCCTGGAAAGTTCCGTCCGTGAACACTTGATCGCCGATGTTCCACTGGGCATTTTCCTGAGCAGCGGCATCGACTCTACCGCCATCGCCGCGCTCGCCTGCCGCGATCACCGCGACATTCAATCGTTCACGGTAGTCTTTCCGGAAATCGATTTCAGCGAAGCGGAGATTGCCCAATCTACCGCCGACCGCCTGGGCACCCACCATCGCCAGTTCTTGCTCTCGGGCGAAGAAACTCTCGAGCGCTTGGAGGAAGCCCTGGGCGCGTTTGACCTTCCCAGCATGGATGGCATCAACACTTATTTCGTGTCCTGGGCGGCGCGCCAAGCGGGATTGAAAGTGGCTCTTTCCGGCCTCGGCAGCGACGAGCTGTTCGGCGGCTATCCCACTTTTCGCACCGCTCCCCGCATCCGTGCGGTCGCCGCCGCTGCGAGATTCGTCCCCAAGCCGGCCCGCGTAGGCATCGCCTCCGCGTTCGTCGGCGCGGCGCGCGCCACGGGACGCGCCGACTGGGCGCGAAAAATCGCCGGCGCCTGGATCGAACCTTCGGCTCTCCCTCACGCGTATTTCTTCACTCGCGGCCTGTTTTCGCCGCGGCAGGCTCGTGCCATGCTGCAAGAACACGACGGCTGGCACGGATCGGCGTGGTGGAAACGGCTGGAAGCGCAGGCCCAACTTACGGAATCACGCGATGCGTTTTCCGCGGTCTCACTGCTCGAATTGCAATCCTACATGTCCAATACCCTGCTGCGCGATACCGATGCCATGAGCATGGCCAATTCCCTGGAAGTCCGTGTGCCCTTCCTCGATCACCGGCTGGTGGAATTTGCGCTTGCGCTCCCCGCTTCCGAAAAAAACCGCGGCGGAATTCCCAAGGCCCTGCTGATCGAAGCGCTGGGGGAGCTATTGCCCCGCGAGATCACCGCGCGCAAGAAGCGCACCTTCACGTTTCCGTGGGTGCGCTGGCTGCACGGGCCGCTGCAGTCGCGGGTCGCCAAGAGTTTTTCGGAATGGTCGCCGCTGCTCGAGCCGCTGATTTCCGGCGAGTCGGCGCAAAGCGTGTGGCGGGATTTCATAGTCCAGAAAACCACCTGGTCGCGCCCGTGGAGTCTTTTCGTTCTGAATGAGTGGGTGAAAAAGAATCTGGGCAGCGGCGGAGTGGCTGCGGATGTGCGCGAACGGAGCACTCGCGCCGTTCCCACGTAGCTCCCTTGAAAATATAGGAACCGATGATCATCCTGGGAATCAACGCGTATCACCCCAACGCCTCGGCGGCCATCGTTGTTGACGGCAAATTAATCGCTGCGGTCGAGGAAGAGCGCTTCAACCGCGTCAAATACGCCGCGGGTTTGCCCGTGGAAGCGGTGCGCTTTTGCCTGGCTCAGGCTGGCGTGGCGCTCGGCGACGTGGACCACGTCGTAATCCCCCGCGATCCGTGGGCGCGCGCCGGTACTAAGCTCCGCTTTGCCATACGAATGCCGCGCTTCGCGCTGAACCGCACCAAAGTGATGGCTCGCTCGGCGGGGATCAAGGAAGATCTTGCCGACGGCCTGGGTGTTTCACGTGGAACATTTCGCGCGCAAGTCCATCGCATTGAACATCACCGCGCGCATCTCGCCAGCACTTTCCTCGTTTCCCCTTTTGACACCGCGGTGGTTCTTTCCGCTGATGGTCTGGGCGATTTCGCCAGTGCTATGTGGGCCGTGGGCCAAGGAACGAAAGTCCAGCAGCTTGGCGAGGTGGTGTTCCCCCATTCTCTCGGCATTTATTACACCGCGCTCTCGCAATACCTGGGATTCCTGCGCTTCGGCGACGAATTCAAAGTGATGGGCCTAGCCGCCTACGGCGAACCCGCGTATCTGGACGCCTTTCGCAAAATCGTCCACACCTATCCAACCAATTTCTTTCGCCTGAATCTCGACTACTTCATTCACCAGCGCCAGGGCGCGGACATGACCTGGAAGGATGCCGGCAAAACTCCAGAAATCAGCCCCATGTTTTCCGCCGAACTGGAAAAGCTTCTGGGCCCCGCGCGCAAGCCCAGCGAACCGGTGGAAAAACGCCATCGGGACATAGCCGCCAGCTTGCAGGTGCGCCTCGAAGAAGTGCTGCTGGCGCACATCGCGGGGCTCGCCAAATCCACCGGACAGAAAAATCTGTGCCTAGCCGGCGGCGTGGCGTTCAACTGTGTCGCCAACGGCAAGATTTTTGACGCCTCTTCCTTCGAACGCGTTTACGTTCAGCCCGCCGCCGGAGATGCGGGCCTCGCAGTCGGCGCCGCGTACGCCCTGTACCACGAAGTCCTCGGCAACCCACGCAGCTTTACCATGGATCACGCCGCATGGGGCCCGGGCTTCGCTCCGCAAGACGTCACCCGACTGATCGCCGCCCGCAACATTTCCAACGGCGATTTGAAAATCGACGAGCTCGCCGAAGAAACCATGCTCCAGGAAACTGCCAAGCATATCGCCGCCGGAAAAGTGATCGGATGGTTTCAAGGCCGCGCCGAGTGGGGGCCCCGTGCGCTGGGGAATCGCAGCATCCTGGCCGATCCTCGCCGCGCCGACATGAAGGACATTTTGAACCAGCGCATCAAGCACCGCGAAACATTCCGCCCGTTCGCTCCTTCGGTGATCGAAGAGGCCACCGGTGACTTTTTCGAGCGCACCGATCCGTCGCCGTTCATGACCTTCGCTTACCCGGTGCGCCCGGAGCAACGTTCGGTGATTCCCGCGCCGACCCACGTCGACGGTACCGCGCGCCTGCAAACCGTCAGCCGCCGCCACCATCCGCTCTATTGGCGTTTGATCCGCGAGTTCGGCAACCAGACTGGCGTTCCAGTGCTGCTCAATACATCCTTCAACGAAAATGAACCCATCGTCTGCCGTTTGGAAGAAGCCCTGGATTGTTTCCTGCGCACCAAAATGGACGTGCTGGTGCTAGGCAATCACATTCTCGAAAAGAAGACCCCGGCCGCCGGTGCGTAGCGCGTGCGATTCGGGCACGCGGATGAAAACGCCCCAACCAGGTGAACCACCTTGCACGTTCTTCTGTTAAACGAATACTACCCGCCAGACACTTCCGCTACCGCGAAGATGGCCGCCATGGTCGCCGAGGCCATCGCCCAACGCCACGACGTAACCGTGGTCGCCGGACGCCCGTCTTACGATCCGGAGCAGCACTATCCCTTCGCGTGGGTGCGAAAAACGGTCCGCAACGGAGTGGCTGTGGAATGCGTCGGCTCGACCGATTTCCCGCGCCACAAAATGAAGCGCCGCGTGGCCAATTATCTTTCTTACCTCGCTCTAGCTGTTCCGCATGCCCTGAGCATGCGCACCGACTTGGTGCTGGCCATGACCGACCCACCGATCGAAGGAATCGCCGGGGCGTTGGTGGCCGGGCTGCAGAATCGGCCATTCGTTTACAACATTCGGGATATGTATCCGGATATGGCGGTGGGTGGGGACATCGTCAAGGCCGGCCCGTGGGTAACGCGTTGGGAAAACATGCACCGCTGGGCGCTGCGTAGCGCCGCCCGCGTGATCGTCCTGGGCGAAGATATGCGCGCACGCATCATTGCCAAAGGCGTCGATCCCGCGCGGGTAGTAGTCGTTCGCGACGGCACAGCCGCTGCGGGGCCGCCGCCGCCGCCTGGCGATCCGGTGACCCAGGAAATTCGCTGCGGGTTCAAATTCACCCTGGTGCACGCCGGAAACCTCGGCTTCTACGGCGCGTGGTCCACTCTGGTGAACGCCGCGAAACTTCTGCGCGACGAATCCAGCGGCCTGGTTTTCGTAGGTGACGGCGCCAATCGCGCCGCCATCGAAGCATCCGCCAAGGGCTTGGACAACGTGCGGTTCCTGCCGTTCCGCCCGTTCAGTCAGGTGCCCAACGTCATGGCCGCGGGCGATTTGCAAGTGATCACCGTGAAGCCGGGGCTGGAAGGTGTGGTGGTGCCCAGTAAGTTGTATTCGATTCTCGCCGCGGGCCGGCCGGTGCTGGTGGTCAGCACGCCGGAAACCGACGCGGCGCAAATCGTGAGCGAATCCGGATGCGGTTTGACGGCTCATCCCGACGATCCGCAGGGAGTAGCCGACGCGGTGCGCTCGGTGCGCAACGACCCCGCGCGTTTGGAACACATGGGACGGCGGGCGCGCGAGTGGTCCGCGAGGTATGATAAAATCAAGGAATTGGCCCGCTTCGTCGAAGTCATCGAGGACACGGCGCAATCCAGATCCCGTGGCGGGGACGACCAAGACTTGAAACGCGTACCATCGGAAGTCCGGCCGACCGGCTCAAATTTTTAGATCATGCAACCTGAGATCACAGCCGTAAGTGTCGCATTCCTGGCCACGCTGGTGGCCACCATACCGGTACGCCGCCTGGCGCTGTACGTTGGATTAGTCGACAAGCCCGGCCCGCGCAAAGTCCACGTCAACCCCATTCCCCTGCTGGGCGGCCTAGCTATTTACATCGGCGTGATACTCGCGGTCATGCTGGTCCATCGCGGGCCCATCGGACAAATTGTAGGAATCCTGGCGGGCGCCACCATGCTGGCCTTAGTGGGCATCCTCGACGATGGTGGCCTGTTGCATCACCAAATTAAATTGCTTCTGGCCATGCCCATCGCTGCGGTGCTCCTGCTGGTTTCCGGGATTCGCGCGCGCGTTTTTGCGCCGCTCTTTCCCGGAGCCGTAGGCGCGATCATGGATATCGGCTTCACCATTTTCTGGGTGACCGGGATCACCGCCGCGTTCAGCATTCTCGACCACATGGACGGACTTTGCGCGGGTGTCGCCGGCGTCGCCGCCGGCTTCTTCACCATCGCCGCGGTGCAGACGGGTCAGGTATTGGTCGCCACTCTAGGAGCGGCGACGCTCGGCGCGGCGCTCGGATTTTTGCGCTGGAATTTTAATCCTGCCAAGATATTTATGGGTGACGGCGGTGCGATGTTTCTCGGCTACCTGATGGCTACGCTGAGCTTGAAGATCCGCCCGGAAGAAACGCCCAGCGTCGCCAAGTGGCTGGTTCCCGTCCTGATTTTGGGCGTGCCGATCTTCGATACGGTTCTGGTTTCGATTTCCCGGGCCCGCCGCGGCCTGATCCCGTTCACGTCCCCGGGGAAAGATCACACCGCGCATCGTCTATCGAATATCGGCCTTGGCCACCGCGGCGCCGTCTTGGCGATGTATGCGCTGGGAATTCTTTTCGGCGTGGCCGCGCTGTGGGTCCCGCAACTGCCTCCAGCGGAATCCCTGGCCATCGCCGCAGTCCTTTCGGCCGGCGCACTCACCGCCATCGCCTTCCTGGAATCCGCCCCCTACGAACGGCAGAGCAAGCTGCACCAACCATCCCCCACTCCCTGACCGGCGTTAAACGAGATATTTCTTAAGGCGCTCCCAGTAATGTAATTTCCATCCAGCCTCGAGAGCGTCAAACTCGCCCTCCGGGAATCCCCTGTGATCCAGGAGTAGCGTGCTTCCCGCGCCTTTTTCTTTCAGTTCGAACTTGACGATCGAGTACACGCCAGGGTCCCAGTGCGTCGGACGCCACGCCTGCACCACGCGCGACTTGGGAACCAGTTCGACGTTGCGGCCAACGATCATTCCGCCGAACATCGAAAATGCGCCGCCGGCCTTGGCGTCGATCTCCGCTGGCATGCCGCTAAACGCCGCGAACTGTTTTGAGTCCACCAGCGCTTCATAGATTCGCTGCGGGCTGGCCTCAAAAGCAACTTCCTCGTGAATTGTGGTTCGCGCCTGGTTTTCCGGCCTGCTTGGCGCCTCCTTCATGGCCGGTTGCTGAGCTCTCGCCCAAACTGCCGCACTTACGGTCACACTGGCAAACGCGATCACCGCGCCGGCGATCGCTTGCCGGCGGGTCAATGTGGTGGCCTTCAAGTTGACGGCCATCGAGGTCTTGTCCAGAGTGGTGTTACCTGGCGTGGCCCGGTTTTCCAATTCGCTCATATTGTTCTCCTGGATTTCCGTGCGGGCTATCCCAGCATCTAGCCACGGGCATGAGATATGTTCAAGATCATATTTTCCTGGAAGGGTAAACTCCGTATCAGAGATACTCCACCGCGTCGAATTCAGGAGGACGTATGGGCTACCCCGCTGGTCATCGCACCGAGGTAAAGGGAAGGATCGTTCAGAGCGCCCGGCGGCTATTCAATCGGCGTGGTTTTGAGAATGTCTCCATCACTCAAATCATGGCTGGGGCGGGCCTCACCCACGGCGGCTTCTACAGCTATTTCCAGAGCAAGAGCGACCTGTACGCCGAGGTATTAGGGTGCTTTTTCACCGACCCGGAATGGAAGAGCTGCTGGGAAGGTGTACAAGTGGATCTGTCATCCTCCGACGTAGGGCCACAAGTGGTGCGCGCTTATCTATCGCAACAGCATTTCGAGGACGTCGAAAACTCCTGCCCGATGGTAGCGCTGCCGACGGACGTCTCGCGCAGTGGTGCGAGCGCCAAGCGCGCGTTCGAAACGGTTTTTCAGGCCATGGTCAGCTTGCTGGAGCGCAGTTCGATCCAGAATGGCCGGCCTCGCCGTATCACCGCTCAGGGCATCGCCGCCTTGTGCGTGGGCGGCATGGTCGTGGCCCGCGCCATGGTCAACCGCACAGTGGCCGATGAATTGCGCAATGCTTGTATGACAGTCGCGCTGGCGATGGGAGGCTGGGACAAACCGAACAAGTCGAAGAACGGAAACTCCAAGCCATCCCAAGTAGCCCACGCGGCAGCGCGGCAAAAGGCCGCGACCGCCTGAGTTCACTTACTGGAAAGCACGAATTTATTGCCATCCACATCTTTGAAAATGGCCGACGTTCCCCACTCCTCGGCTTTCGGGTCCGCTTCAAACTCCACGCCCTTGGACTTCATGGCCTTCGCGGTGGCGAATACGTCATCGCACCAAAACGACAGTGGCTGAAAATCGCCAATGCGATTCTCATGACCTGGCGGGGTGAAAAGCACCAGCCCGGTTTCCGCACCTGGGATCAGCAGTTCGATCCATCGTTGTTTTTCGCTAAAGAACTGGTCCGTAGCCACCTTGAATCCCAGCTTCTCGGTAAAAAACTTCAACGAAGCATCCTGGTCGCGAACGGGAATGCTGATGAATTTGAGCCCACGAATCATTGTGCTGGCCTCCTTTGCCGGGCCAAAGGATAACCTGCGGTATTTTCGATTTGCAATCAGCTAACAAATGCTATATTAACCGTCGGTATAGCAATGCTCTCCCTGGACCCGTACCTAACCGAGGTGCTGATGCGCGATTTGGTCGGCCATGACCGCCGCCCGGTCAGCTTCCTGGTCTACCTGTGGCTAGCCGCCGAACAGCAACGAAGAGGTGCGCCAGTACAAATCAGCTACCAGGAACTCTCCGAGTGCATCGGAGTTTCAAAGAGCTCCGCCCAATCGGCGGTGGCTTGGCTGGTCCGCCGCAGACTTCTCGCCGCCAGCAAGGAAAACGCCACCGCCACCCCGCGTTACGCGGTACTGAGCCCATGGAAAGATCCCGCGCGCCGGCGCCGCGCTCGCAGCAAATGAGCCCCGGTTCCGAGAAACGTGGTGTTTTCACGTACGTTCCTACGGTTTGATGCTTTCATCTTTTCTGGGCCCGGGCCCGCCGCAGCGAGTGCCCCTCCTCCCGGCCTGCCCGCCTCTTGTGCACGGTGACGAGGTGTGCCTGAGCCGCACGGTGATTGACTGGCGGCGCGACGATTGGAGGATTCGAGCGCATACGATATACTTCCCGGGGGTTGTGTAGCTGACTTGGGAGATAATACGGCGACGGGATCGAAGCTGAACCATACTCGCTTCCCGGTGCATCAAGTAACGATCCTTCCTCTCAACATGATTTTTTCGCATCAGACTGAGTGGCTTCTTTGCCCCTCCAGGTGGTGAGTTCGTTGGAAGTACCGGACCAGAAACCGAAACCACAAACCCAGTCCTCATCCCGAAAGCATCCCGTCGCTATCGTTGGAGGCTCGGCCGCCGGACTCTACACCGCGGCGCTGCTGGCGCGCGAAGGAGTGGGCGTGCAGGTGTACGAAGGATCGCCGGCCCTCGAACCGGCCTCGCGAGCGCTGATCGTCACCCACCGTATGCGGGAGCTGCTCGGGGCAGCTGCGGAAGCATCGATCGTCAATGAGATTCGCCGCTTTGAACTATTTACCGATGGCCGCACCGCCAGCGTCGAGTTGAACCAGCCCGACCTAATTATCGAGCGCGCCACGCTGGTGAAGAGCCTGGCGGCGATGGCTCAGAGCGCCGGCGCGCAAATCAATTTCGGAAGAAAATTTCAGGGTTTTCGGACCGGTTCGGCCGGAATGTCGATGGAATTTACCCGGGTGGCCGACGGAACCCGCGAGGATGTCGACGCCGACACCGTGATTGGCGGAGACGGCAGCACCAGCCGCGTGGCCCATTCCGGCGGCTGGCCGCCGCAGGAAACGGTTCCCCTGATTCAGGCCATCGTCCCGCTGCCCACGGATATGTCTGCGGACACCGTGCGGGTGTGGTTCGTGCCGCAAGATACCCCTTACTTCTATTGGCTGATTCCCGAATCAAAAACGCACGGCGCGCTCGGACTGATCGGTGTCTCCGGCGCGGAAACGCGCCAGCATCTTGAAAATTTCATGCGCAAGCGACATTTCGAGCCGGTGGGATTTCAAGGCGCGCGCATCCCGGTGTATCGGCGCTGGATTCCGGTGCGCCGCAAATTTGGCAGCGGAGAAATTTATCTGGTCGGGGACGCGGCCGGCCAGGTGAAGGTCACCACCGTCGGCGGAATCGTCACCGGGTTTCGCGGCGCGTTGGGCGTCGCCAAGTCGATCCTGCACCGGAAGCAAAGCCCGGAGTTGCGGTCGCTGCGGCGTGAGTTGAATGCCCATCTGATGCTGCGAAAATCTCTGCACCATTTTCAGCAGGCGGACTACAGCCGTCTGGTGGATCTGCTGAACGATTCGGCACGGCGTTCCCTGGGCCAATATTCGCGCGACGATGCCATGAGCGTTCTGTGGCACATTTGCAAGAGCCAGCCGCGTCTGGTGCTGATGGGGCTACGCGGACTGCTGACGCGCGGGCGAGCGGCGCGGCAGGACGTCAGCCGTTAATCTTGTTGGTCCGGCGCCGTTTGGCGATTCGCGGTTTATGCCCCGCGGCTGCAATCGCCGCTTTCTGCAGTAAACTCCCTCGAGCCGTCTCATAAATTATGTACATCCTGGGCATCTCGTCGCTGGCGCACGATCCTGCCGCCGCGCTTCTTGGCGAAGGCGGAATCGTCGCCGCGTTCGAAGAAGGAAAGCTCCTGCGGCAGCGGCACTGCCAGGGAATTCCGCGCGAAGCGATATCTTTCTGTCTGGCGAAAGCCGGAATCGGATGGCCGGACGTTACCAACGTAGCGGTGGGCAGCCGTCCGGTGCGCACTTGGGCGCGCCAGGCTCTATTTCGAACGCGTATGAGCCTGCGCTCGCCCGTTTCCAGCGGCTATTATCAGAGCAAAGCGCTGGGTGAGCTGGCGCGCGAGCTCAATAATCTACGCATCCTCAATCTCCTCGAAGGCACGCCGCACCGGACGCTGCTGCAGTTCGAACACGCGTCCTGCCACGCCGCCAGCGCGTTCTATGCTTCGCCCTTCGATCGCGCGCTGATCCTTTCGCTCGATGAAGTGGGCAATGGCCGCTGCGGTTTGGCGGCGCTCGGCGATGGCCGCGAAATTCGCGAGGTGCACTCGCTGCGTTTTCCGCACTCGTTGCCGTGGGTCTACACGCAGGTTACCGAGTTGCTCGGGTTCACGCCGCGGGCCGATGAGCATAAGACGCAGTGGCTCGCGCTTACCGGCGAGCCCGTGTTTCACGATCTCTTCCTTGAAATGTTCCGCTCCAAGAAAAGCGTTTGGCCGCACTTGAATCCGAAATTCTTCCGACGCGGCTATTGCGGCCAGCTCGCCTTCTCGGACCAGTTTTACCGCCGCCTGAAGTCGCCACGGCCAGCCGAGGGTCCGATTGAAGAGAGCCTACGCGCGAATCTTGCCGCCAGCGTTCAGAGTGCGTGCACGACGGTGGTGTTGGAGATTCTCGACCGCCTGCGCCAGGAAACCGGCGCAAAGAATCTGTGCGTCGCCGGCGGCCTGTTTCTGAATCCGCTCATCGTGGCCGCCGTTGAAAAACAGGGCGGCTTCGCCGAAGTCTTCGTGCAACCCGCCGCGGGAAACGAAGGAACGGCGCTGGGCGCGGCGTGGCTGGCCTGGCACAGCGTGAAAAAGAAACCACGCGTGGCTCCGGCGCTGCGCCTGGATTGGGGTCCGAGCTTTTCGAACGAAGAGATCAAGCAGGTGCTCGACAACTGCAAGGCCTCCTATCGCTGGACCGATCCGGACAACAACAAAATCGCCGCCGCGATTGGCCTGCTCGAAGCCGGAAAAATCGTGGCATGGTTCCAGGGAGCTGCGGAGTTTGGGCCGCGCGCCCTGGGCAACCGCAGCCTGCTCGCTTCTCCCTGGGCACCGTACGTGATGGAAAATCTCAACGATTTCGTGAAGCATCGGGAGTCCTACCGCCCGTTTGCGCTATCGATTCCCGAAGAGGACGCGCCGCGCTTTTTCGAATGCTCCCCCGCGGGCCGCTTTATGGCCACCATGGGGTACGTCCGCGCGGAGCATCGCGAAACTTTTCGCGATTTCCTTTTGCCCGGCGGCCAATTGCGGCTGCACCTGGTCGCAGAATCCGCCAATCCGCTGCTGTGGAGGCTGCTGAAGCGCTTTGGCGAGACTTCTCCCGCGCCGGTAGTGGTGAATACGTCGTTTAATTTGTTTGGCGAGCCCTTGGTGGTCACCCCACGAGATGCCCTGCGCAGCTATTTCTGCTCGGGTGCCGACGCGCTGGTGATCGGAAGCTTTTTGTTGACGAAAAACTGACTCCGCTGCGGACGAAAACATTCGCGGGCGATAATCGTTCATAATTCACGAGTCGATAATCGAGCAGGAACAGGAGACGACCATCCACACGCAAATCCATGACGTCCCTCAGGAAACGGCGCCAATCACCGCCGGCAACCGAAAGAAGCGCCGGCTCTGGCGCGTGCTGCTCGGCGCACTCCTGATTCTCCTGGTCGGGGGTGTGGTGGCTTTTCGCAGCGTCGGATACTGGCTCATCGTGGAAGACCCGCTGCAATCCGCCGACGCCATCGTCATCCTAAGTGGTGGCCTTCCCTACCGTACTATCGAAGCAGCGCGCCTATACCGTGCTGGCTATGCCCCGGAAGTTTGGATTACCAAGCCACATGGCTACGAAGCGACGCTCGAACCGATGGGCATCCAGTACATCGGAGAGGAGGTCTACTCCCGCGAGATGCTGCTGCACTCTGGGGTGCCCGCATCCGCGATCCGCATTCTCGAACCAACGGTCTCCGACACCGAGCAAGAAGTGCGCGCCATCTCCAAAGAATCGATCGAGACCCACAAGAATCGCGTAATCATCGTCACTTCGCCCTCGCACACCCGCCGCGTGCGTCTGCTTTGGAGAGTGCTGGTAGGAGAACATCCTCAAGCCATCGTGCGCCTGTCGCCCGGCGATCCCTACGATCCAGGCCATTGGTGGCATGTCACCCAGGATGCTTTGGGAGTAGTGCATGAAGTTTTGGGCTTGCTCAATGCCACGGCAGGTTTGCCAGTCCGTCCCCCGAATCGTTGAATCCCGCGGGAAGCGCGGAGGGCGCTGGGTGCTAAGCGCGGTGGCGAACCTCGTCCGCATCCAATGTTCTGGAGCGCGCGGGATGCTCACGGGGGACGAAGTCCTGGCGGCAAAGATGCCATATCAGTCCCACCGCGTCGTCGGCATGCTCGAAAAATGAGATCGAGGGAGCGTCGGCCGGATATCGCACCTCGGTCTTCGCCGCAGCTTCCGGACTGACTGCATCGGCGGTTTCATCCGGCACCTGGAAACGGGACAGCAGACGGACGTCCAACGGAACGCGCGCAATCAGTCTTCGATGCGGTTCGTGCATGCGCGACTGGCTGGCGGCGGGATAATCGCGGATGGCAAGGGCCAGGGAGTTTTGCTCGAAGCGCAGTTCCAAACCGCGATGGCCGGAAGAACCAGAAGGGTCACCGGGGTCCGCGGTACGAAGTTCCCAAAGTATCACCCCGCCGCGAGTGAGCGAACTGCTTCCGGGAAACAGCTCAAACGAACGAATGTGCCACTCCGCGGAGCGGCTCTCCGGTAGAATCTCCGCGATCGTCACGATCACGTGGCGATGTCCGCGCTCGATTTTCACGGTGCTCAGAAACTCGCCGTGCTCGTGAATGAACGCCATCTCCTCCGCGGTAGCTTTGAGCGTCTCGCTCCAGAAGCGGTCGGTGAGTGACATGCTAAAGACGCAGACCTGCTCGATGAAAGATTGAGCGGATTCCGCGTCATCGCGGGACGCAGCAAAGCGGGAGCTGCGCTCGACCGCGGCCATACGCGAGGAGAGTCGCCGCCGCGCCCAGGAGCGTTGGGACCGGAATCGCCGGCGGTACAAAACGAGGCTGTACAGCAGAGCGATAGCGCTGGCGCCCAGCACGGCCCAGACCATTTTCATCGTGGACGTTCCTCGTTTGCGACCGACTGTACCCCGGCGCAAAAGTTGTAGGCTGGCTTTCGCAATTGTACTATCAACCGATTCAAGCCGCGGCGCAACAGAAGACTCCCTTGGGAGCGGGACCGGTATAAGATTTAGCTTGGCGGCGCTCGCTGGGTGTACGAAAATTTACGATTGCGTCCGGTGCAGCCGGATCAGCTCGAAATTCTAGGAGAGTGGGATTGAAGATCTCAGTGATCGGCGCGGGCTACGTAGGTCTGGTGACGGGCGGATGCCTGGCGGAAATCGGACATGAAGTGAAGTGTACGGATAGCGACGCCGCCAAGATGCACGTACTCCAATCGGGGAAGCTTCCGATTTACGAGCCCGGGCTCGACAATGTGGTGGAAAAAGCGCGCCGCGATGGCCGGTTAAATTTTGACATGAGCACCGCGGACGCGGTGCGATTTGCCGACGCGATTTTTATCTGCGTGGGCACGCCGCCGCTGCCCAATGGAGACGCCGACCTCAGCTCGATCGACCGCGTAGCCCGGCTGATTGCCACTGAAGCGAAAACACCCAAACTGGTAGTGGAAAAAAGCACGGTGCCCGCGCAAACCGGCCAGCAACTGCTGCGCCAGCTTTCGGTATACGCGCGCAACACCAAGGTAAAGTTTCGCGTCGCCTCCAATCCGGAATTCCTGCGCGAGGGCACCGCGGTAGAAGACTTCCTGCATCCGGATCGCATCGTCGCCGGCGTGGAAGATGAAGTGGCGGAAAAACAACTTCGCGAGATATACCAACCGGTCCTCGATCAAAAGTTCAATTGTCCGGTGCACCGCGGTAAGTGCCCGCCGGCAGCCGCGCCGGTGTGGCTGGTAACCACCATCAACAGCGCGGAGCTGATCAAGCACGCATCGAACTCCTTTCTCGCTCTCAAAATTTCTTACGCCAATATGGTGGCCGACCTGGCCGAACGCCTGGGCGCGGACATCGATGAAGTGGTCCGCGCGGTCGGACTCGATCCGCGCATCGGGCCCAGCTTCCTGCGCGCCGGCCTCGGTTTCGGCGGGTTTTGCCTGCCCAAGGATTTACAGGCTTTCGTCCATCTGGCGGACCGCCATGGGGTGGATTTTTCGCTGCTCCGCGAGGCCGAGCGCATCAACCGCCGGCGGATCGACCATGTGGTGGAAAAGCTTCGCCGCGCACTCTGGGTAATCAAGGAAAAGCGCGTCGCGGTGCTGGGCCTGGCGTTCAAGGCCAATACCGACGACATTCGTTTCGCTCCGGCGATCGATCTCATCAAGCGGTTGATCGAGGAAGGTGCATCGGTGTGCGCGCACGACCCGCAGGCCATGGAGAAAGTGCGAGCGCAGTTTCCGCAGGTGGATTTGGCGAAGGACGTCTACGAAACCGCGAAGGATGCGGAAGCGCTGATCGTTGCGACGGAATGGGAAGAGTTCAAGATTCTGGACTGGGAGCGCATCCGCGACGCGATGGCCCGGCCGCTGATTTTCGATGCGCGCAACTTATTGAAGCCCGCACAGATGAAAGCGCTGGGCTTCGAATACTACTCGATCGGCCGGCCTCACTAGCTGGAGCGAGTTTCCGCGACACGCTGTTTGAAATATTCCAACGTCAAGCGCAACCCTTCCTCCAGATTCACCCGCGGTTCCCACTTCAGAATGCGCCGGGCCTTAGTGATGTCGGGGCAGCGTTGTTTAGGATCATCCTGCGGCAAGGGCCGAAAATCCAACGGCGCTTTGGAACCGGTGAGCGTCAGAATGCGTTCGGCGAACTCCTTGATAGTGATCTCCTGCGGGTTTCCGATGTTCACGGGCTCGTGTTCGCTGGATTCCAGCAAGCGGTAAATTCCCTCGATTAAATCGGAAACGTAGCAGAAACTGCGGGTCTGCCGGCCGTCGCCATACACCGTCAACGGCTGATTGGTGAGGGCTTGGTAGAGAAAGTTCGGGAGCGCCCGGCCGTCGTTCAAACGCATGCGTGGGCCGTAGGTGTTGAAGATTCTCACAATTCGCGTGTCCAGCTTGTGCTTGCGGTGATAGGCCATGGTCATCGCTTCCGAGAAGCGTTTGGCCTCGTCGTACACGCCGCGCGGTCCGATCGGGTTCACATGGCCCCAGTAGCTCTCCGGTTGGGGACTCACCTCCGGATCGCCGTAGGCTTCGGACGTCGAAGCCATCAGGAACTTGGCTTTTTTGGCGAGCGCTAATTCCAGCGCATTCCGTGTACCGGCCGATCCCACCATCATGGTTTCGATGGGTAGCTTCAGGTAGTCGTCCGGGCTAGCGGGCGAAGCGAAATGCAGCACTGCATCCACGGGCCCGGCGACTTCGATGGCCTGCGAAACGTCTTGCCGCACCAACCGAAACCGCGGATTCTTTTCCAGGTGCGCGACGTTGGCACCCGCCCCGGTGCACAGGTTGTCCAGGCACAGGACTTCCCACCCATGATCGAGCAAATAATCACAAAGATGAGAACCGAGAAAACCCGACCCGCCGGTGACAATCGCGCGCAATGCGTTCCCCCTGAAAGTGCCGATTACACTGTGTGCTCTGGTGCCCCGAGATTATCGCCGAATTCTATGTGAGAAAGAAGGGAGGCTGCGAAGCGGGTGCAAAATGCGTCAAATAGCGGTGCACCAAATGGTTTCAAAACAGTACGACCGTCCTATTGGCCGCGGCGGAGCTTGGAGAGAAACTGTCTCTGTCAGGGGGCAACCAATGATCGCAGCACTCATCTTCGTGATCTCAGTAGCAGCCGGAATACAGCTCGCAGTGTTTAGCTGGCGCGCCGCAATGATCTCATTCGCAGGCCAGCCGATGTCCGCAGCGGTCAGCCCGGCGTTGGCATCGTTCACTAACTCCATGGGTACCAATGACTTCCGCGAGATTTCGGCCATTCAAGCCCTTTGCCCGGCCATGTCGCCCTCGCAGAGCAAGCAGCTTCGCCCGGTGCAGGTTTACTACCGGTCCCTGGAACTGCTGAACTCGCTCAGCAAGGCAATCCCGGCTTGCGGCATCTGGGCCCAGCAGGAAATGGCCATCTGCGCGCGTTATGCGGCGGTGGTGATGGACCAGCGCCTCCAGAGCAATCAAGTGTGCTTTGCTGCGGTTCGCTCTTACTAGTCGATCTTCTCAGACTATCCCCAGACAGGGGCCTTTCGGCGGGCCCCTTCCCCCCTCCGCTCCAAAAACAGTCCCGCCATATGCCCCAAAAGGACCCAACCATTCGTTTCAAAATCAGTACGTCCGATCTATAGGTCGCGACGGAGCCGTGCGAGATACTGACTTCGTCAGGAGAAGCCAATGATCGCAGCGCTCATATTCGTGATCTCAGTCGCAGCCGGAATACAACTCGCGGTATTCAGCTGGCGCGCCGCAATGATCTCGTTTGCGGACCAGCCAGTGTCTGCTGCGGTACAGCCGGCTTTGGCGCCGTTCTCTGGCTCTATGACAGTAAAGGGTTTCCGGGAGATTTCGGCCATTCAGGCGCTTTGCCCTGACCTGGCGCCATCACAAAGCAAGCAGCTCCGCCACGTAAAAGTGTATTACCGGTGCATGGAGTTGCTGAACTCGTTCTGCGAGTCGATCCGGGTTGGCGGCTGCGGCAGGTGGGCACGGCAAGAAATGGCCACCTGCGCTCGCTACGCAGCGGTAATGATGGATCAGCGCCTGCAGAGCAACCAAGCATGCTTCGCGGCGATCCGCTCGTACTAACCCCCTGACAAAACTGAGACTTGGTTTCCTCTCGAGGATCCGCCCGCGTGGAACCCCTTCATCCTCCTCCGTAAGTATTCTGAGTAACCCAAAACTTCAAATCTTCCGCGTGGCGATAGCCATTTCCGGCCAAAACTGCGGGACTTTCGCGTTTTGTTCAGAACGATACCGGGATGGTAGTTGGTGCGGCTCGGCAATTTGA
>Ga0302326_10010454_pt1 | contig 20115 bp, 24 predicted proteins | sample Palsa_T0_3_FD_202264 | JGI IMG/M metagenome (GOLD analysis project Ga0302326, IMG submission 202264) | Peat permafrost microbial communities from Stordalen Mire near Abisko, Sweden - Palsa_T0_3 | ecosystem: Environmental > Terrestrial > Soil > Palsa > Peat permafrost | place: Sweden: Abisko...
TCAACGGTTACGCTACGAACCGGGGGGGTCGGGAGTTCGAATCTCTTTGGGCGCGCCAATAAATCAAATAGTTGCGGGCTTAAGCATTGCACCATTGTCTAATATAGCGGTGAGTCGTCAGGTTGACAGAATTGCACATCGCAATGACAGAGAACGTCGGGAATCAAAATCGGACGGGCGCGGAAATCGCCAAGGCGCGCAATTGTCTTGACAGAATACTCGCCAGTTCATGTTTTGTGCAGTCAGAACGCCAGCAACGTTTCCTGAAGTTCATCGTTACTGAAACCCTGGCCGGCCACACCGATCGCCTCAAGGGCTATACCATCGCGCTCGAAGTCTTCGACCGAGATGTGAGCTTCGATCCAGCGATAGATGCCATCGTGCGCGTCGAAGCGACGCGTTTGCGCGCGAAGCTTCGCGAATACTATGACCGCGAGGGCCGGACAGATTCGGTTCGTTTCGAACTGCCCAAGGGTGCCTATGCGATCCATATGGAGTGGCGGGCTCCGAAGACGACGCTGTCCCTGCATGAGTTGCCCGACGCGAGCGCGAAGGCAGTGGGACGAACGGTGCCCACCCGGCTACGCCCAATTGAGGACAGACCGTCGCTGGTAGTGTTGCCGTTTGCCAATATGAGCAGTAATCCTGAACAGGAGTATTTCGCTGACGGCATCACCGATAGTTTGATTACTGAGCTGTCACGGTTACCAGGTCTTTTTGTCATCTCCCGTCACTCCTCATTTATCTACAAAGGTGTGTCGAAGCGCGCCGAGGAGATCGGTGCCGAGCTGGGAATCCGATACCTGCTGGAAGGCAGCGTCCACCGCGCGGCAGAGCGGGTGCGCATCACAGCGCAGCTCATTGACGCTGTCTCTGGCGCCCATCTGTGGGCCGAGCGCTATGACCGGGAACTCAAGGATGTCTTTGCGGTGCAGGACGATGTCAGCCAGCGCATCGTCAACGTGCTGCAAGTGAAGTTCGCGGCCGCCGGGCAAAAGCGTAGCAGCCACGGTGGCACCGTAAACGTCGAGGCGCATGACTGCCTGCTACGCGGCCTGGAGCGTTTCTGGAAATTCACATCAGAGTCCACCGCAGAGGCGAGCGCGCAACTCATCCATGCAGTGGAGCTGGATCCTGGCTACGCTGCCAGTCACGCCTGGCTCGCCCGCGTCCTGGTGTTCAGGTGGATTATGATGTTGGATCCTAATCCCGAAACTCTTGAGCGTGCTTACGAGCACATACGTTTGGCGGTGGATCTGGACCCAAAAGATCCCCATACACAAGGCGTGCTGTGCTGGGTACAGCTCTGGCGAAAGCAAGGAGTGGCTTCCATCGCCGCCGGGTGGCGCGCGGTGGACCTCGATCCAAACAATGCCGATGCGTATTTTTTTCTATCTTTTGCTCTTGCAGTGTCAGACCGTGGTGAGGAAGGCTTACACAACATCATCAAGGCAATGCGGCTTACCCCTCATCCGTCCGCTTTCTACCAGACTGCGCTGGGTCTCTGCTATTTCGTGCTGGAGGAGTACGAGCTGGCGATTGCGGCGTACAAGCGTGGCATTGAGGTGACGGATGTCTCGATTCCTAATCATTATTGGCTCTGCCTTATATACGTCTTAATTGGCCGTGATGAGGAGGCGCGCATAGAGCGCGAAAGACTGGTGGAGCTCACCGGCGGTCGCAAGCCGGCGCTCCAACACATCTGGCTAAATGACGACTTGGGCTTTCGAATGCAAGGTCTGGCGCGGCTTGCAGGACTTGATTAGGCGGGAGCGTCCGGACCTGTCTGCCCGCGTTGCGCGGGCCATTCTAGAAATAACTTGGAACTCGATATCGCTGCGGCGCTGCTGCTCCCATAACTAACCACGCATAGCATCGAAGACGATACCTGGGACCTTTGCCCAGCGGGCGTTTTCTTCCATTGCTACAATTTTGGGCAGCATCTTATGAGTGGTGCGGCGACTTACGAAGTAAGCGGGCTTGGGGAATGTGGTGAGCGGCGCGCGCAGCACCGTTTTCTCGACGCCTTCCAACATGGAAGTGTTGTGCACGAAGCCGCTGCCGCTTTGAATGTCCTCCGGAGTTGACCCGGGATACGCGCCCCACGGCGGTCCGGCAAATGCGAACGGCATGCCGATGAAGGCGTTGACCGCGATAACTCCGTAACGCAACCTCTTAATCGCCCGCTCCACTGCCTCGTTGATGCGTGGGTCCTTGAGCGAATAAGGATGCACGATGAGGTTGGCATTGAGCGTGCCCCACAGTTTGTCATTGCAAAATTCTACGGCCCGCTCCAGATACTCCACTGGATCAGCATTGCCGACGCGTGTCTCAGAGATTACCGAGCAGAATGGCTCCTCAGTGTAAAGCGGTTCATCGACCGCGTTCGGATCGAGGCCGGAGATGAAGGTCCACGGCAACGCTCCGGGCATCGCGTTGCCGAGATGCTTTATCTGCGCGCGACCGCTAGTCAGCTTGCGCCAACGATCTTCTGCGCCGGGGTAGTACGCCTGACGACGGGGTACCTTGGCGCACGTCTCCTGCAAGGCTTGCATAAATGCATCACTGCCGGCCCAGTCTTTGGGCAGCACCAGCATCTTCGCCGCGCAGCACAAGAACGAGGCATTTATGAGATAGGAAGCGGCGGTATCCTCGGCTTGGTACTGCAGTTCCTTTTCGCTGTAAGGTCCTGGAACAATGATGAAAGGCGAGACGTTGCCAAGCTCGGAAGTGATGGGCTTCTTGAGCAGTGGCTCATGGCGTTGCCTGCGCATCTCTCGCTCCGGCCCCTCTGGTCCCCAAACGATATTGTCGTAGGTTTTATCGGAGCCGGTGATATGCACCTCATCAATGTCGCGGTGGTAGACGAGATAGCGTCCTTCCTCGGCACCGCCGTACACGACCGAAAGAAAACTCTGCTTGATGGCCTCAGCAAAAGCCTGTTCGATGTAGGGGCCGAGATAGGCATTGACAGGATTCATCTTGAGCAGAACGACTTTGCCCTCGTTGAACATCTTGGTGATGACATCCATCGGCGCGATCGCGGCGATGTTTCCGGCGCCAAGTACTAGTACTACTCGTCCATCGTGATCCGGCTGCTTGTAAAAGCGGGCGCGATCGTGCTTTAGTGATTCCACCGTTACGCCGGCCCGCATGTGCACCTCGGCGGTGATGTTCTTGAAAAGCATGCCGTCGATGGCATTGCCCGGAAATAGGCGCACCGACAGTCGACCATCGAACGTGCGCCCGACAGGGCCGACGGGGGTATTGCCGGAATGTTTGAGGGCGGCTAGCGATTCGCGGATCAGACGCAACTGGCGCACGACGCCCCACGGGCCGGTGGACCATTCTTCCGCTTCAGACGGCGTACCCATTGCGATTCCCTTGGCCTTGCAGCCAGCCTGCACCATACGTTGGGCCACGCGCAGGAAACCCTGCTGCATGGTGTTCACCAGAACGATGCGCTGGTCAAGGGACAGCTTGGCGAAGGTTTTGGCGCCTTCACGTAGTCGCGCGACGCCGGCATCCATTTGGCTTTGACTGGAAAACGGCGGTGCGTCTACCGCGGGACTAACCGCATAAGTCGCAAATTCACGTAGTTTCAAAACCGCGCTCATGGTTTGTTACGTCCTCTTCGTCATCACGGTGGAGTAATACAGCTCCTCCGTTCATGAATACCCGAAAAATCATTCAGCATTTCACGTTACTGCAGGTGCTTACTCAGTGCATTTGATTTGTGCCGCAGATCATTATCACTTGCTGGCCACAGGTACACTAGATTGGCCAACCCAGTCGACGACATAGTCCGTCTGCGAGATATAGTGGCCCTTGTAACTACCTTTGCCTTGAATCCCCTGATACTTACCGGTGCCCTTGACCTGTTCCCAGGTGCCGTGGAAGGTAATCTGCGGCTGACCGTTGGCGATTACCGTGCTGACAAAGCCGCTCCACTTGACGTCGACGGTATTCTCGCCCTTGGCGAAAGTGATGTAACCGTGCTGCGGACCGGCGCCTTGGAGCAGGAAGTCGATCTCTTTGTTGACAACTTGGGCATCATCCATCCAATTACTGCTCTTGTTGATGCCGTGAGTCTCGACCAGCATCAGCATGTCGCCGCTTTGTGAAGTGAGTGGCAACACCTCTTGCTTCTCGACCTTCACAGTAAACGTGCCGGAGATGGCCTCGGCATAGACAGGCACACCCATGACGAGTGAACCTGCGGCCAGCAGAGCGAGAGTGCTTTTTAGGATAAAAGCGTGGATTTTCATGACAGTTCCCCACCAGATTCGTTGAAGGCACGTGCCGGCATTGCCAGCGTCACAGAAAGCTTGGACGCGCAGACGGGGCGGGGGTAGTTTCTAACGGTAAGTAACGTCGGGATTAAACCGCGCGGCGACGAGGAACCAAGGTCCTTGCGGGACTATTGCGTGTTTCGTAGTGCTCTGTTGTGCTTGGTGGCGCCAAACGCAACGGGCACCACGCGGAATTTATTAATAAAATCAAGGCTTAATATTCAATCGCTACGAACCAGGGGGCCGGGAGTTCGAATCTCTCCGGGCGCGCCATCAAATCAATGGTCCCTTAATGATCCAAGTACGTCGCAACCGGGTCGCTAGAGTCTATCCAGTTCAGACGTGAATGCCTCCGCGGTGACGATCGCAAAGCGAGTCTCGCCACGGATATCAAGCAGATCTCTGTCCCCAGTCACCAGAAAGTTGGCCTTGGCGTAAGCTGCCAATTGCAGAAATGGCAGGTCCCACGGATCGCGGCATGACGGGACTTTCGGCGCTCTGGCCGGCATTCTCACGGTCGTACAATACGGCAGATAATCTCCCAACAGCTCGTCGCGGTCTTCGACAGTGAGCTTGAATTTGGTGTAGCTCAGAACACGAATAAGTTCCTCTACCGTCGCTGCCGACACCAAGGGAGAAAACGCGTCCGCCTGCCAGGCAAGTCGGACAGGCGCCAGGCGACCCTGAGCAAACAGGAGTGCCGAAACGACGATGTTGGTATCCAACACCGTGCGCACAGTGCTCGCCCTATTTTTTTTCTTTGCCACCTGATCTACGCGCCCATTTTACTGCGTCCTCAACATCTGCATCCGTTAGGTTTAACTCCGCGAGCTTGGCTCGAACCGCATCAGCGCGCTGAATGCGTACGGGAGTCAGCACAATTTGGCCGTCCTTGGCTTTGACGTCGAAATACTGGGCCGGTCCAATGGCATTGGTAATGGCCTTGGGGAGCGTCAGCTGGTTCTTCGCGGTCATCTTTGCAAGCATTAGTGATAACTTGAAGTAAGGGATCCTTACTATACGATATCCTTACAATGCGATCAATAGAGCAGAACTACTCGAATCAGTCACAGCCAGATCGTCGCCCCGGTTTGAACTGGCCAGGTGATTGCGGGACTTTTGCGTATTAAGTCGTGCTCTGTTGTGCTCGGTGGCGCCAGATGCAACGGACGCCACGCGGAATTAGTCAATAAAATCAATGCTCAATTGTATCCATCCGGTTATGACCGGTTATGGCCGCCTTGACAGGATTAGGCGGCGAGATCGACGGACGGGAGTAGTTGTGGCGCGACGTTCCAGGGCAGCAACTCTTCAGTACGATTAACAGGGTGATCGGCAATGCGAGTAAGCACCTCGCGTAGACCCGAAGAAGCTTCTGCTGGGATCGGGAAAGCAGACTCGCTTCGTCCGGGTGGAAGCGGTCAGGCAGTTGGCACATCCAGATGTGGAGACGTTGACAGAAGTGGTACCGCTTTTTCGGACACGGGTGTAAGTGGATTTCTGCCGGGGCAATATAGCAACCGGAGGGCAGATATCCATGAGAAGGCCAAGACGTAACCACTCAGCGGCGTTCAAAGCACGGGTGGCATTGGAAGCGATTCGAGGCGAGAAGACCGTGGCCGAGATCGCAGCACACCACGAGGTGCATCCGAACCAAGTGACCAGCTGGAAGAGCCAGGCACTGGAGAACATGGCCGGTATATTCGACGGCTCGGTGGTCGCTGAGGACGGCAAGGAACAAATCCGCGAGCTTCGCGAGAAGGTCGGAGAGCTGACCATGGAGAGGGATTTTTTATCAAATGCGCTCGGGAGGTTCCCCGGCTCGAGCGGCAAACGATGATCGATCGGGGCGCCACGGTGCCGGTGAAGCGTCAAGCGCAGCTTTTGGACCTGAGCCGTTCGAGCGTGTACTACACGCCCCGAGCGGTGTCGGATCGGGATCTGGCGCTCATGCGCCGACTCGATGAGCTGCACCTGGAGGCGCCGTTCTATGGCGCCCGAAAACTCGCCGCCCAGCTGCGGCGAGAGGGTCACGCGGTCGGACGCCGGCACGTGCGCACGTTGATGCAGAGGATGGGCATCGAGGCCATATACCGTAAACCGCGGACGAGTATTCCCGCCCGCGGCGCACAGATTTACCCGTATTTGCTGGCCAATCTGGCCATCGACCGGCCCAACCAGGTGTGGGCAAGTGATCTGACTTACCTGCCGATGGCGCACGGCTTTATGTATTTGATGGCCATCCTGGATGTGGCCAGCCGCAAGGTCCTGGCCTGGCGGCTGTCGAACACGATGAGTACTGACTTTTGCCTCGAAGCCCTGCAGGAGGCCCTGCAGCGCTACGGAGCGCCTGAGACCATCAATACCGATCAGGGATCGCAGTTTACGAGCGAAGATTGGACCGCACCGCTCTTGGCCGCCGGCGTCGCCATCAGCATGGACGGCAAGGGTCGCTGGATCGACAACGTCTTCATCGAACGGCTTTGGCGATCGGTAAAGTACGAAGAGGTCTACTTGCGAGCGTACGCCAACGGCACGCAAGCGCGTCAGTCGCTGACCAAATACTTTACCTTCTACAACGAGCAGCGCGTACACGAAACCCTCGGCTACGCCACGCCCGACGAAGTGTACTTCGGTGCCCTGGCCACCACGGCAAAGGCAGCCTAAAGCAATGAGCGCGCGCCTTCTTACTCGGCGCTTCTCCCGCCCTACGGGCGTGAGACTGCCCTGCGTTGAAAGACTATTGACGAAGACGCAAGAGGAAGAGACCATCATCATCAACCGCCCCGACAGATCCACTTATCCCGAAGAGAAATCTGTCTTAAGAAGCGGAGTCACCCCTCATTGCCGCTGCATTGATTATGCTAGAGTTCCGTTGCCCTCCAAAGGGAAGGGCAACCCATCATTAAGACGAATAAGACGATTGCTGCGAAGAAGCGGCCACGCCGGAGGCCAATGAAGCGACGGTAGTTGTTCGACGCCACTTAGTGGCTACCTCTATGTGCTCGTCGCCGATCGAACAAAGAGCAGAACTAGTGGAGGGTGAATGACTCGGTACCACCTAATACCTCGCTGGAGGGCACGCGTGGGAGATGACGCGCCAAGTCCAAGCTGGAGTTGACCCGTTTTCGTGGACACCTCATGGTTAGATTTGGAGGTGTTCGACATGGCCGACAAGAGTGTTCGATATACGCCGGAGTTTAAACGGCAGATGGTCGATTTGGTACGCAGCGGCCGGAGGCCGGCGACGCTATCGAAGGAGTTTGGGCCGACGGCCTGGTCGATCGCGCTGTGGGTGCGGCGGGCGCGGCGCGACGACGGCACGGGTGATGGCGGTCTTACGAGCGCCGAGCGCGAGGAGCTTTCGCGGCTGCGGCGTGAGAACCGCAAGCTGAAGGAAGAGCGGGAGATTCTTTCAAAAGCCGCGGCCTGGTTCGCAACCGAGAGCGGGACCTCGAAGCGCTCTTCGGGTTCGTGAAGGTGAACCAGGCCACCCACTCGGTCGGGGCCATGTGCCGATTGCTGCAGATCTCGAGAAGCGGTTTCTATGCGTGGCTGGAACGACCCATGAGCGACCGAGATCGGACGGATCTGACGTTGACGGCGAAGATCGAGGCGATCCACCGACGCTCGAGGGAGGTGTATGGAGCGCCGAACATTCATGCCGAGCTTGCGGATGACTATGGGATCCGCGTAGGCCGCAAGCGTGTGGCTCGACTGATGCGCGCGGCGGGCCTGCGGGGGGCGACGCTGCGGCGGTACATCGTCACGACGCAGCCTGATTTGCAGGCGCAGCGTGCGGTCGACCTCGTTGACAGGCGCTTCTACACCGATGGCCCGGATCGATTGTGGGTGGCGGACATCACGTACGTACCGACGTGGTCGGGCTTTTTGTATCTGGCGATGGTGCTCGATGTGTATTCGCGCCGCGTGGTGGGCTGGGCGATGGAGACGCACCTGAGGACGGAACTGATTCTGGCAGCGCTCAACATGGCGATCACCCAGCGTCGGCCGTCCGAGGTCATTCATCATTCGGATCGCGGTTGCCAATACACCAGCTACGCGTTCGGCAAACGCTGCCGCGAGGCGGGCGTCATGCCGTCGATGGGTTCGGTGGGCGATGCATACGACAATGCGATGGCGGAGAGCTTCTTTGCCACGCTCGAACGTGAGTTGTTGAACCGTCGTCGGTTCAAAAGTCAGGCGGAAGCGAAGATGGCCGTGTTCGAATGGATCGAAGGTTGGTACAACCCGCATCGACGGCACTCCTCCCTCGGATACCGCTCGCCGGTCAACTACGAGCGTGCACATCACAGATCAGGCGAAGGAACCCGGAGCTTCTGCCGCCTGCGGCGGCAGGCTCAGCTTGGGGTGTAACATTGATGAACAAGAGATCAGGAAACTAAGACGATAAACTGTCCACCGAAACGGGGCAGGTCCAAAGCCGCTGCAGTCACGGCGCTCAGCTAAGCCGTTAGCTTGCTCCGTGTGGGGATTTGCCAACGGCGGCTTGGAGGCAAGCAGTCCAGGGTGCCGATCGCCCGGTTCTGGCCGACTGCGGTGCTTTTTTGATGTTCTGCGGAAGCGACACAGCGCTACTTGGGCGGTTGCGCCGCCCGCCGATTCGCAGGCACGCCTCTTAGGTGCCTCGTCACGGGCTTCGTGGTATCGGCGGCCTCAAACAATTGTCGAAACCCGTGTGCTAACTCTTCGACGGCCTTCCCCAAGGCGCCGAGTTGCCCAACCCGGACTATCGCGACGGATCGGTGCAGGTCAAACGATGGGGGACGCAATACTTTTACGGGATCGATAGAACGATTCCTTGCAATGAAACGAGCGGGTAGCAGCCCGACACCATAACCGGACTGAACGAACGCCAGCTGCATATGCATGTTGTGGATTTCAGCCACAATCATGGGGGTGAAGCCGGCACGCTCCATCCGATCGATGAGGCTCGCCCGAAGAACGCACCCGGGCGGATTGAGCACCCAGGGTGCTCTGCCCAAACTTTTCCAATCACCGTCAACGTTGCCTGCGGCGCCTTGAACGATCTCCATGCGGTCGCTAGCGATGATATTCGTTAGAAGAGGCGGAGGCGCGGTTTTACCTTCGGGCAACAGCACGGCAGCAACGTCGAGTTCACCGGCGAGCAGTCCGTGAATTAATTCACCGGTCAGTTCGGTCGACAGCCGCAGTCGGACCTTGGGGTATTTCTCAGTCAGCGCCTGAATAGGTTCGATAACCGTCCCCTCGGCCAGGGCATGCGCGAGCCCGATGCGCAAGAGGCCGTGCGGTTCGGCGTCGCTCGACGTAAGAGATTTCAGCGCCTCCGTCCGCTGCAGCAGATCTCGCGCTTGCTCGAGCACCCTGGAGCCAAGCGAGTTCAGACGCGGTGGCTTTACCGAGCGGTCGAGCAACTCGGCACCCAATGCAGCCTCCAGCCTTTGCACTTGCCGGGTAATCGCGGAGGGCGTCCGAAATAGACGATCGGCTGCACCGGCGATGGACCCGGCCTGGGCGAACTCTACGAGGGCGCGTAAATCTTCGAGCAAGGGGGGTCTCCTAAAGCGTTTTCCTGACGAATAAGAATCGTGCGCAAATGGCATTATAATCGTGATAATAATGAAGTTGTAGAATTTTGATTTTGCATCAAAATATCAAGAAGAACATCTTTTTGCGGAAATCTGTATGCCTCATGCGATTCAAATTCGGCAGACTGGCGGTCCTGAGGTTCTGACCTGGACACCGATCGAGGTCGGTGAGCCAGGGTCGGGTCAGGTGCGCCTGCGCCAGACGGCGGCGGGCCTAAACTACATCGATGTTTATCACCGCACCGGATACTACTCACAGCCGCTTCCCCTTATTCCGGGTCTCGAAGGTGCCGGGATCGTCGAGGCGATCGGGCAAAATGTGCGTGATCTGAAAGTCGGCAATCGGGTGGCCTATGCCGGTCCTACCGGCGGCTATTCCGAGGTGCGGCTCATCGAGGCTGAGCGACTCGTACGATTGCCCGATGCGATCTCCTTCGATCAAGCAGCCGCGATGATGCTCCAGGGTATGACTGCGCAGGTGCTGATCCGGCAGGTTTATCCGGTCAAGGCAGGTGACTTGATCCTCGTGCACGCCGCAGCCGGCGGGACCGGGCTCATTCTCTGTCAGTGGGCGGCCGCTCTCGGCGCAACGGTCATTGGCACCGTTTCGACAGAAGCCAAAGCCGAATTGGCCCACGCCCACGGTTGCAAACACACGATCCTGTATTCCAAACAGGATTTCGTCGCGGAGGTTTCGCGCATCTCCGGCGGCGAGAAACTGCCGGTGGTCTTCGATTCCGTCGGCAAGGATACCTTCTTACGCTCGCTCGATTGTCTACGACCACACGGATTGATGGTAACGTTCGGGCAAGCCTCCGGTCCCATCGATCCCATTGCGCCCGTTCTGCTGTCTCAGAAGGGTTCGCTGTTTCTAACGCGCCCAATCCTCTTCCACTACATAGAGCGACGTGATGAGCTTGAAGCTTCCGCGAACGAGCTGTTCGAAGTGGTGGCTTCGGGAAAGGTGCGCATTAACGTCAATCAGCGTTTTGCGCTCAAGGATGCTGCAGACGCCCACAAGGCATTGGAAGCGCGCGCAACCTCGGGCTCGACCATCCTGAGCATCTAACCCAGTATCCACAGGAGTTTGCCATGAGCAAGACCGCCATTACCTCGCCTGAACTTGCGCCGCCGGTCGGCCCATTTTCCCAGGCGATCGAAGTCGGTGGTTTCCTCTATTTCAGCGGCCAGGTTGGCCAAGACCCGGCCACTGGCAAAGTAGTCGAGGGGGGTATTGTGGCCGAGACAGAGCGCGTCTTCCGGAATCTCTCGGCGGTTCTCAAGGCGGCCGGCAGGAGTTTCGATCACGTTGCGCGCGCCGGCGTGTATCTCACGAGCATGAGTGATTTCGTCGCGATGAATGGCATTTACGCAAAGTATTTCAGTCAGCCCTTTCCCGCCCGCACGACGATCGCGGTGGCTGCGCTGCCGCTTGGGGCCTGCGTTGAGATCGACCTCGTCGTCAAGGCTTGAGGCGACGCACGGAGGGTGATTTCATGAAGTACACATTTCACATCGTCGATGTTTTCAGTTCGACACCGTTCGGCGGTAATCAACTCGCGGTTCTGCCTGACGCGGCCCGCATTTCGACCGAGGGCATGCAGAAGATTGCTCGCGAATTCAATTTCGGCGAAACGACATTCGTCCTGCCGAAGAATGATCGTGCGAACACGTGTCGGGTGCGCATTTTCACACCTCGGGTGGAGCTGGACTTTGCGGGGCATCCCACCGTCGGCACAGCCTGTGCGCTTGTGCTGAAACAGCACGTACGCCTTAGTGATCCAATCCGGCTAATTCTTGAGGAGAACGTCGGTCCCGTGACGGTTGACGTCGCTCAGCGAAACGGGGGGTTCCACGGCACGTTGACGTTGTCGAGGAAGATCGAGGCACCGACCGGCGCACCTTCTTCGACTGATCTCGCCGCCGTCCTATCCATCGAGCCCGCCGAGGTGAGCCAAGTCTTTTTCGCGGGCGTCGGTGTTCCATTCTGTTTTGCGCAACTGAGCTCAAACGAGGTCGTCGATCGGGCGGCGATTAATCGGGCTGCCTGGGCGGCAACGCTCTCGCGCGCGTGGTCTCCCCATGTCTTCTTCTTCGCAGGAAATCTACGGGATGGCGGCAAGCTCTATGCTCGCATGTGCGCACCCGCGCTGGGCGTCGAAGAGGATCCTGCGTCGGGCAGTGCCTGTGCAGCCCTCGTCGGGACAATGGCATCGAAGCCCGATTTTGGCGGGACAGCCTATCGCCTTTCGATCCAGCAAGGTGTCTCCATGGGGCGCCCAAGCGATATCGATGCGGAAGCGCGGAAGCGCGACGACGTGGTGACCTCAGTCAGCGTTGGTGGTGCCACGGCCTACGTCGCAAGCGGCGAAATCGAGGTGCCGCCGTCCGCGCTTGTGTCTTAGACCGTCGCAGTGTGCCCCCATGCGCGTAAACCGCAGGTACCGGTAATTTGGCCGTTCACCCAATGCTTGCATCATCAGGAGATTGGAGCCATGACAATAATTAGTGGCGTCATCAACACGAGGTTCACCCACCGCACGAAGGAGCGGGGTCTTCAAAGCACCCCTATGCAAATCATGGCTGTCGCCTTCGCGGCCTGCGCTCTTGCTTTTGGGGTTATCGCCTTTGCTGCGGGGCGTCCCTTGCCCGATGTATCGGCGGCACTTGCCGCGGCAGTCGCCGACTCCTCGCGCCCGGACTCTGACACTACACGGGATGCCGACCGAAAACCGGAGCAAACTCTAGCGTTCAGCGGCATCAAACCCGGGGACCAGGTCGCCGACTATGTCGCCGACTCAGGCTATTTCACGCGTCTGTTCTCCAGCGTCGTCGGCTCCAAGGGTCACGTTTACGCGGTTGAGCCCACCGCATTCTTCAAGTACCAGAGTTTCCCTAAGGCAGTCGCGGAGCTTCAGGGCTACGCCGTTGCTCATCCCAACGTAACGGTTACGACTGCCGCGGCGCTCGAAGGAATAAAGTTCCCCGAGAAGCTCGACCTGTTCTGGATTTCCCAAAATTACCACGACCTACACGACGAGTTCATGGGTCCGGTCGACATCGCCGCGTTTAACAAGGCCGTCTACAGTGCGCTGAAGCCCGGTGGCTTTTACGTAATTCTCGATCATTCCGCCGCTCTGGGTGCTCCCGCAAATGTAACCGAGACCCTGCATCGCATCGAGTCCTCGACCGTGCGCCGAGAGGTCGAAGCCGCGGGGTTCAAGTTCGACTCCGAGAGTTCGATTCTCGCCAATCCGGCGGACCCCCGCACGGCCAAAGTGTTCGACCAGACGATTCGCGGACACACCGACCAGTTCATCCTGAAGTTCCGCAAACCTAAGTAATGAGGATGGCCGCCTCCCGGGGACTCTCTCAGGAGCGCGGCGGATGAACAACCCGGCCAGACGAAGAATAGACGGTGGAAAAGTAATGGAGTGTCGATACGGTATGGGGAACCCCTGTGGGCGGCGCGAGGCGGATGGCGCGGGCGGCGAAGGAGCGGGCTGCTACAGTCGACCGAATGATGGTCAACTTCACGCCTCAAGCTGATTATGTAGGGGTCAACGCAACCTACAAGTGGCCCGAACGGCAAGCGGCCGCTTCGCAGGCATTGCCCGCTATTCGCGAGGGGGAAAAATGCTGCGGACACCATTTTTAGTGATGATTCTGGCCGGCGCGCTCGCCGGAAGTGCGATGGCGCAGGCGCCGGAAGCTGTCTGTGCGTTGCCTTCGGAACTGAAGGGCATTCCCGCCGCGCTCGATGCGGCAATCACCGGGCCCGCGGACAAGGATCGAGCCTGCATGAAGGCCCTGTTAATACCCGAGGCGCGCATGATGTTCGTTTCACTCGGCGCGGACGGAGCGCCAAGCTCTATAGGCTCGAGACCTTGGACGATTGGATCGCGCGCGCCAAAGCCCGTGGCCACGCCATGCTGGAAGAAAAGCAGCTGAAATTTCACAGTGAGCGCTACGGCAACATCGCGCACTTATGGAGCAGCTACGCGCTGCACAGCGAAGGCAAGCAAGTCGCGCGCGGCATCAACAGCATTCAAGCGATCAAAGAGGCGGGTGGCTGGCGAGTTGTGGGCATCATGTTGCAGGCCGAGGCGGCCACTGCGCCGCTACCCGGGAATATCTGCCGTAAGGGAGGCAAGCCTAAGAGCGGCGAGCCGCGTACGCGGCTACCGGCACTCGGTGCCCATGACGAACCAACACCCGTTAGAGTCGAGGATCTAAAGGAGGCGACGTGGACACAGAATTTTCGGAGCGCCTTGCCAGCTTGAGTACGCCTCATCTTGCCGACGCTTGCTTGCGTGTGGGCGCTCCGGTGCGCTGCGCCCCTGCGGGTGTGGCAGCGGTCCAAAGAGGGATGCGCTGCGCTGGCCGCGCAGTGCCCGCACGTCACGTGGGCAGCGTTGATGTATTTCTAGAGGCCTTGGGGCACGCCCGGCCAGGAGACGTGCTCGTTGTAGATAACGGAGGCCGGCTTGATGAGGCATGCGTTGGCGATCTGGTCACGCTCGAAGTCCAGAAGGCGGGCTTGCACGGCATTGTGATTTGGGGGCTGCACCGGGATACCGACGAATTGGTACGCATCGGCTTGCCGCTCTTCAGCCTGGGCACGATGGCGACCGGACCGCAGCGTCTCGATCCGCGCCCGGCAGATAGCATGCAATCGGCTCGCGTTGGACATTGGAACATCACACAACAGGATGTTGTGGCATGCGACTCCGACGGCGTACTTTTTTTGCCTGAGGAACAACTTCAAGAAATCATGGTTGCTGCTACGAATATTAGAGAGACTGAGCGTCAGCAAGCAGAAAAAATGCGCGCCGGCATCTCGTTACGCGAGCAGACTCGGTTCGCGGACTACCTGAGCGCACGCGCAAGAAACCCATCCGTAGGATTTCGCGAACACTTGAGAAGATTGAGTCGTGCAATCGAAGAATAAGATCTGTGCGGGGGTACGACCTCAAAACCCGTTGAAGCAACGCATGTGTCCGTAGTGGTATAGGCAATCTAGCGACTCCGCGACGATCGCCTTCGGAATGGAGATCGATGTGGCGAGCTATCCGGATTCGGTAAAGCATCCTCGCTGAAGTCCGACTCTGGTAGCCCTCATCAGCACCATGAAATATATCGGACAGTTCTATGCCAGATTCCCTTTAAATATTAATGCTTTATACGCGATTCAAATGCAGCCTACGAACCCGGAGGTCGGGAGTTCCAATCTCTCCGGGCGCGTCATCAAGTCAAAAAGTTACGCGACGCTCGGTGCAGCGTCGGGCTATTTGCTGCCAAAATGCCACCGCTTGCGGCAATGATCACGTCGGCCACTTTCTCGCCCGCCTCGTCCATTTGCTGCGACAGTCCGGGCTGACACTCTTGCATTGCCATCACTAGCTACACATAGAAGCTGGCTTTATGGCACCTTTTAATTACACCGGATAGTGATTGGGTTGACTCCACGGGATAGAAAACAAACGCCCATGACTTTGGCCTCAAAAATGGCACTGCATAAAGAGCACCAACCCGGCTCGGCTCTTGAGGTTCTGAGCATCTTCGCCGAGCTTGGGGTTACCTGCTTCGGCGGACCGATAGCTCACATCGGCTATTTCAGGCAGGAGTTCGTCGTGCGACGCCAGTGGCTCGACAACGCGGCATACGCGAACCTTGTCGGCCTTTGCCAGTTTCTCCCCGGACCCGCCAGCAGCCAGGTCGGCTTTTCGCTTGGGCTCATGCGCGCGGGTTATCTCGGAGGTCTTGCAGCCTGGGTAGGTTTTACGCTGCCATCGGCTTTTCTACTCGTATCGTTCGCCTATCTGGGGCACACGTTACAGGGCCCGGCCGGCCTTGGTCTCGTGCACGGTCTCAAGCTCGTCGCCGTCGCAATTGTCGGCAACGCTGTTTGGAACATGGCCCGTGCGTTGTGTCCGGATCTGCAGCGGATTTTCATTGCCGCGGTTGCGGCGCTGATTGTTCTGATGACGGCTTCCTCTGGTGCGCAGATCGTTGCAATCGCTTTCGGAGGTATCGCAGGGCGTTGGCTGTGTCGAGCGGATCCAAGGGATTCCGGATCGCCCATTGGAATTCACGTTTCGCGTTCAGTCGGTTTTGCGGCGCTTGCGATGTTTTTCGTGCTTCTCTGTGGCCTGCCGGTGCTACACAGCATCACGGGGTCTGACGGCGTAGCGCTTTTTAACGCCTTCTATCGGTCAGGTGCTCTGGTGTTCGGTGGTGGCCATGTGGTGCTGCCATTGCTTCACGAGGCTGTGGTTGCGCCGGGTTGGATAAGTGATGACACTTTCTTAATCGGCTACGGTGCGGCTCAGGCGGTGCCGGGACCACTGTTCACGTTCTCCGCCTACCTTGGGACGCTCGTCGCTATATCGCCGCACGGTGTGTTGGGCGCGAGTGTCAGTCTAATCGCCATATTCCTGCCGGGGCTTCTCGTGCTGACGGGCACGCTCCCGTTTTGGGAAGAATTTCGCCGCCGCGCCAGCGCGCAGGCGATCATGCGCGGCATTAATGCATCGGTTGTCGGGCTGCTCGGCGCGGCACTCTACCATCCCGTTTGGACCGGCTCCGTCACGGCGCGTGCAGATGTTGCGCTCGTGGTTGCAGGTTTTCTCGCGCTGACCCTTTGGAGGCTGCCCCCTTGGGTAGTCATTGTGTTTCTGGCAGCCACCGGCGCTATTTCTCCCTTGATCTAACCGATGTTTGTAGGTCACAGCGCAGACGAAGTCTCCGGATAGGACCACACGGGCGACCAGTCTTCAGGATAGCCTGTGCATGGCACCGGCGGAACCCACGTCAACCTCCTACTCAGTCACGAGACGCGAGTCTTGAAAAAGCTTCGGCCGCACGGCGAGCCCACTAAAAAAATGGAAAACCAAGTGGTCGCGCGATATGTATTGCGCGTACCCAGCGCAGTCATGCCGCGTTACTAAGTCCAAGTTTAGCTTGTGAAGTTTGGGCCTCTGGCCGTTGACGATGTATCTGAGCTAGTGGCAAGTTTCGTTCGAAACTGTTGGACTCACTTTACTTTGCATCGTAAAGTAAATGCGTTCAATATATCACCGGCGCGCTCCTTAGAGGCGCAATGCAGGACTAATTACGATGAAACTCGGCTTGATCGTTGCGCCGCGACGCCGTCCAAGGCACCGCGCGGCGCCAATGCGAATCATTCTGCGTTCCTTGCGGCGATGTCCCTTGCAAAGGCTCCATGTACATCGAACGCAACTCAATCGATGAATGCGGCGCGACGCCAGATAGTACTCTTGCTGCTCGCTTGCGTGTACGCAGGAGGAACGCCATGCAGCGCGAGCGCCTCGTTCGATCTCAACAGCCTGCGGGGAAGTGTGGTGTATTTGGATTTCTGGGCATCCTGGTGCGCTCCGTGCCGAGAGGCATTCCCCTGGATGCGGGTCATGGAGAGCACCTATGCGCGGCAAGGACTGGCCGTCATTGCGGTTAACCTCGATCACGACCGCGCTGACGCTGAGCGATTCCTGAAGAGGTTCCAGCCGAACTTCGACGTGCAATTTGATCCGCAGGGCGTGCTCGCCGAGCAATTCAAGGTCGCGGGCATGCCCATGAGCGTGCTCATCGATCGACATGGCGTGCAGCGCTATACGCATATCGGCTTTCGCGCCCTCGACCGCCAAGCCCGTACGACGGAAATTCAACAACTCCTTGCGGAGAAGTGATTTGTCGCGAGAATCCTCATGAATCACAGAACCTTAGGCTCATTCTTGATCGTTGGCGCGGCCATCCTAGTAACAGGATGTGCTTCGGTCGGCGTCAAGCCGTGGCAGCGTGATCTACTCTCCCGCCAAGACATGCAGCTCAACGGTAACGCCATCGACGATGCGGTCGATGATCACTTGTACTTCAGTAAGGAAGCATCTTCCGGCGGCCGTTCGTTTGCCGGCGGAGGTTGCGGTTGCAACTGAAGCGAGAGGAGGGTGGGGTCCGCCACCGCCTTATCGCGGCAAGCTGTGCCTTGCTGAGCGCCTCCGCGGGGCGAGCCGAGGAAGCGCCGAATACCGGCATCGAACGCGCTCTGAGCGATTGGTCGCTCGAGTCGGCTCTGGCGTATTACCACGAAGACGGTCGAGTTCAAGCCATCGAACCCGTCGTCAGCGTCAGCAAGGCCTACGGCGATGGCGCATCGATTGGGCTCAACCTCACCTTTGACGCTCTCTCCGGCGCGAGTCCCAACGGAGCATCACCGAGCCGCACGCCACAAACGTTCGCATCGCCTTCCGGGAAGAGTTTCACGGGCGGGAAGCACTCTTACGCTATCGCTCCCGGTGATCTGCCAGAGGACCCGCACTACTCCGATCTGCGCGCGGCGCTGGGCGCTGACTGGACGCTTCCTCTGGAGCGCCTCCTCACTGCAAATTTCGGCGCGAAATTCTCCTACGAAGACGACTTCTATTCCGGCTCGGTCAATGCGTTGCTCGCGCGCGACTTCAATGAAAAGAACACGACCGTATCCTTCGGCGCAAGCTACGAAGCCGATTCACTGCACCCGATCGGTGGAACTCCGGTGCCGCTCACCAATTATGCGCTGTTCGAAAAAACCGGCGATCAGAGTAAGGACGGTACGGGCCTGCTGTTGAGCCTCACACAGGTGATGAGTCGTAACTGGCTCTCTGAAGTCAATCTTTCCGTAGATCGGTTCACCGGCTACCTGAACGATCCTTACAAGATCATATCGGTGATCGACGCTGCGGGTGATGTGCGTGGCTATGTCTATGAGAATCGTCCCGACTCGCGTACGCGCAGGAGCGTGTATCTGGATAATCGCGTGGCTTGGGAGCGAAGCTCTGCCGGAGTGTCCCTACGGTATATGACGGACGACTGGGGAATACATTCGGAAACAGTACAGTTGCACCTGCAATGGTGGACTGCTGAGCGCGATAAGTATGTGCAGCCGACGTTGCGCTGGTATCGGCAAAGTGCTGCAGATTTTTACACCCCTTGGCTCTATACCGCGCCGGACCTATCTTCGGCCTCCTCAGATTCGCGCCTCGCGGCTCTGCAGGCGCTGACCTACGGGCTGAAGTACGGCATCAAACTGCGCGACAAGCTCGGTCGCGAAAGCTCGGAGTTCAATGTCCGGATCGAATATTATCAGCAGACTCAGGAGAACGGCCTTCCTGGACCCGGTGCGCTGCGAGGTCTTGATCTGTATCCGGATCTCAAGGCGATTCTGGTCCAGATCGGTTTCCGTTATTGAGCATCCGATGTGGAGGCGTGGCACACACGACTGCGCGTAATTCTCCTGCCGGGCCGCTCGTCGTTGAAGAGCGGACCCGTGATCTTTATGCCGCTAGCTTTAGCGCGATGGCAAGCCCCTGCGAGGTCCTCGTACACACGTCAAACCGCGGGCACGCACTAGAGCTTGGGAACGTTATCGCGCGCGAGGCGTGGCGTGTCGAGCAAAAATACAGTCGCTATCGCGACGACAGCGTGCTGGCATGGATCCACAGCAATCGTGGCGATCGGATAAGTGTGGATTCCGAAACTGCATCGCTCCTGGACTTTGCCGGTCACTGCTATAAATTGAGTGACGGCCGCTTTGACGTCACCTCAGGCGTGCTGCGGCGCGCGTGGCAGTTCGACGGCTCGGATCGCGTGCCCGACAAGGCCACGATCGAGAGCCTTCTGCCGCTCATCGGTTTCGACAAGCTGCGCTGGCAATCGCCCGAGCTCCTGCTGCCGCTTGATATGGAGCTCGACTTTGGCGGCATCGGTAAGGAATATGCCGTCGACCGTGCCTACGATCTGGCCGTCGCGCATCGTTCGGATCCCTTCCTGATCAACTTCGGCGGCGATCTACGCACCAATCGATCCCCGCCAGACACTCCGTGGCAGGTCGGCATCGAGCGCCCCGATACCGAGCGTGAGGCGGCGCTCGTGCTAGCCCTTGAGCGCGGCGCACTCGCAACGAGCGGGGACTCCAGGCGATTCCTCTTGAAGGATTCCATCCGTTACAGCCACATATTAGACCCGCACAGCGGCTGGCCCGTGCCCAACGCACCGCGCTCGGTGACCGTCGCTGCCAGCAGTTGTACAGAAGCAGGCCTCCTGGCGACATTGGCCATGCTGCAGGGCGCACAGGCGCGCCGCTTTATGGAAGCACACCAAGTTCAGCACTGGATTCTCGAATGAACGAATCGCGCATGCGGCGCCCTGTGCCTGGCGAAGAGGCAGCCAGTTGT
>Ga0302326_10010456_pt1 | contig 20114 bp, 21 predicted proteins | sample Palsa_T0_3_FD_202264 | JGI IMG/M metagenome (GOLD analysis project Ga0302326, IMG submission 202264) | Peat permafrost microbial communities from Stordalen Mire near Abisko, Sweden - Palsa_T0_3 | ecosystem: Environmental > Terrestrial > Soil > Palsa > Peat permafrost | place: Sweden: Abisko...
TAGTGAGCTCCCCCGACGTGAAGCCTCCCTGTGCAGAAGAGCGAGTCGACAACGAAGAAGCCTCATTGATGACCGCCCCTCCACGTGCGAGGCGCTAGGATACGTACAGCCCTCGACAATCTGTGGGCACATGTCGGTAACAATTTCGCGTCGTAAGTGCGTGGATCTACGTGTGCACATGTGCACGTGATACGTTTCGGGGGCGGGGTAAAGATGCGGGTGCTGCTTGTTGACGCGGCGGAGCAGATGCGGCACGCGATCGCTCGCCGAATGCGGCAAGCGGAGATCGAGCCCGTCGGTGTCGCGTCGGGCGCGGAAGCGCTCACGCTCGTTGGCGAGCGCTTTGACGTGCTCGTTTGCGCGTGGGCTAGCAACGAGGCCATCGTCTTGGTGCGCACAGTACGTGAGGTCGGATGCGCCACCCCAGTGCTGCTCTACTCCAATCGCGTGCGATCAAGCGCAGCGAACGCGAGGGCGATCGACGTGGGCGCCGACGATGTGTTGCTCGATCCTCTCGACGGTGCAAGAGAACTCATCGCTCGAACGCGTGCGCTCGCGCGGCGCGCGTCCGGCGCGGTCGTCCGTCGCCTACGCGTTGGGGCAATTGTGATCGACCTCGCGACCAACGGGGTGCGGGTGAACGACCAAGCTGTCGTGCTCACGCGAAACGAACGAATCGTGCTTCTTACTCTCGCGGCCCATTCACCGAGAGTTGTCGTCATACGAGAGCTTTTCCGAGCGCTTGGCTACGCTGAAGGCAGCCAGTCTCACGCGCTCAAGCAGACCGTCGTGCGTCTGCGCCACAAGCTTGGCGCAGCGGCGCAACAGATTCGCGCGATCGCACGGGAGGGCTATTGTCTCGATGCGAGGGTGCACGATGCGCTGAAAGGCGACAGCCGAGGTCGATAGCGGCACTGCGACGCGGCGTCAGAAAAGAAGGGCGGCGGGTCTTTACCGCTCGAGTACTGAACCGCGAACATTCGCGCATCGCCGGCCGGCTCGGAATGCTCGACTGTAGTGGTCAGTGACGCGATTTTCTGCGGAGGAACCGACGCGGTCTGCCATGCCCGGACCGACCGCGCCACCATCTCGAGTGGCGGCGAACAACGACGGTGCGCGTCTTGCCAAGCGCGGCGTTGAGTACGCCCTAATGACCTGGACTATCGCGGCGAGAGGATTTGCGAGGACCCCTTTTTCGGGCGGTGTTTCAAGCGTGAACTTTGGAAACCTCGGGGGAATCGCAAATCGATCGCGACACGTCGGGACGCACGGCGACCCATCGTAAGAGTGTGGTGGGCCACGGTACGTGCATACTACACGCGTACCGCTGGACTCGAAGGTTCAATCACGGGCTTGCAACTCGACTTTCCTGACGAGTTCAAGGGGTTGCGGAGATCTGGCTGCCGTTTGAAGGAGTAATCGTCGGGTAGGAGGCCGCGAGCAATTGGCGTTCACGCCTCATTCCGTGCGCCCCTGATGGGTTACCCTCACACGGATGGAGTGGGACCGACTCTTGTCGCCCCGACGCGTGGCGTGCGGCGGCCCCGCGCGCGATCCCCAACACGAGCCCGCGCGGTCGGTGTTCGAGCGTGACTGGGATCGGGTCTTGTTCTCCGCTGCCTTTCGCCGGATGCACGACAAGACGCAGGTCTTTCCGCTGCCGGAGGACGACGTAGTCCATTCTCGATTGACGCACAGCCTCGAGGTCGCGTCGGTAGGGCGTTCGCTTGGCAAATTCGTCGGATTGAAGCTCCAGGAGCGACACAGCAACGTTGTGCCTGATGACGTCGCAAACATCGTCGCTGCTGCTGCGCTCGCCCATGACATTGGTAACCCACCGTTCGGACATGCGGGCGAAGATGCCATCGCAGAGTTTTTCCGCTCGCCGGAAGGTGAGCGTGCACTCGAATCGCTCACCGAGTCTGAACGGCGCGACCTCAAGGCGTTCGAGGGAAACGCCCAAGGCTTTCGGCTGCTCACGCGCTTGCAACTTGAAAGCGACAACGGGCTGCACCTCACCGCCGCGACGCTCGCGGCCTTCACGAAGTACCCACGCACTTCCGATAAGGCCCTGGGGGATGAAGACCACGCCTCGCGCAAGAAGCACGGTCTCATGCAGGCGGACGTCGACACCTTTCGTAGCGTCGCGCAAGAGACGGGGCTCATGGAACGGGTAACGCGACCGTCTGCAACGGAGAACACTTCTGGCGTTGCACGCGCCACGATGGCCGCAACCGCCGCGACGTCAGCGGCGCCGAGCGCCTGCGTGAAAACGCGGCTGCGGGTTTCATGAAAGTTGGCGACCTCTGCTCTCCCAACATATGCGATCGCCACCTCCTTCAGCGCGTCCGCCCTCTGTTTGAAATCCTTGTCGTTGCCGATGTTCTCGAGCGACAGGCCCGCGCGAGTCTCCTGAACCTTCTGACTGAGCTCTGCAGCCACATCGCGCGCGCGATCGGTCATTACTCCGAACGCGTGCGCCACCAGCACGTCGTCGGCTTGCGCGGCGCGACCCTTCTCGCGCAAACGCCGCGCCACCTCGGACATGTCCCGCATATCGCGTGCGTGACCCAACGCCATCGCGGCATGCTCGCGGGTCTGGCAGGCTTCGGTGGCCGCACCGAACACGCGTGAAGACAATGTCGAATTTCGTGCCTGACAAATTTGAAAGAACCCTGCCAAGCTCAGCTACCGCTCGGAAGTTCCCAACACCCTTCGCCGGCAAAACGTAGCTCGAACTCTTCGATGAGAAGAGTGGGCTTCCCAGCGTCTTGTCGATCGCCTTGAGGATCGTTTGATCCGCGTCCTCAATTACGACAAGGCGCTTCGACGAGAGCAGGCGAGATAGGGACCATTGCGAGTCCATGGCCACCCATCACATCCTTCCCTCGAACGCGTCGCGATACCTCGAGTGTGTCAAAGACTCCGTCGAGCCCGATTCCAGAGGCGGCGAGCACACGCCGTTCAAACTTTGAGTTGTGTATGACCTTCTGCGGGCGAGGAACGCTCATTACGAGGTCGAGGGGAGCGAGATCACCCACGGCGAACGGGTCAATAAGGTAAGTGCGCGTCGGCGTTGAAATCTGGATTAGACATAGTGTGCCGAAGTCGAGCCCAGTCTCGACGTCGAGCCCCACAACGTCCTCGCGGCCAAGCTCCACGACCACGCTTCGCAGTGCCGCTGGGGTGTCGATCCACTGAATCTCGTTCTTCGGCGTCGCGACCTTGGTTGGCTGGAGTGGAGCTGGCAGATCTAACGCTAGCGCGCCGTTCATCTCCGGATCCAAGAGTCGGATGCCGACTGGGCGCGACGTGGCACGAACCCCAGCGATCGTGACCGTCCCTAGAAGACGTAGGGTGCCTGTAAGATCGAGAAGCCGTTCGGCGAGCAGCCGATCCTCCGCCGCCGCCGGGAGGCAGGGTTGAAACTTGCTAACCATTCCGCGCGCCATGGCGCGAGCGGCGCTGGCCGCAACATGCTCCCAATCGAGCGTTGGGAGATCCCGAACAGCATCCCGCGCCGCTGTCATCGAAACGTCTTTGCATCGCAATGAAAGGTTTCCCGCGACCCAGCGCTTGCCGCACTTGAGCTCCAAACCAGCAGCCAGGAGTCGATTCACCGCCCCACCCGCAAACGTATGCCACGTCATTCCATCGGTTTCGTCTTCCAACGGGGCATTGCCTCCATCTAGAACGTCGGAATACGAAACTCGCAGTTCCTTCAGTTCGAGTGCCGCGTGGGGTGCAAGCCAGACGTCTTCAGCACCCTCATGAAGCAGCACGTCTCGCATCGCCTGGCACAGCTTTGCGGAGAGAACGGTGGGCAACACCACGCAAGACGAGGTAGCGGCCGTAGTAGCCGTTCCCGCCGACCGGGCGCAGGCCCTTCGTGTTCGCGGCAGCGCGCTGAGCCAACTGGCCGGCGACGTCATCGACCATCACCCCGAACTCGGCCACCCGGCGATAAATTGACGAGGTGACCTCGTCTGAAGAGATCGGAAGGAACGCATCCTCGTCCATGCGATCGCACAGGCCTTGCAGCTGCGCGATATCCGCCGCCGCCTGGTCGTGCTCCACCTCGAGCTGGCGGTGGATTGCCGACAGCAGGTGCCGCCACGAGAGCGCAATCATCCGTCGGCCACCGGTCGTTGCAATGTGCGCGTCTCCACGACTCTCCTCGGTGAAGTCCATGCTGGCGTCGCGGCACCTGCGATGAAGCTCGCCCCAAAGCAGCGTCGTGCGCGCGCCTGGCGCCACCACGAGTAGGGTGCCACCGGCGGGGAGGCGCTTGAGATAGGCGACCGGCTGGTTCTCGGTCAGTCCGGCCCAGAACTTCACCTCTATAAGGAGTGGCTCTGCCCCCGTTGCACTACGCCCCACCAGATCGGGACGCGCGCCATCTTCGCCGGAAGACTGTGTGTTGTAAGTGAGCTCATCGTCGATCGTTGACCCAAGTCCCCGGAGCAAGTCGCGAACAGCTGCGCGGGCATTCGCCGAGCTCTGCAGCACGTAGCCGAGGGCCTCGGTAGCGAGATTCTCCGGATGACTTCCGAATTGGAGGGCCAAGTGAGCGAACAGTGATGAAGCCATCCCGACGATCGTACACCCGACGAGCGGTCATGCAGGATGTCGTGGTTGAGGCTCGGAACAACGAGCCACACCGTGGTGTTGGATTCCATGAATGAGCTTCGCGTTCTCGATTCAGGCGCGCTCGCCTCAGGTAGAGTCGGAGGATCGCGCGGAGGTCTTCGAGCACGGAAATGCGCTCGTCGTCGTCGTGGCAGATGGTGCCGGTGGCGTGCGTGGAGGCAGCCTGGCGAGCGCCGCCGTCGTCGACGGTGTACGGGCGTCGATGGCTCACCGCGATTTTGATGCCTACAACCTCGGTGGCTGGAGCGACATGTTCGCTCGGCTGGATGTCGAGCTCGCGTCGAGGCTCGCGGGCGAGACTACGGCCGTGATCGTCGTCGCGGGTGCTCGCGGCATCTTTGGCGTGAGTGTGGGCGACAGCGAGGGCTGGGTCGTCTCCGCGGAAGGTATGGATGATCTCACGGCGTCCCAATCTCGCCGGCGCCTCGGGAGTGGGAGAGCGACTGCGACACCGTTCCACCGTCACTCACTCGAGGGCACGCTGATCGTCGGTACCGATGGGTTGTTCAAACACGTCGCTGTGCGGCCCATCACGGCGAGTGTGACGGGCAGCGTCACGGAAGTGGCGGACAGGTTGGTCAGTTTGCCGAGGTTGCCGTCTGGCGGCTATCCCGACGATGTCGCGGTTGTGGTCGCCCGTCGCTGTTGATGGAGAAGCGCGGACGGCGCGGGTGCTAGAGGAAGACGCCGGAGGTAATCGAAATGGGTCAGTGCATCTACGTGACGGAGAGCCTGGGACCACGTAAGGACCGCCTCGTCGTGCGCGAGATGCGGAGCGAGGTCTGGATGAACCCCGCCGAGGCGGGCCGCGTGCTGGCCGAGGACCACCTACTGAACACGACGATCGGCGTCTGGTTCTACGAGAGCGATCTCTGGGACAAGAAGGCGCTGCGGCGACGCCTCACGGCCCTCATTGCGCATGTCACATCGCCCATGTTCTTACGGCACTACGAGGAATGGGGCCGCAAGCAGCGCGATGAGTCGCAGCGGACCACGAGAGCGAAGAAGCCGAGCCAACGACGAAGCGGTGGGCGCCGAACGTAGTTGGGATGCCCGGACTAGCCGCGCGAAGTTCCACGAGCTGCCTCTAGTCATCGACGATGTAGTCGGCGACGATATTCGCGGTGTTCGAAATCGACAAAACCAAGGCACTCGGCCGCGTCCTCCTCGACGCGATCGCACCGCAGCCCGACGAGTCGATGCGCGACTGGTCCGCGCGCGCGAAGCAGTGGGGCATCGCGCATCCGGCGCACCCCGCGTCGCTTGAGCTGAAGCGACGCTTCTTCAGCGGCCACGGCGACGCGCGCGACTTCGTTTGGTTCGTCTCTTGGACGCTGAATGGTTTCCCGCGCGTGCTCCTCGCGACGCCGCAGGCGGACATGTTCATGGCGACGAACGCCGGCGACGACCCCGAGGTGATGGCGTTCGCGCCGTGGTCCGCGTACACGCTCGAGCTCCCGTACGACACGCTTCAAGTCGCGATCGACGGACGCATCGTGTCGTTCGACGTGGTTCAAGTCGTTCATCACGCGACCGATCTCGACAACGGCTTCGTCATTCGCGGTCGCGCGTCCGACTACGTAATCAGCGGGCGCCTTGAGTTCCCGCTTCCCGATTGGCCCGACGGCTCGCCAACGGTCGTGCGCGACAACGCAGAGGTGCTCGATCGCGTACGCGACTCGGTCGCACGCCTCATCGTCAGCGTTGAGCTCGAGATGAGCAACCGCGAAAACGTGATCTTGCCATCGACCACGAAGCCCAAGATGGGCAAGAGCCTGAACGATCCCGCCGCGCATCGCCTCAAACGTATCGTCACCATCGACTGCCGCGCGGCGATCAAGGACTACCTCTCGGGCGACCGCGGCAAGTCACCGAGCGTGCGATGGCTCGCACGTGGTCACTGGAAGCTGCAGCCGCACGGGCCACACAATTCGCTGCGCAAGTCGATCCACATCGAGCCGTATTGGAACCCGAAGGATCCGGAGAAGCCCGTCGCGGAGAGGCCACATCGACTGAAGCGGAAGAAGACGAGGTGACTGCGGTCAGGTGGCACGGCGTGCCTTGCGCATGATCTCTAGGACCAACGCGCTCTTCGCCTCGGTGTACGCCTCGCGATCGAGCCTATGCTTGCCAGCGAGCTCTCGTTTGAGCGCGACATAGACCTCGCCGTCCACAGGATGGGCTCGGAGGTAGTCGCGAAACAACAAACGCTCGACAAGCTCACCACTAGGTTCGGTCACGTGAACGTGGTGCGTTCGGCGTGGGCCAAACGGTGGCATGCCCTTGACGAAGAAGAGTCGATCCTTCTTCGGGTTGCCCTCCCAGAAGACGTAGCTCAGCGACGCGAGGTGTTTCACCCGCGATTCCGTCGCAAGCGCGCTCACGATGACAAGAATATCGATGATGGGCTTCGACGCCAGGTTCGGAACCGCCGTGCTGCCAAAGTGTTCGACCGCAAGCACGTCCGGCAAGGTCGCGCGCAGCCGCGCTGCCTCCTCCTCGAACATCGCCGGCCATCGCGGATCGTAGTCAACGATCTCGACTTGATCGGATCGCGTGACGAGTGAGGAAAAGAAGTGATCTTTCGCTTCGCGATAGGCGGTCATGTCGCCGCCGTCGAACGTGCGCTTTACAGCGTCGTATTCGGCGCGAAGGTCGGGGCGTGCTCGCAAGAGATCACGCTGCCAGTATTGGATGTCGCTCGACCCACCGATGGCCGTGACATGCACGCCGAGCTGCGGTGTCGTGTCATCGTCCTTGACGCTCCTGCCACCATCCGTAAAGCCACCCGGGTTGCATGCGTACTCCAAAGCAAGGATGCGACACGCGTCGTCGAATGCGTCGGCGTGAACGCGCACCTGAACGTCCAGATCGCCTTTGGTGAGTCCGTCGGGTAGCGCCGTGCTGCCAACATGCTCGATCAGCGCAGGCGGCAGCAAGGTACGTAGTCGGCTTTCGACGCGCGCGAACAGCGCGTCGGCGCTGGCGCGGTGCGCAGTGACGTCGGCGAAGAAGACCTTCTCGCTCACGGCGTCCTCACAGGCTCCAGTTTCGAACGTCGCGACGCGATCAACGATGCCCTCGTTGTAGATACGCGTGGAGCGTCCTCGACCGTCGCACGTCGAACGTTCAAGTCAATCCTCCAGCGAGCGCTGCTGTGAGTGCGCGTTGATACGAGTCGTGCGTCGCTTGGTCGAACAAGACGAAACGCACGAGCAGCGAGCCGCGATGATCCAGCACGGTGCGCACCGCGACCGATGCCGCACGATCGACCGGGTATCGATACGCGCCTGTCGAGATGGATGGAAACGCGATTGAAGAGAGCTCGCGGTCGATCGCGATCCGAAGGCACGCGCGATACGTGGACGCGAGGATCTCCGCATCGCGCGGCGAACCGCTGTAGACCGGTCCGACGGCGTGAATCACGTGACGCGCTTTGAGGCCATACCCACGCGTGATCTTCGCCGAGCCCGTCGCGCATCCGCCGAGCGTTCGACACTCGACGAGGAGCTCGCGACCGGCTGCGGCGTGAATCGCGCCATCTACGCCGCCTCCGCCAAGCAGCGAAGTGTTCGCGGCATTGACGATCGCGTCGACGTCTTGATGAACGAGGTTGCCCCGAACGAGCTCGATCATGTGAGCCACGTTAGACGATGGTGGGGCGTCTCGGAATCGAACCGAGCAAGCTCATTGGCGAGTGTTTTACAGACACCCTTCCGTCCCAGCGGCCGCCCCGAGAGTCGGAGCTTCAATAGAGGCGCCCAGCACGGGGATCGAACCCGTCTCGTCCGATAGACAATCGGATCGCCACACCAGCAGCGTCGCTGGGCCGACGATCATCGGGATCGAGTCGCGTCATAGAGGGGCGGACGGCGCACACGAGCAGAACCTGACGCCTTGCATGTACAACACCTCCGTGACGAAGCTCTCGGTCAACGTCAACAAGGAGGACGACGCTGCAACACGCGCGAGGTCGACATTCCCGATGTTGTTCGACGCGCTTGAGAGCAACCATCGAGAACCCAGCGATGCGCCTGTTGGCGTCGAACACTTTTCTTGCACGCGTCGAGTGTGTCGCGGTTGAAGGCAGGAGAGAGCCGCCGCCACAACTCGGCGGGCGGCTCAGGTCCTGTGGGATTTCAAAGAACGGCGGGGCGCCAGCTACTTCTTCTTGCGCAGCAGCTTCACGACCACGTAGCCGACGCCGACGGCGGCGGCGCCGACAACGAATCCGATCTTCGGAGCCTCCTCGTTCCACTCGTGCGACAGCTGGTACTCCGCCTGCGTGGTGACGATGCCCCGTTGGGGGATGATGGTGGGAAGAGAAGTCGGCGCGAAGGCGCGCTCGAGCGAGGTGACGCTCCCGGCGACGGAGGAGATGGAGAACGGCTTCATGATGACCTCGCGACGCTGAAGAGGATCTCGGCGAGCGCGATCGTCGCGACCACGGCGCACGCGCCCTTCGCCAAGCCGAGGACGAACTTGCGGTTACCCTGACCGCGCTCGAGCTTGGCGTGACCGTCGTAGTAGTCCATCAAGGCGACGAGCTCCTTGTCTTGCGCGATCTGTTCGATCGCGAACGCGCGCTGACCTTCGCGGCGCTGGTGCTCGGCGTCGCGCTCGCTGCTCTCCATGAGGCCGTGGGCCTGGCCGGCGGCGATGATGTCGATGATCCCGAGCGTGGACTCCTTCGGCTGATGACCGTCGAAGGACGCGGCGAATGGAGTATTGGGGAAACTGGCGTTGTTCATGATCTAGACCACCTTTCGTTTGTCGTTGGCGAGTAAGTCGCGGTACGTCGCGCCGTTGGTGACTGCGGATTCGGGCGGCGGCTGTATCGCCGCGAGCAGTTCGCGCTTGAACGTCATGAAGATCTCCTGCTGCTGCATTGCGAAGGCCGGATTCGTCGAGAGGGCGGCGCGGATCTGCTCGACGGTCGGGGAGACGATGGCGACACCCGCGAGCGCTGCAGGCGTCCGCAAGAACGCGTGCGCGCCGCACGCGGCGCACCCCAAGTACGGCTTGCTCTTGCGATCGAGGCGCAGAGCGAGCGTGCCAAGCGCGAGGCAGAACCAGCATGTCCGCGGTAGAAAGATCGTCGGCGTCATCTCACTCCTCCTTTGCGTCGTTCGCCCGCGCGAGATCGAGGATCATTCGCGGCTCGGTCGGCGTCGGCTCGTACCGCGACTTCCGAAGGGTCCACATCATGTCGGCGCAGTGCACGACGACGTCGGATTCGTGTGCGAGCTCATTGGTGCCGGAGATTTCGCCGAGTTTGTTCACCTGGGAGACGGCCACGAGCACGCTGAGCCGCGGGATGAGCGTCATGAGCTTTCGCAAGTCGCGTGGGCGAATCCCCGCGACCTGGACGCTGTCGACCACGAGCGCGATGGCGTGCTTTTCCTCGACGAACGCCGCGAGCCGGTCGAGACCGCACCGCCCGATGATGTGGAGGTCGTCGCGCTTTGCGCCGCAGCGCGCAAGACGTGACGCGAGCGCCGGGCCGGGTTGCTCCTCGTAGCTCCCGATAACCGCCGGCCCCGCCATCGAATCGGCAAGGCGCACACCGAACGTCGACTTTCCCATTCCGGCATCGCCGGTGACCGCGACGAGAGCGCCCGGACCGAGCGTGATGTCGTACGCGGCCACGACGAGGCGCTTCCAGGCGCGCGAAACGAGCGCACGTGCGGTCGTCGTCTCGGTCGCGTCATCAATTCCGGAACGCGGGCGCTCGCCGCGCACAACGACGAGGCCGGCCACGCCGCAGAGCGTGCACCAGTTGATGTATGCGGGGAAAACCCCGCCGCACGCGAGGCACACGAACAAACCGACGACCGAGGACATGTACAGAGTCTAAGGCCGCAGCGCTGACGGCGCCACGAAAAGATAAGCAAAATCCATATGTTACGATATGGGCCGTTGCGTTACGTAGTGTCCCGTTACGTCGTGTTCACGCGTCCAGCGAGTTTGGGTCAAGCCTGAGACCGACACCGGGGTGGCTAGAGTCCGATCCCTATAAGTAAGTTAGTAGGTCCGTCGAGACGGTCTTGTGGGCCGCGTTCGACTCGAGGGAGCAAAAGGCGACTACGACGAACGAGAGCTCGGTCGCCGTCGTCCGACAACGCGAACTCACTCCACGTTCGACACGCGCACCGAAGACGTGGCGCCGCCGAGAAGGTCCCGCACACGCGCGTCGATGCCTGTGACCTCGCGGAGGATCGCGGCGTAGTGCTGGTCGCGTGTGCGCCACCAGCCGTCGTGGTTCGAGCGCTCGCGCGCGAGGCTGTCGCGAAGCTCGCTGATCTTCGTCGCGACGCGCTGAATCGCCGTCATGAAGTCCTGCCCGCGGAGGTACTCGAAGAGAGCGCTCATCTTCGAGGCCTTATCCTCCTCGGACAGATTGAGGCGGTGAATCGCGATGATAGCGTCGCGAATCACGTGCACGATCTGGGCTGCGATGAACGGCTCGACGACGATCACGCCGCGCATGATGCACATGCCGCTCCTGCGCGAGGGCAGCACACGGCTCACGAGCACGCCATATTTCGTGTTGTGCGTTTCCATGGCGCGCTGCGTTTGCCCGACATAGTCGGCCGACCAGGATGAGCGGTTCTTGACCTCGTTCACGATCAATCCGGCCTCGTGTCCGCCATCCATGACGAAGTGGAGGACATCGCCGCCCTTGCCGTGGTGCTCGATGCGGTCGCCTGGGAAGTCGGCGCGGAGCACCGCGACGAGATCCTCTTCGCCTTCCAAGCCGAGGTGCTCACGGTCACGGGCCTCCGCCTTGCGACGGAGGTCGATGACAACCTTCTTGAAATTGTCCTCATCGCGGTGACGCCGCTGCTCGGCGGTCTTGAGCTGCGATTTGAGGTCGTCGACGACCTGGCGCTGCTCGGCTTCGGCGATGCGCTTGGCCTCGCGCTCACGAACGGCCGCTTCACCCTCGGCTTTCGCCTTCGTGACGGCCAGCTGTTGGGTGAGCTTCTTCTCTTGCGCTTCGTTCCGACGCTGCTCGGACTGCATATCCTTCTCGTGCGCACGCGTGATGCGCTCCTGCTCCGCCTTCGACTGTTTCTGGAGGCGCTCGATCTCACGCGCGATGCGTGCCTTGTCCGCCTCCCATTTCGCGCGCTCCGTGGTGACTGCCGCGTTGGCGATCATCTCACGCTCGTCGTCGAGCGCCTCGCGCTCGCGCTTGATCGACACGCGCTCGTCGAGGAACTGCTTCTCGCGGGCGTCGTCGATGCGAAGGATGCGCTCGTACTGTTCGGGGCTGATGATCGTTCCGCACGCCGGGCAGCTGAGGGCCGAGACGCCGGACTTTCCGTTGAGGTGGTTCTGCTTCGTGATGACGTGATTCATGGGGTACCTGATGTTCCTTCTGTGGGCCGCCCACGTAATGTATCCCACTAGTCCACGTTGTCAATGGGGCCTAACGTATCTCATTGGCCCACGTTGCAATTCGGCAGACGGCCTCGTGTGGTCTGGTGTGGTACGCTTGGAAAATGACGGCTCGGATCAAGCGGCGAAAGCCCGCGAGTGAGCGACGCACGGAATTTCTCCGCGTGCGGTTGACGGAGGAGCAGCACCGGCTGATCAAAGCCGCAGCCACCCACACCGGTGTCTCAATCTCGGCGTGGACCGTGATGACGCTCGTTCGCATCGCGCGTGAGCAGACGGAGCGCGCTTAAACACGGAACCGGCGTAGACTTTCGGGATGGCTCCCACATCTACGGTCGTCGCTTCGAACGACGCTTGCCACTGCGCCGTCTGCAATTCGTCCTACTCGCCGAGCAAGCTCGCAGAGTCGTGCCCGCAATATTTTGACTACCCTTATCGCTATTCCGAGGGCGTTCACCGGGTCTGTTTGGCGTGCTGGCTGGGCGTCGGTCCGCTCGATCAAGAGACCGAACGGGCGTCGATTTCGTAACCGCGCCGTTGAAACGGCTTTCCGTCAAGGGATCCTCGAGCCATCCTCTTGGTGAGACGAAGATGCAGAATCCACCCGACGAAAACGACAAGAAGCCGAAACTTGGGTTTGACCATCGGTCGATCAGCAACGGCGGCCGGGCAGAAACGCGCGTGCAGCTCGAGCGCAAGCTCGATGAGGTCGCCAAGATCGCCCGCGAGCGCGACGACGAGCCGGCGGACGACAAATCGGATCCGAGCCATCCGATGCCCCCGATACGCGGGTTTCTGAAACTGCGCGAGGCCGGGATGTCCGCGTCGGTGGCGGCAATGTGTGTCACCGGGCATTTTCGCGTCTACGACGCCGACCCCGCCGTCACGCACGCACGTGTCCAATTCACAGCGCTCGCCGAGACCATTCACTGCCTCAACTGGGAAGACAAGGCTCAGTCCGCGCTCGCAAATTGGGGACAGCTCATCGAGCGCACACACACGATGCGGTTGGACGTCGCGCGATGGCGCACTGACGCGCTTCAGATCAACGCGCAGATCGATGAAGCTATCAAGAACTCGGGCGGAACCCTGCATTCTGAACTACCCGAGTTGCCGGGCGTGATCGCTCATTTTGATGTGCCGATCGACTGGCTCGAGCACCGACTCGCCTCGGTGGCGAGCGTCGCCTCACCGGATATCCTCAATCTCATTCGCGGCGGCGGTCCACGGACGCGCTACTCGCTCGGTCGACTACTCGTCACACTGAGTGAAGGCTACGCCGGTCGAACGGACGGCAACGGGATCGTACATGCCGAGAGGGCCCCGGCTTTCTCGTTCGAGGAGCGCCTCGAGCTCATCGTGGATGATCCGCATCCCGACGCGGAAAACGGGCGCCGAGAGCGTTACGATCGCGCTGAGAAGGCATACCGAAAATTGCTACTCGAGACTCGGGATCCGAGTCCCGCGGATGTAACTCCCGGCTGATTCCGGTGGGCTTCACACATGGCGACAAGACGCGCCATGAGGAGTCCCACCATGACGACGACCAGCTCGGAACAAAAATATTTCACGATTGCGCAGGCCGCGAGGCGCATTGGCAGTTCGCCGGACGCGCTTCGCCGTCGTTGCGAGCGCGCCGCGACGAAGCTGCTCAACGGCAACATCGTCGCCGAGCTCGGGGGCGGAATTCGCGCTTTCAAATTTGGCCGCACCTGGCTCGTAACTTTTCCCGAGTGACGGCGCGATGCGCCACGCCGGTGTAGACTTCGGACCTTCACGCTCGAAACCCGCCCACGAGGCATCTCATGGGCACGCGTAATTTTCTTGGGGTTCGATCGGTAATGCGGCGCGGTAAGCGCCGACTGCTCCTTGATTTTCGATTTACGTCCACCAACGGAGCCCGCGCGCGGTTTCGGCGGGACGCAAGCGTGCAAAATCACGCCGCTGCCGTCGCCGAGGCCGCGCGCTTGATGAAGCGAGCGGCGGCAACCGGAAAGGTGATCGATGACGCGCCCGTCATCGTGAAACCGAAGCTGATCGCCATCGCGTTCAATGCGTTTTTCGAAGACGGCTTCGAGAAGCATTTCATGCCGGGATTTTCGGAAGCAACGCGTCTGCGCTACCGCGCCCTTCACAAGCAGCGCGTTGGCGCCTTCTTCGGCGCGATGCCGCTCGACACCATCGAGCCGAAGCACCTCCGCGAATTCGCGGCGACGCTGCAGCGCGACGGTGTGCAGCCGAAAGGCGCTGTCAACCTGGTCCGCACGGTTCTTCGTGCCGCTCACGAGCACGGTCTCATCGAGACGGTGCCCGCGATGCCGAAGGGCCTCATCAAAGTGAACAAGAAGTTGCCCGAGGCGCCGAGCGCCGACGAGTTCCGTCGGATGCTCGAAGCGGACGGGTGGCTCGGCGTCGCGATCGCGCTTGCCGGATTCGGCGGCCTTCGCGCTGGAGAAGTTCGCGCGATCGAAGTTCGTGACGTTGTCTTCGAGAGCGAGCACATCGTCGTCCGACACGCGATGTCGGAGGACGCGCTCTCGACGACCAAGAGCGGACACGAACGCATCGTCGAGATGGTGCCCGCGCTTGCCGCGCGTCTTCGCGAGGCCGTCACAGGCAAGCTGCCTCGCGCTCGAATCGTTGTCGATGAGCGCGGGCGAACCCCTCGGCGACAGGAAGTGCTTTACCAGTTCCAGCGCTTCTTGCGGAAGAGCGGCCTCAAGGTGCGCTCGTTCCACAGCTTGCGCCATTTCTTCATTTCGGAAATGGTGCGGATGGGCGCGTCCGTCGAAGCGGTCCGGGAGCTCGCGGGTCACAGCTCGCTTGCCGTCACAGAGCGCTACAGTCACTCATCAAGCCGCGATCGCCGCGACGCGGTGAACAAATTGAGCAACTGAGCTGGGCCACTGGTGGGCCACGCGGTGAGGTCGCCGTGTGTTTCGTCGTTATTTCCCGATAAATCGGCCGATTTAGTCGGGGCGAGAGGATTCGAACCTCCGACCCTCAGACCCCCAGTCTGATGCGCTAACCAGGCTGCGCTACGCCCCGAGACGCCGGAAAGTAGTCGAGAAGACGCTCAGCGCAAGCTTTTCTGACTTATTTCACGTCCTAACGCCCAAGGGCGTGGCCGTCGCCGTCGACGTCCACCCAGATGGCGCCTGCGATTGCGTACGGTTTGATCTCGGCCGCGTCGCCGGAGAGGACGGGCTCGAGGGTCTTGTCACCGCTAGCGACGACGACGAACGCGTCGTCCTTGTCGAACGTGAGGTCGAAGCGCGCGGTGGCCGTGAGCGCGCCGAGCGCGTTCGGTCGCTGCGTCATGTCCTTCGCGACTGTAGGTCCGGACGCGCGCATCACGACGAGATGCGTGATCTGCACCCACGGAGCGCTCTCGACCACGACGACGACACTGAACTTGCCGCCCTGCGCCTTCGCGATGCCGCCGATCCCCACCCCTCCCGCAGTGACCCTCATGAATGGCCCGTTCGTCACCACGACTTGCCTCGTTTCACGCAGCGTGCGCACGATGTCGAGCGTGCGGCTCTCGCTCCAGGCGTCGAGCCCGTCGTCTCGCGCCACCTTGACGTACGTGCGGGGGTAGCCCGCCTCGTGGCCGACGATGCCATGCGTGTCGGTGTTGCCGGTGATCGTCACGGGGTGACTCGTGCCGAGGAGCGCGAGCACGTCGCCCAGGACGGCAGCGCGCCCCAGCACGTTGCGGCCGTTCCACACCTCGATGGCATCGAAGCGTGGATCGTACGAAGGATCGGTCGACGAGCCCGTCTTCGCATCGAAGCCGAGCAGGTCGAAATAGCCCGTCGACCCGGACCGCGGGTGGTTGACCTGGATGACCGCGTTCGGATCGCTCTTGCGGATCTCCGCAAAGAGATCCTTCGCGCTGCGGTCGCGAACGATGAGGGCGCCGCCCCGCGGCAGCTCCGGGTGGATGACGAGGGGGAAGGCGTTCGCGTGCCCCCATGGTTTGCGGCTCGCATCCGTCGTGAGCTCGTCGCCGGCGATCTCGACCAGCCGCGAAGCGAGGCCCATTTCGCGCACGAGGGGCTCGAGGTCCGCGATGACGTTGTGCTCGCTCGCGACCGCTACCTCGACGCCCTCGACGACGTTCGAGATCACGCGATCCCCCGTGGTCACCGCCGCGTCGACGCCGAGCAGCGTGTGCTGGTGAAAGTCGCACGCGAGCCAGCCGGTCGTGTCGACGACGCGCTTCAAGAGGCACTTCCCGTGCGGTTCGCATGCGTCGACGGTCTCGTTGGGCTTCACGTCGATCTCGAGCGTCTGCAGCGCGTACTCCGGGCCACGCGAGAGCGTGACGCGGTACTTGCCGGGCGAGAGCGGCACGTCGATGCTCCCATCCGCGGTCGTCACCTGATTCTTCGCCGGCCCCGCGACCGTGCCAGGCCCGAAGCTCGGCGCATCGATGCCGACGCCCTCGAACGTGGCCTTGCACGGGACGTTCACGTCGTCTTTCTGACCTTGTGGGCGCTCTTTGCACTGCGCGTGCACGCGTCCGGGCGCGGTGACCTCGACGGTGACGGGCGACTCCTGGTTCGCCAGCACCTCGATGCTCTGAGGCACGCCGTGCGGCCCGCGTCCCCCGCCGCGGAGGTACCGAAGCTGGTACTTGCCCGGTGGGATCTCCCCGAGGAGCGCGCCGTTGCGGTCGGCGTGGAGATCCATCAGCGCGTGACCCTGTGTGTCCGCGATGGCGACGGTCGCGTCGACGGGCAAGTTCGCGAGCAGGTGCCCGTCACCCATGAGCGCCACACGCACGGACCCGACTGGCCCGCCCGCGGTCTTCGTCAGCTCGGCGACGAGCCCCGAGATGTCGGCGCGCGGCCCAACGACGAACACGCGCGCGTAGTGAACGCTCTTGCCCGCGGCGATCTCCGTGCGGTGCGCCTGCATCGTGTCGGTCCACGACGAGCCGCTCTCGGCCTCGATGGCCCCGTCCGTCGACGTGATGGCGTAGCTCGCGTAGCGCCCGATGCCCGCCACGAACGAGCCGCTCGATGGCCCCTTGAACGCCCGCCCGCGGTCGGGCGCAAACTTCTCGACCGCCCCCCACTGCACCGCGTCGCCAAGCCCAGCGAGGGCGATGACGTGATCGCTCGTGTTCTCGATCGCGGTATCGATGAGGACCGCGCGATCATTGGGGTGCAGCGTGTAGCGGGTCCTCACGACCAGGCCCGCTTCGTAGAGCTCGCGCCCGCGGGCCTCGACGAACGCAGTCCCATCTTGCAGGACCCCGCTCGACATCGACGTGTACACGCCCTGCCGCGGGAAGGCCCCGAAGTAGGTGAAGAGCTGCCCGAGCTCGTCCTTGCGGACGTGGGCGTCGGCGGCATCGACGATCTCGCCGCCGCTCTCGGCGAACCCCACGCCTTGATTCTGACCGAGCTGATCGATGACGAACACGACCTCTTCGTTCTCGAGCAAGAAGTCGCCGGGCCGTCCGATCGCGTTCGGCCCGCCGAGCTCCTCGCCGGCCTTCATCAAGTGGACGCGCGCGGGCGTCTTCGGCGGCTGCCCGAGCTCCACCCCGCCGTGAAGCATCATGCTGCGCTTGGCAGCGTCCGGGTTCACGTGAATGAGCGGGATGATCTCCTCGTGCGGCCCACACGCCAGCGCGATCACGAGAAGGACGAGCCGTTTCATGTATGTCTCATCAAGAAGCGCGCGAGGGCCTGCGCCTTGAGAACGAGCGTCATCACCTCGATCTGCTCGTCCTTCGTGTGAAAGCCCACACCGCGCGGCCCAAGACCATCGATGCTAGCGATGCCCATCGCAAACGACGTGCTCGCGTCCGAGCCCCCGCCGATGAGACCGGCTTCCTCGCCTCCGAGCTGGCAAGCCTTCGCGCAGGCAGCGTAGGCCTCGGCGAGCTTGCCGCTCTCCTCCGTGCGCTCGAGCGGCTTTCTCGCGACGCCGCCCGTAACCGTGATGACGACGCCCTCGACGCCGTGCTCGAGCGCGGCCGTCTCGAGCTCGGACACGAGCTTCTCGCCGTCGCGGATCGTCTCGAAGCGGAGATCGAGCTGGGCCTCGGCGTGATCGGGCACCGTGTTCTTGCTCGTCCCGCCCGACACGACGCCGACGTTGACCGTCACACCGCACGCGTAGTCCGTCAGCGCTTGGGCCCGCTCGATGAAGCGCGCGAGCGCCCAGATGGCGTTCTTGCCTTCACGGTGATTGTTGCCGGCGTGGGCAGCGCGGCCTTGGGCGACAGCGGTCATGGATCCCGTCCCCTTACGACGCGTGATGATGGCATCACCTTTGCGCCCAGCTTCGAAAACCAGCGCGCCAGAGGCCCCCGCGATCGCGTGCTGGATGATCCCCTGCCCTTCGGGCGACCCAACCTCCTCGTCGGCCACGATGACCAAACGCACAGGGGCAATCCCCGCGAGCCCAACCACGTCGGCGATCGCGCGGAGCGCATAGGCCACGACGACGAGGCCGCCCTTCATGTCGAGGACGCCCGGCCCCCGCGCGAGATCCCCGTCGCGCTTGTAGCCTTCGAACGTCCCCGGCGGAAAGACCGTGTCGAGGTGCCCGATGAGCGCGATGGGCTTGCGTGACGCGTCACCCTTGCTCGCAAAGACCAGGTGGTCCGCGAAGCGCTTGCTCGGGGTGATCGCCAGCTCGAGCCCTTTGATCGCGAACGAGTGCGCGAGCATCGCGCCGACCTTGCGCCCGCCCTCGACGTTCTCCGTGAACGAGTTCACCGACACGAGCTCTCGGAGCTCGGCCTCCATCGCGTCCGCGCGAGCGATGATGAAGCGGTCGACCTCGGCGTCGTCTCGCAGCTGATCGGCGCGCGGCTTCATCGCGCCGCAGTCTTACTCGTCGTGTGACTTCGTGTTGGCGAAATCCGCCCACTCGCTCGGGCGATCAACGAGCCCGGCCGCAGCCTCGGGAGGCACGCTCCAGACGACATGCTCGGCTTCGCCGTAGGGCCTCTCGCGAACCATCGTGTACTGCAGCTCGACGTCAGCGAAGCCGGCCAGCACCATGACGACGACTCTTACCTACATGTAGGATTGCTGTCAATCCAAGACTTGGGTAACGAGTTCCTGATGGCGAAACTGCGGGCGGCGGTGATCGGAGGGAGCGGCTACGGCGGCGGCGAGATGATCCGGCGCCTCCTTCACCATCCCCACGTCGAGCTCGTGCGCGTCTCGTCGATTGATCACGTGGGAGAGCCGCTCTCGGCTGTGCATCTCACCCTTGAAGGGGAAACGCAGCTCACGTTCGAAGGGCTCCCACCGGCGGAGGCCGCGAAGGACGTCGACGTCGTCATGCTCGGTCTCCCGCACAAGGTGAGCGCCACCGTGATGCGCGAGCTCATGGCGACGGGCGCGCGCATCGTCGACATGTCCGGCGACTTTCGTTTGCGCGACGTCCGGTCGTACGAGGAGTATTACGGCGGCAAGCACCCATGCCCCGAGGAGCTCGAGAAGGGCACGTTCGTCTACGGTTTGCCCGAGCTCAACCGCGACGCGATCAAGAAGGCCCGTTACGTGGCATCCCCCGGCTGCTTCGCGACGACCGTCGAGCTCGCGCTGCTCCCGCTCGCCAAAGCGGGGCTCCTCGAGGGTGAGGTCGAGGTCGTCGGCATCACGGGCTCGTCGGGCAGCGGCATCGCGCCGAGCGCGGGCACGCACCATCCGGTCCGCGCGTCGAACCTCCGCACCTACAAGCCGCTCGAGCACCAGCACCTGCCCGAGATCTTGGAGACGCTCGCGCACGCGGGCGCGAAATCGCTCGCGCTCGACTTCGTGCCCGTCAGCGCTCCGCTCCCGCGCGGCATCTTCGCGACGTGCTTCGCCCACGTACAGAAAGACACAACGCCAGCCGCGCTCACGAAGCTCTACGCCGAGACCTACGCCAAAGAGCCCTTCGTCCGCGTCCCCCATGGCCGGCTCCCCGAGGTCGTCGCGGTGAGCGGCTCGAACCACGCGGAGGTCGGCGTGCAGATCGGCGTCGAACACGGCGGCGCGCGTCTGGTCGTGGCCTTCGCCGCGCTCGACAACCTCATCAAA
>Ga0302326_10010457_pt1 | contig 20114 bp, 10 predicted proteins | sample Palsa_T0_3_FD_202264 | JGI IMG/M metagenome (GOLD analysis project Ga0302326, IMG submission 202264) | Peat permafrost microbial communities from Stordalen Mire near Abisko, Sweden - Palsa_T0_3 | ecosystem: Environmental > Terrestrial > Soil > Palsa > Peat permafrost | place: Sweden: Abisko...
TACGGACGGAAGCGGACAGCGCCGACCGGGCGCGCGACGAGTCCGATGCAGCGGAAGCTACCGGTGCGGCAACCAGCGGGCGCAAGCGCATTCTGATCGCGGACGACCACGAAGTGCTGCGGCGAGGGGTGCGGACGCTGTTGGGCACCGAGGCGGAATGGGAAATATGCGGCGAAGCGGTGGACGGGAAAGATGCAGTCGATAAAAGTGCGGCGCTGTCTCCAGACCTGGTGATACTGGACGTCAACATGCCGGTGTTGAACGGGCTGGCGGCGGTGCGGCAGATTTTGCGGCTGCGGCCGCAGCCGAAAGTGCTGGTGTTTACGGTGCACGATTCCGATCAGACGATGATGGAAGTGCAGGCCACCGGCGCGCACGGATATTTGTCGAAAGCGAAGGCGCAGCAGGATTTGATTCACGCGGTGAAGGCGCTGCTCGCCGGGAAGGATTTTTATCCGGCGATACCCAGCCGCGCAAATTAGGATAGCGTTCGCTTTTAAGGTTCGTTCCCGTCTCTTTCTGCTCTGCGCAAGTTTCCTCGTCATGACGGCTCCGATCTTCGCTTTTTGTCCCCCTCGTTTTGGTGGATGTCTTTCTCCTGCTGGCACATAGGTGAGTGGTGCGGCGTTTTGGGTGTGAATTCGAGTTTTCAGTGCGATTGCTTGCCTGCTAGGTTCTTTGTTTTGTGAGAGATGCATTTTCTAATCCTTACAGATGTGACGATTCAAACTGGGTGATGCGGGATTGGGATTTGGGGTTCGATTTCCATTTTCGTTGCTGTGAGTGATTTGGGTCAGGCGTAGTCCGAGAACTAGCGGCCACGCTAGCAAAAAGTGGAGCTAGAAAACATCCGTTAGAGTACCGACTCTGGTCGATTTCTCTCCAGTATAGTTGTCCGATGTGCGGGGGCGCGTTTGGAGTGTCGGAGATCTTTGGTTTCATGTGCGCACAGCCAGATTGGCTGTGCCACAACACCCGCCGGGAGCTTTCAGCTTGGGCTAGTGCTTGGTTTATCTGCACACAGCCAGATTGGCTGGGGCACGGGCTCTAGGATTTTTTCTTGGTGCCGGTCTTGCGGCTGTTCTGGATCCACCGATAGATGGAGAACGCGCTGGCCAGCACGGAGATGCCGATCACAACGAACATCCAGTGTTCGAACTGACCGGACTTCGCCGTGGAAATCATGAACCCGCCGTAGTGAATGGCCAGACCGCCCTCCAACGAGAAGCGCACCAGGCGCGAAGTGCCGATGATCAGCAGGAGTTTTCCACGTCGATGATTGAGAGCCGCGGCGGTGGCTACGACCACTGTGAACGGAAACGGCGGAGGCATAAGGGCCGCGAACGCGACCACCAGGATGGCGTGGGCTTCCATCTTCTTTTGGAAATATTTGAGGCCCTTGCGGGAAACGTGCTTCTTTATCTGGTGTTCGCCCTTGTGTCCCAACCAGATGGTGGTGGCGCAGCCGGCGACGGAGCCAATGGTGGCTGCCACGACGTAGAACGGCATGTGGGAATGGTCGTGGGCGCTGAGTGCGATGACCAGCAGGTCGATTCCGAATGGGATGATTAGGAACGTGGAGTCGAGGAAAGCGAGGCCTAGCACGCCGAAAGCACCAGCATGAAGGAGGCTAACAAGAAAACCATGGATTATCGAGTTTGATTTCACCCGGGGAAACCGCCGGAAGCGATGCGGTTGAGATTGACCGGCGAGATGCCGGGAATTTGCGAGGTTGCGCGTCCGCTCAGTTGAGACTGAGGGCGATGGAACGATTCACGGCGCCACGGTCGAGTTGAGAAGGGCATCTTGATGTCCTCGGGCGAATGAGATGCCACCCAGGCACTATAGGCGACAAATTGCAGGCGCACCATCCTCCGCGTCCCGCGTGCGCGGAGTGGAAACACCCTACAAAGCCCATACATGATTACCTACAAGCCTCCCTATGGAAGGACGGCCCAGATTCGGAGCGGGTTTCCGGTGCGCGGTGCGGAATCGGAAGGTGGCGCTGTGGAAGGACGGCGGGCAATTCTGAGGCTGGGGTGTGTTGGGCGATGTGGCTAGGAAGCTGAACGTGACGGAAGATATCCGGCGGGCCCGCTTGGGCGCGGGTCCGCCGGACTGAATGAGTTACCGCAACGAGTCGCCGAGAGTCGCGAGGCGATCTGCCATCGCTGCGTGAAAATCGGAGGCCATGGCGTTGGCCTTCTGTTGCTGCGCGGGCGTAAGCAACTGAAAGATTTCGCCGCGGATTTTTTCCTTCTCGACGATGGCGTCGGTGAAATTAGCGGATTGCTGCTGGGCGACGGAGCGAACGAAGGCTTCGTCGAAGGTGCTTTTGGTCCGCAACCGTTCGTTCTGTTGCTCGAACCGCAGAGCCAGCGACTGGATCGCCGGGCGCTCGTTCTGCAGGATGGTGCGGATGCTTTCGCGTTGGGCGTCGGTGAGGTCGAGATCACGCGCCAGGCGGCGCGCCATGAACCCTGACCGCTGCTGCTGCATCCAGGCGTGGCATGCGGGACCGCGAACGGCCGCCGCCGCTACCGCCGTTCCCAGAGCTGCCACCGCAAGTAGTGCTATGAGACCCTTTTTCATGGTAGTTCTCCCTTTTTTCAATCTGACTCGAATCATTGCCCTTCATCTCTTAAGATGTTTGAGCACGGCCTCCGAATGTAAGGAAGTGTCAGCTTGCAGCCCGGGCAACTCCAACACCAGCGCACAAACAAAGGCAACCGCCCGATTCCCGAACGGCCGCCGGACCCCAACATCGCTCGGCTGAAACTAGGGGCAGGTGACGGTCTGGCCAGCTGAATTGGTGCAGGTTCCGGTGTGGGTGACGCCCTGACCCTTGGTGGCCGACGTGTCGCCGGTGTAGGTGGTGCCCGTCTTGCTGGTGGCGGTGGTGGTGTGGGTGGTAGTACCGTTCTGCGAAGTGGTATTGCCCTTGTATCTGGCCCCGTTCACGCCCTGCGCGGTGGTGCTGCGCGATCCAGTCACTGGCCCGCCCGCGGCGGGTGACGAAGAGCCGCTGCTTTGAATCGAGCCATTGGCGCCGGACGCGGAAGCGCTGCCCTGGTGGGTGGCGCTGCCGTTGCTCCACTGCGTGCTGCTCTTACGTGCGCCGGAAGCACCGTTGGCTCCTTTGAACGCGCCGCCGCTGGCTGCCTGTCCTGAACCTTGTCCGTTGGTGGTGACGGCTCCGCCGCGCGCCGCCCTACCTTTGGCTCCCGACGCTACGGCGCCGCGTGCTGCGGTGACGCCGCCGGAGGAATTCTTTCGCGCTACACCTCCGCGCGCGACAACCTGCGCGTTCGCCGAGCTGGACATCATTCCGAAGGCTACCATCGCTGCCAGCACTGCCCATTTGGAATTGATTTTCATGTTCGATCTCCTTGTGTAGATCTCAGCGCTGCGAATGTTGCGCGCTCGATAGGAGTAACACGCGTCGCGGGTGGGGGTGTGTAAGGAAGTGTCGGGTTCGCAGCTATGGAAGGGGTTTTCCGCAGGCAACTAGGCGCGGTGGACGGCGAGAACGAAATTCAAAATAAGCGAATTCAAAACACCCGTTGCCGGGAGGCTTTGCGCACAACGGTTGAACGTTCAAGGACACAACGCCCACCCTTCCCAAACCCTGGGAAGAGTGGCGTACCCGGAAAAGACAGAAGCGTCAAACCGTAGAACCGGAAGTGGGGTGATATTGCGCGGGCAGAACTATGCGGACTTCGAGGCCGCCGCCTTGGCGGTTTGAGGCGGTGATGGAGCCGCCCTGAAGCAGGGCGACGCGTTGGGCGATCGCCAGGCCGAGTCCGGTGCCGCCGGTGCCGCGATCGCGGGCTTCAGAGACTCGATAGAAGGGCTCGAATATTCGCGACAGGGAATCGGCAGGAACGCCTGGTCCGTGATCTTGAACGCAAATCGTGGCGCGCGGCTGAGCAGCGGCTTCGCAGGTCAGACTGATCTCCACCGAACTGCCTGGCGGGGTGTAGTGGAGGGCATTGCGCACCACATTTTCGATGCAACTTCGCAGCAGGTTGGGATCGCCGCTTAGCCAGCATTCCTGGGTGCGGAGAACACTGACGATCTTCTCCTGCGCGGTGCCTTCGATTTGCGCGTCGGCTGCCACGCTCTCCAAAATCTTGCGCAAATTGAGCGGGCCTCCGGGGGACAGCTCGGCGGAAAGGTTCAGGCGAGTGAGGGTGACGATCTCTCCGATCATGGCGTCGAGGCGATGGAGATCGGTCTCGATGCGCTCGAAAGATTCGGGGTCTCCGCGGCGCGCCAGCTCGAGCGAAACGGTCATTCGCGCCAGGGGCGAGCGCAATTCGTGGGAGATGTCGCCCAGCAGTTGCTGCTGCTTTTGCAGCAGGGACTGAATGCGCCCGGCCATGGCGTCGAAATCGCGGGCCAGATCGGCGAGCTCGTCATTGCGGGGCTGGATCGCCGGGGTCGCGCGCACCGAAAGGTCGCCTTCGGCGATCCTTCCGGCGGCGGATTGCAGGGCGCGAATCGGGCGGGCGATGTGGCGAGCCAGCCAAAGACTCAGCAGTCCGGCGCAGAGCAGGGCGATGACAATGCGCAGCAGCATCACGCTAAATTCGGGTTGGGCCCTCCAGCCGCGCAATGGACGCACCAACGCGACGAAAACGAATGTTCCGGTGGGTGTGTGAACGACCGATGCAGCGGTCCAGAACATCCCCACGCGGAATTTCGATTGGCCAGATTTTAGGGCGTCGTCGAGTACCGCCCGCGCGCCAATGGGGGTGTCGCGGCCGCTGATCGGATGGCCCGAAGCGTCCAAGAGCGCGGCGTGAATTCCGGAAGATGTTTCAATTTCGTCGAGATATTGGTTCAGCTCGGCGGCGCCGCCGTGGATGTAAAAGTCAGTAGCGCTGCGCGCGTAGAAATCCGTGGTGTGCGAAAGCCAGCGCCGGCCGATGGGCTCGGCGCCGCTCAAGATGCCGATCGCGAACACGGAAATCGAAACCAGCGCGGTGGAAGCCCAGAACCACAGCAGAATTTTGGCGAAGATACCGCGGATCATAGAGGGGGCCTCACTTTTGCACCAGGGCGGCGCCGGGATCGGCGTAGAGATAACCGGTGCCGCGGATGTTGCGAATGCGTTCGACGCCGCCGGCATGGGTGCCCAGTTTCTTGCGGAGATTGCTGATGTGGTTGTCGATGCTGCGATCGAGCATGCCGATGGGGCGGCCGAGAGCTTCTTCGGCGATTTCTTCGCGGGATACCACCTTGCCGGCGGAACGAGCGAGCAGCAGGAGAATATCGAACTCCGCCGCGGTGAGTTCCACGGATTTTTCTTCGCGCAGGACGATCCGGGTTTTGCGATCAAGGCGCAGGTCGCCAATGCTGAAAACGTCGGGCAGCGGCGCCGGAATGTTGCGTCGCAGTACGGCGCGTATGCGCGCGACCAGCTCGCGCGGATGAAACGGTTTGGGAAGGTAGTCGTCGGCGCCCGCGTCGAGCCCGGCGATGCGTTCGGTTTCGTCGCCGCGCGCGGTGAGCATCACAACCGGGACGGCGGAGGTGCGGCGGATCCGCTTGAGAACCTTGCGGCCGTCGCCGCCGGGCAGCATGACGTCCAAAATAACGAGCTGATAGCGGCCGCTCGCGGCTTCGCGGATTCCGGCGTCGGCATCATGCACGGCGCTGACGGCGAAGCCATCCATGGCCAGGAGTCGAGAAAGGGAAGCGCAGAGTTCCACGTCGTCGTCGATGAGCAGCAAGTCGATGGGTTCCATGTCACCGGGAAGTTTCCGTCGATTTGACAGGGAAAGCCACCGGTTTAGTGGCGCCAGACACTTCCTTACAATTGCGCCGCGGCTGCCGCTAACCTGTGCCGTTGCGATGCGATTTTTGTGCCCGGCCGTTCCGCTTGGACTTTAGAGTCCCGTGCGAAAGGTCAGGCGGTGACGGTGACGCGGGAGCCGTCGCTGACTACCACGCGATCGCGGCCGGCGGATTTCGCGACGTACAGAGCGGCGTCGGCGGTCCGAACGAGGTCGGCGATGTTGTCGCCATGGTCGGGATAGGTGGCGAGGCCGACGGAAATGGTGACACCGGAGGGAACCCCTAGCTGGGTGCCCACGGAGATGCGCCTGGCGCCTTCGCGCAGAGACTCAGCGCGCCCCAAGGCTCCTTCGCTATCGGCGTCGGGCAAAATGACGGTGAATTCCTCGCCGCCATACCGGCAGGGTGTGTCGTAGACGCGCACGTGCTCCCGCAGGAACACGCCGAACTCGCGGAGCAAGGCGTCGCCAGCTTCGTGACCCATGGTGTCGTTAAAGCGCTTAAAGTGATCGATGTCGATCATGAGGACAGTGAGAGGCGCTTTCTTTCGCTTGGCTCGGTGTAATTCGCGGACCAGCGATTCTTCCATATAGCGCCGGTTGAAAAGGCCGGTGAGCGGGTCGCGGATCGATTGGCTGCGAAGTTTGTCGCGGAGCTGCAGGTTGGCGATGGCCAGAGAAATTTGCTCCGCTGCGCCAACACTCAAGCGCAACTGGTCGGCGTTCGAATGCGGTGCGGGTGGCGCCTGGCTGTGCACACTCGGCTCGCGGGCCGCGCCGACCACGCACAGAATGCCTAGCGTTTCGCCATGCGCGATCATGGGAATGCACGTCGCCGGGGAACTGGATCCCACGTCCAAGTGGCGGCAGCGCAATTCGAAATCAAGTTCTGTGGCTTGCACACGGCCGCGACGCAGCGCCCAACAGTCGTCGGTGGCAAAATTCGATTCTCCCGGCCGGGCCTCGCCCCAGGAGCAGACGTTTTCCAGGATATTGCGCGACGCACTGGTTACATATAGCGCGCCGGAAGTGGCGGGAAGAAGATGGGGCAGGATCGGCCCAATCATCTTGTAACTCTCATCGAGATTGCGGCACGATTGCAGGCGCTCTACCAGCTTGTTGAGCATGGCACTGTCGTGGGCTTGGCGCTCAACCACCTTGAGCGCCTCGGCGGTGCGAACGTGCGCGGACTGAACTTCAAGCTCCGATCTTCGCTGCTCGCTGACGTCGCTAAATGCGATCACCCCGCCCGCGGATCCATCCTCACCGTGCAGCGGTCGTCCGGTGACGGAGATCCACACCCCTTCGGAAGCACCCGGACGGCGGACCAGCACCCTGACATTGTCGGTCGATTGCCCGCGCAAGGCCAGGGATAGCGGCAAGTCTCCCAGAGCGTATTGAGTAACGCCGTCGGCCATTAGAAGCTTGAACTCGGTACCCCAGTTGGTCTGGTTCCGTGGGCCGAGGCCTATACCTAGCAAACGATCCGCTTGTTCGTTTACCAAGACGATGTTCCCACTTCGGTCTGCGACGAGCACACCCTCGCCCAGGCTGTCGAGGACCGACTGCAACATGCTGCGTTGCCGCGTCAGGTTGTGTTCCGCGCGATCGCGATGCCTGCGATCGATGCCGCCGACGATGGCCGCGAATGCCACAAACGCCACCGCCAGCAACATGCCTCCCAAAGTGACCAGCAGGCTGCGGCGAGCCTGCGCCGAAGCGGTAGCCTGGCGTTGGGCGAGCAAAGAAATTTCCTCGCCCTCCATTTCGGCGAGGGCCTGGCGCGTGGCTTCTATGGTTTTACGGCCGCGCACATAGAGATCGGATTGATCTCCCGAGCGGATGGAATTCTGGGAATCGACGGCAACGGCGGCCTGCAAGAGCGCGATACGGTCGTTTACCAGGGCTTGCAGCCCGGGGAGGCGCGCTTGTTGGTGGGGATTGTCGCTGGTGAGTGTGCGCAAATGCTCGATGGTCGCCGGTATGCCGATCACGGAGCGTTCGAAAGCCGCCAAGTCTTCCGGATCGTGGGAAATATAGTAGCCACGGCGGCTGCTCTCGGCGCTGGTAAGATCGGACGCAACTCGCTGCAGGGTTTGCTCTACCTCACGGGTGTGGGTGACCCAGGACATCGAAACGACCAAATGTTCGACGCTTACGTACATCTCGGCGGCCGCGCCCACGAGAACCAGGATGCCGAGACCCAGAGCGCATTGGCGGACGACGGCGTTGGTCCAGCGTAGGCGGCGGGTTTGGGTGGCCTCAGATTTCAAGGTGGCGATTCCCTGGTGACCGTTAGGATATCGCGCGCGGAAGGTGCGCCCAGGGAACGAAGGCAGCAGCCGCGGCGGATCGGCGGAAAGGATACCGAGCCGAAACCAAGGCGTAGTATCCCGAGGTACAGGAGAAGTCTAAGAGGCTTCTAATGGGGGAACAAGAGCCGCAACTGCTGGTATGCCCGGTTGGTAAAGGTGCGGATCGGCGTCGTGACGATGAGGGGAGTGGTTCGGCATACTGGCTGCGGGCGCGATGGCAGCCACGTCGGACGGGACGAGGCTCATGGCGGTAGCGAAGGATAGCATAGGCGCGGATCCGCGAAAGTGTAGGGAAAGGGTCTAACTGCCATGTACTAGACGTAATCACCTCGCTGGGCGGCAACCTTAAGGCACGGAAAAGCTTGGCGATCTGTGATATATCTCCTCGGTCAACTCATCCGACTGAATGACCCAAAGCATGAAAACACTTTACTGGTTTGCGTTTTTCGCGGTGCTGGGGTCTGCGTCGGCTGCTCGGGCGCAGGATGCCGCGGCGGTGTGGGGCGCGGTTACGCAGACGGCGTTCGACCCGGCTAAATCGGGACACGTGGAAAATATCGTGATCACACGGGACCGCATGCGCATCACGCTGGTTTCCGGGGAGATTCAGTTTGGGCGGCCGGCGAATGGGGTGGTATTTGCCGCGGCATTTAGCGGGCGCGGGAAGCTGGAGATCCAGCCGCCGAATCCACGGGAGGAGCAGCAACTGCAGTTCATGGCTCGAGCAAATTCGCTTAACGTGGAGTTCACCGAGGCTACGTTTAGTTTCACGGACAGTTTTTTGCAGGACGTATCGGGATCGATGAAGTGGACGCCGTCGCCGGCTGGGCAACTGGCGGACTTGTACGGAAAGCGCCAGACCGAGCGCGAAAACGTGGCGGCGGAGATCGTCCCACGCGTTTTTCTGGGGGTGCTATCCGGCGACCGCGTGCGCAGCGCTTATTTTGCGGGCGAATTCAAGACCCAGGCCTACGGCTGGGTATTGGCGAAGTACGACGCGCTGGATCCCGAGCAAGTGTTCGTGGGCCGGTGGGGCGGTCGGACCGAAATCTTAAATCTCGACACGTGGATGCATTTCGCGGCAGGCAACGGGACGGGCGACCCATTCGCCGATCCGCAGGCCAAGGATCTGTTCACGCCGCGGGCCTACCATATCGAAGCCACGGTGACGACTGGAGCCGAACTCTCGGCGACTACGCAGGTAAAGATGGACGAGCGGGTAGACAACGAGCGCGTTGCGTTGTTTGGTCTGAACCCCAACCTGCGGGTGGACTCGGTGAAGGACGCCGTCGGAACATCGCTGGCATTCTTCCAGCCGCGAGAAGCGAAGGACCGCTACCAGACCTACGGCCAGTACATCGCGGTGGTACTGGCCCAAGCGTCGAAGGCGGGCAAGACGGCGACGCTCGAATTCCACTACGCGGGAAAGCGGGTGATCCGAAGGGTAGGCGAGGGAAACTACTTCTGCCCGAGTTACGGGTGGTATCCCGGCGCGGCTAATGAATTTTCCAGCCGCTCCGATTTCGAGCTCACGTTCCACTACCCCAAGAAGTACTCGCTGGTGGCCACGGGCAGCCCGGTGGGGACTCCCAAAGATGGAACGGGCACCTGGAAGAGCGATATTCCGCTGGCTGCCGCGGGGTTCGCCTATGGTGATTACAAGGAAAGCACCCAGAAAGTAGGCAATGTGAGTGTGGACGTATTTGCGAATCGGAACCCCGACGATTTTCTGACGACGGTAAACACTCTCAATAGCGGGGACCTGCCGGGGCAGACCCCGATGGACAGCATGCCGATCGGCACTCTGGATGCAGCCGCCACCATCAAGGAAATGAACAGTGAAATCAGCAACAGCATAAAGCTCTTCGAGGATTATTTCGGACCGTATCCCTACAGCCATCTATCGGTGACCAATATTCCTTACAGTTACGGACAGGGATGGCCGGGGCTATTGTATCTATCGGTACTTTCGTTTCTCGATTCGACGCAACGGCACGCGCTGGGAATTACCGATCAGCTTGGGGTGAGCGATTATTTTCGCGCCCACGAAACCTCTCACCAATGGTGGGGGCACCGCGTGGGATGGAAGAGCTATCACGACCAGTGGATGTCTGAAGGTTTTGCCAATTTTTCGGGGAATCTCTACATTCAATATCGCGAAAACCCCGGCGAGTATCTGAAGCGTATCAAACTGGATCGAGAACAGCTCCTGCAAAAGGATCGTTACGGCCATGAGTACGAATCAGTAGGCCCGGTCTGGATGGGGGAACGGCTGCGTTCGACGGAGAGCCCCGACGCATACGACGTGGTTATCTACAAGAAGGGTGGGTACATCCTGCACATGATCCGAATGATGATGAGAGACGGACAAAATGCGGATGCCGATCACTACTTCAAGGATTTGATGCATGATTTCACCAAGACCTATGACAACAAGCCGGCGTCTACCCTGGATTTCCAAGCGATGGTGGAAAAGCACATGCGCCCGCATATGGCCGCCGACAAGCAGCATCTCAATATGGACTGGTTCTTCCACCAATATGTGTACGGCACCGGCGTGGCGCACTACGATTTTCACTACAAGTTGACCGAACAGAATGGCAAATGGCTGGTGGACGGCACGATTTCTCAATCCGGAGTGCCAGCCGATTGGCACGACGTGCTGCCGGTTTACGTGCACCTTCCAGCGGGTAAGATCGTTCAAGCGGGTTGGGTGCGTATCACCGGGCCAACCTCGCAGCTAACGTTAACGTTGCCGATGAAGCCCGACAAGATCTCGCTGAACGACTACGAGGAGATTCTGGCGGTTGTCAAACAATAGCGTCCAGGCGCGCCAGGCGCGGTTATGGCTGGCGCTGGGTGTGCGCCCCCGCAACAGCACGATCCCGCAAGCGGACATTCGCTTCGTCTCTCCAACCCCTGCTCATAGCGTAACCAGCTGATATTACGGGGCATAGCTCGATCGTTGCATGGCCCACGGTATGCACGTGTAGATACCGACGAGGAGGATCAAAGCATGTCGATGACGCAATCTTGGTGGGATGGCCTTGGACGAAACGTGTGGACCAGCCCGCGTCACCATTGGGAAATGACCAGGCAGGATTGCGCATATGCCTTCCGCCGGTTGCGTAAGAGCGCCGGGTTCTCTCTTTTGGCGGTGCTGACGCTTGGGCTGGGAGTGGGCGCCAACACGGCCATCTTCAGCGTGGTCAACGCGGTCCTGTTGCGTCCGCTTCCGTATCCTCGCGGCAACGAACTGGTGGTGGTGCGGCAGGCGGCGGAGGGCCCGGGCCTGGACAATATTAATTTTTCGGTGAAGGAAGTGCAGGACTACCGCAGCCAAACCCAGACGCTCTCGGAGGTTGAGGAATATCACACCATGACGTTCACGCTGCTGGGGCGCGAGGAGCCGCTGCGGGTCCAGAGTGGGGTGGTCTCTCCGGGATTCTTTGGAATGTTTGGAGTGCGCCCGATCATGGGCCGGGATTTCCTGGCTGATGACGACCGTCCGGGGGCGCCGGCGGTGTTGCTGGTGAGCTACGAATTCTGGAAGCAGGGCCTGCGTGGGGATCCGGAGATCGTCGGCAAGCGATTTCAAATGAACGACAAAGTGCACACGGTGATCGGGGTGCTGCCGCCGGTGCCGCAATATCCGAACCAAAACGATGTGTACATGCCGACGTCGGCATGCCCGTTTCGCGGTGCAGCGCACATGACAGAAGACCGTGACATGCGGATGATGAGTGTATTCGCGCGCGCGAAAGAAAACGTGAGCGCGAAGCAGGTGAATGCGGACCTGGCGACCATTGCCGCTCGCCTGCGACAGGATTATCCGGAGAGCTATCCGCAGAAGATGGGATACCGTGCAGCGTCGTTCTCGCTGCAGAACGAGCTGACCAAACAGGCGCGCCCTACGCTGTTGGTGCTGCTAGGCGCCGCAGGCTTCGTGCTGCTGATCGCCTGCGCCAACATCGCCAACTTGACGCTGTCGCAGACGGCGCGGCGGGAGCGGGAATTCGCGGTGCGTGCGGCGCTGGGGGCGGGGAAGGGCCGCTTGCTACGGCAACTGCTCACCGAGAGCGCGATGCTGGCGGTGGCGGGCGCGCTAGTGGGTTTATTTTTCGCTTCGGCGGGAATGGATCTACTAACCGCGTTCGCGGCCAGGTTTACGCCACGCGCGCGGGAGATCGATATTGACCGCACGGTGCTGTTGTTCACGGTGGTGGTGGCCATGGTAACTAGCGTTGTGGCGGGAACGCTGTCGGCGTTCTTTTCGCGTTCGAACCTCAGCGGGGCGTTGAAGGATGGCGGCGCCGCGGGCAGCGGGCGGGCCAAGAACCGCCTTCGCAACTTGCTGATCGTCTCGCAGGTGGCGTTTTCGTTTCTGTTGCTGGCCGGCGCAGGCCTGATGTTAAGAAGCTTCATCAAATTGCAGGGCGTAAATCCCGGGTTTGTGCCGCAGCGCGTGCTGACCATGGGAATCAACCTGAATTTCTCGAAGTACACCACGCGGCAGCAATCCGAGGACGTAGCTCAGAAAATCTTGGCGGAGCTGCAGGTGCAGCCGGGGGTGATGTCCGCGGCGATATCGTCGAGCTTTCCGCTGGATCCGGACAACATCATCAATGGCTCCAGCGCCAACCCATTTGAAATCGAGGGGCAGCCGCCGGCGGCAGACGAAGTAACTCCGGAATCCGATTTCCGCACCGCTACGCCCGACTATTTCCGCACGCTCGGAATTCCCTTGCTCAGCGGCCGGAGCTTTACGGATGCCGATCGCGCGAAGGGACCACAGGTGGCCATCATCAACCAGGCGCTGGCGCGCCATCGCTGGCCAGGACAAGATCCGCTGGGGCATCGCGTGTCGTACGATAACCGCAAGACGTGGGCGACGATTGTAGGGGTGGTGGGAGATACCAAAGAATTTGGGCTGGACCAGAAAGTGAGCAATCAGATCTATCTGCCGGTGGCGCAGTTCGGGGTGGTGGGCAGCGTGATCGTGCGCGCCATGGGAGACCCGTTGACGCTGGCGCGCCAGACCCGCGAGGCGATTTATCGCGTTGATTCGCAAATCGCGATCACCAACATGTTGACGCTCGAGCAGGCCCGCTCGAACACACTGGCGTCGCCCCGCCTGACCGCCAACTTGCTAGGCATCTTCGCCGGGCTTGCTCTGATCATGGCGGCTACGGGGATCGGCGGAATCATGGCTCTCGCAGTTAGCCAGCGCATGCGGGAAATCGGCATTCGCATGGCGCTGGGGGCGAGCCCGGGCACGGTGCTAGGGATGATTCTGAGGCAGGGGATCGCGCTAGGCGTCGCGGGGATCGGGATCGGGCTGATGGCGGCGATAGCGCTAACGCGGCTGCTGCAGACGCTGCTATTCGAAATATCGCCAACCGACGTGGCGACCTTCGCCGGTGTGGCAATGATCCTGCTCACTGCAGCGGTGCTCTCGTGTTGGTTGCCGGCGAGGCGCGCAGCGAAGATCGACCCTCTGACCGCGCTGCACTGTGAGTGACCGCTCCGCTTCCGCGTTGGCAGTATTCCTAGTTCAGCCCTGACTGAGTAGCCTTGACGGCGCAGCCGACGCCGGTGGGGCAATTTCCGTTGGCGGTTCCGGAAGTTACGTAGGACAACGGGCTGAAGTAGATGCTGGACGCTTGAGCTGCGGTGGAGACATTGTCCAGGATTATCCCGCTACTCCCGCCGGGCTCGCCGAGGGAGGAATTGACGGCGGTGGGCATGGGCGTCGGGAACTGGGTGGAACTGCCGTCGGTGACGATGACCGACATCACGCAGCCGGCTGAAGGATTGGAATCGGCCACGCCACTCCCGCCCAAAGTGGTGCAATTTTGTCCGCCGCCGCCGGTCTGAACGCTGAAAAACATGTAATCGACGCCGGCATTATAGACTTCGGTCATCGGAGAGCACTCCGCGTCCGCCGACGAGCTGACATTGAGGAAGTTACCGTCTACACCCTGCAAACTACCAAACTGATCGAAATAGGCCCGCTCAATCGCCGGATTGTCGTTGGAACTGCCGGGATTCTTACCGCAGAAATACAGATAGCCGTATTGGTAGCTGCCCGAATAGTAGCTATTGTCGAAGTCACCATCATGCATCTGGACTCCGGCGGGTCCCACCACGAACGCCGCACTGACCGAGAAGTCGGTCGAGAATTGGGCTATTTCGGAGCCGCCATTGGTGTCGTCGCTCACGAAGGCGGTCACCGTCTCCGCGGTGGAGTCCACGATGGGGGGATCGGGAATGGGGAATCCGTTAACGCCTTGGGTTCCGGACGTGTAGGTCTGTGGTCCCAACGCTCCGCTCGATGCAACCACCGAGCTCACTACTCCGTTGGCATCGGCGACGAAAATGTTGCCGGATGTGGCGTCGAAAACCGGACCGGTGAGCGCGAAACCGGAGTCCACAGTGGTTTGCCAGCCCAGCGAAGGAGTTCCCAAGAACACGCCATTAACCTCGCGGATTTTGCCGCTATCGTCGCCCACGTAGATGCGATCGTTGGTGTAGTCGATGAAAGGCGCCGAGTTGCTATCGGACGACGTACTGAGAGTGAGGTTGACCATGCACGGCGCCGCACACGCTCTGTAGTTGGCAGCGGTGACCGTTCCCGGCACAACTGGGCTGGCCAAAGTTCCGTTCGCATTCTTCCACTTTACAATGTGTAGGATCGAGCCGACCGTGCAGCCGGTCTGGCCGGTTTGACAACTCGGGGTGCTTTCCACGATCGCTATCTGCGTGCCATCGTCTGAGAGCGCCGGAGAAGTGGTGGTCTCACCTTGCGCGGTGGAGATACCGTAGGCGAACTTCACCACCGGCCCGCTGCCTGGGCAGAGCCCCGCGGGCGTGCCGGAGTATAGATTCATAAGGCCGATCAGGTTGGCTACCGCCGCGGTGGTTCCTCCCCCGCCTCCGAAGAAGTTTCCGGAGAAAAAGGTGAAGTTGGCTGGGCAGGTGCCGCCACGGAAAGGGAAGCAATTAATCGGCGAGTCGGTGGTGTTATTTCCGCCCGCTCCCGAGTCCGTGCCGCCGGTGGCGACATCGATAAAGAAAATTGCGTTCCCGAAGTGACCGGTCGCGGTGTAAGGGAAAGTTCCGGTAACGCCGCCGCCCGCCAGTTCAGCCGCATTTACCGCCGCGGCCAAATCCGCGGCGGCCGATCGCGAGTCGGTGCCCACCTGGAACTGATCAGCGCCGGGAGTAGTGGTGTTGCCGACCGCAGTAAATGTCACCGCCCTGCCGGTAGCAGGGGGAGTGATGGTGATAGTGGAACCCACGGGTGGCGCGCCCCAGAAAATGCCGACGTTGGTGGCGTTCTCAATAAAGCCGGTGTGGGTTCCGGAGGCGCTGTTGTTATTGAAAACGACGAAGTCGCTGGTGCAATTGGCGGACGTGACCGAAGCGTTGATGTTGAATTCGAATTTGGCGGGATATTGCCCGTTGCCGACAGTGCCAAAGTTCGCCAACGAAGACGTCCAATCCCTGGACAAACTGCCCTCGATAAGCACGCCGGAATCGGCAGGGACCGGCTGGGTGGCCGCCGGCAACTCGATTGACACGGGCACGGCGGCACGCGCGACGGCGTTTCGGCGAGCCACTTGCTGCCGGAACCGGGGATCGGCCTGCGCACGGAGCGCCTTGGGAGAACCGGAGCTGGCGTAAGCATCAGCATGGGAGAAAATCAAGTGACGATGGCTCCAGTCGGTCACCATGGGAACCCGCGGACGCTCCGCGCTCTGCTCGGGCGACTGCCCACGAAGAATGATAGGGGCGAAGAGCAAGGCGAACATGATCAGGAGCGGGGCAATCGTCGAAGAACCACGCAAATTCATCCATTCCTCGCAGGACCTAGACCGCTGCCTCGGCTGGGGTTTACTGCCCGGTGAATCTGCCCGATTATTTGTGTGAGTGGTAGTCATCGGTGGAGTTGCTCCGCCTTGGCGGTGGAGCTAAGTGTAGCCCGCGCCGAAACATTCTCGCTCTGCCAGGAAAGTGCACCACACAAATCCCGCCTGGAAGCGGCTCCCAAAGCGAAGTGGCGGGGGCACCACTCCGCCTCGGGAAGCGCCTTAGGTCGGCAGCGGGGGCGCCGCCGACCTAGTTGGAGGTATACGTTAAGCCATTGAGCAATAAGCTACTGCAGCGCCGATTGGGTGGCCTTCACTGCGCAACCGATGCCGGAAGCACAGTTTCCGTTAGCGGTGGAGGTCGCAAACGATAGCGGACTGAAATAGACACTCGACGCCTCGGCCGAACTGGAAATGTTGTCGATGATGATCCCGCTGCTTCCGCCGGGCTCGCCGATCGAAGCCCGGACTGCTGACGGCATGGCGGTCGGGCTCGTGGCCGTTGGATTGGCGTCGTCATTCACGATAATCGACATCACGCAGCCGCCGGACGGGTTGCTGCCTGCCGCACCCCCGCCCATGGCTCCGCAATTCGCTCCCACGCCTCCTCCTTGAACGCTGAAGAACATGTAGTCGGTGGTGCCGTTATATACCTCAGTCATCGGAGAGCATTCTGTGCCAGCGGTGGTACCGGCCGCGGTGACGTCCAGGAAGTTCGTATCCACCCCGAACAGGACTCCGGTGGAGTCGAAGGTTGCGCGTTCGATGGCAGGACTGTCGACTGAGCCGCTGGGATCCTTTCCGCAGAAGTACAGATATCCATTCTGGTAAGTACCCGAATAATACATGTTGTCGAAGTCACCGTCATGCATTTGCACCCCCGCGGGGCCGATTACGAACCCTGTGCTGGACGTGAACTGGCCCGAAGTGCAAGCCGAACTAGCGGTGGCGTAGGGAGGATCGTTGGGCTGAGTGCAGATCGTGAATTGATCGAGGTCTGCGCCGCCGTTGTTGTCATTGCTTTCGAAGACGGTGACGGTTTCCGCGTTACCATCGACGATCGGCGGATCGGGAATCGGGAAACCTGTCGAGCTGCCGTCCAGTTGGACTTGCTGCTCCAGGCCGCCGTTGGTGGCCAGGACGGTGCTCAACTCTCCGTTGGCGTCAGCAACGTAGATGTTGCCCGACGTAGTATCGAAAACTGGACCGGTTAGACCGAAGCCGCTGTCGACAGTGGAGCTCCACCCTACCGATGGGGTACCCACGAAAACGCCTGCCAATTTATGTAGCGCGCCGGCATCGTCGCCGACGAAGATGGAATCGTCGGTGTAATCGATGAAGGGCGCCGAGTTGCTATCGGTGGAGCTGCTAAATTTGAGCGTGGTCATGCACGGGACGGTACAATTACGGTAAGCGCTGTTGGCGACCACCGTAGGAACGGTTACAGCGGTCCCATTGCCGCCGATCGGAGCATTCGTAACCGCCTTCCACTTCACCAGCTGAAGGTAAGAGCCGGCCACGCACGGGTTCTTGCCACCCACCAAGGCACAACCGGCAGCGTTGGCGGCACTACTACTCTCGACAATCGCGACCTGCGTACCGTCCTCGGAGAGGGCCGGGGAAGTGGTGGTCAAACCTCCGTTGACGGAAACGCCGTAGGCAAACATCACGTTCGGGCCGGTACCGCTGCAAATTCCCCCGGCGTACAGCTGATTAAGCCCGATCAAGTTGGCTACCTGAGCGGTAGTTCCTCCGCGCCCGTTGTAAAACGTTCCCGAAAAGAAGCTAAAGTTTGGGTGCGGGGTGGTTTGAGTACAGCCACCGAAAAATGGGAAACAATTGGCCGGGGATGCAGTTGTTGCGTTGCCGGCCGCGCCACCAGTCGTATCGGTTACGGTAACAAAGCTGCTGGCGTTCCCCTGGAAGCCGAAGAAGCCGAAGGTATTCGAAGCAGTGTAAGTGAAACCAGCAGCGATACCCGCGGCGGAGGCGGCGTAGGCCTTGATGGCCGCTACCAAGTTAGTCGCTGCCTGAGTACCGCTGGTGCCAAAATAGAAAAGGGGAGCCCCAACACCATTGACATCAGTCGTGGTGCTAGTTGCCGTGAAACTCACGCCGTCGATCTTGATGATGGCGCCGTTCGCCGGGACACCGTAGAAAAATCCGCGGTCAATGGCGTCGGTGCTAAACGTCGTGCCATGGTTGCCGGAAGCTTGGCCGTTATTAAAAACCGCAAAATCGGCGGTACAGCTGGGCGTAGCGTTAACGTTGAACGAAAACTTGGCAGGATATTGCTCGTCGCCGACGCTGCCGCTGAGCGTGAGCGAGGAGGTCCAATCCTTGGTCAAACCACCCTCGGTAGCAGTTGGCGCGGCGGCATCCGGAGGTAGCAGGGCTCGGGCGCGCAATTCGGCGGAGGTAGGTTCGGCCACGCCATGTTGCATGGCATTGCGCCGAGCCAGAGCTTGCTTGAAGCGAGGTTGGGCCTGTAGCGACTTGGCCTTAGGTGAATCGGAATTGGCGATTTTCGCGGCGTTGGAGTAAATGAGATAGTGATGGCTCCAGTCGGTGGGAAGCCCGACATGACCCTGGGTCGGGGTCTCGCCCTGAGTGACTTCGGGCTTCACGGTCTCGTCCTTGAAACGCTCGTCATTGGACTGCGCGCGGACAGTGGTGGCGGCGAAAAACAGTGCGAACAGCGCCAGCACGGGCGCGACAAAAGAAAGGCGGAAAGGCTTCATATGCATCCTCACAGAAACGAGATTTGGGGAGCCTAAATTTCTACGTACTATATATCGAAACGCCACACCATTATCAACAATATTTTCGATTGGACCCCCAAGTGCTATAAGTACTGGTCCTGCGTATATTCCTAACGCTATGAATCACATACGGTTATGTTCGGATCTCCAATTTTGGTCGGTAGATCAGCGTTGACGAAAAATAGAAGAAATCTCGACCCCAAATCGGCGGGGGAAAGTGTCCTGGTTTGGCCTGAAAAAAGGGCCGATTGGGGAGCCGAGGCAGTCGCCGACGGACCTCCCTTTTCGGACCCAAATCTGTGCTTGAGGGCCCTGCGCCGCGCGAACCTTGGTCCGGAAAAGCTGAAATGACAGTCCGCCTCTGGGGATAAAATGCTGCGTACGGTGAGAGTCGAATACTCGCAGCTAGTTTGGTTTATCCGAATGCCGGTGGATTCGGATCGTCGATTGGCGCAACGACGAAAACCACGCGGTCGCTGGACATCATTTTGATTGGCGAGAAGTGCACTATGCGGTTCGACAAACCGGGCTTATGACCACTACCTTCACCCTGGATTTAGAAGACCATCACCCGCAACCGAATCCTGCGCCGCGGTATCCGGAGATCACTTATAAGATCCTCGATTTTCTCAGTGCTCGCGAAGTCAAGGGAACCTTCTTCGTGTTGGGCGAGCTTGCGGAGCGCCACCCGGAGCTCATTCGTACCATTCATCAGCAGGGACATGAGATCGGCTTCCACACCTATGCGCATGTTCCGCTGGATCGGGAAAACCCCGAACGCTTTCGGGAACAAACGCGGCGGTCCAAGACGTTCCTGGAAGACTTGACCGGCGCGGAAGTGATCGGCTTTCGAGCGCCCATTTTTTCGCTTACGCCGTCTACGCTGTGGGCCTTGCCGATTCTGGAGGAACTAGGGTTTCGTTATACCTCGAGCGTGCTACCGCTTCGCCATCCGCTATACGGCTTTCCCGGAGCGCCGCAGCATCCATTCCGCTGGAAGGGTTCGCTGGTGGAACTTCCGGTTCCGATCGCGCGGATTGGCCCGGTATTTATGCCCTTTCTGGGCGGCGTGTACATGCGTTACTTGCCGGATTTCCTGTTGGTTAGACTCTTGCGGGATCAAAACGCCAGTACCGGTTTGTGGACCTATTGCCACCCCTACGATTTTGATGCGCAGGAAAAATTCGTGGTGATACGCGAGGCCACGGCATTAGTTAGTTTCGTGCTGTGGCTCAACCGCCGGGGAACGTTTAAGACCGTGGGGAGAATTCTCGATCAGGGTGCGGGGCTTCCGTTCCGAGAGTACTTCAGGGACGGCGCGTATGATGGAGTTCCGGTATTTGATCCCTCGTCCCAAAGTCTACA
>Ga0302326_10010458_pt1 | contig 20114 bp, 22 predicted proteins | sample Palsa_T0_3_FD_202264 | JGI IMG/M metagenome (GOLD analysis project Ga0302326, IMG submission 202264) | Peat permafrost microbial communities from Stordalen Mire near Abisko, Sweden - Palsa_T0_3 | ecosystem: Environmental > Terrestrial > Soil > Palsa > Peat permafrost | place: Sweden: Abisko...
CGACTTACTTACCTTTGCGAGTCAACGCCGGCGGCGTGATGCCGGTCATTTTCGCGTCTTCGATTCTTACTTTGCCGCAGACAGTTGGCTACGGGTTGCGCAACAGCCGTTATTTTGGCGAGTTGTTCCGCATGCTCGCCTGGGGCGAGCCGCTCTATACCTTGCTCTATGCGGTCGGCATTATTTTCTTCGCGTACTTTTATGTTTCCATCGTGTTCAATCCCAGCGAAGTCGCCGACAACATGCGCAAGTATGGCGGATTCATTCCCGGCATTCGTCCGGGCAAGCGCACGGCGGACTTTATCAACGACGTGCTGACGCGGATCACGCTGGTGGGAGCGCTCTACTTGATTCTGATTTCGTTCATCCCGGAGTGGATGATCACAGGTATTCACCTCAACCATCTTCCGGGTGCGCTAGGCAGGATGTTTGAGACGTTGCCGAATTTTGTAACCAATGGTCTGGGCGTAACTTTCTATTTTGGCGGCACGTCGCTGCTGATCGTGGTGGGCGTGGCCATGGACACGGTCCAGCAGATCGAGGCGCAATTGATCATGCGCCACTATGACGGATTTACGCCGCGCAGCGGACGCATTCGCGGCCGCCGCACGTGGTAATGGAAAACCTGGTCGTCGGAAACCAGGCTGAAAAACAGATTTTGCAAGTGTGGGGGTTGCTGCACCTTTACTGCAGCTCGGCCGTGAAGCCGGGCAGATTGGGATCGGGAGGCTTTGGCCAAGCCGATGGCGCAGGAAACCTCGCGTGACGTAGGTCCCGTGGTGTTGCTCGGTCCGCCGGGTGCCGGAAAAGGCACGCAGGCCAAGCGCGTCATGGAACGCTACGGAATTCCCCAGGTGTCGACCGGAGATCTGCTGCGGGAGAACGTGGCCCGCGGAACCGACCTCGGTCTCGTCGCCAAGGCTGTCATGGCGCGCGGGCAGCTGGTTTCCGACGATCTGGTTTGCGTCATGGTCCGTGACAGGCTGGTACTGCCGGACTGCAAGCGGGGCTATATTCTGGACGGATTCCCTCGGACTGCAGCCCAGGCCGAGTGGCTCGATGCCCTGCTCGAACATGAGCTCTTTGACAATTCGCGTCCCACCCGGGCCTGGCCAATTGTGATCCGCCTGGACGTGGACTATAATCAATTGTTACTCCGGATTACTGGACGCCGTTCTTGTCCCACCTGTGGGCGCATTTATAACGTCCACCTCCAGCCGCCCCGCGTGGATGAAATCTGCGACGAGATTCACGGGACTAAGCTGGTGACCCGCAATGATGACCGGTTGGAAGTGCTTCAGCCTCGACTCACTGCATACCAGGAGCAGACTCGCCCGGTGTCGGACTACTATCAGCGCACCGGCCGGTTGATCTCAATCAACGGCGATCTGCCGATGGACGACGTCACAGAACAGATTTTCAAGATTTTGGAAGATCATCACGCTTAGGAATTGAGCGTTAGAATTTCAAGAATATTGAAGAATGGCGATTGTATGTAAATCGGCGGCGGAGATAGAGAAGATGCGGCAGAGCGGCCGCATCGTACGCCAGGTTCTCGACTACGTCAGGACGCTGGTGGCGCCGGGCGTGTCGACCATGGATCTGGAGCGCGCCGCTGACAAGAAGATCCGGGAACTCGGGGCCAAGCCGGCGTTCAAGGGGTATTTCGATTATCCCTGCGTTTTATGCACGTCGGTGAATGAAGAGATTGTGCACGGCATTCCGTCGGAAAAACGGGTGCTGCAGGCAGGCGACATTGTTTCGATCGACTGCGGCGTCGTACTTGACGGCTACTATGGCGATGCGGCGATCACGGTTCCAGTGGGTGACGCTCTGAAGCCGGAACTACAGAAGCTGCTGGAAGTCACTGAAGCGTCTCTCTATCGCGGGATTGAGCAGGCGCGGATCGGCAACTCGATCGGCGATGTGGGTGCGGCCGTGCAGGAACATGTCGAGGCCGCCGGATTCAGCGTGGTACGCGAGTTTGTGGGACACGGCATCGGAACGAAGTTGCACGAGGAGCCGCAGGTTCCGAACTTTGGGGCGCGCGGCCACGGAGCCCGGTTACGCGAAGGCATGGTCATCGCCATCGAGCCCATGGTGAATTACGGCAAGCCCGAGACGCGCGTGCTGGGCGACAAGTGGACGACGGTTACTGCGGTTGGCAGTTTCAGCGCCCACTTCGAGCATTGCGTGGCAGTGACGAAAGATGGTCCGGTGATTTTGACGCAGTAGGCAGCTTCTAGCTGCTAGCTCCTAGCTTCTAGCTAGTCGGGCTTGTGGTTAGCTAGAAGCTAGTGGCTAGAAGCTAGGAGCGAATGAGCAAAGAAGACGCGATTGAAGTGATGGCGGTGGTGCTGGAACCCCTGCCCAACGCCATGTTCAAGGTGGAACTGGAAAACAAACACCAGGTGCTGGCGCACGTTTCCGGCAAGATGCGCAAGAATTTCATCCGCATTCTGCCCGGGGACAAGGTCGCAGTTGAGCTTTCGCCCTACGACCTGAATCGCGGACGGATTGTGTACCGGTACAAATGATTTCGTGTTAGCTGACAGCTAAAGAGCTGACAGCTGAAAGCTGGGTTATGAAAGTACGAGCATCGGTAAAGAAGATTTGTGACAAGTGCAAGGTCATCCACCGCAAGGGTGTGGTGCGGGTGATTTGCGTCAACTCGAAACATAAACAGCGGCAGGGCTAGGAAGCTTCTAGCTTCTAGCTCCTAGCTTCTAGCCAAGATTTGAACCGCGATTTGCTAGAAGCTAGCAGCTAGAAGCTAGCAGCCGACCGAAGCCGGCAGAGGAACAGGAAAACAATGGCACGTATCGCAGGCGTCGATCTTCCGCGCCAGAAGCACATCAACATCGCGCTGACTTATATTTATGGCATTGGTCATCCGCGCGCCAGCCGCATCCTCGATGAGGCCAAGGTCGAGCCCATGAAGAAGGTGCAGGACCTGAGCGAAGAAGAGGTCAACCGCATCCGCACGGTCATCGAGGCCGAGGGACTGGTGGAAGGCGATCTACGCAAGGAAGTTTCGATGAACATCAAGCGTCTCATCGAAATCGGTTCCTATCGCGGATTCCGCCACCGCCGCAACCTGCCGGTCCGCGGCCAGCGTACGCATACCAATGCCCGCACGCGCAAAGGTCCGCGCAAGGGAACGATCACCATGAAGAAGAAGGCGACGAAGACATAAACCAGCCATCAGCTGTTAGCTCTTAGCCGTTAGCTTTAACGCGGCAGGATTTAAGCTAATGGCTAAAGGCTAAGAGCTAAAGGCTAACTATGGCAAAACCAGCAGCAGCGGGCGGCACAGCAGCCACACCGGACAAAAAAGGCAAGAAGAAAACCTTCAAGAAGAAGGAGCGCAAGCACGTCCCGCATGGGCTGTGCTATGTGCAGGCGTCCTTCAATAACACGATCGTGACCGTCACTGACATGAACGGCAACGTTCTGTCGTGGAAGAGTTCGGGTTCGCTCGGCTTCCGGGGATCGCGCAAAGGCACACCCTTTGCCGCCCAGCAGGCCGCATCGAATGCCGCGAACATGGCGCGCGATCACGGAGTCCGCAGCGTGGATGTGCGGGTGAGCGGTCCGGGGTCGGGCCGTGAGTCGGCCGTCCGTGCGCTGGCATCGTCGGGCATCGAAGTACGCTCGATTCGCGATGTCACGCCGATTCCACACAACGGCTGCCGTCCGCCGAAGCGCCGCAGAGTGTGAGAACCGTCGTTGGCCGTTCGTCGTTGGCCGTTGGCAAAATCGAAACGGCGAGCGACCGATGGCCAACGACCAACGACAGTTTTACCGTCCGGGACGAAGGGTGAAGCCAAACCCGTAAACCGGTCATCTAAAGGAGAAGAAACTTGGCCCGTTATACCGATGCAGTCTGCCGTCTATGCCGCCGCGAGGGCATGAAGCTGTTCCTCAAAGGCGCAAAGTGTTTCAGCGACAAGTGTCCCATAGAGAAGCGCAATTTCGCTCCTGGACAGCATGGGAAAGACCGCAAAGCCAAAATTGTTGGCTACGGCCTCCAACTGCGCGAGAAGCAGAAAGCCAAGCGCATCTACTTCACGCAGGAAGGCCAGTTCCGCAACTACTTCGAGAAAGCCGCGAAGTCGCAGGGCGTAACCGGCGAGAAGTTGCTGCAGCAGCTCGAGCGCCGTCTCGACAACGTGGTCTACCGCCTGGGATTCGCCCAGTCGCGGCGTCAGGCGCGCCAGTTGGTGCGTCACGGACACGTGGCCGTCGATAATCGCAAGGTCAACATTCCTTCGTACGAAGTCAGTGCGGGGGAAGAGATCGCGATCCGCGAGAAGAGCAAGAAGCTCACGGTGCTCGAACTGGCCAAGGAATTCGCCAGCCACGGCACGACAGTGAGCTGGCTCGAAGTCAATCGCGATAACTACACGGCGAAAGTGTTGTCGCTGCCGAAGCGCGAAGATATTCAGCTGCCGGTCAACGAACAGTTGATTGTGGAACTTTACAGTAAGTAGAACGAAACGAAATTGAGTAATTGGGGAATTTAGTAATTGAGTAATTGAAAAGCAAAGTGGAATGAGGTTTGGGTTTCAAATTACCTAATTACCAAATTTCCCAATTGCTCAATGCAGTTGGTCCTTATTTCGAGCCAGATCAGCCTCTGCCGACGATTGACCTGAGTCCGGACCGATTCAGGGAGTCAGCGTTGAGCCAAACGGCCGAAGGAGAAACACATGCTTTGGAAGGGTTTTCAGAAACCGAAACGTCTCGCCACCGACACCTCCAGCCTCACCGACAAGTACGGCATGTTCTGGGCGCAGCCTTTTGAACGCGGCTTCGGCACCACCGTGGGCAATGCCCTGCGGCGCGTGCTGCTGAGCTCGATTGAAGGCGCGGCCGTCACAGCGGTAAAGATGGACGGCGTGCTCCACGAATTCCAGTCAATCCCCGGCGTCGTTGAAGACGCGACCGACATCATCCTCAACCTGAAGCAGATTCCGTTCAAGCTCTCCGGCGATGCGCCCAAGGCGATTTACCTGCGCGCCGATCAGCCGGGAGTGGTCACCAGCGGCATGATCGAAGCGGATGGAGATGTCGAGGTTCTGGATAAAGATGTCTATATCGCGACGGTCAGCGAAGGCGGCAAGCTCGACATGGAAATGCGCCTGAAGCGCGGCCGCGGCTACACCTCCGCCGACAAGAATTTCGACGAGGACCTCGGCATCGGCTTCATTCCAATCGATTCCGTACACTCGCCCGTACGAAAATGTAATTACACTGTCGAAGCCGCGCGTTTGGGTCAGATCACCGACTACGACAAGCTGACTCTCGAAGTCTGGACTAACGGCTCCATCACGCCCGCCGACTCGCTCGGCCTGGCCGCGAAGCTGCTGAAGGACCACATGAACATCTTCATCAACTTCGAGGAAGAGATCGAGACCGGAGTGTCGTCGTCCGACGACCGCAAGCCCGAGATCCACAACGAGAACCTCAACCGTTCCGTTGAAGAACTCGAGCTTTCGGTCCGCAGCTACAACTGCCTGAAGAACGCGAACATCCAGACCATCGGAGAACTCGTGCAGAAGACCGAAGCCGAAATGCTCAAGACCAAGAACTTTGGCCGCAAGTCTCTCAACGAGATTAAAGAAATTCTTTCCTCGATGGGTCTGAGTCTGGGCATGAAGATCGACGAGCACGGCAACGCCGTGCCCGGACCGACGTCGAATGTCCCGTTGCCCGCGTCCGCTTACGGACCCGACGACCAGTTGTAAGTTAGATTTGTTTCGGGCTCATAAAAAAGGGAACTACATTACACCTTTAGGGGGACTGAAAATGACAAACAAAAACATTGTCCGCGCATCGCTGGCGTTTTTAATTTTGGGCGCGCTTAGCCTGGCCGCACAGGATGTAGTCAGTGCGGTCCATGGAACGATTACCAAACTCGATTCGGCTGCCAAGACCGCTGCGATTAAGACCAAAGACGGCACCGAGAGCACCGTCAAGTTTGTCGATAAAACCACTGTCCATGGCGCCGAGGCAACAGCCACGGGCGGCAAAGACGCTTTTCACGGACTGACGGAAGGCACCGAAGTGGTCGCGCACTACACCACCAAGGGAACGGAAAAGACGGCGGTCGAAGTCGACAAGGTCGGCAAAGACGGTATTCATGAGGTGGACGGAACCGTCACTCATATCGATCGCGGCGCCAAAACCATGGCGGTCAAAACGGCCGACGGTACGGAAGAAACCTTTCGGCTGTCCGGTCACGCCGCGGCCGATGCGGGCAAGGACATTGCAAAGGGAAGTGAGAAATCCGCGAAGGTCACCGTCTACTACACCGAAGAGGCTGGCAAGAAAACTGCCCACTTCTTCGAGAAAATCATAGGCTAACCAGCGGTCTGATGGTTTCTAGAAGAAGTTTTGGGGAGTAGTTTCAGAAGCAGTTTTGAGAAGTAGCTCTGGGAAGGGCGCGGCTTAAGCCGTGCCGCCAGAGCCAAAAAGAATCGGGGCCTTAGCCCCTGAGGTTCGAACATGCGTCACAAAGTTGCAGGCTACAAACTCGGACGGAACACCGCCCACCGGCGCTCGCTGCTGCGCAACCTGGTCACCTCGGTGATCGTGGAAGAGCGCATCGAGACGACCGTTCCCAAGGCCAAGGCTGCGAAGCCCCTCGTCGAGAAGATGATCACTCTCGGCAAGCGCGGCGACCTCGCCGCCCGCCGTCTGGCCGCCGCTTACCTGATGACCGATGAAGCCGTGGTGAAGCTGTTCGACACGGTCGGCCCGCGTTTCGGCGACCGCAATGGCGGCTACACCCGCATCATCCGCACCCACTGGAATAAAGGCGACGGCGCCGACAAGGCTTTCCTCGAACTGCTGGGCAGCGAGAAGATTCTGGACGAGAAGAAGGAAAAGCGTGCCGAAGCCCGCGCCAAGAAAACCGCCGAAGCCAAGAAGGCCATGGAAGAAGCCGAAGCGCAGGCGCAGGTTGAGAGCGAAACGGCCCCAGCCGAAGGTGGCGACAAAAAAGAGTAATCGATCGTCTTTCACTGTGAGGCGCGGCCCCTGGGGTCGCGCCTCTTTACTTTTCTGGCGTTTCTGGTGTTTTCCGCGATTGCCGCACTCGTACATGTCCCGGCTCTCCCACTCGTAACCTTCCCTCACTCTTGCTAAGTCCTTAAACTTCTCTTAATGGCCTTCACTCGCACACAGATCGGCATTGCTGCCACCGCTGGAGTTCTGCTGGTGGGAGTGTTTGTCGGCTACCTGTATTGGCTGAGCAATCAGGGGCCGGTGCTGGCGCGTTCAGAGGATCACGATCCGCTGACCGGGCTGCCGGTGAGCATCAAGATGAATCCATTGCGCGACCGCTCCACCGAGCACGCCGCCACTCAGTTTCTGCGCGAGATTCGCGACGGCCATTGCGACGAACTGCTCACCAAGTGGGAGCACGACTACCACAAGAAATACGCCCGCTACATCTGCAAATCTGAGACCGAGCATCCGCTGCTCTCGTGGGAACTGGTTGATTGGGAGGACGCGCCCCCGCTGGTCATTCTCCACTATCGCGGCAAGCGGCCCAGCAACGCCGACCCGACTCAACCCGGAATCGATCAGGACCTGTTCACCGTCACGGTCGAGAACAAGGCCGGCCAGTGGGCCGTAACCAAGTACGACGCGATGTACTGAGAGGCAGCTTTCAGCTCTCGGCCTTCAGCTCTCAGTAACGATCGAGGATGTGGGGACAGCCGCCTCCGGCCAGTGCATCTTAACGGTTCCCGCCGTGGTAAAACTGCAGCATGCCCGCGCCTTCCCCTGAGACCCAACGTGCCGCTGCGCGCAACCTCTACGCCTTCGGCTTCACATCATTTCTCAACGACACAGCCACGGAAATGGCGTACTGGGTGCTGCCGGCGTTCTTAGTTTCACTGGGAGCGGGGCCGGCACAGCTGGGAGTGATCGAGGGGTTGGCCGAAAGCGTCGCGTCCTTCGCCAAACTTTTCTCCGGATATCTCACCGACCGCATTGACCGCCGCAAGCCGCTGGTGGTAGCGGGATATTTCGTTGCCAACGCGGTGAAGCCGTTGCTTGCCCTGGTCGGCGCGTGGTGGCAAATTCTGCTGATCCGCTTCACCGACCGTCTTGCCAAGGGAGTCCGTGGCGCGCCGCGCGATGTCATGGTCGCGGAGTCGGTGCCGAAAGAGCGGCTGGGATCGGCCTACGGCCTGATTCAGTCCATGGACTCCGCCGGCGCGATCGCGGGGCCGCTGGTCGCTCTCGTGCTGCTGGCACATTACGGAATCCGTAGCGTGTTTTGGGCTGCTGCCGTTCCAGGCGCGCTGTGCGTGATGGTGGCGCTATTCGGCATTCGCGAGAGTCGAAATCCTCACCCTTCGGCAGGCTCAGGGCAGGCTTTCTCGCAAAAGACGCGAGAAATGGGGCACCCGCGTAAGATCGAGGTCACGGCTGCGAAGACATCTGTCGGTGCGGGGGTTGCATCAGGAAACGCGCTGCCGGGTTCGTTCTACATGGTTCTGATCGCGGTGACTCTGTTCTCCCTGGGAAATTCGAGCGACATGTTTCTGGTGATGCGGGCGCAGAACGTGGGCATCCCCGTGGCGCTAGCGCCGCTGCTCGGACTTGTCTTCAACATTACCTATACCCTCGGGTCGTGGCCTGCGGGATGGTGCAGCGACCATTTCTCGCGGCGCTTTATCGCGGCCGCGGGATATCTGATTTTTGGGGTGGTGTATTTCATTTTCGGTCGCGCCCCATCGCCGCTCGCACTGTGGATCACGATGGCCGTCTATGGTTTGTATTACGCGCTGACGCAGCCCGTGCTGAAGGCGCTGGTCGTCGAAGCTGTCGAGCAGGACGTTCGCGGTCGCGCGCTGGGGATATATTTCTTCGGAACCAGCGTGGCCACGCTCGCGGCTAGCTTGATAACGGGCGAACTTTGGAAGCACTATGGCGCGGGGGTTCCGTTCTACTTTTCGGCGGCTTTGGCGGCCGTTTCAGCCGGGCTGCTGACGATTTCGGGAATCTATAGCCGGCATAATTCGATATAGCGGTCAGAGGCAAAGGGAGTCGGTATTGTCTAACCGGCTAAGTATCAAACACAGGTTAGCTTTTGTGCGGTTCTCGCGATGTCCGCAGCGTGGCCCACAGCAATATCAGGATCTGCGCTGCGATCCCCGCGCAGGTGTCGAGCAGGACGTCGCGCGGCGTTCCGGTGCGGGACGGGATGAAGCTCTGGTGCCACTCGTCGAGGCTGGCGACCAGCGCCGTTCCCAGCACCGCGATCGTTGCCCAACGGAATGTCCATTTGGGATTCCCAGGTACGGGCAGAGTTTCTCTCCAGGCGCGGAAGAGCAGGATACACAACAGGCCGTAGCCGAAGACGTGGCCTGACTTGCGGATGACGACGTGCCAGGGTTCGAAGTGTTGCCAATCCATGCCGAACAGATAATGCAGCAGAGGAAAAAGGAAGCGGCTGGTGTTGTGGGCGGAGAGATAGGCGGTTGATTCAATGGCAATGACGATCAGCCAGAGAATGGCGGCGATCCAGGCCTTCAGGACATGGTGTCGGTCGGTGCTCAAGCGGGTGCTGTACCGGTATTCACGAAATCCCCACTTCTCGCAAAGGACGCGAGAAATGGGGCACCCACTGTTATCTTATTTTCCTTACGGCCCAGCCGGCTGACCCGTTTACTCGATGGCATAGTTCGGGGCCTCGCGGGTGATCATTACATCGTGGACGTGGCTTTCGCGCAGGCCTGCGCCGCTGATGCGGACGAAGCGCGTTTTCTGCAGCAGTTCGGCGATTGTGGAGCAGCCGCAGTAGCCCATGCCGGATTTCAATCCGCCGACCATCTGGTGGACGATCATCGCGACTGAGCCGCGATAGGGGACGCGGCCTTCAATGCCTTCGGGGACGAGTTTGTTGAGGCGGTTGCTGTCTCTGTCGCCGGCCGAAGCGGCCGAGGATTCGCCGTCCATGCTCTGGAAATAGCGTTCGCTCGAGCCTTGCGCCATGGCGCCGATTGAGCCCATGCCCCGATATGACTTGAAAGAACGGCCTTGATAGAGAATCAGTTCGCCGGGACTTTCATCGGTGCCGGCGAAGAGCGAGCCGATCATGACGGCGCTCGCGCCCGCCGCGAGCGCCTTGGTGACGTCGCCGGAATATTTGATGCCGCCGTCGGCGATGATGGGGACGCCGGAGTCTTTCGTCGCACGATACGCTTCCGCGATGGCGGTGATTTGCGGCACGCCGGCGCCGGTGACGACCCGCGTGGTGCAGATCGATCCGGGGCCGATGCCGACTTTAATGCCGTCGGCTCCGGCGCGCGTGAGTTCGCATGCGCCGTCGAAGGTGGCCACGTTGCCGGCCAGCAACTCGATGTGGGGCAGCTTCTGTTTCACTAGTCTTACGGCGTCGAGAACCTTTGTCGAGTGGCCGTGGGCGCTGTCGATGGCCAGCACGTCGACTTTGGCTTCGGCGAGTTCCTGGGCGCGCTCGAGAAAATCTCCGGTGGCGCCGATGGCCGCGCCCACGCGCAGACGGCCTTGCGGGTCTTTGGCCGCGTTGGGGTATTTCAGCTTCTTCTGAATGTCTTTAACCGTGATCAGGCCCTTCAGGTTGTACTTGTCATCGACCACGAGGAGCTTTTCCACGCGATGCTCGTGCAGAATCTTTTCCGCTTCTTCGAGCGTGGTCCCTACGGGGACGGTGATGAGATTTTTCTTGGTCATCACTTTATCGATAGGAATGTCGAAGCGGGATTCAAATCGCAGGTCGCGGTTGGTAAGGATGCCGACGAGTTTGCCGTGCTCGGTGATGGGGACGCCGGAAATCTTGTACTTGCGCATGACTTCGAGCGCGTCGCTGACCCGGTCGGTGGGCGACATGGTGACGGGGTCGACGATCATGCCGCTCTCCGAGCGCTTCACCTTGTCGACTTCGTTGGCCTGCTGGTCGATGGTCAGGTTGCGGTGAATAATGCCGAGCCCGCCCTGCTGCGCCAGCGCGATGGCCATGTGCGATTCGGTCACGGTGTCCATGGCGGCGCTGACGATGGGAATGTTGAGGCTGATGTTGCGAGTGAGTTGCGTCTGCGTGGAGGCCTGCGCGGGAATTACGTCGGAGCGGGCAGGCAGCAGCAGGACGTCATCGAAAGTAAGAGCTTCGGGAACGGGGAAATGAATCATAAGTCTTCAGGACTCTCCCAGCCGTTGGGGGATTCTTCATTCTAGAGAGGGCGGGGGATTGAGGCAAATGGGGGATGAGGAAATAGTGCGTGGAGCGGCGATATTTCAGTACTGCACGAGTATGATCGAGGCGCCCAAGCCAAATTAGGACGCAGCCTCCTTCTGCCGGCCGTTTGTCTTTTTACCCTCCACGGGCGTATATTAGGTACTTGAGAACTGTTGTGTAGTACCGGCATTTGGCGAAGCACACCAGTGGGCGCAAGCCCACTTTCTATTTTGGGGCCCTCGGTTGTTGCCGCCATCGCCCGTAAGCTATTGGATACATGGCGCTTGACGTTGAACGTGTGCGGGAAATCGCGGAGCGGGTCGCAGCCTCGAGCGGGCTCGAGATCGTTGAGATCGAGTTCCTGGGCGGGGGCAAGGCGCGCATGCTGCGGGTGTTTCTGGATAAGCCCGCGGCCGGGCCGATCGCGGAAAACGATCCGCCAGCTGGGGTGACTGAGGGTGTGACGCACGAAGACTGTGCGAACTTCAGCCGCGAGTTTGGCACCATTCTCGATGTTGAGGATGTGATGCCGGGATCGTACACGCTGGAGGTTTCGTCGCCGGGGCTGGATCGGAAGTTGATTAAGGCGGCGGATTTTACTCGCTTCACGGGGAGTCGCGTGAAGTTGTCGACGCGGCAGCCGGTCGATGGCAATCGTCACTTTGAAGGTCGCCTGGAAAGTTTCAAGGACGGGCGGCTTACGCTGGATTTAAGCGTGGCCAGCCACAAGTCGCGCAAGAAGATGGGCGCTGCGGCTGGAGAGAAGATTGAGATCGAGTTCGCCAATGTGGAGAAGGCGAATTTGGTGCCGGAAATCTAGGGAAGAATTGAGTAATTGGGAAATTTAGTAATTGAGAAATTGAAAACCTGGGACCAGCGGTGGGTTGGGTTTCAATTTCTCAGTTACTAATTTTCTCAATTACTAAATGGTTTACTTATGGCAAGCGAGCTCTACAACACGATCGACGCACTCAGCCGGGAAAAAGGGATTGATCCGCAGATTGTAGTCAGCGCGGTGGAAGACGCCATTGTCATGGCCACGCGCAAGTACTACAAGTCGCAGGAAAATCTGCGGGCCAAGCTCGACAAAGATACCGGCAAGATCAACGCCTTCGCGGTGAAGACGGTGGTGGAGACGCCGGAGCAGGTGGAAGACCCCAACCTGCAAATCACGGTGGAAGACGCGCGCAAGGTCGATCCGACGCTGGAAGTCGGTGGCGAGCTGATTATTCCGAAAGTGACGGAAGGCATTCTGGGACGCATTGCGGCGCAACTGGCCAAGCAGGTGATTTTCCAGAAGGTGCGCGAAGCGGAACGCGACACGGTTTACAACGAGTACATCGGGCGCGTGGCTGAAATCGTCAACGCCACGGTGAAGCGCGTCGAAGGGCCGGATGTGATTTTCGATATCGGCAAGGCGGAAGCGCGCATGCCGCGCAAGGAGCAGTCACGGCTGGAATCGTTTGCCATCGGCGAGCGGGTGCGGGTGGTGATTGCGCGTGTGGAGCGAGCTTCGAAAGGGCCGGGGGTTGTGGTGTCTCGCGCGGCGCCGGAACTGGTACAGCATTTGTTTCAGACGGAAGTTCCGGAAATTTATGACGGGACTGTGGTCATTCGCGCCATTGCACGCGAAGCCGGCGAGCGGACTAAGATCGCGGTCATGTCGAAGGACAAGGACGTGGACGCGGTGGGCGCTTGCGTTGGCATGAAGGGGATGCGAGTGCAGTCGATCATCCGCGAGTTGCGCGGAGAAAAAATCGACATCATCGAGTATCACGAAGACGCAGTGACTTTCGCGGAGAAAGCATTACAGCCGGCGAAGGTGAGCCGCGTGACCATTGTCGACAGTGGGGACAAGCATCTCGAGGTTGTGGTCGATGACAGCCAGCTTTCGCTTGCCATCGGCAAGAAGGGGCAGAATGTTCGCCTGGCGGCGAAGCTGCTGGGATGGAAGATCGACATCAAGAGCGAGGAAGAGAAGCGGCAGGAAGTCGAACTGCAGATGGCCGCGATGGCTCCGCCTCCCACGACTCCGCTCGAAAACGTTACCGGACTGGGCGAGGGCCTGGTGGAGAAACTCAGCGCGGCCGGGGTTACGACGGTCGAAGCGCTGGCCGATATGACGCCGGAGCAGCTTGAAGCCATCGAGGGGATTGGGCCTAAAACGGTGGAAAAAATCAGCCTCGCGGTGAATAATTACTTTGCGAGCTTGGAGTCAGGTGAGGCGGTCGCCGTCGAGGGTGAAGTCGCGGCCGAAGGCGCTGTGGCCGAGGGTGAGGCGGTAGCGGAAGAAGCCGCGCCCGAAGCTGTGGTGGAATCAGAGTCTGGTGAGGCCGCGGCGGAAACTGAACCTGCGGCTTCTGACGAAACGGCGGAAGTTGCAGCCGTTGCAGACGAAAAACATGAGCATGAGCCGGAAGCCGGCTCTGCTCCCGAAACAACTGAATAAGTCATGACGCGCGTGCACATCTTTGATGGCGTGCGAGTGCAGGACGCTGACTCCGTGAGGTTGCGATGAAGACCTAAGCACAACGCGGAGTACAAGAAAGGCCGGATGAGCAAGGTTCGAATCAACGATCTCGCCAGGGAGCTGGAAGTTAAAAGCAAAGCCATTCTCGACACGCTAGCCATCGTCGGGGTGACGGAGAAGAAGACCCATTCCAGTTCGCTCGAGGAGCACGAAGCGGAAAAGGTACGGATCCACCTGCGCGGCTCGTCCGAGGCGGCGTCGTCGACTGCCAAGTCCGCGCGCCCGTTGCGCGGCGAAGAAGAAATCAAGACCAAGATTGATCTGTCGAACATTTCCCGGCCGGGAGATGTGCTGAAAGCTATCACGCAAAAGAAAGAGGCAGCGGCGCCCCCGGCGCGGCCAGTCACTCCCCCGATCGTCGCGAAACCTGTTGCTGTGCCTCCACTGGCACGACCCACAGCGCCTCCCTCTGCGCCTGTCGCTGCTGCTCCTACCGCGCCGGCGCGTCCGGCAGGGGTTGTTCCGGTGGTGGAGAGGCCGGCTGCTTCTGTGACTCCAACCGCACCGACAGTGGCTGCGAGCGCGCCGCCGGTTGCAGCGCCGCCACGTCCTGCGCCGCCTGCGGCTGTGATTGCGCCACCGGCGTCGACTACGCCTTCGATTGCCGCCTCTGCAACGCCCCAAGTTCCCGCGGCCACAACTCGTCCCGCAACTCCGCCCGTAGTTACGGGTCCGCCGCAGCCGCCCGCGCCGCGCATGATTGTGCCGCAGACGGGGCCGCGTCCGGTGTACAAAGCTCCACCGCCCCGCCCGATCGCGCCAGTCGCGCAGGGCAATGCGCAGACCAGCGCTCCCGCCGGGACTATGCGTCCCGCGCCCGGGCGTCCGGTGCCAGGCCAGCCGATCTTTCAGCGTCCGCGTCCGATGGCGCCTGGTGCGGGAGGTCCGCCGCGTCCGTTGCGTCCGGGTGAACGGCGTCCGATGCATCCCACGCGCACGGCTCCGGCCGGTGCGCGTCCGCTCGGAGTTGGTCCGGGGCTTCCGCCGCCGGGGCCCGCTCGTCCGGGTGCGCGGCCTGGGGCGCCGGCACGCCGGCCCGGTCAGCGCTATGTTCCGCGTGGGGTAAAAGAAGGCCCGATGAAGGGCTACACGCCGCCGCCGCGCATGGTGGTGTCGAACGAGCCGATGCCGATCACGCGCAACATCACGATCACGGAAGGCATCAGCGTAAAAGATCTGGCGGAGAAGCTCGACATTCGCGTGAAGGATGTCATCTCGCGCCTGCTCGGACGCGGCGTTTTCGCTACGGTGAACCAGACGCTCGACGCCGAACTGGCCAGCGAAATGGCGCGCTTCTTCGGAGCTGAGACAAACGTGATCACGTTCGAAGAGCAGGCTTCGAAGGACATTGACGCGGCTGCGGGGAGCGGGGAAGATTCCGCCGTTGAAGTCACGCCGCGTCCGCCGGTAGTCACGATCATGGGTCACGTCGACCACGGCAAGACCACGCTGCTCGATTCGATTCGCGAAACCAGCGTGGCGGAAGGCGAAGCCGGAGGCATCACGCAGCACATCGGCGCCTACAAGGTTCGCATTACGGACAAGCAATCTCCGGCCTATGGACGTGAGATTGTGTTCCTCGATACGCCGGGCCACGAAGCGTTTACCCGCATGCGGTCGCGCGGCGCGAAGGCGACCGACATTGTCGTTCTCGTCGTCGCTGCCGATGACGGCGTGATGCCGCAGACGATTGAAGCCATTGATCACGCGCATGCGGCCGAGGTCCCGATCATCGTCGCCGTAAATAAGATCGACAAGCCTGACGCGCTGCCTGACCGTGTGAAAAAACAGCTCGCTGATCGAGGGCTGGTGCCGGAAGAGTGGGGCGGCAAGACGGTGTTCGTCGATGTTTCGGCGAAGAAGAAAACGAATCTGAACCTGCTGATGGAAATGATTTGCCTGGTTGCGGATCTGGCAGAGTTGAAGGCGACTCCGGAACGCGCCGCGACTGGCGTTGTGCTGGAAGCGAAACTCGACCGCGGCCGTGGGCCTGTGGCCACGCTGCTGGTGCAGAACGGCACGCTGGTTGCCGGCGACAATTTTGTTGTCGGAAATGTTTACGGAAAGATCCGCGCCATGTTTGACGATCGCGGGGCGGCGCTGCAGTCTGCGCCTCCATCCACGCCGGTTGAGATTCTGGGCATGGAAGGTTTGCCGCAGGCGGGAGATCAGTTTGTCGTTGTCGCCGATCGCGACAAGGCGCGTGGTATTTCCGAATACCGCGAGCAGAAAGCCCGTGAAGCCGCGCTGGCCAAGAGTTCGCGCGTGTCGCTCGAGGGATTGGCGGAGCAGATCAAGACCGCCGGGACCAAGGAACTGAACATCATCCTCAAGGGCGATGTGCAGGGGTCGGTGGAAGTGCTCAGCGATTTGCTGACGCGGCTTTCGAACGAGAAAGTCCGGTTGCGGCTGCTGCGGTCGGGCGTGGGCGCCATCACCGAGACCGACGTGCTGTTGGCCTCGGCGTCGAATGCCATCATCATCGGCTTCAACGTGCGGCCGGAACGCAAGGCGCAGGAACTGGCCGAGCAGGAAGAAGTCGACATCCGGCTGCACTCGATCATTTACGAACTGCAGGACGAGATCAAGCGTGCCATGACCGGCCTGCTTGAACCGACGATCAAGGAAACCTATATGGGCCGCGCCGAAGTGCTCGAAGTCTTCCGCATCCCGAAGGTCGGGACCGTGGCCGGTTGCCGCGTGACCGACGGCCAGATCAAACGCGACTCCGAAGTCCGCCTGCTGCGCGACGGTGTGGCCGTGTTCAAGGGCAAGGTGGGATCGCTGCGGCGCTTCAAGGACGATGCCAAGGAAGTCACTAACGGCATGGAGTGCGGCATCTCGATCGCGAACTACGGCGACATCAAAGCGCGGGATGTGATCGAGGCGTTTGCGACCGAGAAGATCGCGGCCGAAGCCATGGTGTAGGTAAACGTCGTTGCTTTTGCCGTAGCATGTTCGTCGCTGGACTTTCGTCCGCAACGACCCCAGGTTATGCACGTCTGGTTGGGAGATCGATGTTTCCCGTATCCCACGCTATTATCGCGATGTTCCTCATCGTCTACGCGCTTGCGGGTGCCGTCACCGGTGCTCTCGCGGGTTCCGCTCTTTCTTTTTCGTTGAAGCTGGGAATGCGGGGCGTTTGGAAAGACATACTGCTTGGAGCGCTAGGATTCTTACTCGGTTTCTTCGCTTCCGTTCTTCTGCCTTGGCCCAGGAATACTGTCGTCTACCACATCGACGGGACGCAGGTCATGTCCACCATGAGCCGGTTTCAGCATCCTTACGCCATTGCATTTACCCTTGCCATCCTGCTGCCCGTGGCGAATGAACTTTATTGCTGGTCGCGGTCCAGGGCGCTGGCCAGGAGCGGCCGAGGCTAGCGACCGTACTGACTGGCCCGCGATTCACGGCCTGCAACGACCGACCGCATGATCGCCTTTCTCACCCTCGAACTCCACATCGAAGCGGCGCAGTCTATCAAAGACAGACGCCAGGTTGTGCGCAGCTTGAAAGACCGGCTGCGCACCAGTTTCAACGTTTCCGTGGCCGAACTTGATGCGGCGGAACTCTGGAACCGTGCCACCATCGGCGTGGTGAGCATCTCCAACTCCCGCGACTACCTCGATGGGCTGATGAAGAATGTCGAGCGCGCGGCCACACGCATTGCCAACAACCACGGGGCGGAGATCGCGGATTCGTTTGTGGAGTACTTGTAGGATTTTGAGGCCTGTGCTGCGGGCCGCGGGGCTTCGCCCAGGCGAGTCGGGCGAAGGCGCCCGTCGCCACACCAGTCTTGCCGCCTAAGACGTTATTACCTCCGTACTTATCCTGCTTCGCCAAACAGCGCGACAATAGCGCTGCACCTGCGGGACTGCCGGGTCAACGCTTGCGCCGGATTTCTGTTATGCTCATGAGTTTTCCTTGAGGTGCGTTGTCGTGGAGAAGCGTGGGCTGAAATATCATCGCGGGCGGGTGGGCGAGGCGCTGCGCGAGGAGATTGAGACGCTGGTCGAAGGCGAGTTGGCCGATCCGCGGATTGGGCTGGTGAGTGTGACGGCGGTGCATATCGCCGACGATGGGCGGTCGGCGCAGGTCTGGGTGAATGTGGAAGGCGATGACCTCGATGCTGAGGAGAGCCTTGAAGGCCTGGCGGCGGCGAAAGAATACATCCGGCATGAACTGGTGGAACGGCTGCGGCTGAGACGGGCTCCGGAGTTGGTGTTTCGGCTCGATCGTGCGGAATTGGAAAAAGCGCGCGTCGAAGAATTGCTGGCGCGAGCGAAGAAAAGAAATAAGGCACGCAAGGAATCTCGCTAGGAACCCAGTGGAAAAAAGGCGTAGCGACATGCTCGAGGACGTACTCCGGCAGATCGGACAGCACGAACGATTCGTGCTGACTTCGCACGCCCGGCCCGACGGTGACGCCGTGGGGTCGGCGCTGGCGTGCTGCCAGGTGTTGCGCGCCATGGGCAAGCATGCCGACGTTGTGCTGCACGATGGCGTTCCGCGAATTTACCGTTCGCTGCCATTTGCCGATCAGGTGGTGCAGTCCAACCGAGTAATGGGCAGCTACGAGGCTGCGATTATTCTGGAGTGCGACAGCATTCACCGCACGCGCCTCGAAGGTTTAGAAGATCGGTTTCTGATCAGCATTGATCATCACGTTAGCGGGCGGCCTTTTGCCCACGTGAACTGGATTGATCCGCACGCCGTGGCTACGGCGGAAATGGTTTTCCGCCTGGCGCGCGAAGCTGGTGTGAAGTCTTCTCCCGAGATTGCGACTTGTCTTTATACGGCGCTGATGACGGACACCGGATCGTTCATGTTTCAGGGCACGAATGAGAACACGTTCTCACTGGCGCGGGAACTGGTGTTGGCGGGCGCGGACCCGGCGCATTGTGCCAGAGGAATTTATTTTGCGCACTCGGTTGGGAAGATCCGGCTGCTGGGCGAGGCCTTGCGCAGTCTGAGTGTCGAAGGCCACATCGGATGCGCGTGGGTGACGCAGGAGCAGATGGAACTCTGCGGCGCGATTGAAGAAGATTGCGAAGGTTTGGTGAACTACGTTCTTTCGATAGGAGGCGTCGAAGTCGCGGCGTTTTTCCGCGAGTTGCCCGGCGGACGATACCGCATAAGCCTCCGCAGCAAGGGCAAACTCGACGTCGCAGATGTCGCCGAAAGTTTCGGCGGCGGTGGGCACGAATGCGCCAGCGGATGCTCGGTCGATGGTCCACTCGCCGAAGCCGTGCGCCAGGTTCTGCTCCAGCTTCGCCGCGGGCCTTCCGTACAATAGATGTCCATTGCAGATTTCAGATTTGTGATTGCAGATTGGGTGAGCCAATCCATCTGGGGCATCGGTTTTCAATCTGAAATCTAAAATCTGCAATCTGAAATCTCCCCATGACCGCTCGCACCCGCACGGACGCGTTGTTGTTGGCAGGTTTCTGCGCGTTCCTGTTTTTCTACGGCATGGGGCAGTTCGGGCTGATTGGCGCCGACGAGCCGCGTTACGCGCAGGTGGCGCGCGAAATGTTCGAGCGCCGAGGTCACCTCGACGGCTGGATCACGCCGGTTCTCGGCGGACATGCCTGGCTTGAGAAGCCGCCGTTGTATTACTGGCAGGCCATGCTGGCCTACTCCGTGCTCGGAGTGACCGATGTGGCGGCGCGGGTTCCGGCAGCGATTGACGCCACGCTACTGGTGATTGCGGTGTATCTTTTCTTTCGCCGGTTTCGCCGCGGCGTGGAAGTCGATGCCGCACTGATCACGGCGTCCTGCGCCGGAATCATCGGCTACGCTCACGCCGCTTCCATGGACATGGCGCTGGCCGCGAGTTTCGGCATCGGGATGCTCGCGTGGTGGGCCTGGCGCGAGAGCGGGCAGCGAATTTATCTTGCCTTGTTTTACCTATGCATGGCGCTGGGCATGTTGGCCAAAGGGCCAGTCGCGCCATTTCTTGCGGCGGCCGTCATCGTGCTCTTCGCAGCTGCAACTCGCGAAGTCCGCATCGTCGTGAGAACGCTGTGGCTGCCGGGCATTTTTCTTTTCTGTGCAATTGCTCTGCCCTGGTATGTCGCGGCGCAGATGCAGAATCCGCAATTCTTTCGCGAATTCATTTTGCAGCATAACCTCGCCCGCTTTTCGAGCGACTTGTATCACCACCGCCAGCCGCTCTGGTATTACCTGCCCGTCACCCTTCTCGCAATGGTGCCGTGGACGGTTTTTGTAATCGCTGCATTCGTCGAGTCGGTACGAATCTGGTGGGCGGAACGCAAATCTGTTTCAGCCGAGCCGGATCTCGACTTGCAGTTCAGCGTGTTCGCATGTTGCTGGCTCTCGGTGCCG
>Ga0302326_10010460_pt1 | contig 20112 bp, 16 predicted proteins | sample Palsa_T0_3_FD_202264 | JGI IMG/M metagenome (GOLD analysis project Ga0302326, IMG submission 202264) | Peat permafrost microbial communities from Stordalen Mire near Abisko, Sweden - Palsa_T0_3 | ecosystem: Environmental > Terrestrial > Soil > Palsa > Peat permafrost | place: Sweden: Abisko...
AGCTTGAGGCGGGCGCCCCGCTGCGCGAGCTGACGGTCGATCTCCTGGAGCCGGCGCTGCGCCTCGCGGAAGTCGCGCGTGAGATCCGCCAGGCCGCCCTGGGCGGCCGAGGCCTCGCCATGGGCCCGGGTCTGCTCCGCCACCGCCGCGGCAACGCGCGCGGCCAGCTCGGCGACCGCCAGGGTCGCCGCGTCCTGCTGCTGGCGGATCTGGACCAGCTCCTGCGCCAGCGCGTCGTGCCGGTGGACGCTCGTTTTCTGGTCCACCTCGTAACCGGAGCAATCGGTGCGCAGACGGGCCACGGTGCTTTCGAGCTGGAGCAGTTCGAAGCGGGCCTGGTGGAGTTCCTGCTCCAGCTTGGACAAGGCGCCATCGGCGATGGCGAGATCCCGGTTGCGCTGCTGGAAAACCGCGTCGGAGCTGCCGAGCAAATTGAGCTGAAGCTGCTTGTCCTGCGCCCCGGTGTCGGCCTGCGCGGTCACCTCGCGGATCTGCATCTGGACTTCACCCAGGCCGTCGCGCGAGGCGGTCAGCCGGTCCTCAATGCCCGCGCGCCGCGTCTCCGCCATGCGGCCGGCATTTTCGGCCTGTTCCCTCTGCGAGCGAAGATCGAACGTCGCCTCCTGCGCTTCCTGCACGCGCTGGTTGAGCAGGCTGCGCCGGGCCTTGGCGGCGTCGAGCGCAGCCTGTTGCGACTCGAGATTCGCGCGCCGTTCGGATGCGCCGGCCCGAAGCGCGGCGACCTTGGCGTCGAGCTCACCCAGCGCCGCCGTGAGCAGCCCGTATTGATACCCGCTCCAGGCGAGGCTGAGGTGGCGCAGGCGGTGGCTGAGGCGTTTGTAGCGCATCGCCTTGGCCGCCTGGCGGCGCAGGCTGCCGATCTGGCGGGAGACCTCCCCCACGATGTCGGACACGCGCGCGAGATTTTGCTCGGTCAGCGCGAGTTTGTTGAGCGCCTCGCGGCGGAGGCTTTTGTACTTCGTGATGCCGGCGGCCTCCTCAAAGACCGCGCGGCGCTCCTCGGGCTTGGACGAAAGGATCTGGTCGATCTGGCCCTGCGCCATGATCGAGTAACTGGTGCGGCCGATGCCGGTGTCCATGAAGAGCTTATGGATGTCCTTCAGCCGGCAGGGCTGGCCGTTGAAAAAGTATTCCCCCTGCCCGTCGCGGTGTCCGCGCCGCAGGATCTCGATCTCGTGAAAGTCGCTGCCGAGCTGCTGTTCGCAGTCGGTGAGCAGCAGGGATACCTCGCAGAGCTGCGAGGCCCGGCGGGTGTCGGTGCCCTCGAAGATCACGTCCTGCATCTTGCCGCCGCGCAGGGCCTTGGCGCTCTGCTCGCCCAAGACCCAGCGGATCGCGTCGGCGATGTTGGATTTCCCGCAGCCGTTGGGCCCGACGATGGCGGTCACCCCGGGTTCATACCGAAGGACGGTGCGATCGGCGAATGACTTGAATCCGTGCAGGGTGAGCGCCTTGAGATACATGTGTCGGGAAACAGTGAGAGACCGCCGGGAACCCGCGCAAACGCAAAGTGAATCAAAGAGAGCGTTGCCCTCAAACCCACTCGCTTACCGATTCACAGCGTGAAAACCAATCTCTCGATTGTGCTCCGGACCGGAAGGGAGAGCGAGTTGCCGGAGCGCTTCGATGATCGCTGCGAGCTGTTCGTCGTGGGCGCCGACGCGGGCGTCCAACTCAATCAATTTCTCAGCAAACTCTCGTTGGTCGAGAACCATCTGGCGAAGAGCGACAAATGCGCGCATCACAACGAGACTCATTTGAACCGCCCGCCGGCTATTGAGGACGGTTGCCGCCATAAGTGCTCCATGTTCAGTAAAGGCAAAGGGCCGTTTGCGTCGGCCCCCGCGACCACCGTTTGAAGTCACAAATTGTGACTTCAAACCTACAACCTCTTTATGGACAAGCTGAAAGCGAAAGTCGGCGGGGAATCGGTATTCGTTCCGTTTCACCGCCTGATTGAGGACTTTTGTCGGTACTCCGTAGAATGCCGCGAGGTCTTCGTCGAGAAGCACGCGGTGGCCGCGAAGGATCACGATTCGGGTGTGGATTTGGTCGAGAGGGATGGATTCGCTCTTTGGCATCGGGGCATGGGTTTGTCAGAACTATAGCAAGTGCGAAGCCGTCCTGATTGGGGCCTCTGGCAGGAGCTCTTGTGCGATTTCGCGGTGGGAGGCAGTATAGGGGTGGGAAACATGACGGATGACGCCGAACTCCTTCGCCGGTATGCCACCGACCGCTCTGAAGCTGCTTTCGCCGAGCTGGTTCGGCGGCATGTCGACTTGGTTTATTCAACGGCCCTGCGGCAAATGGGCGGCGATCAGCCTCAGAAATAACCGCGAGTCCCGCGCGCTCCTCCAACGTGGCACGGGCCTCTTGCCCGTGCGGTCGATGCCGCGGCACAGCCGCTACTGAAACGAAACGCGACCTGGAGATCGCGTCTACCTTTCGATCGCAAAGTAGCGCAGGCGGTCCCCGCTCACGACACAAATCTGAGGTTCACTCGCCCCAGTCCAGGATGAGGCGGGCGTAGTAGTTGGTGTCGAGTTTCTTGATCCCGGCGGGGGGCTCGCTGATGTAATTGTTGGAGACACCGACGCGGAATTTCCAGGCCGGGCTCTTGAGCGGTATCTGGAAATAGCTGTCCTGGGTGATCATGTCGTTGCCGAAAGCGGACAAGTCCGGAAGGACGACGAGCTTGTCCACCAGTTCCCAGGTTGCGGTCTTGAGATCGTTGTTGAGTTCGAAATCGGCCGCCACCGCGCTCACCGCCGGGGTGACCGGGGGAGACACGTAGCTGTCGTAGCGATAGGCGAGGCCGACCCGTGCGGTCAGGAGGTCGACGTTGTTTTTGATCAGGGCTTCGCCGATGCCGGCGGCGGCGGTCTCATAAAAATCGATCGCAAGGACCCGGTCGAAGCCGGCTTCGTCGCGGACGAACCACGAGGAGGTCGCGGTGAAGTCGTTGCTGTAGTCGATGCCGGCCTTGAATTGGTCGGTCGAAACTTCTCCCTCCGCGACCTGCCGATTATAGGCGGTGTAGAAATCCAGCTCATCCTGGGGGCTGATGCGTTTTGCGGAGAAGCCGATGTCAGTTCCGAGCTCAGTCTTGTTTCCGCTCGTGCCGCTGATATCGACCGTGGCCTCGTAAACCCAGTGGCCGGCGGCAGGATCGAGGGTGCCCACCGGCCAGGACTGGGTTACTTTTGGAATCGTGGTGACGATGCTCCCATCGGGGCCGGCAATTTGCACCATGCCGTTTTGGGTGGAAACCACTCCGTCGATCCGCGCACCGGTATCAAGGCGGACAGAAACAGGCTTGTCGGTCGAAATGGTGGTGATCTCCGACTGCTTGATCGTGATGTCCCCGGCGTAGGAAGTTGTGATCGTGACGCTCCCGGCATCGATCTTCGTCAAATGGCCGACAATCCGCGACCCGTCCTTGGTTTCAATGACGTCGGCGCGGAGAAAGGCCCCGATGCAGAGGGACGCGATCGCGAGTCCGAGACTTCGAATATCAGTTTTTGACATAAAACTGCCGCCCAGAACGGCACATTTGAATGCTTACTGACAGACCAGGTAAACGTGGTCGTCGGGACTCTTCGCGCGGTAATGGCAGGTTATCGGCCCGTGAGGGAGTTGGCCCTCGCAGGCGAAAATACCGCGGCGAAACTCCAGTCGTACGCGGTAAGGCGGCAGGTCATTTCGAGGCCGATCGGCAACGATCTGGTCGGGAGAATAAAACGAGTCTCCCTCGCTAAGATTGACGGTGTGAATGCGTTTTAACGCCATGGGGCCATGCTTGGAACCCCTGAGGGCGCCACGCAGTGGCTTGGACCATTTTCCGCCCGCGCAGTTCCCAAAAATCTGCCGCCAGTGCCTTGGGTGGGGCGGCGCGTCCCCGCGACGCCATTGGAGTCTGCCCGCGAGAAATTGCCACCCTTCACAGATCGTAGTGACAGGAGACGATGTGTGGCGGTGAGCCCGCGGGGGCGGTGTCGCGCAGGAGGGGGACCTCGACGCGGCAACGGTCAGTGGCGTGCGGGCAGCGGGTGTGGAAAGGGCAGCCGGGGGGCGGGTTGATCGGCGAGGCGATGTCGCCATGGAGCACGGTCTTCACGCGCGAGCGGCGCGGATCCGGCTCCGGAATGGCCGCGATCAACGCCCGGGTATAGGGATGGCGGGGGTTCGCATAAACTTCGTCCGCCCCGCCCAGCTCGACGATCCGGCCGAGGTACATGACGGCGATGCGGTCGGAGACGTGCTTCACGACGGCCAGGTTGTGCGCGATGAAAAGGTAGGAGAGACCCAATTCCCGCTGGAGGTCGAGCAGCAGGTTGAGCACCTGGCTCTGGATCGAGACGTCGAGCGCGGATACCGGCTCGTCGCAGATGATGAGGCGCGGTTGCTGCGCCAGCGCGCGGGCGATGCCGATGCGCTGCCGCTGGCCGCCGGAAAATTCGAAGGGATAGCGCTGCCCGGCGTCGCGCGGCAGGCCAACGCGCGCGAGCAGCTCCGCGACGCTCCGCTGGCGTTCGACGGCATTGCCCAGGCCATGGATGATAAAGGGCTCCTCGAGAATCTCGCCGACCGTGTGGCGCGCGTTGAGCGACTCGACCGGGTCTTGGAAGACCATCTGAAGGTGGCGGCGGATCGGCTTTATCACGCGCCGGCTGAGTGGCGCCAGATCGGTCCCCTCGAAGAGGATCCGTCCGGTGGCGGGGCGCAGCAGCCGGACGATGGTCCTGGCCAGGGTAGATTTGCCGCAGCCGGACTCACCGACAAGGCCAAGCGTCTCGCCGGTGCGCAAACGGAAGTCGACGCCATCGACGGCCTTGCAGGTGCCCGTCGCGCGCAGAAACACGCCGCTTTTCACGGGGAAATAGGTCCGCAAATTCTCAACCGCGAGCAGGGGTTTGTCGTCGGTCATTTTCAGCCGATTTCCCTCCAGCGGAAGCAGCTCACCTCGTGGCCGGGCGCCACGAGCTCAAGCGGAGGATTGCCGTCGGCGCACCGGGGCTGGGCATGGGGGCAGCGATTCTTGAAACGGCAATAAGGAGGGAGTTCGCTCAAGCCGGGCACCATGCCCTCGATCGTGGCCAGCCGCGTTTTGCGCGCCGCGGCCAGGCGGGGAATCGACGAGAGCAGCCCGCGGGTGTAGGGATGGGCGGGCCGGTCGAACAGGTCGTTAACGCCCGCCCGCTCGGCGATCCGGCCGGCGTACATCACCACCACCTCGTCGCAGTTCTCGGCGATCACGCCAAGGTCGTGCGTGATGAGAATGACCGCCATGCCCATCTCCTGCTGGAGATCGCGGATCAGCTTGAGGATCTGCGCCTGGATGGTGACGTCGAGCGCGGTGGTCGGCTCGTCGGCGATGAGCAGCGACGGCTTGCAGGCGAGCGCCATGGCGATGACCACCCGCTGCCGCATGCCGCCGGAAAGCTGGTGGGGGTACTCGCCCACGCGCACCTCCGGAGAGGGAATGCCGACCTTGCGGAGCATTTCGACCGAGGCGGCGAGCGCCGCGCGCTTGTCCTTCGTTTTGTGGAGCAGGAAAACCTCGGAGAGCTGGCGGCCGATGGTCTGCACGGGATTGAGCGCGCTCTGCGGCTCCTGAAAGACCATCCCGATCCGCGCGCCGCGGATGCCGTGCATCTCCTCCAGCGGGAGCCGCGTGAGATCCCGGCCCTCGAACATAATCTGGCCGCCGAGAATCCGGCCCTGGGGCTGCGGGAGAAGGCGCATGATCGAGAAGGCCGTGACGCTCTTGCCGCAGCCGGACTCACCCACCACGCCGAGCGTCTTTCCCGGCTGCACGTCGAAGCTGACGCCGTCCACGGCGCGGACCATCCCCGCGTCCGTGGCAAAGCCAACGGAAAGATCGCGGACGCTCAAAAGCGGGTCGGGGATCATGGCGGTGTCCCCACCTTTACTTTGACTTCCATGCGTCGTAGACCCTGATCTCCGCCGGAAGCGGGGGGCCGCTGTCACGCGCCGCCAGCACCGTCGGGCGGGCGCCTTCATCAATCGAGTAAAGGCCGTCACCGATCACCCCGGCCAGCTCGACGCCGCCGTCGTCGCTTTCCCGGGTGGCGAAGTCCTTCTGAAATTTGATCCAGCGCCAGTATCCTATCCGGTAAAAGGGCAGTTTGTAAGCCGGTATAAAAGCCGCATTATCCCGGATGCGAAGCTCCATCTGGTACGCAAGCCGGCGAATTTCATCCATGGTCTGGGCATGATCGTAAGCCTTGATCAGCTGGTCCATGACGGGATCCGCGGTGTTGGTGATATTATTCGTCTGCGGCTTGTTGGCGTTGGCCGAGTCGAACATCTGCCAGTAATCGGGATAGCGCGCGCCGGTCGGTTGGAGCGCCATGAATGCTATTTGATGATGTTTTTCCATGATCTTTTTCACCCCGGTCGTGCCGTCGAGAATCTCAATGTTGAGTTCGAGTCCGGCTTTGGCCGCTTCCTGGCGCAGGATCGTCAGCACGTCGCGCAAAGTGTCGTGGTAGGAGGTCACCGTGAACGAGAGCCTTTGGCCCTGGTCGTTGACAAGGATGCCGTCGGGCCCGCGCCTCGTGAATCCGGCCCGGGCGAAACAGGCCAGCGCCTGGTCCACCGAAAACGGCCGCGGGTGAATCCCTGGAAACGGCACCTGGGAGTACCCGTCGTTGCTCGTCTGCATCCGAACGTAGTCGCCGTGGAAGTATTGTTTGTCCACGAGGTCGAAGTTGGCAGCGTAGGCAATGCCCTCGCGAACGTCGCGGCGGTCGAGCATGGGCTGCGCCGTATTGATGTAGAATCCGTAGGTAATGCAGGGGACCTGGTTGTAAAAAACCGCCTTGGCGATGCAGCCGCGTTGGACCAGCGGATCGCTGCCGGGCAGCTTGTTATACCAATACTCGGGCTCCCTCAGGTCGAACATGTCGATGTCCCCCCGTTTGAACGCCTCAAAAGCCTTGTTCGTGTCGCGAACGACCTCCAGATGGATGCGGTCCACGTTAAAGCGATAGCGGAGGAACGGCTTGTTGTCCGCCCACCAATTCGGGACCCGCGTGAGATCGATCGAGGATCCCTTGTGGATGTCCTCCGGCCTGACAGTATATGGCCCAGCCGTCGGCTCCAGCTGCCACTGGAAGCGCTCGGGATAGTCGTCACCCAGCTCTTTGTAAAAATGCTCCGGCACGGGACTGAGCGCGAGCCGATCCTCGATATCCGGCTTGGGCTCCTGCGCGGAGATGGCGATCGTCAGATCGTCATACTTGGTGATGCCGCTGAAGGTCTTGGAGATATAGTTGTTGGTGAATGGATCGTGGATGTAACTGCTGCTGAAGATAAAAAAGGCAAAGAGGTAGTCGTCGGCCCTGACCGGCACTCCGTCGCAGTAGCGGGCGTCCGGATCGAGGCGGAAGTACATCGTGCGCCCATCCTTGTCATAAGCCCACTCCCTGGCCAGCGATGGGACATACTGTCCGGTGTTCGGCTGCCTCCCGAGCAATCCGAGCGCCCAATCATCGAGGATAAACGAACGAAAAGTGCCGGAGGCGTCGGGTCCGTAAAATCGCAGCGTGCGCGGAAAATCGTCGATCCAGTTGTGCAACGTTCCCCCGCGCTTCGCCCCGGGCACGGCAAATTCCGGAACTCCGTGGCCGTCGTGCCAGACGAGGCCGGCGGGCAAATCCGCGGGGGTCGCAAAATGGAAGAAGTCCGGGTGGGCCTTGTAATACGTAGCGGCCTCCGGCGCGATGTCGCGTGCGGCCTCGCCGGTCTTCTTGGTGCAGCCGGCCGCAGCGAGAAGGAGGCTCAAAGCACAAAGGAAAATACGGACTTTATTCATAGATGGTGAATTTTTTGGCATCGAAGGCTTCGCGGATGGATTCGCCGATGAAGGTTACCAGGCTGAGGACAATCACAAGCGCGACAAAGGTGGAGCCGACGATCCAGGGCGCGTCGAGGTTGGCGGTGCCCTGGTGTAGCAGCTCGCCCCAGCTCGGCGTCGGGGGCGGCAGCCCGAAGCCCAGAAAGTCGAGCGCCGTCAGGGAAGTGAGCGCGTCGTTCACCGTGAAAGGGATGAAGGTGACGATCGTGGAGACGGCATTGGGGAGGATGTGACTGAAAATGATCCGTCCGCTCCCAGCGCCGAGCACCTCGGCCGCGGCCACGTAGTCGCGGGCCTTCTCCTTGTAGGTCGCCGTCCGCATGTAGTACGTCATTCCGGTCCAGGAAAACAACACCACGATGCCGAGCAGCAGGCCCAGGTTGGGGGTGAGGATGGAGGCGACGATGATGACGATATAAAGGAACGGCATGTTCGACCAGATTTCAACCACCCGCTGGGCCGTGATGTCGAAGCCGCCGCCAAAATAGCCCATCATGCAGCCGATGGCGATGCCCACGATGTAAACGAGCACGAGGTAGAGCAGTGAAAAGATCATCGCGATCCGGAATCCATAGAAAAGCCGGGCCAGCACATCGCGGCCGGTGGTGTCCGTGCCCAGGAAGTGCCGCCCGGCGACGGAGGGGCGCGTCGGCGGATAAACCCCGGCCTCGAACGAATTTTCGTAGGGATTGTAGGGCACCACCGGCATCAGTAGCCAATCGCCCCGGCTTTCGCTCCGGAACCGCGCCTGCAGTTTCCGATAATCAGCCTCATAGCTATAGGGCTCGCCAAAATCGGAGCCGGGGTGGAAGGCGGTGTAGGTCGGAAAATAGATATGCCCATGGTACTTCACGACTAGTGCCCGGCTGTTGACCAGCAGTTCGGCGAACCCCGCGAGCACGAGCAGGGCGGCCAGGATCAGGAACGACCACCATCCGCGCCGGAGCGACTGGAAACGCTGCAACTTCCGCCGGGTGATGGGATCGAGGCGGAAAATCATGGCCGCGTCAGGAAAACTTCACGCGCGGATCCACCAGCGCGACCAGGGCATCGGAGATGATGTTCCCGAGCAGGAGCAGCACCGACGTGATCAGCAGGACGCCCATCACGACCGGATAGTCCCGGTCGAGGATCGAGTTGTACCCGAGCAGCCCGAAGCCGTTGATGTCGAAGATCGTCTCGATCAGGAACGATCCGAAAACGAGCAGGGCGATGTTCTGGCCGAACATCGTGGCCATGGGAATGAGCGAGTTCCGGAGCGCGTGGCGCAGGACGGCGGTCCGGCCCGGCACCCCCTTGGCCACCGCGGTGCGCATGTAGTCGGCGGCCAGGTTGTCGAGCAGGTGATTCTTCATCAGCAGCGTCACGAACGCGAAGCTGCCCACCATGTAACAAATGAGGGGCAGCACGGCGTGATGCGCCAGATCCCCGATCTTGCCGGCAAACGTCAGGCTGGAGAAATCCTCGCCGATAAAGCCCCCCATGGGAAACCAGCGCAGCCGGGCGGCGAAGAAGACCAGCAAAAGCGCGGCGAGCACGTAGCCGGGCACGGCATAGCCGACAAATATGAGGATGGAGCTGCCAGTATCCATCCAGGTATTATGTTTAATCGCCTTGATGATGCCCAATGGTATGCAAATGGCGTAGGTCAGGAAGAGCGTGAGACTGCCGTAAAAAAGGGAGATCGGAAACCGCTCGAGCATCAGCGACCAGACTGGCTCGTTGTAGCGGTAAGAGGTGCCGAGATCCCCAGTGAACACCTTGCCGAGCCAGAGGACATACCCGGTGTACCACGGCTTGTCGAAACCGTAGTACGCGTTGAGCTGCTGGATCTGCTCGGCCGAGAGCGCCGAGGCCTGCCCCGCGTGGTGCCAGTGCCCCCCCTGCCCCATTTGCGCCTGCATGATGGCCTGCTCGAGTGGGCCGCCCGGCACAATCCGGGTGATAAAGAATACGATGAGCGTGATCCCGATCAGCGTCGGCGGCAGCAGGAGCAATCGCCTCAGGAAATAAGCTCTCATCGCTCAGGGCACCGCCGCCACCGTTTTGACCGGCCATTTGGTGACGGTGAGGCCCTTGGCGGCGCGGGTGCTCACCGGAGCCCGGGAGATATCGAAGTCGAACTCGCGCACCCGGGCGCCGCTGCGGCCGTCGAGCGAGATGTGCAGCGTTTTCGGCATCGCGGCCTCAGTCGCGTATTTTTCGAAGAAGACCACCTTCGAGCCCTCGGACTTCACCAGCGAATAGAGCTTGTCCCGCGTCACGCCGCCGATCTGGAAGCGCTTGCCGAAGGCTTTCCCGTTCGCCTTGTCCTGGTAGATCATGGTGTAGAATGCCGTGTCGCCGTCCTTTGGCAACACCGCGCAGTGGATGATGTCCCGGCCCATGAAGGTCTTGTCGGCCACCTTCGCCACTTTCATGGTGCCGTCGGCCATGAAGCACACCACGTCGTCGAGGATCGTGCATTCCTGGACAAACTCATGCTGGCGCCAGTTGAGTCCGATGAAGCCGTCCCCGCGGTTGACGTAGAGCCTTTGGTTGGCGGAGACCACCTCGGCCGCGTTGATCTGCTCGATCTCGTCGTAACTGGTGCGCCGCTTCAGGCCCTTGCCGTATTTCTCCTGCAGCAGCTCGAACCAGGCCACGGCGCAGGCCGTGAGATTCCTCAGGCTGGCCTTGGTCTCCTTGATGCCCTCCTCGATTTTTTCCAGGGCCTCGTCCGCCTGGAAACGATTGTAGGCGGAAATGCGCTTGATGCGGATCTCGGTGAGGCGCGCGATGTCGTCGTCGGTGACCGCGCGGCGGAGTTTTTTGACAAAGGGCTCCAGGCCCTCGCGGATCTCCGCCAGCACGCTCTCCCAGGTCTTCGATTTCTCGATGCGACGGTAGATGCGCTCCTCGATGAAAATGCGCTCCAGGGAGTCCCAATGCCACTGCTGGTCCAGTTCCCCGAGCTTGATCTCCAATTCGCGCTTGAGCAGCGCCTTGGTCCGCTCGGCGCTCCGCTTGAGGATCTCCCGGACCCCGAGAAACTGCGGCTTGTCGTCCTCGATCACGCAGGCGGCCGGCGAGAGCTGGACCTGGCAGTTCGTGAAGACGTAGAGCTGCTGGATGATCTGCTCCGGGTCGCTGCCCGGCGGCAGGTGCACGAGGATTTCCACCGCGTCCGCGGTGTTGTCGTCCACGTGCCGGATCTTGATCTTGCCCTTGGCATTGGCGGCCAGGATGGACTCGATCAGGGTCTCCGTGGTGCAGCCGAAGGGCAGCTCCGTGATGGCGAGGAGGGCCTTGCCGCGCGCCTCGATCTTCGCGCGGACCTTCACCCTGCCCCCGCGCTCGCCGTCGTTGTATTCCGCGAAATCGGCAATGCCGCCGCTGGGGAAATCCGGAAAGATGCGAAAGGTCTTGCCCTGTAGATGATTGATGGCCGCGCGGCAGAGATCGTTGAAATTGTGCGGCAGGATCTTCGTCGCGAGCCCGACCGCGATGCCCTCGGCCCCCTCCAGGAGCACAATGGGGAACTTGGCCGGCAAGGTGACGGGCTCCCGGGCACGGCCGTCGTAGCTCGACTGCCAGGTCGTCGTCTTCGGATTGAAGAGCACGTCCTTGGCGAACGCCGTCAGCCGGGCCTCGATGTAGCGGGGCGCGGCCGCCTCATCGCCGGTGAGCGCGTTGCCGTAGTTGCCCTGCGGCTCGATCAGGAAACCGCGCTGGCCGATCGCGACCAGCGCCGCGCCGATGGAGGCGTCGCCATGCGGGTGAAAGCGCATGGTGGCGCCGACCACGTTGGCCACCTTGTGAAAGCGGCCGTCATCCATCTCCCACAGGGTGTGGAGAATCCGCCGCTGCACGGGTTTGAGGCCGTCGTCGATGTGCGGGACCGCGCGGTCGAGGATCACATAGCTCGCATAGTCGAGAAACCATCCCCGGTAATGCCGCGCGAGCGGAGCCGGGTCGTTCTGGGGGGAAATCTTCTTGGTCATGCTTCGACGAGATCCTTCTCGACGCGGAGGTTGGCAATGATGAAGTCCTGCCGCTCCGGGGTGTTTTTCCCCATGAAAAAGGCGAGGAGTTCGTCGCTGCTGGCGAGGTGGTGCAGGTTGACCGGCGCGAGCCGGATATTCTCGCCGATGAAGTCCTTGAATTCGCCGGCGGAGATTTCGCCCAGGCCCTTGAAGCGGGTGATCTCGTGGCTGGCGCCGAGGGCGGCGATGGCGGCCCGCTTCTCCCCGTCGGTGTAGCAATATCTCGTCTCCTTCTTGTTGCGCACGCGGAAGAGCGGGGTGTCGAGGATGAAGAGGTGGCCGTGGCGGATGATGTCGGGAAAAAACTGGAGGAAGAACGAGAGCAGCAGCAGCCGGATGTGCATTCCGTCCACGTCGGCGTCGGTGGCGACCACGATCTTGTTGTAGCGGAGGCCGTCGAGGCCCTCCTCGATATTGAGCGCCGACTGGAGGAGGTGGAACTCCTCGTTCTCGTAGATGACCTTCTTGGACAGGCCGTAGGTGTTCAGCGGCTTCCCCTTGAGGGCGAACACGGCCTGGGTCTGCACGTCGCGCGTGGCGGTGAGCGAGCCGGCGGCGGAATCGCCCTCGACGATGAAGAGCGTGCTGTCCTCGGCGCGCTCGTTGCGGTCGCCGAGGTGCAGGCGGCAGTCGCGCAGCTTGCGGTTGTGGAGGGAGGCCTTCCTGGCCCGCTCGCGGGCGAGGCTGCGGATGCCGGCCAGTTCCTTGCGCTCGTGCTCGTTCTCCTCGATCTTGCGCTTGATGACCTCGGCGGTGTCGCGGTTCTTGTGCAGGTAGGTGTCGAAGGCCTGCTGCATGAACTTCCCGACAAATTCCTTGATCGAGGGACCGCTGGGGCCGATGTCGCCCGAGCCGAGCTTGGTCTTGGTTTGCGACTCGAAAACGGGCTCCTGCACGCGAATGGCGACCGCCGCGTCGATGGACTGGCGGACGTCCGCGGCGTCGTAGTCCTTCTTGAAATGATTGCGGACAGTCTCGACCAGCGCCTCGCGAAAAGCGGAGAGATGCGTGCCCCCCATGGTGGTGTGCTGGCCGTTGACGAACGACCAGTATTCCTCGCCGTAATGGTTGCCGTGAGTGAGCGCGACCTCGATGTCCTCGCCCTCGAGGTGGACGATCGGGTAAAGGGGCTCGCCGCTGAGCTCCTTGGTCAGCAGGTCCTTCAGGCCGTTCTCGGACTTGAATGGCTTGCCGTCGAGTGTGAGGGTGAGGCCCCGGTTGAGAAAGGCGTAATTCCACAGCATGTCCTCGATGAACTCGGTGCGGAACCTCAAATCGGTCCCGAAGAGTGCCTCGTCCGGGGTGAATTCGATGATGGTTCCGTTGCGCTCGCCGGTCTTGGTGATGCGATGGTCCTTCTGCAGCTTGCCCCGCGCGAATTCGACGACCTTCGTCTGGCCCTCGCGCACCGCCTGGGCGCGGTAGGTGACGGAGAGGGCGTTGACTGCCTTCTGGCCGACGCCATTGAGGCCGACGGCCTTTTGGAAGGCCTCGCTGTCGTATTTTGCCCCGGTATTGATGACCGAGACGCACTCCAGCACCTTGCCGAGCGGGATGCCGCGGCCGTAGTCGCGCACGCGGAGCGTCCGATCGTTAAGCTCGACCTCGATCTTCCTGCCGTGGCCCATCGTGAATTCATCGATCGCATTGTCGATCGTCTCCTTGAGCAGCACGTAGATGCCATCCTCGGCGTGGGCGCCATTGCCGAGGCGTCCGATGTACATCCCGGGCCGGAGCCGGATATGCTCGGTCGAGGAAAGGGTCTTGATGCTCGCTTCGGTGTAGTCGGACGCCATGGGGAATGAAAAAGCGAAAAGCGAAAAGCGGAAAGCGGAAACTTTTCAACTGAAGCGATTGCGCCATTTGACTTTCCGCCTTTTAGTGTCCCGTCCCTCGATCCATGAATAAAAGACTCCTCAAGATCGGCGGCATTGTCGTCGCGGTTCTCGTCATCGCCTACTTCGCCCTCGAGTTGTCCCTGGGCTCGATCGTCACTGCCGGCGTAAACCGCTTCGCCCCCAAAATCATCCATACGAAGGTCACGCTGGTCGGCGCCCGCATTTCACCTTTCTCCGGCCGCGGGACGCTCTCCGGCCTGTTCGTCGGCAATCCCACGGGGTGGAGCTCCGAAAAGGCATTCACCATGGAGAAGATTTATGTCGAGGTGGTCCCCTCCTCCCTGTTCGGCGACCACATCGTGGTGAAGGAAATCCTCATCGATAAGCCGGAATTCGTCTATGAGACCAGGTTCCTGGTGAGCAACATCGGGGACCTGCTCAAGAACATCTCCTCCTCGGCGTCAAACGGCGGGGAAGCCCAGGTGACCACCTCGAGCGGGAAACCCATCAAGTTCGAGGTGAAGCACATCAGGATACAAAACGGCTACGTCACCGTCGGCGTCGGCGCCGCCGCGGCCACCCTGCCGCTGCCGACGATCGATCTCACCGACCTGGGTTCGAAGGAGGGCGGCATCACGCCGAACCAGCTCACGCTCGCCATCATGCGCAGCGTCGCCGGCAGCATCGTCACCGCGACGACCCAGGCCGCCGCCAAGATCGGCTCGACGATGGGCGCCGCCGCCACGACTGGCATCAAGAGCCTATTCGGGGGGAGTCACTGATCGAAAAGTGGAAAGTTGAAAGTATTTTAGAAGAGCGCGTCGGCCACGATGCCAACCGCCGTAATGGGTCCGGAGTCGCCCATGCCGTCGAGGGCGCGGTCCGCCTTCTTGATCGTGTTCTGCGCGCTGTAGTAAAGGCTGTCGTCGTTGATCAGCTTGCCGATCGTGCCCTGGCCCTTGGCGATCTTGTCCGAGGCATCGCGGACATTTTGCACCGTCACCTTCAGGTTGTCGGCGGTCGGCTGGTCATAGAGCAGCACCCCCAGCGTGCCCTGGCCCGACTTGACATGATCGACGGCCTCCTGCGCGTCGGCCATGAAACTATTGGCGTTGGCGGCGGTGGTCTTGAGATCCTTGACGGCGGCGAGCAGCTCGTCGTGGAGTTCCGAATCGTTGACGAGCTTGCCCAGGGTGCCTTCGCCCCGGTCGATCTTGCCGCTGATGCTCTGCAGATTTGAGAGGGTCGCGCTGACCTTGGGGCTGCTTTCGGTGACGAGGGTGTCGAGCCGCTGAAAGATCCCCCCGCCGTCCTTGCCGTTGCCGTTCATCGCCGTGCCGAAAGAGCCCAGGGCTCCCTCGAGCTCCTTGCCGAGGTGCCCCAGCTCCGTCATGATGGAATTCATGTCGGGGGTGACGACGGTGTGAATCTCGGCGCCGTCGGCGAGCGGCGGGGACCCGTCCGTGCCCAGGTCGACACCGATATAGTCCGAGCCGAGCAGACCGGCCATGATGATGCTGGCGTTGGCGTCGCTGGCGATCTTGACCCCGGGATCGATCTGGAGCTCCGCCACCGCCCGGCGGCCGTCGAGGCGCGTCACCGCGACCGACCCGATCTTCACGCCGGCCATGCGCACCTCGTCGCCGACCTTGAGCTCCTTCAGGTCATCGAAGCCGGCGACGAGCTTGTAGCCCTTGTCATGGAAAAGCTTGTCGCCGCTGAGCGTTTCGAAGGTCACCCAGATCAGGGCGACGCCGAGGAGGAAGAAAAGCCCGACCCGGGCTGTCTGCTGAAAGTTATTCATGGCTGAGGTTCTCCGGTTAATTTTTTGTTTCGGTTTTCTTAAATCGTGGGTGGCGGACGTCGATCTTGGGATTGAGGAATTCGGCGATGCGCGGGTCGGTCGGGTCGCGCAGCCCGGCGGGCTGGCCGACATGGATGAGCTCGTGATCCATGAGGAAGCCGACGCGGTCGCCGATGTTCAGCGCGAGATCGCGGTCATGGGTGACGACGATGGTGGTGACCTGATATTCATTTTTCAGCGACCCGATGATCTCGTCAATCGTGGCGGACATCACGGGATCCAGTTCGCTCGTGGGCTCGTCGTAGAGGAGCAGCTGCGGCTCCATCACCAGCGCGCGGGCGATGGCGACGCGCTTCTTCATGCCGCCGGAGAGCTCGGCGGGGAACACTTCCGCGGTGTCGGCCAGCGACAGCATCTGCAGGGCATGCATGACCTTTTCCTTGATCTCCTTCTCGGAACCCATGCGGTGCTCGCGCGGATAGAGCGCGAGATTGTCATAGACGCTCAGCGAATTGAACAGCGCGCCAGCCTGGAAGACGAGCGCCCGGCGCACATGGTCGCGCGTCTCGTCCGAGGCCGCGTCGTGGCCGTCGATCATCACCCGGCCGGCCGTCGGCGCCTCCAGCCCGGCAATCTGGCGGAGGAGCACGCTTTTCCCCGAGCCGCTGGGGCCCATCAGCACGAAGATTTCGCCGGGCTCGACGGAAAAGGTCACGTCCTTGAATACCTCGAGCTTGCCGTAGCTCTTGCCCAGGCCCTCGACGGACACGCCCACGGCCGGGGACTTTTCGGCGGCGGCGGGCGGCGATGCGGAATTGGCGGTTTCCATGGCGGGAGGCTAGATGAGGACTTTGGTGACGAAGTAATCGAGCACGAGGATGAGAATGAGCGAAGTCACCACGGCCCGCGTGACCGAGGCGCCGATTTCGCGCGGACCGCCGCGGGTATTGAGCCCGATATTGCAGCAGACCAGCACGATCACGAAGCCGAAGATTTCCGCCTTGGCGATGCCGTCGAACACGTCCTTGAACTTCATGAACTGGGTCAGCGACGAAAAATAGGTTTGGGGCGGCAGCGCGATGAATCCGGTGTATCTGCAGATGACGGCCCCGCCAAACCAGCCGACGATATTGGCGACAATCGTGAGGATGGGCATCATGACCAGCACGGCCGCCAGCCGGGGCAGCACGAGCATGCGCGCCGGCGGAATGTTCATCGTGACGAGCGCGTCGACCTCCTGGTAAACCTTCATGGACGCCAGTTCGGCGGTGATCGCGGATCCGACCCGGCCGGTGACCAGGATGGCGACCATGACCGGGCCGAGTTCGCGGGCCATTGAGAGCCCCACCAGCGAGCCGATGAACTGCATCACGCCAAAATTCCGCATCGAGTAGCCGGCCTGCAGCGCGAGCACGCTGCCGATGAAGAAGCTGAGGATGCCGACGATGGGCAGCGTGGTGTAGCCGATCAGGTAGCATTGCTCGATGAAGCGGGCAAACTGGCGCGGCAGCGTCCCGACATAGGAAGCGGTGCGCAGCAGGAGCTGGATCGTGCTGCCGACGCCCTCCAGCATTTTTGTGATTTGGTTCATATCATTTCGCGACGATGGAGGTTTTATCGTGAATTCGCGAAAACTCCATCCAGAAGAAATGCCACCCGGCGGCCGAGCCGCGCCTCCAGCCCAGGGGGCCGACCTGAACCGTGGTGACGCCGTCGTAGGGCCGTTTCTCCCAGGTGATGGCGTTCCAAAGCAGCGACGTCCGCTCGCCGCCGAAGGGGCTCTCGTCGTGGCGCACCAGGGTGGCGAGCGGCGTCCAGGTCTCGCGAATCTCCTCGTTGCTGGGGAAAAACACGTCGAACACGCTGGGAAACTGGAACTGCCGGCGGCCGGCGCCGTTGTCCCAGGAGCTGAACAGCGGCCACAGAAACGTCTTATGGGCGGGAAGGGCGTCGGGATTGGTCGTGCTGCGCTGCTCCAGGTCCGAATAAAGAAAGAAGAAAAACTGCGTTTTGGTCTCGTCCACGCCGGCCTCCGTCCATTTGAGCTGGCGCCAGAGGGGCCAAAGGACCCACGTCTTGTCCACCCCCTTCTTGATCGAATGGGTGTAAAACGGCCCGGTGCGATCCACATACTTGTCATCGCCGCGTCCCTGGACCAGAAACGGCCAGAAATAACGCATCTCATGGTAATGGTCGGGGGCGGTGCGATCCGTATAGCCAAAAAACGGCCAAAGATAGTTCACATTGGCCCCATCGGCGCTGCGCTCGCTCGTGTAGAACGGCAGGACGCCGACCTGGCGCTTGGGGGGAGTGCCCGGCGGTTTGTCGTCCGCCGGCTGAATGGTGTTGTTCCAGGTGAGCGGCCAGAGCCAATAGGAACGGGTGAAGACCCCCGGCCGCTCGTTGTGCCCAAATAAGGGCCAAATCGCGAAGCCGTGCTCCGTGCCCTCGGTCACGCGCACGATGGGCCAGGGCGTGTAGGTCGTGGCCGCGCCGCCCTTCACCGACTTCGCGTAGAGCGGAAAGATATCCCACGCCAGCTCGTCATAACCCAGGTGACCCTGCATGCTCCCGGCGATCGGAAACAGGCCCTGGTAAGAGGTGTCCGGGCTGCCGGGAGTGTCGCGGGAAAAATAAAACGGCCACACGTCAAAGGTCCGGCCCTCGGGAGCGATGCTGGGCGGAGCGTCCTCCTTGTGCCCAAAGCGGTTGATCAGGTCGAAAATGCTCCACGTATAATAATCGCCGTAGCTGCGATAAAAAAACAGGGGGTAAAGCACCGTGACTTCGGCCAGCCCGCCATCGGGGGTCCTGCGCTGGACATAGAGGGGCCTGAAACCCGAAATCACGTCCCCCGGCTGGGCCGGCTGCTCCCCAAGCGCGCGCCGCGTGTGAGCGTCCGCCACCGGCGCCCCGGGAGCGAAGGTATAATTGAAAAGGAGAGGCCCCAGGGAGTTCCAGGACTCGACCGTTCCCGCCGGGCCGGTCTGTTTGACCACCACCGGCCACCTATTGACCTCGTCCGCGATCAAGCGTCCCGCAATGGGCGCGGCCAAGAGCCCGAACCACAGGAAAAAGCGGCGGAAAGTCACGGTTGCTGGAGACTGGAGTGGCAAACGGTCTGTAAAGATGCTTGGTTGCCCGATAGATGCAAATCCACGTTGATCTCGGCCGGTGGAAAGAGGTTCCCTGTATTTTGGCCCGTTAATACATCCGTCGAAAAATTGGAATCCAGCGAACCAGTAAATCGGGAGGACCGGCCATGCGCATAAGCGGCGGCGCGGCGCGCGGCATCCCGCTGCTGGTGCCCAGGGGCGACGCCGTCCGGCCCGCCACCGATGCACTGCGGCAGGCCGTCTTCTCGAGCTTGGGCGGGAGGGTGCGGGGCGCCCGATTCGTGGACTTGTTCGCGGGAAGCGGCGCTTACGGCCTGGAGGCGCTCAGCCGCGGCGCCGCCGCCGGCCTTTTCGTGGAGCGGGATGCGCGTGCGGTCGCCTGCCTGCGCCGGAATCTCGCCGCCGTGTGCAAGAGCCTTGGCCGCGACGAACAAAACACCGCCATCCTGGCGCGCGACGCGCTCACGGCTCCTTTCGACCGGGGGGCGCCGCCCGACCTGATCTTCATCGATCCGCCCTATGAAATCATTTCCGTGATCGCGCCCGCTCTTTTCGCGCGCCTGGCCGCGGCCCTGGCCGCCAAGCCCGACGCCCTGGTGATTTTCGAACTGCCCGGCGAAATGGAATTGGCCCCCGAAGGCTGGACGCAAATAAAACGCCTCGGCAAAACCGGCCGCCGCCAGCCCAACGCCGCATTTTTTCAGACGGGCACCGTCTGAAGGTGGGGCGACGCGCCCCCGCGACGCCCTACCTCAAATGTCTCTTTGGTTTACTGGCGATTCTTTCCCAACCTGCATCGGCGCGATCCCGTCGGCGAATTCGGCGGCCAGGTGCTGGCCGGGGCGCAGCTTGGCGCGGCGGGTCACCGGGCGGCCCTGGTCGTCGCGCATCAGGGTGAAGCCGCGGTTCAGCACCGAGGCCGCGCTGGCCGACTGAAGCCGCCGGCCGAGGCTGTGCACTTTTTGCGACGCGAATTGCACGCGCAGAACGGGCGACGCCCGCTCCAGCCGGACCCGCGCATCCGCCACGCGTTCGCGCGGGGCCTGCACCGCGGCGCGGAGGGCCGCAGCCAGGCGGTTCGAGAAATCGTCGAGCCGCAGCCAGCCGCGCTCGATGAGCGCGGCGGGAGTCAGCAGGCGGAGGCGCGCGCGCGCGTGGTCGAGCCGTTCGCCCGCCCGGGTCAGGCGCCGGTCGACGGCGCTCACCATCGCCTCGCCCGCCTGCCCCGCCCGCTCGGCGCAGGCGATGAAGTGGCTGGAAATCAGCTCGGCGGCGGCGCTGGGCGTCTCCGCGCGCGCATCGGCGGCGAAATCGCACAGGGTGAAATCGATCTCGTGCCCCACCGCCGAGATGACCGGCACCGGGGACGCCGCCACGGCGCGCACCAGCGGCTCCTCGTTGAACGCCCACAAATCCTCGATACTGC
>Ga0302326_10010464_pt1 | contig 20107 bp, 18 predicted proteins | sample Palsa_T0_3_FD_202264 | JGI IMG/M metagenome (GOLD analysis project Ga0302326, IMG submission 202264) | Peat permafrost microbial communities from Stordalen Mire near Abisko, Sweden - Palsa_T0_3 | ecosystem: Environmental > Terrestrial > Soil > Palsa > Peat permafrost | place: Sweden: Abisko...
ATTTCCTTGGGACAGCATGCCACGACACTTTCGGGAGGAGAAGCACAACGGGTGAAATTGGCCACCGAACTTTCCAAGCGCGACACGGGAAAAACCTTATACATTCTTGACGAACCCACGACCGGACTCCACTTTCAGGACATAAGTCATCTTTTGAATGTCCTGCAAAAATTGGTGGACAAAGGAAATACAGTACTGGTGATTGAACATAATCTGGATGTGATCAAATCGGCGGATTTTGTCGTCGATCTGGGTCCGGAAGGGAGTGAAAACGGCGGACAAATAATTGCGTTGGGTACTCCGGAAGATGTATCGCGGAATCCAGCCAGCTACACAGGACAATTCCTGAAGCAGGAGTTATAAGACCGGCCGGTTTTTGACGTTTTATTTATTTTGGGAAAAGTAAAGGCACGGTTAAAGCCGCTTTCAATTCTGTAATTTTGTCGGAAATGGTCAAAAAACTAAGACTTTATTGGAGTTTGCAGGTGGGGGGATGGACATTTTACGCCTTTGTGCAAATTGTCTTTAGCGTGCTGGCGCGCAACGGTCAGCCGATAAATGCTCAACGACTTATATTTCTTGGGTACGAAGCCGTACTTTGTCTGGTGCTGACTCACGGCTACCGGTATTTTATTAACCGATGGAGGTGGTTGAGCCTGAGCATGCGGTTGTTGATTCCCCGGGTAATCCTTGGCGTTTTTTGTCTTGGTCTTTTAATGTATTTCCTGCGTATTCCCATTTCTATTCCACTGGGCTTGTATAACCGATCCGTTGCTTTCGGAATTCAAAATATTTCGGGTCTTTCGTTTTATTATGCCATCATTTTCTTTTTATGGTCTGCCTTGTATTTTATTTACAATTATTTTGAACGCTACAATAACTCCCTTAAACTGGCGGCTTCAATCAGAGAAATAGAATTAAACAATCTCAAATCGCAACTTAACCCCCATTTTATTTTTAACGCCCTTAACAGTATCCGCGCTCTCGTGGACGAAAATCCATCCAAATCGAAACAAGCGATCAATCAGCTTTCGAATATTTTGAGAAATTCGCTGGTGACTGAGAAGAAAGGACTGACCAGTTTTGACGAAGAACTGCGAATTGTAAAAGATTATTTGGGATTGGAGAGCATCCGTTTTGAAGAGCGTCTGAGAACCGATTTTGATATTGATCCGGAATCCAATCAGTTCATGGTGCCTCCCCTGATGATTCAAACTCTGGTTGAAAATGGAATTAAACACGGCGTTTCCCAGCTTACGGAGGGCGGCATTATTCAAGTGAAAACCCGGGTGGACAATGATTATTTGAAAATTTACATCCGCAACAGCGGACAATTTCAGTTGAATGGGGCAAAGAAAAAATCGGGCGGGCTCGGACTGGGGAATACCCGGCAGCGGTTAAAATTGATTTACGGAGAAGAAGCCTCTTTTAGAATATTGACGGAAAATAATAATAGTTTTGTTTTAACGGAGATAATAATTCCACATTTATATTAACCCATGAGAGCACTGATTGTCGATGACGAGCGTCTTGCGCGCAAAGAGCTAATGAAGTTATTGGAAGAACATCCTTCCATTGAAGTCGTAGGTGAATCCGTAAATGCCGATGAGGCCGATAAAATGATCGAAGAACTCAATCCCGATCTTTTGTTTCTGGATATCCAAATGCCCGGGCGCACGGGATTTCAATTATTGGAATCCCTCGATTCCGTGCCCCTGGTGGTTTTCACAACCGCCTACGATGAGTTTGCCCTCAAGGCGTTTGAAGTCAATGCATTGGATTACCTGCTGAAACCGATTACCGCTGAACGTCTGGCAGAAGCAGTTCATAAAATACAAGAAAAAGAACGTGTCAGATCCGGTCGCGCCAGGGATAAAAAACTTGGACTTGAAGATCAGGTGTTTGTCAAAGACGGCGACCGATGCTGGTTCGTAAGCCTGGCCAATATTCGGCTGTTTGAGTCGGATGGAAATTACATTAAAGTGTATTTTGATACGAACCGTCCTATGATTCACAAATCGCTAAATGCATTGGACGAAAAGCTGGACGAACGGGCATTTTTCCGGGCCAGCCGCAAACACATCGTCAACCTTAGTTGGGTGGAGGGAATCGAGCCTTGGTTTAACGGGGGTCTGATGGTAAAACTCCGCGGCGGCGATAAAGTTGAAGTCAGCCGCCGACAGGCCGCGAAGTTTAAGGACATGATGTCGTTGTAGCTTTTAGCCCTTGGCTGTTGGCTTTTGGTCCTTTGTTTTTTTGAATTACGAACAACCAACTACCAGTAACGAACGAACAATTATTTGGTCATAGCTTTTAGCCTTTAGCTTTTGGCATTTAGTGAGCATGGACGCTAACTATAAAAATTGAATTTGAGACAAAAGCTGCTAACAGCCAAAAGCTATTTCAAGACCAACGCAACCAGGCTAACGGCCAAAGGCGAAAAGCCAACGGCTACTTCAATACCAATGCAACCAACTCCTTTTCCACATTCCAGTCTTTCGCCAGTTTGAGCATGGCCGTGGCTTCCATTTCGGTGACATAGCCCTTCAGGTTGTTGGATTGCCACACCATATTGATCAAGTCTACCCGTTTATCCTTTGGATAATCTCCAATGATTCCGTTGAGGTATTCCCGGGCCCGGTCGAAGGCGGTAATATAGTCCTGAGTCACAAAATCGAGCGCCCATTTGAGTTCCTCCCGGGCATCCAAATCGAGGGCGCTTTTTTCGAGATCTTTTTTTTCCAGCTCGTCGAGGCCGTGGTAATAAAAGATCACCGACTTGAGGAGTAGGTAAACGCGCTTTTCTTCTACCGTCATAAATAAAATAACGCTGAAAATAAGTATTTTTTAGGAATCCATGGATGAATCAACGAAAAGATCGGATGCAATTTTGTCGGCGAAGAGCTTGCCGGATCGGGTAAGTTTCAAAATATTATTTTCTATGATAGCTAACTCCTTTTCAACAAGGGTCATAAGGTAAGCGTCATTTTGTCGCCGTACATCAATGTGAAAATCATTTTTTATTTTTTCCAGGTTGCACCCCCAACTCGTGCGCAAGCTGGTAAAAATGTACTCGTTGATTTTATGGTCTAACCCTAATACTTCCCGCTCAAAAGGTATTTTCCCCTCTCGGATCGACGTTTCGTAAAGCGTATTATTGCTCACGTTGAACTGTCTGCTTATCCCATCAAAAGAGTGAGCGCTGGGACCAACACCGAGGTAGATCTCCTGTTTCCAGTAGCCTGAATTGTGACGGGAGTAAAAGCCGGATTTGCAAAAATTCGAAATTTCATAGTGCTCGTACCCCGCATTGTCGAGGAAATCCATTATCACTTCAAATTGTTCCGCCTCAATTTCTTCACCCAAAGCCCGGAATTGACCGGTCCTTTGCCAACGGCCAAATGCAGTTTTTTCCTCTACGGTCAGGGAATAGGCCGACACGTGATCCGGTGAAAGAGCAAGCCCTTGTTCGATGTTTCTTTTCCACATCTCGAGGGTCTGGCCCGGAATAGCGTACATCAAATCAATACTGATATTTGTAAACCCCAGTTCACGCGCGTCCTTCACGCATCGGACAGCCTGGCGGGAATCATGGGCCCGGTTGAGAAACTTGAGAATATCATCATTGAAAGATTGAATACCAATGCTGAGGCGATTGATCCCTTCCTGATGAAGAAGGGTCAGGGTCTCCGGCGTTAGATCATCCGGATTCGCTTCAAGAGTGATCTCAGGGTTGTCGGCCATTTCAAAGTGTGAGCGAACGGCATTGAAAATAGTTTGTAATTCCTCAGGCTTCAGAAGAGAAGGGGTTCCTCCGCCAAAATAAACTGTTTTTAGTTTCTGACACTTCAAGTACCCTCTTTGTAACTTTAATTCCTCGGCTATGGTCTGACAAAGATTGGTTCGTAACCCTTGCTGAGTTGAAAAATGAAAATCACAATAGTGACAGGCTTGCTTGCAAAAAGGGATGTGGATGTATAAACCCGCCATTAAAGACTGATTGAAGTTCAAAGGTAATGCAATCCACCGCACGGCTGGGTTATGACGGTACATTCCGATATTTTTGACAATAAATTAATAACGGCTATCAAATTCTCATTTTCATTCATTTTAATGGTTTCCTGGATGCTGTCGGCAAAGGCACAACCTGTCTCAGCCTTTGCGGTCGCTAAAGAACTCCGGAAACAATGGCTGATCTTCCAGGAGAACGGCTACCGTGCGTATGAAGGTCAATACGTGAAAGCTATCTATTTTAACCTTGAAGCTCCAGCTTATAAAGGTGACTTTCTTTCCCTTCGATCGCCCAATACATTTGCCGTTTTCATCAATCAAAAATTAATTACAAAAAAAAATCAAAGAGCTGTCCTTTTGAACATTGACAGTCTGTCCAGGCTTTATTCGCCGGCATTGTCAATCACGGTTTTCCAACCGGACGGCATTCGATCATTGGAGAGTAATATCCTTGTACCCGCAATCGTAGCTCCGGCCACGGAAGCGGACTTGATGCCGAGGAAGGAGAATTTTTTTCTTGATTTCTGCCTGTTGGCAGCCTTACTTTTATCTGTCTACTTCGTTCTTCTGTTTCGCACCAATCCAAGGCTTACTTTAGATTACGTGAATGTTTCCAAAATCATAACGGTTCAGGAACGCGAAGAAATTCTCCTCACTACCCGGATAGCCTCCAGCGTCAATCTGCTGTTTTATTTATTTTGCAGTGCATTTTGTTCATTGGCCCTACTGGCCATTTTTTATTTTGGAACCGATAAAGAGGGTGTAGCCCATTATTTTCCAATGCATTCCATCGGACAGGGTTTTTGGCAATGGACTAAGTTGTCGGTTATCATCGCGGCTTTGCTCTTCGTGAAGTTGATGACCATTTATGTTTTCTCGGCGTTGTTTGCCCTGAGAGACAAATCGGCCATTCAGTACTTTAATTTTATTCGCACACTTTTTTTTATTATTGGATTAGTTTCGACGGTCTGTATAGCGTATTTTGTTTATTATCACTATCCCACCGGACCTCATTCCCATGTACTGAATGCGTGTGCATGGGTTCTGGGCTTTTCGGTCATCATGATCTTTTTGAAATTAATGGCTTTGGCTCCATTCAGTTTTTTTCATTTATTTTCCTACCTTTGCGCATCGGAAATCATTCCGTTGGTGATCTTGTTAAAGGTCTTGTTGTACTAAGCCCGAACCGATTAGTGTTGATATGACTGAAACTGGTAATGACAGGATGCGCAAGGTGAAAAGCATCTTAGTCACTCAGGAAGCACCTCCCGATGTTAATTCCTCTTACCTCAAACTTGCTGAGCGATTTGACCTCAAGATAGACTTTCGCCCCTTCATTCAGGTGGAGCCGGTCCCGGTAAAGGAATTTCGCAAACAGAAAATCGATATTCTTGCTCACACGGCGATTATTTTCACCAGCCGGAATGCGGTGGATCATTTCTTTCACATCGCCAAAGAATTGAAAATTGAGATGCCTCCGGAAATGAAGTACTTCTGCATCTCCGATCAGACGTCAAACTATCTCCAAAAATATATTGTCATCCGGAAGAGAAAAATATTTACCGGACTCAAGAGCACACAGGAACTGCTGGAGATTATCAAGAAACACAAAAATGAAAAATTCTTATTCCCTTGCTCCGACATCCGAAAAAATGACATTCCGGACTTTTTACGGGAAGGCAATTTCAATTTTACGGAAGCGATTATTTATCACACTGTAGCGGCCGATCTGTCCAATCTGAAAAATGTTTATTACGACATTCTTGCTTTTTTTAGTCCCTCTGGAATCAATTCACTTTTTATAAACTTCCCGGATTTTAAACAAAACAGCACGCGCATTGCCGCTTTTGGTCCCACTACAGCAAAAGCCGTTAAAGATGCCGGATTAGTTCTCGACATTGAGGCGCCCCTTCCGAATGCACCATCAATGACGGGTGCCATAGAGCTCTATATTAAGAGGGCCAATGGCATCAAATAGCTTTTTTGAACACCGCTTTTTAAAAAGGGGAGTGATTATTATTACACATTAGTTACGTAGGGGATTGAAAGTGTATATAGAAAACGCTTATATTTAAGACTGCTTTGAGAAGAAATGGTAAAGAAATTTACACTGCTGGGGATCTCATTTACCCTGTTGGCGCTGCGGTTGTCGGCCCAACAAGATCCTCAATTCTCTCAGTACATGTTCAACACAATTTATTTTAATCCGGCGTTTGCTGGAGTCGATGGGGTCACGCGCCTGAGTGGCACTTTCCGAAGTCAGTGGACAGGATATCAACCCACCGTAGGTGGGGGTGGGGCACCGACTACCGAAATGATCAGCATGACGACGCCGATCTACAAACTCAACAGCGGATTCGGCGCATATATACTGAATGATAAACTTGGTCCCCAGAATAATCTGGAGGCTCAGGCATCGTACGCTTATCATTTAGGATTTAAAGACAGCAAATTAAGTTTTGGGCTCCGGGTAGGTATGTTTGCGCAAAGCCTGAACACGGGTTTGTACCGGGCCATTGACCAGGGAGATCCCCTTATTCCTGATCAGGGAACAATTTCCCAAGTGCGCCCCGATATGGCGGCAGGAGTTTATTATCGCAAGGAAAAGTACTATATCGGCGTAAGCTTCGACCACCTGCTGAAATCAACATTTAATTTTGGAGTTGGCCAACGGTCGGCGCTTCAACCCCATGCGTATGTCACCGGAGGATATTTTTATGAAGCCAATTTCGATCTCAAATTCCAGTTCTCAGCTCTTGTGTCGTCCGATTTTACATCAACTACGACTACCGTAAGTGCATTAGGGTACATAAAAGATACTATGTGGGGAGGTTTGTCGTTTAGGCAGTCGGACGCGATAACATTAATATTAGGGTACAGCCTTTTTAAAGATAAATCGATGAAGATCGGATATTCGCTGGACTATATCGTGAGCAATCAGCAAGCCAAGCAACCCACTTCGAGCGAATTTATGCTGACTTATGAACTGCCAACAAACCCTGGTGCGGGCAAAAAGATCGTCAGAACCCCCCGATACAGGCATTAATCGGGAAATAATTTTGGTTTTTTTAAGAATTTGCAGAATTTGGTATCTACTTTTTATTAAATGGCGAGCCAAAACAATAACTTACGGCTCTTTTTTATATAGATCGGCTTTTGGCCCGAAAGAGGTAAGGTTTAACCAAACGGTAAGTATGAATAAAATAGTCTTTCAAAAAAGTCTGTATGTGATTGCAATTCTTGGCCTTGGCTTTATGTTGGCAGGCTGTGGTCTATTGGGCATCGGTGGCAAGAAATCAGGGGATTCCAGGGGTGAGTTGGTGGGCGCGCAAAATCGTCCTGCCTTTGTGATGCCCCTTCCTTACGGAATGGTACCCATTCCACCGGGCACTTTTCACATGGGACAGGCCGATGAAGATCCTGCCTCTACAATGATTAACTTTAATAAGCAGGTGACTATCGGCCCTATGTTTATGGACGACACCGAAATCACCAATAATGAGTACCGTCAATTCACTGATTTCTTTCTGGTGGATAAAGTTCAGCTTCCGGAACCCTTTGTTACGCCGAATGAAGCTGACTTTAAATTAAAATACTATCCTGATACAACGGTATGGATGAAAGACTTTTCACATCACATGGGAGACCCTATGGTGGAGTACTATTGGGATCACCCGGGATACAAGGAATATCCGGTTGTCGGAGTCAACTGGGAAGCCGCTGTTTTTTTTGGAAAGTGGAGAACAGCATTTCTTAATGACTGGAGAAAAACAAACGAAGGACAACCTCCCGTTCCTGCTTTCCGACTCCCAACAGAAGCCGAGTGGGAATATGCGGCGCGCGGCGGTCGCCCGATGGCCAAGTACCCCTGGGGTAATCCATATGTACGTAACTCCAAGGGTTGTATGTTAGCGAATTTCAAGCCGGGGAGAGGGAACTTTTACGACGATGGGTTTGAATACACGGCTCCCGTAGGTCAATACTTTGTAAATGACTATGGCCTGTATGACATGGCAGGAAATGTTTCAGAATGGTGCCTGGATGATTTCAATCCGACAGCCGTTCCTGTCGTGTGGGATCTGAACCCGCAATTCAAAGATCCGGGTGCATATGATAAAGATGGTAATCCAACAACACGAAAATACAATGCCAGAAAAGTAATCCGCGGAGGGTCATGGAAAGATGTTGCCTACTACCTCGAAACAGGCACTCGCACGTATGAATACAAAGACTCAGCCCGGTCGTACATTGGATTCCGTTGTGTAATGACCAATATTGAAAGGTCAGCTGTGCGCGGATTTTAATAATTCAAAACTCTGGCTATATTTATAAAATCAAAGGCAAACCCTAAATTCTAAATAACCATGGCAAAGAAAAAAGGCGGATTCACAGCCCTACTTTACAAAACTATAATGCCCAAAGTTTACGGTATTGGTGCTGCAGTCGTAATCGTTGGGGCATTGTTTAAAATTTTACACTTAACTGGTGCGAACGAAATGCTGATGATAGGTCTCTCCACAGAGGCAGTAATCTTCTTCCTGAGTGCTTTTGAACCACCCCACGAAGAACCGGATTGGTCTAAAGTATACCCTGAACTGGCCGAAGACTATGAAGCTCCCGTTAGCCAGGGACCCACACGTATTTCTAACAAACCCACTGGAGAATCACCCTTGCTGAAAATAGATGAAATGCTAAAAACCGCCAAAGTTGACCAGAATCTTCTCGACAATCTGGGGAAAGGGTTAACGAATCTAGCCACTTCAGCGTCGCAAATGAATAATCTCTCCAATGCTGCGGTTGCCACCAATGAATATGCTAAAAATGTTCAAAGTGCTTCAACGGCTCTTGCAGAAATGAATAAGTCGTATGGCACTGCCATGAAGGCGGTGACAGCCATGGCTGATGCGTCTAAGGATTCCAGTGAATATCATAGCCAGGTGCAAAAAGTAACCAAGAACCTGGCCGCCCTTAATACGATCTACGAAATGGAGTTGAAAGATTCGGACTCCCATGTAAAGAACATGAACAAATTCTACGAGAGCCTGTCGGGCGCCATGCAAGGGTTGACCAAAGTGGGGGAAAACACAACTAAGTTTACTTCCGAGTTGGGCAAACTGACGGATAACCTCACCTCGTTGAACAAGGTTTATGGTAGCATGCTGACAGCCATGAAAGGTTCAGGTAATTAAATTGAATATTGAGATTTAGAATTAATTAAACCCAAAGACTATGTCAGGCGGTAAGGAAACACCGAGGCAGAAGATGATCGGCATGATGTATTTAGTGCTGACAGCTCTTCTGGCGCTCAACGTTAGTAATGCGGTCTTGGAAAAATTTGTGATCATCGATGATACGCTGGGTGCACTTATCAAGCAGGATGATAATGGAAATCAAACCAAGTTAGAAAGTATTAAGAAGGCGGCTGTGACCGGTGTTAAAGAAGATGCAGCCAAGCAACAGGCGGCTGATGTCAGGGTTTTAACTCAGAAAACAATAAATGCCCTCAATGACTTAAAGAAAAAATTGAGTTCTGAACCCGATGGGAAGGTCATTGAACCTGCAGAATTGGTCACCAACACGAATCGGGCCGAAGAACTTATGCTTGATCATCGCAACCCCCAAACGGGTGAGGGTTATGAAAATGATCTGAATGAGTATGTGGCAAACCTGAACAAAATCATGGGCCTTAAAACCCCATTTCATAAACTGACCAGGACGGCTGAGGATTATGAAGTTTTTAAAGATGGCCCGCACAAAGGCAAATCTTTTCTCGACTTCTCATTTGAGGGCGTACCTACCATGGCGGCCATAGCCACGGTGAGCCAGATGCAGACTGAAATTCTGGAATATGAAAAAGTGTCGCTGGATACGTTGCTGGCGAGGGTAAAAGGAAAGGTTTACGAAGTCGATCAGATGGTGCCTATGGTGCAGGCTGTGTCCAGCCGCCTGGTGGCCGGCCAAACTTACGAAGGAGACTTGTTTGTAGCGGGGTCCGCTTCCGGCGCTTCACCGAAAATGTTTTTTGGATCTTCGGAGTTGAAAGTTGAAGAAGTAGATAAATCCGGGATCAAGGTTAAAGTGGGCAGAATCAAGTTTCCGGTACATGGTGCTGGTTCTTACGACGCCAATGGCATAGCAAAAAGTACATATCATGTGGAAGTGGATCTTGGAGGCAAAACAGGCCGCAAGACAGCCGATATCGCGTATGAAATAGTCAAACCTTCTCCGCGATTTGCGTCGGCTTCTTCAAGTTCGTTGTACATCAATTGCGGGAACGAAGTGAATGTCAGCATTCCCGGCCTTACGGATGTTTCGGGATTGGAACTTTCCGTACCCTCCGATCAGGGCACAAAAATCAAATTAGGCCCCGGAAAATTCGCGATCATTCCGACGCGGAAACAATGCAATGTTTCTGTCCTGTTGGATGGAATAAATGTCTATACCGAAACCTTCACAACAAAGGATGTACCTACTCCGGTAGCGAGAGTCATGTACGGAAACTCACAATATGATGATGCGATTGGCTTACCTGCTGGAACAGCGAATGTTCGGATTGAACCTGAAATTCTTCAGCCGGACTTCCTGCAAAACAATAAAAAAGACGCAAATTATATTGTATCGAGTTTCACATTGTTGGTCCGTGGTTCTCCGGTTCCTATTCGGGGAGGCTCTATTAATCTGGCGCAATACAATTTGAGGTCCGGCGATTCGTTCACCATTGCTAACGTGAAAGTAAACCGGAGTACCTATGACGGAAAGACAGTTGATGTATTGGGAAGTAAGATGAGTAAGGTAATCAAAATCAAATAATAAGGGCACGTATGAACCGCAGATTCGGACTTCTAGTAATCTTTCTTGGCTTTTTTAAATTTGGATTTTCTCAACAGGATACGATCTATAATGTCAACTCTCCGATGTACCGAACCGCGGAGCGGATTCCTTACTATGAGCAGCTTTATAGATTCAGGGTCACACGTTTTGTTGATTTAAAAGAAAAACAGAATACAGGGTTTAGTTCCAAGAGGTCGAATATTGCAGGTTTGATTTTGGATTTAATTAAGCAAAATAAAATCGACCCCTATAGCGGCGCTTTTGGTTACCCGGCTGATTTTGAATACCCCATGGCCGACACGACAGCATTAGTGCTAAACGCCAATTTTGCGAAATCTCAAACCCGGGGGTATTGGAAGGCAACCGAATCATATCAAGCGGGTGAGAAAGTCATTACCCCGTTTACCAATGACAAAGGAATTACCGATGACGAAGTATTTTCAGCGCTTCAGGATAACACCGGTAAGGACCCATCAACCAACGGCGGATTCTGGCAAGATCAGGGTCCTTTGAATGCTAAATTGGATAAAGCAAATGTTGTAGGCGTCGAGATTATAGAGGATGTGATTTTTGATAAGCGAAAATCAAGATTAACCTATGATATCCTGGCCCTTGGTGTTTGCTTGCAAGACCCAGCTAGTGGAGAAGTTATTACACGATTTTACATTAAGTATTCCGACTTAGTAGCACAGATCGACAAGCTTTACCGGAGCAAGAATACGTCTGACCGTCTAAGTGTAATGTGGCAGAATCGGTACAATCCTTCGGAAAACAAGAAATTTACCGAAGCCTTTAAATTGAGATTGTTTCATGGTATTATCCGGAAAGTTGAAAATCCGGATGATGCTTCCATTATGGATACGATCTATGACAAGAGTAGTGGCAAGGGCAGTTATGCCGAAGGCGTATTTGCCATGTGGGAGAAAGAAATGCAGCTCATGGAGAAAGAGCATAACCTTTGGGAATACTAATTCTTCTTGAAAGAGTTTCAGGCCCCGTGTGGGCCTTTTTTATTGGCCATGAAACCAGTGATCATACGACCGGGAGAAAAAAAGGACCTTCCCAGTGTCCTGGAGTTGATTCGGGAATTGGCCCGGTACGAGCGGGCAGAACACGAAGTGACCAACACCCTGGAGCAAATGGAGAGGGATGGATTCGGAGAACAGCCCGTTTATGATTTTTTTGTGTCGGAGGCGGGATCCGATATCATTGGCATTTCAATCTTTTATTTCCGATACTCGACCTGGAAAGGCAAACGGCTTTACCTGGAAGACATCGTTGTAACGGAAACACAGCGCGGCCGGGGCATTGGGAAGATGCTTTTTGAGCATACCATGAGAAAGTCATTGACCGAAAATTGTTCGGGCATGATGTGGCAGGTGCTGGAATGGAATGAACCCGCGATTAATTTTTATAAGAAATACGGCGCCGGTTTAGACGGCGAATGGACGAACTGTTCTCTTGAAGCCGTCCAGATAATGAAATTGCTGAACGATTCCTCTATAACATGAGAATGAAATATCGAAAGGAAGTAGGATTAGTAATTTATACCTTGTGCTATTGTGTCCTTTTTTTGTGCTTATGGTGACCTGCATTCAACTTCTGTGAGACAACCAAATGGAATCTTCTGGTAATTGAATTCATAGCCAGATTTATTTGAATGCCAACCGCAGAATCAGGAGTTCCATACGCCTGATCAGTCACGCTTGTTTAGATACGATTTACTCCACTTCCTCCAGCAATGTATTGAAGGCAACATGCCTGTCTTTAAATCGTTGGCGGTGTTCTTCCACAAACAGAGGGGCGAACTTTTCCAGGTATTGATTGAAATGAACGATCGACGGTGTAAAGTACTGAACGCAATAGGAAGAAGTGCCTACGTCTTCATGCGTGAGCACCTTGTAAAACTTGTGCCCGGTGAATATGCCTGTATTCAGAATGTCCGGAATGTGTTTTTCTTTCATCCAGATCACCCATTCAGGCTCAATTTCCTTGTCGATGCCAAAAGTTACATTGTAAAGAATCATTCAATCGGGCATTGATAATAAACTCAAATTGCTGCGGTATGAGAACTGCCAACCTGGTGTAGGGACAAATTAATTTGCAACAGCTGGCATTACAAATACTCTTTCAATTTACCTAAAACGATTCTCCAACGTAATCCGAAAGATACAAAAAACCGGATGTTAGAATTCCCCGATCGGCAATCGTTCCGCGCGCGATGATGCCCTCCGGGTCCTCGATAAGCAGAGGCTGTAAAATTCGATCAATCAAATCACGGCCAAACTCATCGGACGCACTGCGTGGAAGTTCACAGGGGAGATTATTAATGGCCATTACGGTGACAAAGCGATCATCACTCAGCGGCGGCCTTACTGAGTCTGTTAGGGCGTCATAATCGTAAATTGGATCCGGGATAGAGCTGGCTTGCTTGGTGCAGGGAACGGAACCTCCGATATCGCACGTAATGTCGGTAATGATTTTGATTTTAAAATCGGGGGAGCACATATCCTGCCGGCTAAACAATACCGGGGCATTGGGGTTCCAATAGGCTCCGGCCATCAGAAGGTCGGCAGCTTTTGTGAATTGGGAAAATGTGGATGTATAGCGATCCGGGTGTAGGTGAAATTCTTCCCGGTTAAAATGCCCGCCATCCGTTCGTCTATGGTAATCCGCGCTGCTAAGCTGCACATAAACAGGCTCATCGTAGAGGCACGTTAGAAAGTCGGGAGGACTAATTTTACGGATTCCCGCTGTATCCAGTGTCTCCATAGCACCCTTTGCTACTCGGCCGGCACCCGTTAGAATAATCTTGACCGGTGGAAGTTTTATTTTTCGTATGTGGAGTTTTAGGTCATTAATATCGAAACACTCATAGGCCCGGGGAAGCGAAAAATTTCGATACCGCAGGCCATAGGTCCAAAGTCCATTATAGGCTCCGACGATTCCGGCATAACGCCCAAAGGCCACAACCCTGTTTCCCTGATGGTCTTTTAATGCTTCGTAATCAATCAGTTGGATTTGCTTTTTTAAGACTGCCTGTAACAGCCCTCGGTTATAAGGCTGCTTTTTGATGGTATGTGAGAAGAATAAATATACTTTGGAGGGAATCAAAAGGTCGATAGGCACTTCCTTGATTCCCATAAGGATTTCGCAATGACTGACATCGGCTGCCACTTCAATACCTTCGGCAGTGTATTCGCTATCCCGAAAACATCGCATCGAACTCTCCTGGCAAATCACTTTTACGTGAGGCAATCGTTGTTCGATCTCTACAGCCTGAAGCGGTGTAAAAGGCACCCGCATGTCGGGTGGAATTTTGCCCTCGCGGAGTAAACCGATTTTGATGGGAGTCATTGGTATTCGAAGGTAAAGGAAATTTCGCAAGGAAGTTGGATGGGATGAATGACGATGGCTTTTGGCCTTTAGCTTTTGGCCTTTAGCTTTTGGCCTTTAGCTTTTGGCCTTTAGCTTTTGGCCTTTAGCTTTTGGCCTTTAGTGAAGTTCAAAAACGGCTAACGGCCAAAGGCAAAGAGCTAACGGCCATTACAAGTCCTCCAAATTAATTGCAAACTCCACCACTTCCGGCGTTACTTCTTATCGAGCGGAATAAACCGGCCTTCTGAAATTTGTCCATCCTTCACAATGTACAACGTCACTCCGGATGGGGTTTTGATTCCTCCTTCATCCGATGGCCCAATGACCGCGCTCGCTTGTTCATACCTTGTTTTCTGACCCTCATTCTCGAACCAAAATACTTGCCGTGCATGAAGGTGACCCGATAAAGCAAGCGGATAATTGTATTTACTAAGAATGGAAATTAAATCATGTGCATTGGATACGATGTGCCGGAATTGCAAAACTCCTTTCTCCCGTTCGAGTGTGCGCGACAATCCCGTTTCCGTGAACGTCGTCAAACTTAGTCCGCCGGAGAAAAATGGAATGTGATTGAAGGTTATCACTGGCGAATTTCCAACCTCTGCAAGATCCTCTTTCATCCAGGCTATTTGAAGCGAATCAACATGTCCGTAGTACCACAGGTCTTCAAAATCCACGTCATCGAGACCAATGAAATGAATGCCGCCATAATTAAAGGAGTAATAGTTTGGGCCGAGATAATGGCGATACATTTTCTTTCCATACAACGGATGTGACGGACTCACCAGTGAAAGGTGCCGTTCAATGCCGAAGTTTTCATGATTGCCGGGAATGCTCCACACGGGAACCGAAAATTTTTGAATTTCCTTCAGGTAGAGTTCGTAGTAGCCGGAAGCTTCTTTTTCGGAAACGCGCAAAGCATCCCGAACGAGATCACCGCTAATGATCACAAAATCCGGTTTGACTTCATCAACAATCGCCCGAAGTTTAGTCATACGGTTAACACTTGCCTCACTGATGTGTGTGTCCGAAGCATGGATGAACTTGAATTCTTGAGCGATGGAAGTTTTGGTTAGCGGGAAATCAATTCTGGCGTTGTCTCCGATTTTTTGCCAATTACTTCTTAACGGGTTGTACCCATTAGGCAAACTGATAAAAATGAACCCATAACCTTTTGCCTGAAGTTGATACGCCCCGGTCGCGTCTGTTTCACTGGTATTGACCTGATCTGAAACAACAACGTCTTTTATTCCGTATTCATTTTTGTCTTTTATGCCGTTGTTGTTAGTATCAACAAAGACATAACCCGAAATCATCTGTGCATGTATAGCGATGGACAGTAATAAAGAAAAGGTCAAAGAGAGAATCGTTTTCATTGTTTTACGTTTTTTTGATGGAAGGATTGCATCGTTAAGCCGTTGGCTTTTGGCCGTTAGCGAAGTTCAAACTGCTAACAGCCAAAGGCGGTTTCAGCTTCTAATGAAGTTCAAACTGCCAACGGCCATTTCAGCTTTCAAACAAACCCCCTAACAACGAACTCGCCTCCTTTTTGGAGTTGCTGCCATAAGGCGATAAAGCCTGGATAAGTTTTCGAATGGGCATCGATTGCAACCAGACCTTCCCTGTACCTCGAAGCGTCGCAAGGAAAATTCCTTCTCCGCCAAAAACCATCGATTTTAAACTGCCAATGGATTCAACATCAAAATCAATCTGTGATTCGAAGGCGACTACACAGCCGGTGTCTACGCGAAGTGTTCCATTGTCAAGCGTCCGTTCAATGACCGTTCCTCCGGCATGGATAAAAGCCTTTCCGTCGCCCTGCAGTTTTTCGAGAATAAAACCTTCACCACCTACCAGGCCTGCACCGATTTTCCGGTTGAATGCGATGGAAAGTTTTGTTCCGTAAGCCGCACATAGAAAGCCATCTTTTTGAACAATTAACTCATTTCCCGGGCATCTGGCTAAGTCTACGGGGATGATGGTACCCGGGTACGGAGCGGAAAATCCGACCTTGGATTTTTTAGTGCCTCGATTGGTAAAGTGAGTCATGAATAGCGATTCGCCGATAATGACACGGCTTCCGGCAGAAAGTAATTTATCCAATAGACCTTGTTTGGGATTGGAGCCATCGCCCATTTTTGTTTCAAACAAAATGCCGTCTTCCATGAAAAGCATTGCACCGGCTTCTGCGATCACGGTTTCCATCGGATCTAACTCCACTTCAACAATTTGAATGCTTTCACCTTTGATTTGATAGTCAATTTCGTGTGATGTGTTCATGGCAGCAATTAATTTGAAAAATCAGGTCTGAAGATTTCTTTGGACAGGTATATACTTTGCTTCGACGATGACGAATGGAGGCGGCTCTCTTACTTTTTCTTTTTTTTGTGTCCTTTCTTAAGATCATCATAGTCATTGCGCTCGGCAAGTTTTTTATCATCCACGTTCTCATTGAGAAATTCATTGAGTTTTTCAATTTTCATATTGGACTTAAGTTCGCCGAACTGATCAATAGAAACTTCAAAGCCATCCAGTTCTTTATGAACCCGCGGCTTAATAAGCTTTTTGCTGGATTTATTTTCTTTTTTAGTCATGGCTGGATACTTTTATTTTCAATGTTGATAAAGCGAAATCGATACGATTTACTACCTCTTCCTTGCCGATGATTTCCATTGTCATCATTAGGTCCGGGCCCGAGGCACCCCCGGTGAGAGCAACCCGGAGTGCTTGCAAAATCTTACCGGTTGCTATTCCGAGTCGTCCGGTTACTCCTTCTAATGTCGCTTTAGCGGCCTCAGCAGTTATCGAAGGCGATGTTGCAATTTGTTCGCTAAAAGCACGTAACACCTTTATGGAATCGTCATTCCACTTCTTCAGGACAACGGATTGATCAAAAACAGTTGGGGCATAAAAGAAGAATTTTCCCTGATTCCACAAATCGGCTGGAAATGTGACACGTTCCCTCATCGCGGCGCAAATTTTCAGAGCCTTGTCTTTTGGACAGAAAATATTTTCTGCTTTTAGCGATTCCAATAAGTAGGAAGAGAGTTCTTCATCGGATTGGGCCCTCAGGTATTGCTGGTTAAACCATTGTGCTTTATGAATATCAAACTTCGTCCCTGCTTTGCCGATCCGGTCAATGCTGAATGCCTCTGTCAATTCCGAAAGTGAAAAGATTTCCTGTGGCGTTCCGGGATTCCAACCTAGAAAAGCCAAGAAATTGATCAATGCCTCCGGGAGATAACCGCTTTCGCGGAATCCCTTGGCCACTTCAGCCGTACGCGGATCAGTCCAATTCAACGGGAAAATGGGGAACCCCATTTGGTCGGCATCGCGCTTGCTGAGTTTGCCTTCTCCATTCGGCTTCAACAATAACGGCAGGTGAGCGAACTGAGGCATTTCATGTTCCCAGCCCAGATATTTATATAAAAGCACATGGAACGGGGCAGAGGGCAGCCATTCTTCGCCGCGAATAACATGCGAGATTTTCATGAGGTAATCGTCGACCACATTGGCCATGTGATAGGTAGGCATGCCATCCGATTTGATCAGTACTTTATCGTCCACTTGTGAGGAATTTACTTTTATCGAACCGCGTATAAGGTCGTTTACGATCAACTCTTCATCGGGCGGTACCTTTAACCGAATGACATGCGGAGTATTCGCTCTCAGCATTTCCTTGACTTCTTTTTCGCCTAAGGTCAGTGAATTGCGCATTTGCAAACGGGAAGTGCTGTTGTATTGCTGATGATCATCCCCGGCCGATTTCAGCCGTTCGCGCATTTTTTCCAAGTCCGGTTCGGTGTCAAATCCATAATAAGCATAACCTTTATCGATTAATAAGTGTGCATACTTTGCATAGATCGGTTTACGTTCCGACTGCCGGTATGGAGAAAAGGGGCCACCTGTGCCAATGCCTTCATCGATGTTTATGCCCGCCCATTTCAGCGATTCCAAAATGTATTCTTCAGCTCCCGGCACATATCGCGTCTGATCCGTGTCTTCTATGCGCAAGATCATCGTTCCATTACTTTGGCGGGCAAGAAGGTAATTGTAAAGGGCGGTGCGAAGCCCACCAATGTGTAGTGGCCCTGTAGGGCTGGGTGCAAAACGGACGCGAACTCCCATCTTTCCTTGTCGACGATTGATTGCAAAGGTAAAGGATGATTTAGAATTACACCGTCCATAAGGCAAGAAAATGCGTTTTGTCGCACCCTGTTTGGTTAACTTTTGGCTTATTGGAATGTAGTTCATGGAAAGAATTTTTCACTGAAACCAAAAGGCTTCATACCTTTAAGGTTGTATTAAACGAATATTAATGACGGAAGAAAAGAGCACGAACTTTCTTGAGGAAATTATTGAAAACGATCTGAAGGCCGGAACGTATAAAAGTATTGTCACGCGGTTCCCTCCGGAGCCCAATGGGTATTTACATTTGGGTCATGCAAAAAGCATATGCCTGAATTTCGGGCTTGCGCTGAAATACGGTGGAAAGACCAACCTTCGTTTTGATGACACCAATCCGGTCACCGAGGAAACGGAATATGTCGAGGGTATCAAGAATGACATACGATGGCTTGGTTTTGAATGGGCACAGGAACTTTACGCCTCGGATTATTTTGAAACGCTTTATGAATTTGCAAACCAACTCATTAAGAAGGGACTGGCCTACGTGGATGATATTTCGAGTGAAGAAATCGCCAGACTGAAAGGCACACCCACTCAACCGGGAACTGATAGTCCTTTTCGCACCCGAAGCGTTGAAGAAAACCTGACCTTGTTTGCCGAAATGAAATCGGGTGGCTACAAAGACGGGGAAAAGGTACTTCGTGCGAAAATCGATATGGGACACCCCAACATGCAGTTGCGTGACCCCATAATGTATCGCATTAAACATGCTCACCATCATCGAACTGGCGATGCATGGTGCATTTATCCGATGTATGATTTTGCTCACGGACAATCGGACGCCATTGAAAATATTACCCACAGCATCTGTACCCTGGAATTTGTTCCTCATCGCCCTCTTTATGATTGGTTTATTCAAAACTTGTTAATTTATCCCTCACGACAGTATGAATTTGCAAGACTGAACATGACCTACACCATCATGAGCAAACGTAAACTCATTCAATTGGTGAATGAAGGACATGTTACAGGATGGGATGATCCCCGGATGCCAACACTAGGAGCGGCACGAAGAAGGGGTTATACCCCAAATGCCATTCGGGAATTTTGCGACCGGATTGGAGTAGCCAAGCGGGAAAACAGGATTGATGTCGGACTGCTTGAATTCTGCGTTCGTGAAGATCTTAATAAAATTTCCCTTCGGAAAATGGTTGTTTTCGATCCGCTGAAAGTTGTTCTCACAAACTATCCTGAGGATAAGTCCGAGATGCTGGAGGGAGAAAATAATCCGGAAGACCCTTCGGCAGGAGTTCGGGAGATCCCGTTTAGCCGGGAGGTTTTTATCGAACGCGATGATTTTTCGGAAAACCCTCCTAAGAAGTACTTTCGGCTGGCTCCCGGTCAAATGGTGCGTTTGAAAAACGCTTACATCATCCGTTGCGATAACGTGAGTAAAGATGAAATAGGCCAGGTGAAAGAACTCCACTGTTCGTATATACCGGAAAGCAAGAGCGGATCAGATTCTTCGGGAATAAAAGTTAAAGGCACATTGCATTGGGTTAGCATTCCGCATGCGGTTTCCATAGAAGCGAGATTGTACGACAGGCTTTTTAATGTCGAAAACGTGAGCGATGCGGAGGGTGATTTTAAAGACTTTCTCAACGACCATTCTCTCGAGGTGCTTTCTGAAGTTTATGCCGAGCCGTCGATACGTCAGGCTAAATTCGAGGATCGTTATCAGTTTATACGCAAAGGATAT
>Ga0302326_10010465_pt1 | contig 20106 bp, 11 predicted proteins | sample Palsa_T0_3_FD_202264 | JGI IMG/M metagenome (GOLD analysis project Ga0302326, IMG submission 202264) | Peat permafrost microbial communities from Stordalen Mire near Abisko, Sweden - Palsa_T0_3 | ecosystem: Environmental > Terrestrial > Soil > Palsa > Peat permafrost | place: Sweden: Abisko...
CGCTGGGGCATGACCACCCGGTATGTCGGCATCCTCGGCGATGACCCCGCTGCGGCCCTTCACCATGGGGCCTTTACCCAGGCAGGCGTGGAACCGCAGATCATTACCGTGCCCGGCGGCACCAGCCCGCAATCGCTCATAATGGTGGACAGCGGCGGTGAGCGGACCGTGCTTTGCCGGCGCGATCCACGGGTGGCCCTAAAACCTGAAGATCTAAATCGCGAGTGGATCGTGAATGCCCGCGCCTTGCACGTCGATGGCTACGATACAGAGGCGGCAACCGTCGCCGCAGGGTGGGCTCGAGCCGCCGGCATACCCGTGATCGCCGATCTGGATGAGTTGTATCCGGGAGTTGAGAAGCTTTTAGAGCAAGTGGATTATCTGATCGTAAGCCGCGACATCCCATGCCGGCTGATAGGCGAGCCTGACCTCGAAATCTCCTTACGTCAAATGCAGCGCCGCTATGGATGCTGCCTCACCGCAGCCACGTTAGGCGACAACGGTGTGCTGGCCTGGAATGGAAGCCAGTTCTATCAACTTTCTGCTTATGCTGTTCCCGTAGTCGACACGACCGGTGCTGGGGACATCTTCCACGCCGGCTTTATCTACGGACTCCTGCAGAACTGGCCGCTGGAACGGCAGCTCGATTTCGGCTGCGCCGCGGCCGCACTCAATTGCACAGCAAGCGGAGCCAGGGGCGGAATTCAATCAGTCGAGGCCATCGAGGAACTCATGGCCACCGGCATTCGGCACGCTCCCGCTCATATTCATTGCACCGCAGGTTCCGACTAGCGTCGCCGCACGCCTGGGGAATCCGGAGGTTTCGACCGGGGGCCAGGCAAGCGGATGCCGGGACGCTCGGGACGCACCTTTTGAGCTACACTAGTTCGACTCTATCCAAGGTTTCTGAAGGCACCTCAACCGTGTCTGATCGAAGGCTCATCTGGCGCCTCGTCTTCCCGATTGCGCTGCTGGCGTTGGTGCTCGGAGCAACGCTCGGCGGAATCTGGCATCACCACGCCAACGCTCCCGCCGACACCTGCCCCATCTGCCATTTGAGCCATCAAGCAATCGCACCGGCGCCGGCCAGCATCCACCTAGGTATTCCGGCCCCTCGAGGTCCCGGACTGGAGCCCCAGGGGGATGACTTCTGGCCCAGTCCTACCATCCGACGCCTTCCCGCCCGCGCACCGCCCGCATAGACAGTCCCCATTTTTACGTGCTGCCCTCGGCACGCCAAATTTTGTATCGCCCTCCGCCAAGAAGGCTGACTGCCCATGCGTTTACAACGTTTGCTTCTTCTATTTTGTACCGTCACCGTAGCTGTTTCGCGGGCTACCTGGGCGCAATCTCCGGCTCCGCAAGCGCCCTCACCTCCTGCTCAGGCGCCAGCTCAGAATCCGGCATCGGTCACCGTTTCGCTGGATGACGCCATTCAGATGGCGCTGCGGCACAACCACAACCTTCTGGCTGCACGCACTACAATCCAGCAGAGCGAAGCGGAGGAGATTACTGCCAACCTTCGCCCCAACCCGGTGATATTGAGCGATTGGCAGTTCCTGCCGATTTTTCAGCCTAGCCAATTCAGCGCGGATTACCTCGACAACACAGCGCAGTTCGACCTGGGCGTCAGCTACCTGTTTGAGCGGGGAAAGAAGCGGCAACACCGGCTCCGTGCGGCCAAAGACATTACGGCGCAAACGCGGTCGCTGGTTGCCGACAGTGAGCGCGGACTTGCCTTCAGCGTTGCCAGCGGATACATCAACGTGGAACTCGCCGAATCGACGCTTGCCCTGGCGCAGCAGGATCTCCAAAGCTTTCAAAACACGATAGAGATCGCGCAGGCACGTTATAACGCCGGCGACATCGGCGAGAGCGATCTGCTCAAAATCAAGCTGCAGATGCTGCAGTTCCAGACCGATGTATCGGCGGCCAAGCTTGCCCGGGTGCAGGGGCTTTCGGACCTGCGCCAGCTACTGGGATATGAATCGATCGCGGCAGATTATGACGTGGCCGGGCCGTTCGATTACCAGCCTGTGAAGGGCAACGTGGATGACTTCCAGGCGATGGCTTTGCAGAACCGGCCTGACTTGCGGGCAGCACAGCAGGGAGTGACCGCAGCCAACAGCCAACACGCCCTGCAACAGGCCATCGGCAAAAGGGACATCACCGGGGAAGTCAACTACACCCACATTGGCTACCTCAACGACATCTCTCTGTTCGGGCAGATGCAGATGCCGATTTTCGATCGCAACCAGGGTGAAATTGCACGCGCCGCCTACGTCGTTACCCAAGCGCAGGAGCAGGAGAGATTCGCCAACGGGCAGGTGATGACCGACGTGCGGGACGCCTTTGAGAATTTGCGCACCAACGACCAGGTGGTGGGACTGTATCGCTCCGGCTATCTGGATGAAGCGCAGCAATCTCGCGACATCAGCGAATACGCCTACCGTCACGGCGCGGCCAGCCTGCTTGATTTTCTGGATGCGGAGCGCACCTTTCGGGCCACGCAATTGGCTTATCGGCAGGCGCTCGCTTCGTACCTGCTCGCAACCGAACAGCTTCGCCAGGCGGTAGGAACCAGGAGCTTGCCATGATGCCTTCATCCATTTCGCTCCAGAGTACGGTGGCGTTGGTTCTCGCAATGACACTGACGGCTTGCAGTTCCGACGATCGAAAGCGGGTGGGCCAGATGACTTCGTATTCAACCAATGCCTCAGCGTCTTCGGTTCCCCAGTTGTTCACGATTCCGCAAGACCAGATGTCGCACGTTCAGGTAGTGACTGTTGAACCAACCAGATTGATACGTACGCTTCGGCTCACGGGCACTGTGGCCTATAACGCTTTTAATACCACGCCGGTGATCACCCAGGTTGGGGGTCCGGTGAGCCGCATCCTGGTTGTGCCGGGGCAGCACGTCAAGATTGGGCAGCCCATGCTGGATGTAAGCAGTCCGGATTATTCTCAGTTGCTGGATGCGTATTTGAAAGCGGCAGACGCCTTTCGGTTGGCGGATAAGAATTGGGCCCGCGCACAGGATCTATATCAACACCATGCGATTGCTCAACGTGATCTGGAGCAGGCCGAATCGGACCGCAACCAGGCGCAGGCAGACCTGAATGCAGCTGACCAGGGGATGAGGATCCTCGGGATCAAGAATCCCGGCGACCTGGCGAAGGCGCCTAGTTCGGCTCTGATTCCCGTGCTTGCTCCTATTGGCGGCGAAGTCGTCGAGCGACTGGTTTCTCCTGGCCAGGTGGTGCAGGCGGGGCAAACGCAGGCTTTTACCATTTCAGATTTGAGCACCGTATGGGTGCTGGCCAACGTATACCAGGCGGATTTGGCCGCGGTGCGCACGGGTGATGACGTGGTCGTCAAAACGGATTCCTATCCCGACAGTTTCCACGGAAAGATCTCTTATGTATCTCCGGCGCTTGACCCGAACACCAGGACGCTGCAAGCGCGCATTGTTGTCGACAACCCCGGAGAGAAATTGAAAAGGGATATGTATTGCACGGTAACAGTAACGGCAGGTTCTATCCCTAACGCGATTGCTGTGCCCGACTCGTCGGTTCTGCGGGACGACAACAATCAACCATTCGTATACCTGGCCACCAGCGCGAATCAGTTCGGCAGGCGCGACGTGGAGATTGGCGAAAGCCTGGATGGGAAAACGCGTATTCTGCGGGGCCTTTCCCCGGGAGAGAGAGTTGTGGGCGACGGCAGCTTGTTTCTTCAGTTTGCTAATTCGCTGCAGCACTGAGGAGGCGGCTTCCCATGATTCATCACATCGTCCATTTCGCGCTGCGGCAACGGCTCCTGATCCTGCTGGTGGTCGGGTTCATCGCGGTTGGTGGAGCGATCTCGTTCCAACACATGCCGGTGGACGCGTATCCCGATCTCTCTCCGCCGATGGTCGAGGTCATCACACAATGGCCGGGACACGCAGCGGAAGAAATCGAACGACTGGTCACGATCCCGACAGAAGTGGAAATGAACGGCGTGCCCAAGATGGCGGTGATGCGTTCGATTTCTCTGTATGGGCTTTCCGATGTGATCATGACTTTCGACGAAGGCACGGACGACTATTTTGCCCGCCAGGTAGTGTTCCAGCGTTTAAGCGAGGTGACATATCCGACCGGCGTGACCCCTACGCTGGCGCCGCTCGCGAGCCCGTCCGGGTTGGTCTATCGATATGTACTGGAGAGTCCTGACCGCACCCCGCAAGAGTTGAAGGTCTACGAAGATTGGGTGATCGAGCGGGAGTTCAAGCAGGTTTCTGGGGTCGCGGACGATTCCGGTTTCGGGGGCACGGTGATGCAATACCAGGTGCTGCTCGATCCGGCTCGCCTCTACGCATACCACATCCCTCTACCGACCGTCCTGCAGCAGCTTTCGGTGAACAACTCCAATGCCGGCGGCGGATTTTATTCGCAAGGAGGCCAATTTTATTACGTTCGCGGCCTGGGCCTGGTGCGTGATACGCGGGATATCGGCGACGTCATCGTGGGGTCGCAAAATGGAGTGCCAGTGCGGGTCCGCGACATTGGCGAGGTCACGATTGGGGGCGCTCCACGCCTGGGCGAATTCGGCTTCAACAAGAAAGACGACGCGGTCGAGGGCGTGATCATGATGCGCCGCGGCGAGCAGACACAGAACGTACTTAAGGGAGTGGAAGAAAAAAGCCGGGAGCTGAATGAGCGCATTCTGCCCGCCGACATAAAGGTGCTGCCTTACTACGACCGTAGTGACCTGGTGCAACTGACCATCGATACAGTCGAGCACAACATGGTGGTAGGCATGGCCCTGGTGCTGATCGTTTTGATGGCTTTCCTGGTGAGCCTGCGCGCCGCGGTCATTGTTGCTCTCACCATTCCTTTGGCTTTGCTGTTTTCCTTTATTTTTCTGCACGCGCGCGGCGTCGCGGCCAATCTGCTTTCGATTGGCGCCATTGATTTTGGAATTCTCATCGATGGAACCCTGGTAATGGTGGAAAACGTCTTCCGTGAACTGGGCGCTCGCGAAGGTCAGAGTTACGATCTGCAGCAGGTGATCCTGTCGGCTGCCAAGGATGTGGATCGGCCCATCTTCTATTCAGTCGCAGTGATTATTGCGGGTTATCTGCCAATCTATGCGTTGGGTGGTCCATCGGGAAAACTGTTCAAGCCGATGGCGGATACAGTGTCGATTGCATTGGTGGGCGCCCTGATTCTCACGCTCACGTTCGTTCCCGTCATGTGCGCTTACTGGTTCAAAAACGGAGTGCGCGAGCGGGTGAACAAACCGTTCGAATGGTTACGCGCGAAGTATGCGGTCGAACTTGACTGGTGCCTCGACCACCCCAAGATCACCATGGTAGTGGCCAGCTTGATTTTCGCTGCTACGTTGTTGCTCATCCCATTCATTGGCGGGGAGTTCATGCCTCATCTGGACGAGGGAGCGATCTGGGTGCGCGCGACCATGCCGTACACGATCTCGTTCGAGGAAGCGAGCCGGTTCTCACCCCAGGTGAGGAACATCCTGATGAAGTACCCGATGGTCACGGATGTCGGCTCCGAGCTTGGCCGTCCTGACGATGGCACCGATCCGACCGGGTTCTTTAATGACGAGTTCTATGTCGGGCTTAAGCCTTACGGCGACTCGACATGGAAGAGCGGTCGCATCCGCAACAAAGCCGAGTTGGAGGAGGATATCCAGAAGCAGCTGAGTGGATTTCCGGGAGTCATCTTCAATTACACGCAGCCGGCCGAGGACGCGGTGGATGAAGCGCTAACGGGGCTCAAGAGTGCGCTCGCGGTGAAGATTTATGGGCCCGATCTGAACGTGCTGCAGAGCAAAGCGCTCGAGATCAAGCGCCGGCTCGCCCAGGTGCCGGGCTTTACTGAGCTGACCGTGGTGCGTGAATTAGGCCAGCCTAGTTTGCTGATCGACGTCGATCGCGACAAGATCGCCCGCTACGGCATTAATGTTGCCGACGTGGAAGCGGTGGTACAGGCAGCTGTAGGTGGACAGGCGGCTACCCAGGTTATCCAGGGGGAAAAGTTATTTGACCTGGTGGTGCGCATGAAGCCGGAGTTCCGGCAAAATGCGCAGCAGATCGGCAACCTGTTGGTGGGGACGCCAACCGGCCAACAGATTCCACTGAGCGAGTTGTCGAATATTCACGAGGCTGGCGGCGCCTCGTTTATCTATCGGGAAAACAATTCCCGTTACATTGGCGTGCAGTACAGCGTTGAAGGCCGTGACCTGCAGGGTGCTGTGCTGGCGGGGCAACACGCCATCGCGGATCTGGAGAAATCGTTGCCTCCCGGGTATCGGCTCGCCTGGGGCGGAGAGTACAGCGAGTTTCTCGAGGCGAAGCACCAGATTGAGATTATTGGCCCGCTTGCTGTGCTGATCATCTTCATGATCCTTTTCGCGCTTTACGGCAACTTCAAATTCCCCATAACCATTGCTATCGGTGTTTTGCTGACCGAGCCGGTGGGCGCGCTGATTGCGCTTAAGCTCACGCATACACCGTTCAGCGTGTCTTCCGCGCTAGGCTTGCTGGCGTTGATGGGAGTTTCGGTGGAGACGGCGGTCATTCTTGTCTCGTACATCAACAAGTTGCGGCTGGAGAATCGGGATATCCGCACGGCGACTCGCGAGGCTTCCCTACTTCGACTGCGGCCGATTGTGATGACCGCGCTGGTCGCTTGCCTGGGCTTGCTGCCGGCGGCACTTTCCACCGGCATCGGTTCGGATACGCAACGACCTTTTGCCATCGTCATTGTGGCAGGGTTGATCTCACGGCTGTTTCTTGGATTTTTCGTCAACCCGGTGCTGTATGAGATGGTCGCCCGCGAGGGAGACGTGTTGCAGGTTTAGCCCGGGATTGCCCAAATGTGCCTGCAACTTCTTGAGCGTGGGACAGGAATGACCCTTTCCCGGGGCTATTGGCCGCCAAGTGTGTGGGGGAATATATGCGCGGTAAGCGCGGTATGCGCGGTAAATCGCGCAATAGACGAACACTTGCTTTGCTACATGGATATAGATCCGGATTGACCTTGCTTGGTGTTGAAAAATCTCGGTCAATTTTGGCGGAGCGACCTAGGGTGTCCAAAAACCCTCATGGACTTTGCCCGCCTCGTCTTCGAGGAACGGCCCGGCGACGAGGATTTGCTTTTGGCCGCGGGCAAACACTTCGCGGCACGGCAGATCGAGGGTGGGATTTTGCTGGTGGCTGCCGGTGTAGCGGAATAGACCGGTTTCCGGCAGGGCAAAGACTACGCGGCCCACGCCGGTCCAGTAGATCGCGCCGGCACACATAGCGCAGGGTTCAGTGCTGGTGTAGAGGGTGCATCGGGCGAGTTCGGCTTCGCTCAGCAGCTTTGCAGCCTCAGCACAGGCGACCATTTCCGCGTGTTGCGTGGGGTCGCCGGCAGGGCGGACGGCATTGTTGCGCGCGGCGACGACGGTCTCGCCTCGCTCGTTTACGATGAGCGAGCCAAACGGGTGACGGCCGTCGTTGCGGGCCTGGCGGGCGAGCTCGATCGCCTGCCTTAGAAAATTCAGATCCTGTTCGGTTACGTGTTCCACTGTTAGTTCTCCGTTTTCGAGGAAAAGAAAAGGTTGAGTAGGACCGCGGTCACGGCGGTGAGGAAAATGCCGCTGTTGAGAAAGAGGCGGGCCGCATCCGGTGCGTGGGCGAACAGTTGAGGGGAAGCAATGGGCAACACGCCTATGCTCACGGAGACGGCTACGATGATCGCATTGCTAGTGCCGTGGTAGCGGACGCGGGCCAACTCCTCGATGCCGGCCATCATGGTCATGCCGAACATCACGACTGAGGCCCCACCGAGGACTGGGCGTGGAATGCCGGCGATCACGGCGGCGAGTTTCGGCAGGAAGCCAAGGAGAACCAATAGTCCGCCGCCCGCGGCGACAGCAAAGCGGCTCTTGACCCTGGAGAGTGCAAGCAGGCCTGTGTTTTGGGAATACACGTTGTAAGGAAAACTGTTGAAAAGGCCGCCCAATACGGTGGATAGCCCGTCTGCGCGAAAGGCTGCGGTGAGGGTTGCCGGGCCGATCGGGCGGCCGGTGATTTCGCCGATGGCCAGACAGTTGCCGGTGGTTTCCGTCATGACGACCAGCATGGAAAGGCTCATAACCACGGCGGGTAACAGCACAAAATGCGGAGGCCCGAAGAGGAGAGGATGTGCCATGGCAAACCACGGGGTCACCGGCACCTGGCGGAAGCTGGCCTGGCCAGCCAATGCGGCCAGCGCTGTGCCAGCCACTAGCCCTAGCAGCACGCTGAGATTGGCGATCATGCCGCGACCGAAGCGCTGGATGACGACGATCAACAGAATTGTGGCCAGCCCCAGGGTGAGGTGTACGAGGCTGCCGAAGTCGGCTGCGGAAGGGTCTCCGCCGCCCAGCCAACCACCGGCCACGGGTAGCAAGGAAAGGCCAATCACCGTGATGACTGAGCCGATCACGACCGGCGGGAAAAAACGCAGCATGCGGCTGAACCAGGGGCCTACCAGGATGGTGAATAGTCCGCAGCTGATGACGGAGCCGTAGAGTGCTGGGATGCCGTAATGGCTGCCGATCAGAATCATGGGTGCGACGCAGATGAAGGAGCAGCCTTGAATGAGGGGGAGACGGGCGCCGAACTTCCACCAGCCCAGGGTTTGTAGCAAGGTTGCCAGTCCCGAAGTAAAGAGATCGGCGCTGATGAGAGCAATGACCTGGCGGGGCGTGAATTGCAGCGCGCTGCCCAGGATGAGTGGGACTGCGACGGTGCCGGCGTACATCACCAACACGTGCTGCAGCCCGTAACAAAGCAGCCGCGGCAGACTCTCGGTTTCGTCGATCGAGTCGGCGGTAGTTGGGATGACCTTCGCCTTTGTGGTCATGGGAGGTTACATCATAGCGTGGAGGTTCCGCGGATCGTACGCGGAAAAGGTGCTCTTAATGCGGCAGCGCTGATTTATACTCCATTCACAATCGGTGAATGTTTCTGCACAAGGATGCGGTCTCAACCTGCAAGGCGACCCTTCGCCTTTCATCCCGCCTGCGCATCGATCGCTCGCCATTGCACCGGAACATCTGGGCATTTATTTCCTTGAGTTGCTCAGGAATTGTCCCATCGCCGTACTGGTTTTAGACCCTCAGCATAAAGTTCAATTCTGCAATGAAGCTTTCGAGAAGCTCTTCCAGTACACCGAGAGTGAGTTGGTGGCTGAAGATCTGCAGGAGATGATTGCTACCAACGAGCTGGCCCCGGAAGCCATTGAGATATGGCGACGAGTGCTTACCGGTGAAAGCGTCTACGCGGCTACGCAGCGGAGGCGCAAAGACGGGAACGTAGTGGATGTTGAGCTGCATGGCATCCCCATCATGGCCGGTGGTGCTTTAGTTGGGGTTTTCGCTTTTTATCATGATGTCTCGCAACGCAAGGGCGCGGAGCTTGCCCTGCATCAGCTTTCCGCGCGCTTGCTGGAATTACAGGATGAAGAGCGAAGACGTATTGCACGAGAGCTGCACGATACTACGGCACAAAGCATCTTTGCCCTCACGATGAACCTGACACGCATTCAGGAGTCTATTGGCAAGGAGCGCCCGGATGTGCAGTCGATTATCGCGGATAGTCTTTACCTGGCGGAGCAGAGCGCGAAGGAGTTAAGGACTCTCTCGTATCTTTTGCACCCGCCTTTACTGGACGATGTTGGGCTGGTCTCTGCGATCAGCTGGTATTCGCGGGGATTTTCGGAACGCAGTGGTATTCATGTGGACCTGGATATTCCGTCCGACCTGGAACGGCTGCCGAGAGCTTTGGAAATTGCGTTCTTTCGCATTATTCAGGAGGCGCTGACCAATGTTCATCGGCATTCGGGTAGTCTTCGCGCGGCTATTCGTTTGGCTGCCGATGCGGAACGAATTGTGATGGAGATCAGCGATCAGGGGGTGGGCTTCACGCATCCTCCAGGACAAGCCGCTGCCAAGCTGGGAGTGGGACTGGCCGGGATGCGGGAACGGATTCATCAATTGGGCGGCCAGTTCGAAATTGTCTCGGGCCGCCAGGGGACAACGGTGCGCGTGGCGCATACTTTACCGCAGTCATAGGAAGTCTATGCAGCCTTTGAGAATTCTGGTCGCCGATGATCATGACGTGGTCCGTCAGGGGCTGCGTTCACTGCTTGAATCGCGGGCAGGGTGGGAAGTTTGTGGGGAGGCCAGCAACGGACGTGAAGCGGTCGAGATGAGCGTGCAGCTCAAACCGGAGATCGTGATTATGGATATTGCGATGCCTACCATGACTGGGCTCGAAGCTACGCGGCAGATTCTTAAGGCGAACCCGAAGACGCAGGTGATTGTGCTGACCATGCATGAGTCAGAGGAGTTGCTGCGGGAGGTGCTCGATGCCGGGGCGCGTGGGTATGTGCTTAAGACGGATAAGGGACGAGAGCTGATCAGTGCCGTGGATGCGGTTTGCAACCACAATACTTTTTTTACGTCGCGAGTGGCGGAGATGGTGTTGCATGGGTATCTGGAAACGAGTAATGGAGCGCTGAAGCCGATGAATCGGGCGCAGTCGCTGACTCCCCGGGAGAAGGAGGTGCTGCATCTTGTGGCGGATGGGAAGAGTAATAAAGAGGTGGCTGCCGGGTTGAGTATTAGCGTCAAGACGGCTGAGGCTCACCGGATTAATATCATGCGGAAGTTGAATGCTCAGTCGGTGGTGGATCTGGTTAAGTATGCTATGCGGAATAATATGCTGGGGTAGTTGAGGGCAGATAACAAAGGGGCGTTGGAACGCGCGGCAGCTTCGACTTCGACAGAACTGCAGATCCCTCCGCTACGCTTCGCGCGGGATGACAAAAGACAATAAACGTGTCCAGTGTGGTTGCGCAGCTGCTTTTCGACGTTAGAAGTCGAGTCGCAGGCCGAATTGCAGGGCTCGTGGTATGCCCTGGGAGAAGGCTCCGGAGCCCAGGCCGTAACGGTTGGTTCGTTGGGCGTAGGTGGTTCCATTGACTGAGCCGGGGGTCCCGTCCAGAGAGCCTCGCAGGGATGAAGTGTTCAATCCTGTGGGAGGATCGAAGTTGGGCTTGTTGACCAAGTTGAAGATGTCGACCGTGGGCAATAGCTGGAAGGACTCCGGGATGTGCAGGAGTCTGGCCGGCTTGATCGGCCAGCTGAGACGAATGTCGTCCGCAAGGAAATAGTCCAAACCCACTTGGCCTGCGGGAGCCGATGGGAGGGTTGGGATCGTGGCTCCGAGCTGAGCCAGCTGGGTCGCCGTCACCAGGTTCGCATTCACCAAGGCCTGGCCTGCCGGCGTAATGGTTCCCGCAGTCTTGGAGTTGAACGAAGCAATGGTGCGGTTCAACGAGCCGGGGCTGATGCTTCTTCCGTACGATCCAAGATTGGTTCCTGGCAGCACATCTCCTCCGGAACCGTCACCGGTCACATCGGTGAGAAAGATCTCGGCCGGGCAGTCGCAGGTGATGGGAAGGGTCAGAGTTGCCGGCAGACGCGAGTTGATGCGGGCGAGAAAGGTGACCTGGAAATCGGTTGGAAAGATGACCGTGCCCGCAGTCGAGAACATCGCCGTGCGATCGAGGTTTGTCGGACCGTAAAAGCGAGTCGGATTGGCGTTGTCGGCAACATTGACCAGCGATGCATCCTGGTCGGAGGACATGGCGTTAAAGCGGGAAAGATTGTAATTGGCCAGCCAGTTCAGACTCTTCACCCCGCTCATCGGATTGGCAATAGTTTGCCGCACGCGGAATTGGAGGGCGTTGTAGTTCGATCTTCCCGTGGTGGTGATAGTGCCCATCTGACCAAAGTTCGGGTTGAGGCCCGGAAATGCGAAGTTGCCACCGGGAGCCGCAAATTGGAGCGCGAGGCCGCTCACCGGGCTGCCTAATCCATTCTTGGCAAAATCCGTAATAGCGGCTCCAGCCGCGATAGAGCAATCGATCGATGCGCACCCGAACTGTGCGTTGGTGGCCTGGATGGCAGCAGTCGCCAAGGAAGTGTTCAGGGTTTTGGCCGCGCCGACAAGATTCAGGTCGTGGACGAGGATGTTGTTGATGTTGGTGTTGTGGGCGTAGTCCACGGAAACAAAAAGAGACTTGCCTATCTGCTGTTGGATACCGACATTCACCTGGGTCGAGTAGGGGGTTTTGAAGTTGGGTCCGAGCAAACCGCCTGAAGAATTGAAGTCAAACACATTGGGATCGATGATGCCAGGCAGACCTTTGGGATTGAAGTTCTTCGCCTGCTGCGCACCCGCCGCCTGCAATGCTGCCTGGGCAGCCAGCGCCTGGCTTTCTACGTTGCCGATCGGCTGGCCAAACAATGAGGTGACATCGACATTGGTCCCCGGCACCACACCGCCTGTGGTCTCCACATACTGGTTCCCCAACCCGGCGGGTATGCGCAGGGTCCGGTCGAAGAGGGTGACGGTGAGCAGCACATCATCAAAGAAGATGCCGGCGCCCACTCGAACGGAGGTGGTTCCCTTCTTGAAGGGATCCCACACTATGCCGGCCTGAGGAGCGAAATTCAGGTTCGGCTGCTTGATCTGATTGCCGAGGCCAGGCTGCAGCGCATTCAAGCCGGGGATCGGCCCGAGATCGCTGTCGGAGCGGCCGGTCATACGGCTGTAGCGCAGGGCGACGGTGGCGGACAGGTTGGGCTTGACCTTCCAGTTGTCTGCAATATAGAGTCCCAGTCGCTGCAGCAGAAATCCGCCATGGGGGAAGCCCAGCTGCGGCTTCTCGGAAAAGTAGCCGAGGCCATTGCCCAAGCCCAGCACTTCCAAGGGATAGTTGAGCGGATTGGCCGAACCTCCGGGGAAAGGCCCGTTCGCAGCCTCGGCTACTTCGGTGGGCGTGCCGTTGGAAGTAAGACTGGGGCCGAGTTGGCCAAAGCTACCGAAGGTGTATTGGGGTGTGCGGACGTAGTTGATTCCGTAGCGTATGGTGTGGCGGTGCAGCAGACGAGCGCCATCATAACGCAGCTGCTGGTTGCGTTGCAGGGTGGTTTGCGGGGCCAGCCATGTGGGTCCAAGGCAAAGCAGGTCTGCGCCGGAGAGGCAGCGGGCGTCGGTGCCGATGGCGATGGCGGCATCCTTGCCATCGGGAAAAACGGTCGGCAATCCATTGACCTGCGATCGGGCATCGGCAATGAAATTGCGGAAGGTTAGATATCCGTAACGGAAGCTGTGGCTAAATTGACCGGTCGCGCCGTCGAGTCCTACGGTGTGCACGTCGGTCAGATTGAGATTGCTGTAGGGGGAGAAGACATTCCCGCCAAAACCGGTGACTACGTTGAATTGATCGTGGTGGATGGAATAGAAAGTGCGCCAGTTGCTGGTGATGTTCCAATCAGCCCGAGCGGTGGCCTCAAGCTCGTGGAAGGGGCTGGCGAAGGCTTTGGAGAAGCTGGAAAACGGTGCGGAAGGCTCAGTGAACACGGTCCCGTGCTGCAAGGTGTGTTCGTAATTCACAAACCAGAAGAGTCTGTCCTTAAGGAACGGTCCGCCGGCGCGGACGCCTACCTGATCACGCTCGAAGGGCGCCTTTACCGGGGAAACGCGAGCCGCGGTCGAGTCGTTGCGAAACAGATAGAAACCGCTGCCATGTACTCTGTTGGCACCGCTGCGGGTGATCACGTTGACCGATCCCGAGGAGGTGAGACTGGTGGCGGGATCGAGCGTAGATTGCGCTACCTGAAACTCCTGAATCGAATCTTCTGAGAGATTCAGGGTGGTGGTTCCTACGGTTTCGTCGGAGATGTCGACGCCATCCACTTCGATACGGGTGGAGCGGCCGGACCTGCCCTGCATGGAGATACCGGTGAAGCCGTTCTTCGTGGGGTCGAAGTTGCCGCCATCCTGGATTTGCACTCCCGGGGTGAGCTGAGCCAGATCGAGAAAGTTTCTACCGTTCAGTGGGATGTTGTCGATGGCTTTTGCGGTGAGCACATCCTGTAGCACGGCCTGGGTGGTGTTCACGGAAACTTCGGAACTCTCGCCCGCTACCTCTACCTGTGTGACCTGTCTTTCGGGCCCCAAGGTGAAGTTGCCGTTGGCGGTTTCACCGACAAGAATGCGCACTTTGCTCGAAATGCTCTGAAAGCCCGGCGCCGTGATCTGGAGTTCGTAATCGCCGGGGGCGAGGGAGGTCACGGAATAGGTTCCGCTCGACGTGGTCGACAAGCTCTGGTTTGAACCTTTGGCTTCAGAGGTCAAGGTAATGGCAGCGTTGGGAACGATGGCGCCGCTCTGGTCGGTGATGGTGCCGACGATGCCGCCGGTCGAGGTTTGGGACCAAAGTCTCCCTGGAGCCAGCAAAAGGAGGATAGGAAGTATGAGGAATGGGCAGAACGAACAGCATCGATCCATGTATCGCTGCAACATAAAATCCTCCAAATGTTGAGTGTTCGGCCCCATCCTCGCCTGCTCTATGTAGTTTTGCCGCGTGGGATTGCTTATTATGGTCAGAAATAAAGGGCGTGCCAATCAGGCGGACCACTAGTTTTTGGCGTGGAATCGCCTTAAGGCGCCTTAGGTAATCAACCGGATTGGGCGGTCATTCACTTCGACATATTCTCTGAAGGCACGATCAATGGGTGCATGCGAATGTCAAGAAGTACTAGCCCGGGTGCGTTCCGCATCCATGCCTCAAGTCTGCAGCGCAGGATCGATCGGCTGGCCGAGGTCGCCACGACCAGGCTGGCCTATAGCGAAGAAGACATTCGAGGCCGGCAACTGGTCATGGAGATGATGCGCGAGGTAGGCCTCGAAGTCAGCATCGATGCCGCCGGCAACATTCTGGGGCGAAGAGCGGGAAGCCGCAACCTACCGGCGATTATGTTTGGTTCGCATATTGATACAGTGCGGGAAGCGGGCCGATTCGACGGCGTGCTGGGCGTGATGGCGGCGATTGAATGCATCGCTCTGCTGGAAGCGGCTGATACCCTGACGTTGCACCCGTTAGAGGTGGTGATTTTTGCCAACGAAGAGGGGCAGAACTTTGGCGCGTTATGTGGAAGCCGCGCGGCGGTGGGCGATATCAGCAGCGAGGATCTCGAGCGGAGCGATGCGTCGGGAAGGACGCTGAGTGACGCTATCGGTTCGGTGGGTGGTAAGCCGGAAGAACTGCGGTCTTCGGTTTACGCCGAAGGACGGTTTCGCGCATTTGTCGAACTGCATATCGAACAGGGAGGAGAGCTCGACCGTCTCGGGATTCCCATCGGCTCGGTCGAGGGGATTTCCGGAATTCAGCACACGGATGTGCTGATCATGGGCGTCGCCAATCACTCGGGAACGACCACCATGGAAGCGCGGCATGATGCGCTGGCGGCAGCCGCAGAATTAGTGCTGGTGGTGAGAAAGATGGCGTCGGAGCTGCATTCGTGCCGGGTGGCGACGGTTGGACGTTTGGTGGCATCGCCGAATTCCGTGAACATCGTCCCCGGGTCAGTGGAGCTCACAGTGGAGATCAGGGACATGCAAGCGACAAGGATCGCGAGGACGATGGAAGAAATCAAGGTCAAAGCAGAGGACATCGCGGAGCGATACGGGGTGAGTTTCGAGTTCCTGGACAGGAAATTCATGGAGCCTGTGCCGGCGCATCCCGCGGTTCTGGATGCGATTGAACAATCCTGCCTTGCACTCCAGTTGCCCTTTCAAAGGATTCCGAGCGGAGCGGGCCACGATGCGCAGATGATGGCGCGCATTACACCCATGGGCATGATTTTTGTGCCCAGCGTCGGCGGGATAAGCCACTCCGCCAAAGAGTTCACCGAAGCGGAAGACTGTGCTCGCGGGGCTGAGGTCTTGTTGGAAACAATCCTCCGGCTTGACCGGCTGACGGATGAAACAGGGGCCGGAGTTGCACACTCATGATCCTGCTGGGAGTCGATGTTGGGGGAACCTTCACGGATCTGATTCTCGCTAACCTGGCAGAGAACACGATTGCGATCCACAAAGTACCCAGCACTTCACCCGATCCATCGATCGGGGTGCTGGAAGGTATTCATCATCTGTGTGCGCAGCAGGGCGTTCCGCTGACCAGTGTCGATCATTTGTTTCACGGCACCACGGTGGCGACGAATGCGATGCTGGAGCACAAGGGCGCCCGCACGGGAATGATTACTACCCGCGGCTACCGCGACATTATTCACATCGGGCGGCACCAGCGTCCGCAGAATTATTCGATCATGCAGGACATTCCCTGGCAGTCGAAGCCACTGGTCGAGCGGGAACACCGGAAGGTGGTTTCAGAACGGCTGATCCCGCCCAAGGGCGAGGTGCTGGTTCCGCTGAATGAATTTGAGGTTGCGCGCGCGATCCGAGAACTGCGGGAAGAGGGAGTGGAAGCCATTGCGGTTTGCTTCCTGTTTTCTTACCTGAATCCGGCACATGAAAATCGGGTAAAGCATTTGGTGGAGCAGGATTTTCCCGAGGCTTTTGTGACCACTTCGGCCGAGGTTTCGCCGCAGTTTCGTGAGTTCGAGCGCTTCACCACTGCGTGCATGAATGCGTTTCTCGGCCCCAAGGTCAAAATGTTTATCTCCAACCTGGCGCAGAAGCTGAAGCAAACGGGGATCCGAGGGGAGATGCACGTGATGACCTCGAACGGCGGCATCGCCACGCCGCAGACGATCTCGGAAAAGCCGGTTTACTCGCTGCTCTCCGGGCTGGCTGCGGGTGTGCTCGGGGGACAATGGGTGGGCCGCCAGGCTAATTGCGACAACCTGATCACGTTCGACGTGGGCGGCACCAGCGCCGATATTGGCATGGTCACGGCCGGCAGTTACAGCGAAGCATCGGCACGCGATACGGAGATTGCTGGTTTTCCGGTGATGGTGCCGATGATCGACGTCCACACGATCGGCGCGGGTGGGGGGAGCATTGCGTACGTCGACGCGGGCAACGCCTTTCGGGTGGGTCCCAGGAGCGCCGGATCGGTTCCCGGTCCGGCGGCCTACGGACAGGGCGGCGTGGAGCCGACGGTGACGGATGCGAACCTTGTTCTTGGACGGCTGGACGCGGAACACTTCCTGGGCGGGGAGATGAAGGTTTATCCCGAGTTGGCGCACCGGGCGGTGCAAACGCTGGCTGCGCGGCTGAACCGGGATGTATATGAAATTGCCGAGGGGATATGCACCATCCTGGCGAGCAACATGGCGAATGCTATCCGCTCGCGCACGGTGCAGAAGGGATTTGATCCAAGAGACTTTGCGCTGGTGGCTTTTGGCGGCGCGGGCCCGATGACGGCTTTGGATGTTGCGAATATGCTCAAAATCCCTACAGTCATTGTGCCGTTTTACCCGGGCATCACTTCAGCGTTGGGATTGTTGACGACGGACCTGAAATACGACTTTGTGAAAACGGAGCTACTCAATTCGAGCGAGGCTCCGGCGGCGCGGTTGCATGAAGACCTATCCGCGCTGAAGGCTCGCGCACAAGCTCAACTGGAGAAGGACGGTATCGCGCCGGGCCAGATGCGCTTTGAATATGCGGTAGATCTGCGCTATGCGGGGCAGGGCTATGAACTGCGGGTGCCGATTGCAGAGGCGGTGGTGAACGGCTCGAATTGGGAGCCGGTTTGGCTAAGCTTCCACGAAAGCCACCTGGCGGAATATGGTCATTCGTTTTTGAATTTACCCATCGAGATCGTTACGCTGCGGGTAACGGGGCGAGGGATTATGCCCCAGTTGCCCCAGTCAATGACCATGGGCAATTCGAAACAGACACGGAATGCGCGGCTGAAGAGCGGGGAAACGTACTTCCGCGTGGGAGGGGTTATGCGGCGGTTCGAGACTGAGTTCTTCGATCGCGCGAGGCTTGCGGCGGGGACCACTATTCATGGCCCCTCGGTCTTATTTCAAAAGGATTCGACAACGGTGATACCGCCGGGGTGGCTGGCCACGGTGGACGCTTTCCTAAACATCATTATCACCAGGGATGCGGCGGATGGCAGCGCCCAGTCACAACTCGCAGCCGAGGATCATGTATGCCCGTAGCGTCGACGATCGATCCGGTCACGGCCCAGGTGATTTGGGGCGCGCTCGAAAGCATTGCTATCGATATGGGGCACAAGCTGACGCGCATGTCGTACTCCAGCATCATCCGGGAGTCGGAGGACTTTGGCGCGGCTCTGTTGGATGTGGATTGCCAGCAATTGTGCGAGTCGGCGTTCAGCACTCCTCTGCAATTGGGTCCGATCCCCGGTTATGTGCGGGGCATCAAGCAAATATTTGCGGAACGGGGCGAGGAGTTTTTGCCCGGCGACGTGATCATGCATAACTCGCCTTATCACGGCGCGTCGCATGGTCCTGATGTTGCGTTCTGTGTGCCGGTATTCCGAGGCGAGCAACTGATCGGCTTTTCTGTGACGACCGCGCACCATCTTGATATTGGGGCTCTGGTGCCAGGTAGTTGCGGCATCGTGGACGCGGTCGATGCGTATGCCGAAGGACTCCAGTTCAAGGCCATCAAGGTTTACGAGAAGGGCGTGCGGAATCGGCAGTTCTGGAATTTCCTGAAGGACAATATCCGCGTGTCGGACATGGTTCTGGGGGATATGGACGCGCAAATCTCAGCTTGCCGAACCGGGGAACAGCGATTTCTGGAAGCGGTGGATGACTATGGCTTGGACCAGGTGCTAGCGGCCAGCGAATACCTGATGCAGTACTCCGAGGCGATGATGCGGAAGGCCATCGCGGAACTGGGCGACGGCACTTATCGTGCGGAAGGTTTCTTCGATGGGTTTGCGGACGATCCGGATGAGGCGAAGCGCGACATTAAGATTGCGGTCACGGTGACGATCGCGGGTAGCGATTTAACCGTGGACTTTACGGGCTCTGCGGCGCAGGTTACGGATCGCCCGGTCAACATGCCTTTTGAAGGAACGGTGGCGGTTTCGGTTTACCTGGTGGTGCGATCAATTTTGCTCGATACAGAAACGCACGAGTATATTCCGCAGAATTCCGGGCTGGTGCGGCCGATTCATATTACGGCGCCGTTAGGGTCTATCTGCAACCCGACGTTCCCTGCTCCTACGATCGCGCGATTTTGTCCGGGCAATATCCTGGCCAACACGGTGATGCATGCCCTCTCGCAAGCTGTGCCACGGCAGGTAAGCGCGGGTGTGGGCAATCTCAAGGTGATTGCTTACAGCGGATTGATTGGTGAACGCTACTGGGTGTACATGGATATCACTGAAGGATCGTATGGCGGGAGATATGGGAAAGATGGGATGGACTGCGTGGATACCCTCTACGCAAACACGCGCAATAATCCTATCGAAGACGTGGAGACACATTATCCGCTGCGGGTGGTCCGCTATGAAGCACGCGAGGACGCTTCGGGCGCAGGCAAATGGCGCGGTGGGACGGGATCGATCCGCGATGTGATGGTGCTGAACCAGGGACATGCGTCGATTGAAGGGGATGGACATCGGCATGCTCCCTGGGGACTGTTCGGGGGCAACGATGGAGGGACGGGCGACCTGGTGCTGGAGGATCACTCCGGGACTATCAGGCATTTACCGGCAATGATCAGCAACATCCCGCTGCAGCCGGGGGATATTCTTCGCACCGTCAGCCCGTGCGGAGGAGGATATGGGGATCCTGGTGAGCGCGACCCCGCGCTGGTGCTGAAAGATGTGCGTAACGGGATTGTCTCCGCCAAAACCGCACGCGACCAATATCGGGTGAGCATTCAGGGACACGAAATGGATGAGGCGGGCACGCGGAGTCTCCGCTCGTAGCTCAGCCAGCAGCACGGGAGGATCGCTTGGTCAAACGCGTGACGTCGCTCTTGCTTGTTCTTTTTTGCCGGTCTCTCTTTGCTTCTGGCAACGATTTGAATCGCTTGATGGATACGGTGTTCGCCACCCACCAGTTCAAGGAGGTCGCGATCTCAGCGGATGGCTCGCACGTGGCGTGGGTGGAGCAATGGCCTTTGAGCGAGACGCAATACCAGAACCATATCTTTGTCGCCGCCACTGTTTCCGGTGCGGCTCAGCGGGTCAATGTGGGTGGGTCGGAGAATGACCACGGCTTGACGTGGTCGCCGGATGGTAAGCAGCTGGCTTT
>Ga0302326_10010467_pt1 | contig 20104 bp, 21 predicted proteins | sample Palsa_T0_3_FD_202264 | JGI IMG/M metagenome (GOLD analysis project Ga0302326, IMG submission 202264) | Peat permafrost microbial communities from Stordalen Mire near Abisko, Sweden - Palsa_T0_3 | ecosystem: Environmental > Terrestrial > Soil > Palsa > Peat permafrost | place: Sweden: Abisko...
GCTCGGCCTGGCGCAGGATCTGCAGGTCAAGCTGCCCGGCACGAACGCGGCGTTCCGGTCCGGCGTGCTGCGGCTGTCCAAGGTGGAGATCATCGCCCGCGGTACCGCGAACCTGACCCCGGCCGAGGCCCGCGCGGTCGAGGCGCTGGTCCTGGGCCGGGCCGGGCGGCTGACCCCGGGCGGCCTGCGGTCCGCGGTGGCCCGCGCGGTGATCGAGGTCGCGCCGGAGAAGGCGGTCAAGCGGCGAGAAGAAGCCGCACGGAACGCCCGGGTGCAGCGGTGGCTGGAAGACTCCGGCAACGCTGCCCTGATGGGCCGTGAGCTTCCCCCGGCCGACGTACTGGCCGCGGACCAGCGCATTTCGTGGTGGGCGACGCAGCTGAGGAAGGCGGGCCTGGACGGCGATATGGATCAGCTCCGGGCCCTCGCCTACATGGACATCATGCTCGGCCGGGACTCCAGGCTCGTCACCCAGCCCGAGCCCCCGGCAAGCACCGACGGCACCGACGACGGGCAGGGCGGTCCCGGCCGCCAGGCGCCAGATGATCCGCGCGACGGCGGCCCGCGCGACGGCAGGTCAGGGCCGCCCGATCCGGACGGGACCGGGACGCCACCGACGCCCGGCGTGATCCCGGCCGGGTTCAACGGCTGCATCAACCTCACCGTCACCCTGCCCACCTTGCTGGACCTGGCCGACCGCCCCGGCGAGATCTCCGGCCTGGGTCCCGTCGACCCCGCCCTGGCCCGCGACCTGGCCCACGCGGCGGCCCGGAACCCCAGGACCACCTACTGCGTCACCGTCACCGACGAGCAAGGACACGCCATCGGCCACGGCTGCGCCCGTCCCGAACCCAAAAACAACACTCGCACCACCAGGACACCTGAACCCCGCCCACCCCGCGACCACAGTCCGCCGGCTGGCCCTGATCCGCCTGGCGGACCCGGTACCGGTCCCCGGGCAGGGTTCACGTTCACCGCGTCCGGTGAGGAGGGGCCGCCCGGCGGCTATGGCGCCTGGCGGCTGTCCACCGGGATCCCGGGACAGCGGGACCTGCTGATCGAGCTCGACCCGATCGCGATCGACACGTGTGATCACCGCTTTGAGGCCCGCGGTCATGATCCGGGGGTCAAGCTGCGGCACCTGGCCCAGATCCGGCATGCCACTTGCACGGGGCCGACCTGCCGGAGACCTTCCCGGCAGTGCGACTTCGAACATAACATCCCGTACGAGGCGGGAGGCCGAACATGTTTGTGCAATACGGGACCCAAGTGCAGACATGAGCACCGGCTCAAGCAGAATCCGCGATGGAAGGTCGAGCAGATCACCCCGGGAACCTTCCGCTGGACCGCCCCGTCCGGCCGCCAGTACACCACAGAACCGACCCGCTACCCCATATGACCGGCACGCGAAGAGGCGCGGACCCCGGGCCCTGCAAAGACAAGATCTGCGGAGGGTCTTTCAGGCCTGGGTCTCTGAGATGGCGCCGGTGATGGGTTCCTGAGGGTTGATCGCGGCTCGCTGATTGATCCAGGCGATGACGGCGTCGGCATCCACGGGGCCGGTGGTGTCGATCTGGAACGTGGGCCCGATCTGGAGTGGCTGGGCGTTTACCCGCCAGCGTTCCCATTCCGCGTCGGTCATCAGTTCGCCGTGGATGGGATGGCGCGGGTGGCGCGACTCGAAGCGCCGGCGTGCCGTTTCCAGCGGGGCCTGGCACCAGATCTCCACCGGTTGCCGGCCGCGTGCGCTTTGCAAGTGCTGCACCACGAAGTGGCGGACGTCCTTGGGCCAGCAGGACTCCAGGACGGCGTCGCCGGGGGTATCTGCCAGGAGAGCCCAGGCGCGCTCCACGAGCAGGCCGCCTTCGAAGCGGGTTCCGGCGTCGCCGCCAGCCACTACGTTGAGCACAGGCCAGGAAGCCATGACCCCAGTCTGCTACCTCTACCTCCCCTTGGGGGAGAAAAAAGTCCCGTCCGGTGTCTTGATCCTCCCCGCGGAGCAGCCGGAAGTCTTGGTCATGTCAGGGCCGCACGGCGCACCGGCGCCGAAAGGCCAGAACGGTAGAGAGGAACCCGCATCATGATCACCACCCAGCTGACCGGCGTCGTCGCCGAGCACATCGCCGCTGTCAACGCACTGGACACCGAGGCCATCGTGGCGACCTTCGCCGAGGACGCCTACGTCAACGACGCCCGCCGCGAGTTCGTCGGCACCGAGGCCATCCGACGCTGGGTCGCGAAGGAAATGGTCGGCGACAAGGTGAGGATCGACGTCCGGGAGGTTCTCGACCACCACGGCGACACCATCGTCCGCGGCGCCTACGACGGCGAGTTCGACAAGACCAACCTGCCCGAGGAGGTCGTGCTGTCGAACTACTTCAGCGTCCGCGACGGCAAGATCGTCAGCCTCGTCGTCATCTTCAACCAGCCCGCCGCCTACTGATCAGGCCGCCAGCGCGCCGGTCACCACCTGGACTAGCGCGCTGATGAGCTCACCATCCGGGTCGTGGTCCGGATTCACCTCGGTGATGACCAGTCCGCCGAATTTGTCACCGCCAGTGAACTCCCCAAGCCCGGCGCTGACCTCCGCCAGCGTGAGCCCGGCGAAGTGCGGGAAGTTCGCCAGCGGGAACAGCCCGGTGTGCAGCACATCCACATCCAGGTGCACCAGATAACTGTCCGCCCGCCGCTCCAGGTACGTGCGAGCCGCCCGGGCCTGCCCAGCCGGGTCGGCCCGCACGGCCGGAGCCGGGGCCGCGTACAGGTGCCGGCTGACCAGTTCGGTCCACTCGCCGGTATCCAGTTCGGCCGGAGAGAACCCGAACAACACCACCTGCTCCGGTCGCAGCAGCGGGCAGCGGGAGCCCAGCCCGGCCAGCCGGGACGAGCCGCCGCCGAGCATATGGGTCATGCCCATCGTGTCGGCCACTGCGGATTCGCTGCGTTCCGGGGTGGTAAGGTCCGCGTCGCCGTCGAAGTACACCAGCCCGGCCTCGCCGAATCCGGCCAGCACACCAAGTGTGATCGTGCAGTCTCCGCCCAGCACCAGCGGCAGCCGTCGGTCGGCCCGGATCGCGGCGACCTCGCCCGCGACTTGCTGGGCCACGGTGACGACCCGCTCCACGTCCCGCAGCCCGTCGACCGGCGGCACCGGCCGGAACGGCGCCGCCGGCAGGTCACCGCGATCCTCGACGTCCAGCCCGGCCCGGCGCAGCCCGTCGACCAGCCCAGCGGCACGCCACGCGGCCGGGGCCTTTTCCTGTCCGGGATTATGCGAACCCGCGCTGGTCGGCATCCCGAGAATGCTCACTCGCCGGCCTTGCTCCGTCATCGCACCCGCCTCCAAAACAAAGTAACGCAATCAGCTAATGTGACACGTTACCCCACCGACGTTCGGCATGTAAACGCATTAGGCCAATGGAGAGCGTTACACTTAGGCCATGCTGGTCGAGCCGATGTCGCCTGATGTCCTCGTCTGGCTGGTCAACGAATGGGGTTCGGTGCCCCGCGCCGCGGCCGGGGAAGACCAGTCACCCTATCCGGACACCGATTTGCTGGCCGCGCTGCTAGCCGGCTCCGGTGTCCGCGACTGCCCCCCGTCCGCGCTGACCGGCCCCGCGCTACGTCAGGTCGCCGACCAGCTGCATCGCGTGTTCGCCGCCGCGGACCTAGGCGAGCGGGTCGCGCTAGTGGCCGGGCTGCTCGCCCAGACCGGCGTCACGCCCGCTCTGGAGCTCACCGATACCAGCGATCGCCCCACCGTGACCTGGCGGGTATCGGCCGCCCGCGATGCCCTCGCCGCCGCCGCCGCCCTGACCCTGCGCCGCCAGCTCGCCGAGCACGACCCGGACCGCGTCGGCGTCTGCTCGGGCCAGCGCTGCGCGGACGCCTTCATCGATGCCTCGCCCGCCGGCCAGCGCCGGTTCTGCTCGGTGACCTGCCAGAACCGCGCCAGGATCGCCGCCTGGCGCCAGCGCCAGCCACTCGAGCGCCAGCGCCAGAAGCCCTAATCAGCGAGCACGATAAAGCTGCTTGGCGTAGTTCTCCGGGGCGTAGTACGCCTCAAGTTCCGCCAGCGTCTCCGGGGTCTCCTGTACCGCCTTGGTCAGCGCCGCGTGCGAGGGCAGCGCCTCGGGCCGCCAGCTCTCCGGTCGCCACAGCGAGGAGCGCATGAAGGCTTTCCCGCAGTGGAAGAAGATCTGGTCGATCTCGATCAGCAGCGCCAGCACCGGCCGGTGGCCACGCACCGTCATCTCGTCGAAGAACGGTGCGTCCCGCAGCACCCGCGCCCGGCCGTTGATCCGCAGCGTCTCGTTCCGGCCGGGGACGATCGAGATGATCCCGGCGTGCGGGTTGACCAGCACGTTGCGGTACCCGTCGGCCCGCCGGTTACCCGGCCGTTCACCAATGGCCACGGTGGTGTCGTCGAGCACGTAGACGAGGTGCCCGGCCGGGTCACCCTTGGGCGAGGCGTCGCAGTTACCAGCACCATCAGACGTCGCCAGCACGCAGAACGGCGACGCCGCCAGCCATTCCCTATCCTTGGCGTGCAGCCGGGTTCGTTCCTTCGTCACCGCACGCCCGGACGGCACCCCAAGCAGTTCCCGAAGCTCCCGCACCGAGCCGATCTCCGCGTACGCCACGACCTAAACCTAGCTACAGCTCGCGGAAGATGCGATCCGGATTGTGCTCGGACAGCACGGACGGCGGCCCGATGATGTTCTTGTCCGGTTCCCCGATGACGTCTTTGTCCTTGCCCTCGTAGTCGAACTTCGCGAGCACGTGCCGTATAGCCGCCAGCCGGGCGCGCTTCTTGTCGTTGCTCTTGACCACCGTCCAGGGCGCCTCGGCCGTGTCGGTGTAATGGAACATCGCTTCCTTGGCCTCGGTGTAGCCGCTCCACTTGTCCAGCGACTCGATGTCCATCGGGCTCAGCTTCCACTGGCGTACCGGGTCGATCCGCCGGATGATGAAGCGCGTGCGCTGCTCGGCGGGCGTCACCGAGAACCAGAACTTCGTCAGGTGCAGCCCGGAGCGGATCAGCATCCGCTCGAAGTCCGGTGCCTCCCGCATGAACTCCCAGTATTCGTCCTCGGTGCAGAAGCCCATCACCCGCTCGACTCCGGCACGGTTGTACCAGGACCGGTCGAACATCACCATCTCGCCGCCCGCGGGCAGATGCGGCACGTAACGCTGCAGGTACCACTGGGTCTGTTCCCGCTCACTCGGCTTGGCCAGCGCTACCACCGTGGCGCCGCGCGGGTTGAGGTGCTCGGTGAAGCGCTTGATCGTGCCGCCCTTGCCCGCCGCGTCGCGGCCCTCGAACACGATCACGATGTGTTCCCCGGTGGACTTCACCCAGTTCTGCAGCTTGACGAGCTCGATCTGCAGCGGGCGCTTCTCGTACTCGTATTCGCTCCGCGGCAATTTCTCGGCGTAGGGATAGTCCTCGCGCCAGGTATCGACGGTCCGCCCATCTGCGTACTGCAGGACGGGATCGTCGTGCTCGTCGTCGTCGACCACCCGCAGGCCGGCCAGGAGCTCTTCGTCGGACGCCCAGTTTTCTGGCAGCGCATTGAACGGATCGGCAAGTTCACTGGTCACGTCACTAGCACAGCACATCCCGGCTCGCTGGTCACGCGCCGGCCGCCCCGAACATTCGCCGGGCCCGCTTTTTTGCCCGGCCGTCACGTTCCGCCCCCGCTCCGTTCACCGCCCGCCCCGACCCGAAACCCTCTTTTTTTCGGAACGATCCCAGCCAACACCGGGATGTGCGTTACTCGCCAGGCCCGGAACCGCCCTTCGACCTGGGCACTCTCACAGTCCGATGTGCGAGTGCCCCTGATGGTGGCCTCAGTGGAGGTATCAGGGGAGTACCCAGCCCGGCCTTCCTCCTTAATCCTTCGGCCGGAAGATCCAGCGAGCGCCGAGCATGACCACGGCGGTGACTGATCGGGGTTTGCTAGCGCCATCTCTTTCCCCCGCGTTGTTAAGTTGCCCAGCTCATCAGGGCCGACCACGGCATATGCGTTGTTCCCGCCATAGCAGGCCACCGAGCCGTCTGTGGAGGGATATTCGCAGGTCATGTCGTACCAAAGCCCAGTCACCGGACTATAGGCGTAGTCTGCGCCGGTCCCGGTGTAGTTCCCCGCGACGTTGAGTGCGAATGGGCAGCTCGTGTCTGACCCCGCCCAGATTGTGTCCCCCTCGTACGTACCCCCATTGCAGTCGGTTAGCTGGGGCTCGGCGGGCTCGTAGGCCGGTGGCTGCACGTAGACGGTCCTAGCCGGGGCCGGGGCCGGATTGTTGTTGATGACTATCTGCGGAGAGGACGCAGACGGGCTCGGCGAGGCGCTCGGCGCAGCCGTGGTCGGTGCTGCTGCCGTGGTGCCTGGTGCTGTGACGGTAACCCGTATAGCCGGGGTTGCGGCAGTAGTACCGCAGGCTGTCAGGCTCATTCCGGCGATGGCAAGCCCGGCAAGGGTGACAATGGCTCTCTTCATGATTCCTCCAGTAGGCCCAGCATTGCGTTGGTCATCGCGTCCGGGCTGCGCTTGAGCGCCGCCTTGTCGTGGGCCCGCACCGCGTCCTTCGGATCGGCGAAGTGACCAGGTACTTGTTCGTGCCGTCGAGGCGGATCTGCGCCTGCCATAGCTTCCGACGCTTGTCCCAGCAGACCCTTGAAGCCCGACGCGTCGTCATGGCTGAGGCCCATCCGCCGCTGCGCCCGGGCCATGTTGGCGCTCTTTTCCTCCTCAGCTGGCGCGGGCGCTGGGCCGCGCTGCGACTGGTGGCCTGCTTCTGACCGCACGGTCCTCGCGCAGCGCCTCGGCCATCGCGTCCTTGCTGATCGGTGAGCGACCGCTGGCGCTTGGCCATTTCCGCCGACCGGTCAAGTGCTTTCTACGGTGCTTTGTAGGCTCAGCTTGCCTAGCGGGAGTGGCGGCGCGGTTCGCCGCGCGGTTGCACTCTGGTTGCAGCCGCTCCTGCCTGATCGAACACAGGATTGTCTCGCAAACGATGAACGTGCAGTACCAGCCGCTACTCATCCAGCTTCACGCAGTCGCCCGCGGCGATGACGGCACTATGCGCACTCAGACCGAGTGCGGGCGACCGTGACGGCTGCCTCTGGGGCCCGTTCTGGCATTTCCCTGAGCTGCGATTATCCCATCTCAGGTGTGTTGACAAACGTTACCGTTCCGCCCGCGACCGTCATCACGACCGAGGTGTTGCCGATGTCACGGGCCGGGATGGCGTACAGGTCCTGGTCGAGCACGGCCAGGTCGGCCACCATACCCGGGAGGAGCTGGCCGGCCACGTCCTCCTCGTGGTTCACCCAGGCGACCCCGGTGGTGAACGCGGCGATCGCGGCGTCGAGGGTGATCGCCTGATCGGGCATGAACGGGTTCTCGCATTCCGGTTCTCCCTGCCGGCCGAGGCGCTCGGATAGGACCCGGTTGACCGCGACGTGAATCTCCTGCAGCGGGTCCGCGCTCGACACCGGCCAGTCGCTGCCGAACGCGATCCGCGTGCCCGCTGCGGCCAGCGAGCCGATCTGGTACTGCCAGGCGGTCCGCTCGGCGCCGACGAACGGGATGGTCAGCTCCTCCATCTGCGGCTCCGCGCACGCCCAGAGCGGCTGGAAGTTGGCCACCGCGTCGAGCGCGGCGAACCGGCCCATGTCCCCAGGCGCGATGAACTGCAGGTGCGCCAGGTGGTGCCGGGCGGCCCGGCGCGGCCCGGCCGGGAGCGCCGCCAGCGCGTCCAGGGCAGTGCTGACCGCCTGGTCGCCGATGGCGTGGAAGTGCAGCTGGAATCCCTCCGCGGCCAGCCGCCTGGTGATCTCACCCAGCGCCTCCGGTTCGAGGAACAGCCGCCCCCGGTGATCGCCGGGATGGCCGTCCCGGTCCAGGTAGGGCGCCGACATGGCGGCAGTGAACGTCTCGCACACGCCGTCGAGCATCAGCTTGACCGTGCCCGCCCGGAACCCCCCGCCGCTCCCCATCGCGCCGCTCCCCATCGCGCCGGCGGCCTGCTCGCGCCGGGCCAGCAGGTCGTCGATCTGGCCCAGACCGCGGCTGCGGTCCCACCACAGGGCGCCGACGACATGGCTGTTGAGCATGCCGTAGTCGGCGGCCATGAGGTAGGTGTCGAACGCGTCGGGGATGCCGAGCTCGCCCGCCGCGCCGACGCAGGCGTCCTGGAACCTGGTGATCCCCAGCGAGTGCAGGTGGGTCTGCCCGGCCAGCAGCCCCGCGATGAGCTCGGCCGGATCAGGCGCCGGAACGTGCGCCGCGACCAGCCGCATGGCCCCGTCGTGCAGTACCCCGGTGGGCCGCCCGGCGTGGTCGCGCTCGATCCGCCCGTCGACCGGGTCGGGCGTCCTTTCGTCGATGCCCGCGAGCGTGAGCGCGACGGTGTTCACCCATCCGCTGTGGTGGTCCCGGTTCGGCAGGAAGGCCGGCCGCCCCTCGGTCACGGCGTCCAGATCCGCCGCCGTCGGCAGCCCGCCGGGGAAAGCCGACATGGTCCAGCCGCCGCCCAGCACCCACGCGCGCTCAGGCAACGCCGAACAGTAGTCGCTGACCGCGGCCAGGCACTCGTGCCTGGTCCGCAGGCCCACCAGGTTGCAGCGCAGGCTCTCCAGCCCGCCGGCCACCGCGTGCACATGCGCGTCGCCGAAGGCAGGCAGCGCGAGCCGCCCGCGCAGGTCAACGACCCGGGTCCGGCGGCCGGTCAGCTCCCTGATCTCGTCATCGCTACCGATGGCCTGGATCAGCCCGCCCCGGACCGCCAGCGCCGAGACGAACCCGGACGGATGCGCGGGCGTGCGAATCCTCCCGCCGGCCAAGACCAGATCAGCCTCGCTGCCGCCCACCGCCATAACGCCGCACCCCCTCGCCTCGTCGATGCCGCCAACCTAGCAATCCATGCAGGCGTCCCCGCCGCCTGCCGCTTAACCCGCCGCTCACCCCGCCGCCCGGTAGTAAGGTGTCCCGGAAATTAGCTTGCCCGGACTGACCAGGGAAGCTACGGTCGCCGGATGAACTGCTTCATGGCAATAGTTCGTCGTGCCCGTCTCCGGGCCGTCGCGTCGGCTCTGGGGATGGCACCGGCTCGCTGACGACTGGGCCGCACGTATCGTCGCGGAAGCCGGCGTCCGTCCGGGTGAGCTCGTGTTCGACATCGGCGCCGGCGAGGGCGCGCTGACCGCGCACCTGATCCGGGCCGGAGCCCGGGTCGTCGCCGTCGAGCTGCACCCCGGCCGGGCCGCGCGGCTAGCTGCTCGCTTCCCGCAAGCTACGGTGGTCCGCGCCGACGTACGGGACCTGCGGCTGCCGCTCCGGCCGTTCCGCGTCGTCGCCAGCCCGCCCTACGCGATCACGGCCAGCCTGCTCGCCCTGCTGCTCGCGCCAGGCACCCGGCTGATCGCCGCCGATCTGGTGCTGCAGCGCGCCGTCGTGCGCAAGTACGCCGACGGTTCCGCCCCCGGCACCGCCCGCTGGGCGCGCACCTTCCGCGCCCGCCCCGGCTTGCCCGTTCCCCGGCACGCCTTCCGCCCGCCTCCGCGCGTCGACTCCGCCGTCCTGGTCCTCCGCCGCCGCTAGGCTCTTGGCTGGGCGGTCAGCGCGCCATCACGCGGCCTCCGATCCGGGCGAGTCGGGCCAGCGGCGGCCCTCGGTCCAGTATTTGTCGATGTGCTCCAGCGGGCGGCCCTTGGTCTCAGGCACGAAGCGCCAGACGAAGATGATGGCCAGGCCGGCGAAGATCGCGTAGATCCAGAACGTCCAGGGCTTGCCGACGGCGCCGATCAGCGACAGGAACGTGACGGTGATGAGCAGGTTCGCGCTCCAGTTGGAGACCGTAGCGGCGCTGGCGCCGACCCCGCGCAGCTGGTTCGGGAACACCTCGGCGCTTCTTGCGGCCTATGATGTCGACAACCGCGATGGCAGGGAACACGAACACGAACAAGACCGCGCCGACGTACATCGTCGGCAGCAGCGGGTTGCCGGTCACGCCCGCATAGCCGAAGATCGTCGGCGTGTAAAACAGCACGGTGTTCGGGCCGACGAACTGCTGGAAGACGGCCAGGCCGGCGCCGGCGATCAGGGCGCCGCGCAGCCCTGGGCGAAGAAGCTGGCGCCACGATGTGCCGGAGCTTTCTTCCACGTTGCTGTGCAGAAGCTCCATCTCCTGCTCCTTGTGCTGCGGGTCGATCCGCTCGACGACCGCGTCGGCGTCGTCCCACCGGCCCTGCATAGCCAGCCAGCGCGGCGAGTGCGACATCTTCAGCATCCCGGCCGCTAGGACCACGGCGGGCACGACGGCGGCGGCGAACATGGGGCGCCAGCCCCAGCCGGCCGAGTCAAACGCGAAGTCCAGCACATACGACACCAGGATCCCGAAGGAGATCGCGAGCTGCTGCAAGATCACCAGGCCGCCGCGGATGCTAACCGGGGCGAGTTCCGCGATGTAGATCGGCACCACCAGGGAGGAGGCGCCGACGGCGATCCCGGTCAGGATGCGGAACGCGAGGAACGACCCCAGGTCCCAGGAGATTGACGTCAGGATCGCCCCGATGCCGTACAGCACCGCCATCGTCAGCAGCGTGTACCGGCGGCTTATCCGGTTGGCCAGCGGGCCGCCGAAGAGCCCGCCGATGACCGCGCCGATCAGCACGGCCGCCACGGCCAGTTCCTCGGTCCCGCTGCTCAGCTGGAATGCGCTCTTCAGCAGGTTCTCGGCCCCGCTGATGACGCCGATGTCGTAGCCGAACAGCATCCCGCCGATCGCCGCGATCGCGCTGACCAGATACGTGTAACGAGGGGTCTCGCGCACGGCTGCCCAGGAGAAGCGGACGTTCGTTTCACCTGACGCCTCGTCGCGTCGACGGTCTTCGGCCATTGCCTTCGCCTGCTTCCTCAGATCCGCCGGAGCAGCGGAAGGGTCACGGCAAGCTCCATATCTCGCCTGCTGTCCCGGATTGTTAGCGTTAAACCCGGATTGTTAGCGCTAACAGGCCCGCGAGCCCGGGGCACGGGCATCGATGCCTGACCCCGATCGGCTGCCCGGGGCGGCCGGGTTCCGCCTGCTCGGCGTTGAGCATCTATCCGGTGCCCCGCCGGGCCACCTCAGCCTCGTATCGCGTGCGTTCCAGCCTGGTGTAGCGTGTCGGATGGATCGCCCGACCTGGCGGGCGCCATCGCAGTGGAGGTCACGGCAAACGCCGATACGGGGGAGCGCCACCCCGGAGGAACCGTCCCCTAAAACCGACATTAGGGAGCGACATGCACCACGAACTCCAGACTCTCGCCGATCCCGATGCCGTAGCTCGGGCCGGCGCGGTCTTCGTGGCCGAGCGCGCCCGCGCCGCGGTTGCGGCCAACGGCAGCTTCCACTTCGCGGTCAGCGGCGGGCACACCCCCTGGGCCATGTTCGCCGAGCTGGCGTCGGAGACGGTCCCGTGGGACGCGACCGTCATCTACCAGGTGGATGAGCGCGTGGCTCCGCCCGATGACCCCGACCGGAACCTGACCCACCTCACCAAGGCGCTGGGCTCGGCCCCGGCGCAGGTGCGGCCCATGCCGGTCAACGAAAGCGATCTGGTGGCCGCGGCCGGCAGCTACGCGGCCTTGCTGCCCGAGCGCTTCGATCTTGTCCATCTGGGTCTTGGCCCCGACGGGCACACCGCCTCGCTGGTACCGGGCGATCCGGTCCTGTCGGTCACCGATCGCCTGGTCGCCCTCACCCAGCCGTACCAGGGGCGGGTGCGGATGACGCTGACCTACCCGGCGCTGGCGCGGGCCCGGCAGATCCTCTGGCTGGTCACCGGCGAGGACAAGAAGGTACCACTGGCCAGGCTCCTGGCCGGCGATACGACGATCCCGGCGGGCCGCGTCGAGGCCGCCGCCTCCCTGGTGATGGCCGACCGTACGGCGACCTGAGCTGCTGACCGCACCGGACCAACTGCCGAACCAAACTGGAGGCACCGTGGCCGCACCCATTCGACTGTTCCTCGCCGACGTCGACGGCACGCTGGTCACCCAGGACAAGGTTCTCACCGAAAGGGCCATCGCCGCGGTCGGCAAGCTGAGGGAGGCCGGGATACTTTTCGCCATCACCAGCGGCCGCCCGCCTCGCGGCATGTCCATGCTCATCGAGCCGCTCCAGCTCACCACGCCGATCGCGGGCTTCAACGGCGGCGTGTATGTCCGTCCCGACATGTCGGTGATCGAGCAGCAGACCATCCCCGACGACGTGACGCCGACGGTCATCGAGCTGCTCGGCTCCCACGGGCTGGACGTGTGGATCTACCGGGGTGCGGACTGGTTTATCCGGGATCCGAAGGCACCGCACGTGGCTCGCGAGGCCTGGACGGTCAAGTTCGACCCGACGGTGACCGACGGTTTCGCCTCGGTGTCGAGCGGAGTGGCGAAGGTCGTCGGGGTGAGCGATGACTACGACGCGGTCCAGAAAGGTGTGGACGCGGTACGCGAGCGCCTGGGCGACCACGTATCGGCGGCCAGGTCTCAGCCGTACTACTGCGATGTCACCAACCCCGACGCCAACAAGGGCGCCGTGGCCAAGTATCTTTCCCAGACCTACCAGATCCCCGCCGAGCAGATCGCCACGATCGGCGACCAGCCCAACGACGTGCTCATGTTTGCCCACTCCGGGCTCAGCATCGCCATGGGGAACGCGAGCCATGAGGTCCAGAAAGCCGCCCGCCGCGTCACCACGTCCAACGAGGACGAGGGCTTCGCCAACGCGGTAGAGCGGTTCGTCCTGCCCTGAGTCCGGGGTCATGCGCCCGCCCGCCCCGCCCCGCCGGGCAACCTGTGTGATCGGATAGGGCACATGAAGGTTCGGATAGGAGTGTCGCTGGGATCGGCCGGAACACCCGCGGGCTTCGCGTCGGCGGTGGATCTTCTCGAGCAGACCGGGGTGGATTCGCTGTGGCTGCCGGAGAACGTGTACTCCCCGGTGGTGGAGCCGTTCACCGGGATGGCGTTCGCGCTCTCGCGGACCCGGAAGCTGAAGGTCGGCACCGGAATTTCCGTGTTGCCCGGGCGTCATCCCGTGCTGGTCGCCAAGCAGCTCGCGTCGATAGCCGGGCTCGCGCCGGGCCGCGTGCTCCCGGTGTTCGGCTTGCAGCCGGCCCAGCCCGCTGAGCGGGTGCTGTTCCCCGTACCTGAGGGGCAGCGCGCCGCCGTGTTCGACGAGGCGCTGACCCTGCTTCGGTTGCTGCTTACCGAGGAGTCGGTGTCGTTCGAGGGGTCTTTCTTCTCCGTGTCCGGGGCGAGCGTCGGGGTGCGGCCGGCCAAGCCGCTGGATATCTGGCTCGGCGGGTCGGCCCCGGCCGGCCTGCGCCGGGTGGGCCGGCTGGCCGACGGGTGGCTGGGCTCGCTGCTCACCCCGGCCGAGGCGGCCGTGGCGGTCACCACGATCCAGCAGGCCGCCGCCGACGCCGGCCGGGAGGTGGAGGCCGATCATTTCGGCCTCAGCGTGCCCGTCGTGCTGGACGGCATGCCGGATACGCTGCTGGCCTCGATCCGCCGCCGCAGGCCGGACGCCGATCCGGCCACGCTGGTCCCGGTCGGCTGGGCCGGTGCGCGCCGGCTGCTCGAGCAGTACGTGGAGGCCGGGCTGAGCAAGTTCGTGATCCGCCCGGCCGCCGCGCTCCCGGCGGAGAACGGTCCCGGCTCGTTCGCGCCGTTCACCGACGCCTTCGTCCGTGAGCTGGTACCCCTGCAGAACTAGACCTCAGGAGCGGCTGCCGGATTAATCCAGTTACAGGGCCACCACCGGGCCGGCCATGATGGGCCCATGGCCCGTTTCGCTTCCTACGACGGCACCGAGATCGGCTACACCGCGCTCGGCGACGGGCCGCCGCTGGTGTGCCTGCCCGGCGGCCCCGGCCGGACGTGCGAGTACCTCGGTGACCTGGGCGGGCTGAGCCGGTCCCGGCAGCTGATCATGCCGGATACCCGCGGCACCGGGCAGTCAGCCGACGCGGCCGACCCGCTGAGCTACCGCTGCGACCGGCTCGTCGGCGACGTGGAGGCGCTGCGCGCTCACCTCAGCCTGGGTCGCATGGACCTGCTCGGGCACTCGGCCGCGGGCGACCTGGCCACGCTCTACGCGGCGGCGTACCCGGAGCGGGTAGCGCACCTGATCCTGCTGACCCCCGGCCTGGCGGCCGTCGGCGTCGACGAAACCGACGAGCAGTGGCGCGCGGCGCTCGAACGCAGGTCGGGGGAGCCGTGGTATCCGGCGGCGCTGGCCGCCGTGGAGAAGGCGGAGGCCGGCGACGCGTCGGCGGAGAACCGGCGCGCGTACCAGCCGTTCCTGTACGGCCGCTGGGACGCCGCGGCCCAGGCGCACGTCGATGCCGGGATCAGCGAGCGCTCCCAGCCGGTGCGGAAGAGCTTCCGTGCCGAAGGCGCCTTCAACCCGGCCGTGACCCTCGAGGAAGTCGGCCGGCTTGCCGCGCCCGTGCTGGTGTACGCGGGGGAGCTCGACAACCTTCCGACGCCGGAGACCGCCGCGGCCGGCGCGCGCGTGTTCCCGCACGCCAAGGTGACGGTACAGCCCGGGGCCGGGCACTTCCCCTGGCTGGACGATCCGGGCTACTTCACCGCCGCGATCACCTCATTCCTGAGCTAACCCCATGACCGAACCGTCGGAACGGGCCGCCTTACGGTGCATGCGGTAGTGCAACACGAGAAACGGGAAGCCGAACACCCAGAACGCGTGCTCGGCGCGCAACTGGCCCGCCTCGACGTAGACGTCGAGCCGCTCGGCGAATCCCCGGACGGCGGCGGTGGTGAGTTCTCCCGTCGCCGCGTCGATGTAGGTCAGGTAGTGCCCCGGCTGGTCAAGCTCGCTGCGGCTGTCCAGGACCAGGCCGCCGCCGGGCCGGCCCTGCGGCAGCAGCGTGGCGGTGAAGCTGGCCTGCGGCAGGGGAAAGCCGACGCTGACGTAGCCCCGGCCCCCGCGCCGGTAGGTCGTATAGATGCCGACGTAGATGGGCTCGCCGGTGTCGGCCGCGGACCGGATCCAGCCACGGACCGCCACTGGCCCGCCTGTCCCGGCGTCGCCCGCCGGCGCCCCGTCTCCGGTCGGCCGCGCCCGCCCGGTCCCGGTGATGGTGTCGATCCGGCTGCGCACCCCGCGCTGCGCCTCCCGTTGGCTCATCGGCACATTGGCCTGTCCGAGCGGCCGGGCCAGCAGCGTCCGGTACAGCAGGTAGCCGGGGCGGACCCACAGCCGCCACTCCGGCACGATGTCGAGGGCGAACCTGGTGGTGTGCTCGTAGAACTCGCGGACCAGCGGATCGGTACCCGCCGGGTCGAAGGACGGGCCAGCCAGCTCGTCCAGCGCGGCGACGATGCCGATGTCCTCGACGTCGGGCGTGTACGTGCCGCCGAGCACCTCTGCCAGGGACCGGACGTAGCCGGTGCCCACGTATCGCCTCTGGCTGGCCAGCGGGACCACGAACGGCACATCCGCGGGCTTCACCCGCTCGGCCAGCAGGCTCACCTGCGGGTCGCGGAACACCAGCGCCGACACCGTCCGGTAGCCGACGACCGCCGCCGCGGCGGCGACCGCCCCGGGCACCCGCCCGCGCGATCCGGACCGCCGCAGCCGGGCGAGCCCGAGCCCGATCGCCACGCCGGCAGCCGGCCCGAGCGCCACTTTCTGCGGGCGTAGGCCCAGCGCTCCGGCGGCCGCGCCCGCGGCCGTCGCCACCGCCACCGGGCCCAACCCGCCGCTGACGCGATCCGCGGCCCAGCCGAGCGGCGCGGCCAGCGCGCCGCTCATGACGATGCGCGACCACAGGGCGGGAATCTCTCCTGGGCGCTGCGTGGCCCGGGCCACCGCTTCAGTCATGCCGAGCCCGGCGGCGCCCGCCAGCACCCCGGCGGCGATCGCTGTCCGGCCGCGATGCGCCGTCAGCGCCGCCCCGGCCAGCGCGCCGATCGCGCTGGCGGTGCCGATCTGCTGCGCGCGCCCGGCACCGGCCGCGCGATCCCCGGCCGCGCGCTTCTCAGGCCCGCGCTCCCCGGCCTCACGATCCTTCGCCACCAGTCGAACCTATCGCTCACCGGAACAAGCCCGCCCGCGCGCGGGTTAAGAATCAGCGACCGGAGGAGCCGATGAGTAAAGACCAAGCCGACCTGAACGCGACCGCCGCGGGCGTTGCGCCCAGCGGAGCCGCTCCGCTGCTGCGGACCCTCGGCGACGCGAACGCGGCCGTGTGCACCGACGGCTTCTGCGAGATGCCGCAGCTCCCGCAGTTGCAAGAGCTGGTACCAGAACATGGGGCGACGATGGGAGTCGATGAGTGAAGATCGAGATCTGGTCCGATGTGGTCTGCCCCTGGTGCTATATCGGGAAGCGCCGGCTTGAGCGCGCACTGGGCGAGTTCGAGCACGCCGACGAGGTCGAGATCGCGTGGCGCAGTTTCCAGCTGAACCCTGACACCCCGGCGGGCACGGCGGTGCCGACTTCGGAGTACCTGGTCCAGCGGTTCGGCCCGCAGGCCAGCCAGATGACCGGCCGGGTGGCCGCACTGGGCCGCGACGAGGGCCTGGTCCTCGACTTCGACTCCTCGCTGACCGTGAACACCCTGGACGCGCACCGCCTGCTGCACCTGGCCGCCGACCTCGGCGTGGGCGACGCGGCCAAGGAGCGGCTGCTGCGCGCGCACTTCACCGAAGGCGCCGACCTGTCCGACCACGAGACGCTGGTCCGGCTGGCCGGCGAGGCGGGCGTCGACCAAGTTCGCGCCCGCGAGGTCCTGGCCGGCACCGAGTACGCCGATGCCGTGCGGGCCGACATCGAGCTGGCGCAGGCCTTCGGCGCAACCGGCGTGCCGTTCTTCGTCATCGACCGCAAGTACGGCATCTCGGGTGCGCAGCCCGCCGAGGCGTTCCTGCAGGCGCTGCGGACGGCCTACGCGGAAGAAACGCAGGACGCCTAAGCTCGGGCCGGTGCGGATTACATCGCTCGGCCTCCGGACCGACGTGGCGCTGCGGGTGCTCGAAGGTGCCGAGGTCATCGACCGCGGTGACCATCTGGTCATCCGCAGCCTGGATAACCCGGGCTTCTGGTGGGGGAACTTCCTGTTGCTCGGCGCGATGCCCGAGACCGGCACGGCCGGCTCGTGGCTGGCCAGGTTCGCCGCGGAGTTCCCGGCGGCCCGGCACGTCGCGCTGGCGGTCGACACCACGGATGAGGTGGCGGTGATACCCGGCGAGTTCGCGGCCGCCGGGCTGGAGCCGCAGCACGGCACCGTGCTGACCTGTGCCGCCGTCCGGCCGCCGCCGCATCGCAACGCTGAGACCGAGATCCGGCCACTGACCTCCGACGCCGACTGGCGGCACTCTTTCGAGCTGGGCGTCCGCTGCTTCGGTGAAGACGGAGCCCAGGAGTACCTCAAGCGCCGGGCCGTGGCCCGGCGGCGGCTCACCCGGGCCGGAGGCGGTGCCTGGTTCGGCGCCTTCTCGGGCGGCCTGCTGCTGGCCCAGCTCGGGGTGTGCGACGCCGGCGGCGGCTTCGCCCGCTACCAGGATGTCGAGACCGACCCGGCCGCCCGCCGCCGTGGCCTGGCCGGGACGCTGGTCTGGCACGCGGGCCGCTACGGGCGCGAGGTCCTCGGCGCGAGCACGCTGGTGATCGTGGCCGACCCCGCGGCGGCGGCCATCCGGCTCTACCGCGCCTGCGGCTTCGCCGACCTGCAGAGCCAGCTCACCTTCGAGCGACCATCCGAGGAATGAGCCTTTTTTCTGTCACCACCGCCGAGATTAGGTCGGCGGGGGTGACGTCGAAGGCGTAGTTGAGCGCCTTGGTGCCGGCTGGGGCCGCCGGGACCGTGACCTCGGAGTCGGCGCGCAGCTCGATCGGGATCGCCGCGCCGTCCGGCGTCGCCTCGTCGATGGTCGACTCGGGCACCGCGACCAGGAACGGGATGCCGGCCCGCTGCGCGGCCAGCGCCAGGCCGTAGGTGCCGACCTTGTTGGCCACGTCGCCGTTCGCGGCGACCCGGTCGGCCCCGACCACGACGGCATCGGCCAGCCCCTGACTGATCAGGAACGGACCGGCGCCATCGCACACGAGCCGGTGCTCGATGCCCAGCTGGCCGAGCTCCCAGCAGGTCAGCCGGGCCCCCTGCAGCAGCGGCCGGGTCTCGTCCACGATCACCCGGCTGAGCCCGCCCGCCTCGTGCAGGGCGCGGATCACGCCGAGCGCCGTGCCCCAGCCCAGGCAGGCGAGGCTGCCGGTATTGCAGTGGGTGTGCACCCGGAGCGGGCCCGGGCCGCAGGCGTCCCGCAGGTACGCGGCGCCGCGGCGGCTTATCTCATAGCTCGCCGTCGTCGCGAACGACACCACGGCCAGGGCCGCGGCCTCGACGGCCGCGTCGCCCTCCGGGAGACGGGCCGCGACCGCCGACACCTCGCGCCGCAGGTTGACCGCGGTCGGCCGGGCGTCCGCGATCCGCTTGATCTCCGCGTCCAGGCGCGGGCCGTCCCAGCCCTCGCGGCGGGCCTGGCGCACCGCCAGCGCCACGCCGAGCGCGCCCGCCGCGCCGAGGACCGGCGCGCCCCGGACGGCCAGCCGGGTGATCGCGTCGACCAGCGCCCCGACGGTGCTGATGCGCAGCACCGTAACCTGATGCGGCAGGGCCGTCTGGTCCAGGGCCTCGATATGCCCGTCCCGCCACGCGAGCACGTCGGGTGTGTCCATACCGTTGAACCTATGCTGCTCGAACAGTTGCGGGATGACGTGGTCCTCATCTGCCGGGAGCTGGTCGCTTCCGGTTTGGTGGTGGGGACCTCAGGCAACGTCAGCGCGCGGGACGGTGACCTCGTGGTCGTCTCCCCGAGCGGCGTGGACTACGCCGAGCTGACCGCGGACCTGGTGGGCGTGCACCGGCTCGACGGAACCCCGGTCGAGGCGGTGCTCCGACCGACCACCGAGATGCCCCTGCACCTGGGCATCTACGCCGCCACCGGCGCGGCCGCGATCGTGCACACGCACTCCGTCGCCGCGACGGCGCTGTCGACGGTGGCGGATGAACTGCCGGCCATTCACTATCAGGTGGCGATGTTCGGCGGTCCGCTTGCGGTGGCACCGTACGCCACCTACGGGACCGATGAGCTGGCCCGCAACGTGGTGACGGCGCTGCGCGACCGGACCGCCTGCATCATGGCCAGCCACGGCGCGGTCACCACCGGCCCGGACCTGAGGTCGGCCCTGACCGGCGGCCGGTACCTGGAATGGCTGTGCGAGGTGTACTTGCGGGCGCTCGCGGCGAGCGGAGCGGCCAGACCTGGCGGTCCGCGCCTGCTGCCGGCCGACGAGATCACGCTCGTGGCCGGCCAGCTCGCCGGTTACGGGCAGCGGGTCCGAAGGCCGCTTTAGCAGCGGCCGCCGTAGAGGCCGTCGGTGTAGGTGGTCCAGGCCCCCCAGTTCGACCCGTCGTCGGAGATGGCGATGGCCGCCTTGGCGTTGCCCATCGGGTTGAAGGTGGCCTCCGCGGGCCCGTGCGAGACGTTGATCTGCCAGTAGCCGTAGTCGTCGGTCGGGCTCAGGGCGTACTGCCTGCCGCCTGATTCCGCCATCGCGATCTCGGCCGCCATGAAGGCCTCGGCGTGCGAGCCGCCGGCGTCTTCCCAGAGCGCCTCCAGGCCGCTGCAGCCGAGGTTCCCGCTCGGGGTGCTCGAGGAGGTCAGCACGACGGACTTGGGGTTGGCCTTGGCGTGTTTGGGGGTGTACCTCGCCGTGCTGGCCGGCGCGTGGGCGGGAATCGCCAGCCGCTCACCCACGTAGATGTCGTTCGGGTTGGAGATCTTGGACCTGTTGGCCTCGTAGATCCACCGCCAGTCCGCCGAGGTGCCGTAGTAGCCTTCCGCGATCTTGGACAGAGAATCTCCGGAACGGACCGTGTACGTGCGCGTGGCCGGCGTATCACGCCGGACCAGGGCGACGGTGCCGGCGTCGGTGCGCACCTGCACGGCCGCCGTCGCCGTCGTGGCGGGAGCCTTCACCGCGGCCTGCGCCTGCGGCGCCGCCGCGACCAGCACACCCGCGATCGCCA
>Ga0302326_10010469_pt1 | contig 20102 bp, 14 predicted proteins | sample Palsa_T0_3_FD_202264 | JGI IMG/M metagenome (GOLD analysis project Ga0302326, IMG submission 202264) | Peat permafrost microbial communities from Stordalen Mire near Abisko, Sweden - Palsa_T0_3 | ecosystem: Environmental > Terrestrial > Soil > Palsa > Peat permafrost | place: Sweden: Abisko...
GTGCTGACGCGCCGGCAAACTGCTCAGCAACCTCAAGCGGCAGTCCCGACCAGTGTGACTTCCTCGGCGCGCTTGGAAGAAACCTCGATTCGGCCGGCCGTCTACGGGCGATACCACTGAACGGCGCTTGCGCAATGCGCGTAGTGGTCGTATCTACGTTTTATCCGAATGCCTTCCAGCCATTACGCACGCTGTTCGTGCGCAATCTGGTGGTCGCGCTCGCCGATTACGCCACGGTGACGGTCGTTGCTCCGCTACCGTATGCGCCGCCGCTGCTGCGAAACCCCAGATGGGGAGCGCTGCGCGCGGTCGCACATGTCGAGGAGCGCGATGGCCTGCAAGTCAATCATCCGCGCTTTGTCGCGCTGCCGGGGATCGAAGCGCTGAATGGCGCAACCTTTGCGCTCGCGATCCTTCCGATCCTGCGCTCGCTGCAGCGTACGGCACAAATCGACGTCGTGCATGCACACTGTGCGTATCCGGACGCAGTAGGAGTTGCGATCGCCTGCGCTTGGCTCGATCTGCCGTTTGTTGTGACGGCGCACGGCAGCGACATCAATGTCTATGCCAATAAGCACCTCATCCGCAGACAGCTGCGTTGGGCGCTGCGGCGCGCAAAAGCGGTGATCGCGGTGAGTGCGCCGCTCGGGCGGAAACTGCTGGCGGTTGTGCCAGAGATTGGAGCGCGGCTCGAGCGCATCGCCTGCGCCGGTGTAGACCCGACTATCTTTCACGCTATGAACCGCGCCTCCGTGCGGCGCGAGCTGTCCTTGCCTGAGGCGGCGCGCGTGGTTCTGTTCGTCGGTCAGCTGGTGCCCATCAAGCGCCTCGACCTGCTGTTAGCGGCGTGGCGTGGTTTGCTGCGCGACGCCCGCATCGGACGCGACGACCGTCTGCTTCTGATTGGGGAAGGCCCGCTGCGCGCGCCGCTGGAGCTGCAGGCGTCTGCTGATGATTTCGGCGGAAGCGTGTGTTTTTTGGGGGGCCGCCCGCAGGTTGAAGTCGCGCGCTGGGTCAGTGCGGCGGACTTGCTTTGTCTGCCGAGCGATAACGAGGGAACCCCCAACGTAATCGTCGAAGCTCTGGCGAGCGGCCGACCGGTGGTCGCGACCGCTGTCGGGGGCATTCCGGAGCTCGTGATCCCAAATGTGAATGGCGTACTGGTTTTGCCCGGGGATGCCCCTGGGTTGCAAGCGGGTCTCGCGGCTGCGCTAGTGCAAAAATGGGACGCCGCTCAGATTGCCGCAACCGTATCCGGTTACACTTGGCAGGCTCTGGCGCAAAGCAATTTCGCATTGCTCACGCGCGTGGTAGCGGAAAGCAGCCAGGTCAAACATGCGCCCGATTAGTGAAATTGCCAAACAGTTCCTCCAGGAAAGCATCCTCCCTGGCGCGTTCCAATGGCGCCTCGCCGACGGCGTTCACTCGGCATTGACCTTTGATGACGGTCCGGACTTGGAATACACGCCGCGCGTTCTGGACCTGCTCGCTGAGTACGGCCTCAAGGCAACCTTTTTCGTCGTCGGCACGCGGATCGAGAAATTTCCCGACGTGCTACGGCGAGTGGCCGCCGAAGGTCACAGCATTGGCTCTCATACGCAGACTCATCGCGAGCTACCGTCGCTCAGTCGCGCGGAGCTCTCCTGGGAACTTGCTACTTGCCGGCAGCGGATCGCCGACGCGGCGGGCGTAGATACACGCCTCGTACGGCCGCCGCGCGGTCGCGTCAGTCTGCTCGCGCTGCACCGAGTCAAGGCGCTTGGCTACAAACTTGTCCACTGGAGCAGGACCTACAGTGACTATCGCCGCGACGGCCGTGAGGCGCTGCTCGGGCGCATGCGGCCGCAGCCCCCGCAGCCGCGCGACATCATCCTGCTGCACGATAATAACCCGTACACGATTGAAGCCCTGCACGACATGCTGCCACGCTGGCTCGCAACGAGCGTGAGCTTTACAAGGCTCTGATTCGTGACAGTAATCTTGCGCTTCATGCTGGCGTTACGCGCGGCCAGTAAAGCTTGAAAATCCTCTACCATCACCGCACGCAAGGCGAAGAGCCGGAGTCCGTGCACATTGCAAACATCGTTGCGGCGTTGCGTGACCGTGGCCATGAAGTCGACATCGTTGGCCCTGTAAAGGTCTCCGAATCCCACCAAAACGTGCCGCGCTCACGCATCGGGCGCCTGAAACAGTCTCTGCCGCCAACGCTCCTCGAGCTTGCGCAGCTCGTTTACAACCTGAAGTCACTATGGCAGTTGACGGTTGCCTTACGCCGCGGCGGCTACGCGTTTATTTACGAACGTTACGCGCTGTATAACGTCGCCGGAGTCGTAGCGGCGCGGTGGTTTCGCATCCCGCTCATTCTCGAAGTCAACACTCCATACGCCCAAGCGTGGGCCAAGTACTACGGACTGAAGTTTCCGCGCCTGGCGCGCGCAGTCGAACGCTTCGTGCTGCGGCGCGCGGATCATCTCCTGACCGTGACCGAAGTGCAGCGCCAGCTGATCGAACGCGAAGGGGTCGAACCACAGCGCATTACGGTGACGCACAATGCCATCGACCCGAAGGAATTCGCGATGGCGCGTTATGCCGCCGACGGATTGCGCGCCGAGCTCGGTCTGAAGGCACTCGTCATCGGATTTGTCGGCACCATGAATCGATGGCAGGGAATGCCAGGGTTTGTAGGTGTGATCGGCAGCGTCGTCGCGGTGGACCCCGAGGTCTCCTTTCTATTCGTCGGGGACGGTGAGGAGCGCCCGGGTTTACAACAACGCATCAACGATGCGGGCCTGGCCGCGCACGTCGTATTCTGCGGCCGCCAGCCGCATAGTCTGATCCCGCGCTTCGTCGCTTGCATGGACGTCGGAGTTCTTCTTGACTCGAACGCCTATGGTTCTCCCATGAAGGTGTTCGAGTATTGGTCCATGGGCAAGGCGGTGATTGCTCCAAGCGTCGCGCCGGTGCTTGAAATTCTCACGGACAACGATACCGGACTTTTGATCGCGCCGGGCGATGGCCAGGCGATGGCCAAGCAGATATTGAGGCTCGCCACCGACCGTGCCTTGCGCGCCCGCCTCGGCGAAGCGGGCCGCAAGCAGGTGCTGGCGCAGCACACCTGGAAACAAAACGCCGCGCGGATCCTCGAGGCCTACGCATCCCTTAGTGAGCCGTCGGCGCCACGCACCAAGGTCGCCTCATGATTCGGGAACGCGGGCTGGACAGCTGGTTGCCGACGTATCTTCGGCAAATTCCAAAGCGCCATAATCTGCGTCGACTGCGCCGCCGCCAGCTCACGCACATTCTGTTTCTGGTCTGCGATCACTACGAACCGCGTCACGGCGTGCGCCGGCCTGAAGATGCCGCCGCTCGTGTGCGCGCCTGGCACTCTGGTTACCGACAGCTGCAGGAGGATAATCAGGCGCGCTACGGGCTCAGGCCCTTACACACCTGGTTCTATCCGCCACACCACGGCCTCGAATTTCTCCCCGCCATTGCGGCGATGGCGTACGACGGTCTGGGCGAGGTGGAACTGCACTACCATCACCAGGGCGACACTGAGGAAAGCCTGCGCATCAACATGCGCAAAGCCCTGGCGGATTTTCGCAGCGCCGGACTTCTTCTGCAGGCGGGCGATCCGCCCGTGACGCGCTTCGGCTTCATCCATGGCGATTGGGCGCTCGACAATTCAGCGCACGGAAAATTTTGCGGCGTCAATAGTGAGCTGTCCCTGCTCGAGGAGCTCGGATGCTGGGGCGACCTCACAATGCCTTCATCGAATGAGTGTCAGACCCGAAAAATAAATTCCATTTACTACGCCGTCGATGACCCCAAAGCCCCGAAGTCGCACGACTGGGGCGAGGATGCGCGTGTCGGCGCGAGCGACGCGCCGGGTTTGCTCATGATCCAGGGACCGATCGGCCTCAATTTCGGGGCGCCGCGCTACCCAAGAATTGAGAACGCAAGTTTGACGAGCTTGAATTGGGGACGTGCCGACCGGATCCGGACCTGGCTTGATTGCCACGTCCATGTGCGCGCGCGGCCCGAATGGCTGTTCATCAAGCTACACACCCACGGAGCGATAGAGGAAGACTTCGACGCCTTGTTCGGCGACAAAGCCCGGACCATGCATCGCACGCTCGCCGAACAGTTCAACGACGGCAAGCGCTATCGTCTGCACTATGTCACTGCGCGGCAGGCCTACAATCTGGTGCGGGCGGCAGAAGCCGGAATGGGCGGCGACCCAAGTCCTTACCTTGACTACGCCCTTGGTAAGCAGGCGACCGCCTACTACTGCCTCGATGCACGGCATCGCCTGGAATGTTGTACAGCCGAGCGGCTCGAAATTCGGTCCATCGATCCTGGCACTCAGAGCCTTCTCAAACTCGGTTATCTCGGGCTCAAGTCAGTGCGCGGGCCGCTGCGCTCCTGCATCGTCGATGTGCAACGTTCGCTCTTGGAAATTGAGCTTCACGGCGATCGTGGCGAGCTTACGCTGGAAGGAAATGTCGGAAGCCTAAAGACCACTGTGGGCGCAGCAGTGCGCAGCCGCGCCGATGGCGCAATAACGTTGGCCTGCGACGGGCCGATCACACTCAACTTCTAGGGCAGCGCAGCTGCATTTCGGATCTAGATGGACCTCATGCGTAACCTCGAATGGATTTTTGTCTTTGCCGCCGTGCTCGCGGTGTATCCGCTGGCCGTGTATCCCCTCGTCATTGCTGCAATCGGCATGCTGCGACCGCGCCCGATCAGGCGTCGCGAGTGGACGCCGTCCGTCACGATATTGATTCCTGCCTACAACGAGGCAGAGTGCATCGCCCATACGGTCGAGAACAAGCTTCTGCAAAACTACCCGCCGGAGCAACTGCAGATTCTGGTCGTATCCGACGCCTCGGACGACGGCACCGACGATATCGTGCGCCAGTACCACGAGCGCGGCGTACAACTCTTGCGCTGTGAATTACGCCAAGGCAAGGCCGCGGCACTCAACGTGGCCGTCCGCCAGGCCCGTGGCGAAATAATCGTCTTCAGCGACGCCAACGCCGAATTCGCCGCGGACGCGGTTCGCCGCATGGTTGAGAATTTCGCGGACGAGGAAATCGGTTACGTCACCGGCTCGCTGCGCCTGCGGTTCGGCGGCGCAAACGCCGCCGGAGAAGGCAACAGTGCGTATCTAGCCTATGAGAACTGGCTGCGCAGCGCCGAATCCAGCGCAGGTTCAGTCATTGGCGTGAACGGCGGCGTCGATGCGATTCGCCGTGATCTTTACGAAGACGTGCCAAATGACCAGATCACCGATTTCGTACTGCCGCTGCGTGTCATATCGGCCAAGCGCCGGGTGATATACGACGAGCGCGTGCGATCCTTTGAGGATGCGAACGAGGAAATGTCGTCCGAGTTTCGCATGCGCGTGCGAGTCGCGCTACGTGCGCTGCGCGGCCTTTCGTACATGCGCGCGGTAACCAATCCCTTGCGGCATCCGCTTGCCGCGTTTTGCATCTGGTCGCACAAGATCCTGCGCTACGAAACATTCGTGTTTCTAATCATTGCGTTCGCTTCAAATCTGGTACTGGCGATTGACAGGCCCTTCTACCGCTGGCTGCTAATGCTGCAGATTCTTGCCTACGGTGCGGCCGGCGCAGGCTTGCGGTGGCAGCTGCCCCGGGCGTTGCGTCGCGTCACCGGAATACCAAGCTATTTCGTCGCTTCCAACGCGGCCTTTGCCGTCGCCACGCTGCGATTTCTACGCGGCGACAAGCTTGCTACCTGGCGGCCGCGCAGCGGCTAAACGCGCATGCTGTTCAATTCCCTCGAATTCCTGATCTTTCTGCCGATCGTCCTGCTCGTCTACTATCAATTATCGCATCGCGGGCAGAATGCCTTTTTGGTACTCGCCAGCTGCTTTTTCTACGCAAGCTGGGATTGGCGGTTTCTGTTTCCCCTCCTGTTCTCCACGACGACCGACTATTTTTGCGCGGCGCGTATGGAGAGCTCGGTCGAACGCGGTGAACCGCAGGCGGCTCGCAAGAAATATCTGCTGATCAGCCTCATTACAAACCTTGGTCTGCTGGGATTCTTCAAGTATTGCAATTTCTTTGTCGATTCCTTTCACAACCTCGGCGTCCTGGTTGGTGTCGATCTGCCGGTTCCGGCGTTGCGTGTCATTCTGCCGATCGGCATCTCGTTCTACACCTTCCAGGCACTGAGCTACACGATCGACGTTTACCGCGGCAAGCTGCACGCGACGCGGTCGTTCTGGGATTTCTTTCTGGCCGTGCTGTTCTTCCCGCACCTGGTCGCAGGTCCAATTCAGCGGGCATCCAATCTGATCGCGCAAGTGGTGACGCCGCGCAAAACCACCCGTTTGCAAGTCATGGATGGGCTGCATCTCATCGTCTGGGGCTATTTCAAAAAGGTATTTGTCGCCGACAGTCTGGCTCCAATCGTCTCGCACATTTTCGCGCGGACCCCCGCCACCGGCGGAGAAGTGCTGACTGCGGTCTACGCATTCGCGATCCAAATCTATTGTGACTTCTCCGGCTACACCGACATCGCCCGAGGCGTGGCCAAGCTCATGGGTTTTGAATTCGTGCTCAATTTCAACTTGCCGTATTTCGCCACCAGTCCATCCGAGTTCTGGAAGCGCTGGCACATCAGTCTGTCGTCGTGGCTGCGCGACTATCTCTACATACCGCTCGGCGGCAATCATGATGGCGTTGCCCGTACCTACAGAAATCTCATGATCACGATGACTCTGGGCGGTCTGTGGCATGGCGCCGCCTGGAATTTCGTCGCCTGGGGCATCTACCATGGGTTGCTGCTCATCGGGCAGCGCTTGGCCGAGCCCGTGCTCGAGCGCATCACGCGTCTCGCGCGCAACGCTTGGCAGACCCCTTGGTTTCTGTTGCGACTGTTCGTCATGTTCCAGCTCACCTGCTACGGGTGGCTTCTATTTCGCGCAGGCTCTTTTCGCCAGATCGCCTCGATGTCGGCTGCCCTCGCCCATCCGCTGACGGGCCTTCCTTACGACACTCTGAGCAGCGTCGCCCTCATCAGTCTGCCGGTCATTATCGTGCAGATCATTCAGTATCGCAGCGGTCGTCTGGAGTTCATGCGTCAGCCGTGGCTGCCGACAACGGCCAGAGCGGCGCTGTACTCGCTGCTACTTTACTGCACGATTTTTCACGGCGCCGCGCCCCAGGCGTTCGTGTATTTCCAGTTCTGACCAAGCCAGCCCATGAGCGACGCCACTACCCAAGGAACCCTGCTCAGACGCGTCGCGGCGTGGGCCTGGATCGGAGTCGTGTGCTCGTTGACCCTGGAACTCGCGGCGCGAGTGGATGACCGTGTGACTTACGGCGCACCCCTTTTTGGACCGTACAACATGGACCAGCTATTCCAACCGACAGCGCGTGGCCGGCGCGGCGTTCCGCACGCAGGCTACGTCAAATGGGCTCTGAATGGCGCCGGGTTTCGCGGTCCGGAAATCAGAGCTGATGCCGGACAAGTCCGGATCGTCACCTATGGTGCCTCCGAGACCTTTGGCATTTACGAAAGTCCCGACCGGGAGTTTCCGCGCGTACTCGAGCACGACCTTAATTCATCCCCGGCCCATGATCGCTACGAAGTGATCAACGCAGGGATGCCGGGCATGCGTGTCGGCTCGGGAATCACCTACCTGTACGACATCGGCAGGCAGCTGCATCCGAAGATCGTGATCATCTATCCGACGCCCACCCACTATGTTGGCGTGACGCATCCGTATTGCGGCCGGCCGGTACCCATACCCGCTCAGGCAGGCTTTTCCTTTCCGGAGATCAGAATTCTCGACAAGATCAAGGATCGCGTAAAAGACCTGCTACCGCGTGCCGGCATGACGATGTTTCGCAAAATTGGGATCGCGTGGGCCGCGCACAACGAATACGTGCTCGAACACGTCCAGCCGCAAAGCCTCGACGCGCTGGAGACGGATCTGCACTGCGCCCTGCAGGCGACCCGTGATATCGGCGCGGTTCCGATTCTGGTTACTCACGCGAATAGATTCAGCCGCACGCCGCGCGCCGACGACGATTACTGGCTCACCGGCTGGCGCCTGCAGTATCCCGAGCTGCAGCAGAGCGGCTTGCTTGAGCTCGAGGCGAGCGCGAACGTGCGCATTCGAGCCGTAGCTCAACAGGAGCACGTCGCGCTCGTGGATGCTGCGGCAGAAATGAGCGGCGATACGCGCAACTTTGCGGATCACGCCCATTTTACCGACCTGGGCGCTGCGAAAATGGCGCGCCTTCTCGCTACCGCGGTTGAAAAGATCGACCCCGAAACTTCAGCGCCTACTTCACACTGACCGGCGCGTCAAATCCCTGCCAGTTATTGGCGCGAAAGGACAACGCTTTGTCATCCGCATCGTTCGTATAGCCGTGGGAGCAGGTGGACTGCGGGCCCTTGGTGAAAGTATTTTCACGAATAATCACTACTCCGGAAGTCGCGCTCGCAGTGTTGATGAGCGCTCCGGAAACAGGATTTTCCCGTCGGCAGGCGTTGCTGACGGTGTTGTCGTAAATATCAACGTCCAGCGCCTGGTCATCCAAATTGAGCCTGATCCCCGCGTAGTCGGTGTCTGTAACGGTGTTGTCGAACACGATCGCACTGCGCGTGCCGTCGGCCAGGTTGATACCGTAGCGGCTGCCATCTTCGATGCGGTTGCCATGCATATTCAGGCCCGTGTTTGGCCCGGTATGCCCGCCGACATGGGCGTTATAGCTCTGAATACCATTGCCACCATGGGTGCCGGCGATCCAGTTGAACGCAACGACCGCCGATTCGGTCCCAAATTCACTGCCATCGAGGTAAATACCGTGGTTTTCGGTACCCCCGCCGACGTCGTGAATTTTGTTACCGAGCAGTTTGCAATGATTGCAGTTGCCTGCGATTCCGCCTGCCCGAGAATCGGCCGCCGCGTTTGGCCAGGAGAGGTCGTTGTTGACGACCCGCCATTCATCGGCACTGGATTGCAGATTGATCGGCGCGCCGTCGGACGTCGAAGTTGCAACGCTCTCAATGCGCAGGCCGGCGACGACGACGTACTGCCCGGCCTCGCGGGCCCTTGCGGTGGACGCGCCGTGAATGCCGCCGTGGGATTTGGCAGGGGCAAGATAATGCACATCTTCACCCGGATACGCCTCGATCGTGATGTAACCGGTACCCGCTTTGCCCTGCGGGGCCGTGCCGGTCTCCTCCCAGAAACGCACCCAGCGATCGTCAAAGCCAAGATCCGACCACTGCGATTTGCCGCGCAGGACAATCACGTCTCCCGGCGCGGCAGCTCCCAGCGCACCGCCGCGGTCGGCGGTTTGCAGGTGGCGCCACGGTCTGTCGGGACGGTTTGCTCGCGCGCGAAAGTCACTGCCGTCGACGTTATCGACGAACAGTATGTTTCCAGGATTGACCAAAAATGGATGATTGACGTTCGACGTTACGCCGTTGACAACCACGCTTACGGACAACGATCCGGCGCCGACCGGGCCCGGCTGCACGGTTATCTGCTGAACATCCGGCAACCCCTTTGAGGGACCAAAGTATCGGTAAGCGGCGGCCTCGCGCGTTCCGAAAAAAACATGCGCCTGTGCGGCGGCGGCGCCAAAGTTGCGACCAAAGATTGACACGTAGGCGCCTAGATCGTTCTCACCGCCCTTGACGGGACCGGCGACCAGGTCCGTGTAAAGAATGACCGGCGCGGGCGGTGTCACAGGCTGCGGTTCCTGCGCTGCGGCGATCCCAAACACCGCAAGAATCGCGAGCAGCGCGGATACGCGAGCGAACATGCTGTTAATGAATCAGCTGGTAGGCGCCAATGTCGTACGCTCCGCCTGCGGGCTGCGGTGCAGAATTCAGGTCATAGTCCGTCACGACGACACTTGACACCGCGGAGGAGCCCGAGCCGACCGCGGGACTTTGTGCGGTAAGGTGAAAGTCATCGCCGCTGGCGTTCACGAATGCCGGATTGCCATTGACGACAAAACTTCCAAAGGCCGGCCCCGAACCGCCGTAGTACAGATTGTTTGTCACGGTCCCAATCATACCTTGCAATCCTATCGCACCGCCGATGTACGGCAAACCTGAAGCGGGCCAGAAGATATTGTTCTCCATGTCGAGCGCGGCGCTCAGCAACGCCTCATCATTGCTGATCACTCCATAGCTGGAGTCGCCGTTCGTGTTGGTATTGTAGAAGCTGTTGTTATAGACCTTGCAGCCATTCAAAAGATTCGAATTAAAGCGCATTCCGGCGATCGCAATGTTGTAGACGATATTGTCCCAGACCTGGATATTGTTCTGCGAGTTGTCCGCGATGTTAATGCCGTGCTTCGATACATCGTGGATCATGTTGTGATGCAGGTTGATGTTGCTGGTGGAGGCGGAGCCGTTGGTCCCGTCGTTGTAGGCCTGAAAGCCGTTGCCGCCCGTGACCGTCTCGATCAGGTTATACGACACCTCGTACGAACCGTCGCCGTCGATGTAGATACCGTGCATCTCCTGGCTGTTGCCGCCGGCGATATTATGGACATGGTTACCAACCCAGTACGCATTGGTACCGTTGCCGGTGATACCGCCGGCAAGTGCCGCATTGGTTGCCGTCGCCGCGGTGAGCTCATTATTCACCGTGCGCCAGTGGTCAGAGGCAATCTGCGCATTGATCACTCCCGCATCGCCGCCCGCTTCGATATGCAGGTCCGCGATCGTGACCCATTGGCCGCCCGTGAAACTCGTCGCGTCCACGCCGGAGATCCCGCCACTGCTGCCGGAAGCGAACGATTCGTAGATTTGCACGGACTCGGTTGGATAGGCCATGAGCGTCAGCGGGCCTGTTCCGCTCGCCCCGCTTGGCGCGCTTCCGGCAATGTCGATGAACTTGACGAAATACGAATCGTTACCCTGGTCGATCCACTGGGTACCCGTGCCGCGCATGACGATGATGTCACCCGGTTTCATGGCACCGTACGCCGCCTGTGAGGTATCGGCAGTTTGGACATGCCGGTAGGGATGCGTGATGTCGCCCGGAACGGCCGTGCTGTCGTTGCCATCGACGTTGTTGACGAAAAGCATGCGCCCGGGATTTACGGTAAAGGTCTGATCGGCATTCGATGCGACACCATTTACCGTGACGACAATGGGCAGCGCGCTGCCGGGCTTCGCGGAACCCAGGCTGCCGATCTGGACGGTGATTTGCTCAATATCAGAGCGGCCGAGGGAGGCGCCAAGATAGCGGTAATTATTGACTTCAGCTCCACCAATCTGGACCCGCACGGCGGCCAGGCTCGAACCGAAATTTTTGCCGAAAATAGAGAGGTAAGCGCCCTCGTTATTCTCGCCGCCTGAGTTGGGCCCGGAGGCGATATCCGTGTACAGCACGAATGGCGCGCCGCTTGGCGGTACGCTGGTGGGGACAGTCACAGTGATCGTGAAGGCCGCGAGCGCTGCGCTTTGAGAGCCGTCGCTCACGGAAATAACGATATTCGCGTCGGTCCCAGCGTCCGCGTTGCCAGGAGTACCGCTGAGTTCGCCGGTCGTGGTTGAAAATGTCGTCGCCCAGCTGGGTTTATTCGTGATCGAAAAGGTGAGCGCATCGCCGTCGCCGCCGCCAGCCGTTGGCGTAAATGAATAGGTGCTTCCAGCTTGCACGCTGGTTGCCGGCGTGCCGGTTATCGTCGGAGGCTCGTTCTGCAGCGTTGGGCCCGCGCCATTTGACCCGCCTCCGCAGGCGGAGATAACGGCGGTCGCGAATGCAATCAATGCGCAGCGAGCAATCGCGGCGCGCAGATGCTGCTTCGAATCGCCCATTGGTGCAAATCTCCCGGCAACCACCGCAATTTTTATGGCGAGACCCAGTATCCGCCAGCGCAATGAGGAATGGGCAAACAGTCGTGCTGCGAAGAATGCCCGGACCGGCGATCCTGCCGAACCCGAGCCGCACGCCGCGCAGCCCGACGTCCGGCGAGCCTTTCGCTTATGGCTGCAATGAGTTAACTACAAGAAAATTGCGCTTGCAACCTGTGGATCCGCCGCGCCGCAAACCCGACCTTAGGGCTCCAGGATGGCGCCAGGCCGGCCTATGATTTGACAATATGCTTGTCGTTCATAGGCCATGCGCTGGCGACCCGCGGGTCGCTAAACCGCTAGCCCGGGCTCCTACTTCTGGAACTGGTAGGCGCCGATGTCAAACGGTGCGCTCGCCGGGTTGAGGTCATAGTCGGTGACGACGACGCCCGATACGGCCGCAGCGCCGGCGCCGATCGCAGGACTACCGCTCGTCAGGTGCAGATCATCCGTTGCGGCGTTTAGGAAGTTCGGATTCGCCGTGACGGGGTTGCTGCCGAGGGTGCCGCCGGTGCCGCCGAAGAAGAGGTTGTTGGTCACGGTGCCGTGGCTGCCGCCAAAGCCGGTATCGCCTCCCACGTAGGCCGTGCCGTTCGGATAGAAGATGTTGTTCTCCACATCAAGTGCGTTCGCGGCGAGCGTCTCATCGTTACTCATCGCCGCGTAACCCGAGTGATTGCCGGTGTCGACGGCATAGATCGTGTTGTTGTAGATCTTGCAGCCGGTCAGGAGGTTGCTGTTGATGCGGATGCCGGAGAAGGCGATGTTGTAGACGATGTTGTCCCACACCTGCACGCCGCTGGCCGTGTTGTCGGCGATGTTGATGCCGTGCTTGGAGATGTCGTGGATGAGGTTATGGTGCAGGTTGATGTTGCTCGTGGAGTTTGAGCCATTGGTGCCATCGTTGTAGGCCTGGAAGCCATTGCCGCCGGTGACCGTCTCGATCACGTTGTAGGCCACCTCATACGAGCCGTCACCGTCGATGTAGATGCCATGGTTTTCCTGGTTGCTGCCACCGGCGATGTTGTGGATGTGGTTGCCGACCCAGAAGGCGTTGGTGCCGTTGCCGGTGATGCCGCCGGCCAAGGTGTTGTTGGTCGCACCGGCCGCGGTCAGCTCGTTGTTGACGGTGCGCCAGTGATCAGAGGCGATCTGCGCATTGATGACCCCTGCCGACCCGCCGCTCTCCACGTGCAGATCGGCGATCGTCACCCACTTGCCGCCGGTGTAGCTCTGGGCATCCACTCCCGAGATGCCGCCGCTTGCGCTTGAGGTCTCGGTGATCTGCACATCCTCGGTCGGGTAGGCCATGAAGGTCAAAGGACCGCTGCCCGAGGCGCCGCTGGGTGCCGTGCCGACGAGGTCGATGACCTTCATGAAGTAGTTGCCGTTGCCCAGGTCCGTCCAGTTGCCGGCGCGCATCACGACGATGTCGCCCGCCTTCATGGCGCCAAAGGCGCCCCCGTTGCTCGAGGTCTGCACATGCCGGTAGGGGTGGGTGATGTCACCCGCAACCGCCGTGCTGTCATCGCCGCTTAAGCTCGCAAACAGTATCCGTCCCGGGTTGACGGTGAAGGTTACATTCGCATTCGATGTCACGCCTCCGACGACGACGGTCACCGGCAATGCGGTACCGGGGGTGGGACTGCCCACGGCACCGATCTGCACCGTGATCTCCTCGACATCCGTACGGCCGAGCGATGCGCCCAGGTAGCGGTAGTTATTGACCTCCACGCCGCCGATGTAGACATGGACGGCTGAAAGCGTTGAGCCGAAGTTCTTGCCGAACACCGATAGGTACGCCCCTTCGTTGTTCTCGCCGCCGCTGTTCGGGCCGGAGGCGATGTCGGTGTAGAGCACGAACGGTGCGCCGGTGATCGGCGCGGGCGGCGGTGTCGCCTGTGCCTGCACCTGGATCGCGAAGGCGGCAAGCGAGGCGGAGAGTGTGCCATCGCTCGCGCTGATCACGATATTTGAGAACGTGCCGACGTTGGCACTCGTGGGCGTGCCCGAGAGGAGGCCGGTTGAGCTACTGAAGCTCGCCCAGGACGGCGGGTTCTTCACCGAGAACGTCAGGGTGTTGCCTTGCGGATCACTCGCAGTCGGCTTGAACGAATAAGCCGTGCCGGCAGTGACCGTCGTCGCCGGCGTGCCGCTGATGACGGGCGGCTGGCCGGCCGCCGCCTGCACCTGGATCGAGAAGGCGGCAAGGGATGCTGTGCCGCTGCCGTCGCTGACGCTGATGATGATTCCGGGATAGCTGCCGACATTTCCCGCAGCCGGCGTGCCGGAGAGCTGACCCGTGCTCGCACTGAAGCTTGCCCAGGAGGGTTTCGCCTGGATCGAGAAAGTGAGCGCGGCACCGGAAGGATCGCTCGCGGTGGGCTTGAACGAGTAGGCGGCGCCTGCCACGACGCTGGTCGGAGGACTACCGGAAATGACCGGCGTATCGCTGCCAGCGGCCTCTACCTGAATCGAGAAGGCAGGCAGTGAGGCGCTCGCCGTGCCGTCGCTGGCGCTGATGACGATTCCAGGATAGCTGCCGACATTTGCCGAAGAAGGCGTGCCGGAGAGCTGACCGGTGCTCGCACTGAAGCTCGCCCACGCGGGCTTGTTCGTAATGCTGAAGGTGAGCGGATTGCCTTCGGCGTCGCTGGCTGTCGGCGTGAACGAATAGCTGCCGCCGGCGCTCACCGATGCAGGCGGCGTGCCTGAAATCGTCGGGCCGGTTGCGGCGGCCGCCTGCACTTGAATCGAAAACGCCGGCAGCGAGAGCGTGACGCTGCCGTTACTGACACTGATCAGGATATTGGCGAAGGTACCGGCATTCGCGCTCGTCGGCGTGCCGGACAACTCGCCGGTCGAGGTATTGAACGTCGCCCAGGCCGGACGATTGACGATCGACAGCGTCAGGCTCTCGTCGCCCGGGTTTGTGATGGTGGGCGTGAAGTCATAAGCCTGGCCTGCGGTCACGGACGCCGGGGGTGTGCCGCTGATCGTCGGCGGAGTCTGCGCCGGAGGCGGCTGCGAAGCCGCCGGGTTCACGGTGATGCGGAACGGCCCGATGATGGCGCTGTTCGTGCCGTCGGATACGGTGATCTGGATTTCCGCGGTGAGCCCCGCGTCGCTTGCCGCCGGCGTTCCAGAGAGCTCGCCATTTGACGTCGAAAACGTCGCCCAGTCGGGCATGTTGGTGATTTCGTAGGTCAAGGTCGCGCCGGAGGCGTCCGTGACCGCGGGAATGTACTGATAGGCGACGCCGACTTGAGCGACCGTGGTCGGCGCGCCATTGACGACGGGCCCTGCCGTGCCCGGAGCGCTCGTGCCGCTCACGATGGGCGCGGTCGTTGAGCTGCTCGTCCCAGCGCTGCCGCAAGCGGCGAGCGCGACTGCGACCAGTGCGCAGCATGCGAGGTGAGAAATGCGAAAACCGGCGACTGAATTATTTTTGCTGAACATCCGAAATCACTCCCAATAATGCTGCTTGCGTTTCCGCGAAGCGCGATCACTGAGAGTGCACGGAGGTGTGACAACAGAAATGACGACACGCGCTGCCTCGTGTGCAGCACCGCCGGCAACCCCGCTGTCTTCACAGCCAATTTGGCTCTCAAGACCGGAAGCTTTGCGTCCCCGCCTCACGGCGGGTTTGCCCTTAACTTAGTGTGCAGTTAACAGCGCCAAATTTTGAATTGCAAATGTCGGCGAGCGCCGACGTTTGTTTGACTTAATCTCGCGGGCTACCGAGGCGCATCTAGCGCCCTTCCGCGCGTTATTTGACGGCCGCGGCGGCAAGCGCGGTCGTCGAGTAGATCTCGTTGTGTTTTACGAATGACAGCATGAACGATGAGGTGAGGCGCATCTGCGTGTCATAGAGCCTAATGGCGTTCGCCTTCACCGTGCGCTCCTCCGCCGAGAGCTCGAAGGAATGCCACTGCAACTGGCGCGCGCGCCGCGGCGGCTGCAGTTGCGAGTCAGGCTCAAGGCCGCGCGGCCACGGCCATTCGAAGCCGCCGTGCACAATCCAGTAGCGCAGCTCATCCGAACGCGCAAGACGCGCCATGACGCGGATGACAAACTCGCCGGTTGCGCGATGATCCTCGTGCGCATCAAGTGGCGTCGGCGCGAGTACCCAGGTGGGATTCAGGCGCTCGATGATGGCGGCAAGATCGCGCTCGAGATTAACACCGGTATAGGCGGCGCCGGGCGAGAGCGCTTGTGGGTAGGGCACCGCGGCTACTCCCGTGTGCGGCGATGCGTACGCTACGTCGAGATTGTCGTGCAGAAGTTTTGCAATGCCGCCGTCCGGATAGCCAAGAAAGAAACGCTCCGACGCGGCAACCCCCAGAAGTTGCGCGACGCGCGTTGCTTCCTGCATGCGCAGCTGCGCAAGCTCCATCAGTCCCTGCGTTCCCGTGTGCCAGCGGCGCTCGACAATGTGGGCATCGAGCTCAAATCCGTCGCCGCTCGTGATCCACACGATCGCGACGCGCGCCCCCGCCGCGTGCGCGCGCTCGATCGCTCCGGCGCAGCACAGCGTCTCGTCGTCCGGGTGCGGCGCGACAACGACGAGCACATCATCGCGCGCGAACACGCCGAATTCGCGAGGTTCGCCTGGAGCGCAGGGCGCGAACAGCAGCGCTGCGACGAGTATCCCTGCTGCGATGTGGAGGCGGCGCGTATGGCGGGTGCGCATGGAAACCAAAGGGCTCCTGTGTCATGTTTGACTTCCATCTTTCAGGGAAGCCGTGTGTTGAGCTTACTCCAGCGTCTGATCCGCGATGCTGCAACTCTGGGTGTCGTCGTGAGCGGCGCGGATGCGGCCCGGCTCATCACGCTCATCGAGGAGCTCGCGCGCTGGAACCGCACTTATAACCTCACAGCGATCAAGGACCCCGAGGCGATGCTCACCCATCATCTCCTCGACAGTCTTGCGATTCACGCGGATGTGTCGGGTGCGCGGGTCGCCGACGTCGGCACGGGGGCGGGATTCCCTGGGCTGCCGCTCGCCCTCCTCCAGCCGGCGCGCCGCTTTACCTTGATCGACTCAAACGGTAAAAAGGTTCGTTTCGTCGCGCACGCGGCGCGCACCCTCGGACTCAAAAACGTCGAGGCGCTGCAGGCGCGCGTCGAGACCCTGCGGCCCGAGGCTCCGTTCGATACGGTGATGGCGCGCGCCTTCGCGCCGCTGCCCGAGCTTCTGGAAAAAGTAGCACCGCTCGTGGGCCCGGGTACACGAGTGCTCGCAATGAAGGGCAAGCAACCCGACAGTGAGATCGAGGCAGTGCCGCGCGGCTGGCGCCTCGCTGCAAGCCGCGAGCTGTCAGTGCCGGGTCTTGATGCGGCGCGCTGTCTTCTGCGCTACGAGTTGAACGCGGCAGCGGAGCGCTGATATTCGCAGTCGCGCTCGCTGGTCTCGAACGGCCCATTCTGGATACCGACTCCCAGCTCATGCTGCGGCGAAGAGGGATGGCGGATAGGGGATCGCTCGAGGTCCGTTCGCTTACATGAACTTTCCCATTTTGGAGTATTGGCGGCACACTTGCGGCCGCGGCCCTTCTCGGAGGTTTGGGCCATAGACGCGAATAAAACGTTGCCACACATCCATTACGATGAAGCGACACCAACTCGCGAGACCAAGCACCGCCAGCGCCTTCACGAATGTGCGCTTAGGTTTCGAAGCTGTAGGTCTGCCTATCAACAAGGCCTTTCCCTATGTTCAGTGAGACCGTCCTAGTTCCGCTATGTGCCCTAAGCGGCCGATGGCGACACAGTTGTTCAACGTCCGCTGTGCGGTTTGGACCTGGGTGTGATCGCCGCTCAGTCGACTGCTTTTTCCTACGCTACGGCGCCTTGCAGACAAAGTTCGCGGCATCGTCAGTGCTGCCTGTGCCCGTCCACATTGCGGCCTGCGGATAGGGACACAGTGGACGGGTCATTTTGATGCGCATCTGGGATTCATCCTCAACGTACTTCGTCGCGATAATCGAGGAAGGCGCAATGGCCTTTTCCACCCATTGTTCGAGAGCCGACTGTATATTGTGCTGAGGATCTGCACTCTCGGTCGGACCATTTTGGCCGAAGGAGTCTGGGCCGGGTCCGCGACCGCAATGCTGCATGCCGGGGACCATGTACAGTTTCACAAATGCATCAGTTTCTCGTGCACCCATCCTGTTAACAACGCTGGTGTAATAGTTAATCGTGTTGAGGGCCGAAATTGCCGGGTCGTTCCACCCATGGTACAGAATCAACTTGCCGCCCCTAGCCTTGAATGCCATCAGGTTTGGATCGGTGGCATTCAGGATCCTTGCCAACTGCGCATCGTTCGTCTGTACCGTTTCATCTAAGTCTGCAGCTTTGTAGTTCCAATCCGGATTTTCATAGACCATGTTTGAAAAGTACCCGGTGCTGTACGCGAACTGAAGGCTCTTCCCCGGCGCCGGACCTGTAATCCACAGCCCCCAACCGCCTAGCCCATCTTCAGCACCAGGCAAGTGACCGGGGAAAATCTTGTGCCCCTTTGCATCGTCCGGGCCCGCATACAGCTTCTTTAGCGTTGCTACCTGCTGCGTTGTCAGACACTCCTCGGAATCGTTTTGTTTGCAAAGAAGAATTTCCGGGTCGAAGTGGCATTGTCTTGGGTCATTCAGAATTCCGTCCGCCACCCCGTCTTGCGCGTCGCAGGCAGCATTGACTGCCCGCGCAAGCGTTGGAAGTTTACTAGCCGGAATATAGCTTGCTTCATCCCGTGTAGTGGCTTGCGCATCGGCGAGGGCATTGTCGAATAGGTGTGTCCAAAAGTTCGCTGGCGCTCCGGCCAGTATACCGTCGTAATCGTCCGGGAAACGTTGCGCCTCCATCAGCGCCTGCCGCCCACCGTTCGAGCAACTCCCGAAATAGGAGCGTCGGGGTACGTTGCCATAAAATGCCTTGATCGCCGCTTTGGCGATCCGCGTCATCTCATGAATTCCGCGGTAACCGAAGTCCGTAACCTTCTCCGGATGACCTAGTGCCCACCGCGCGTCTGTCCCTTGTCGCGATGCGTGGCCCGTGTCTGTGCTCGCCACTGCATAGCCTTGCCGAAGCACCGTGGCTATACCGATATAGCCAATCGATCCTGCAAACCCTCCATTGCCTATCCCGCGGAACTTACCGTTCCATCCCTCGGCTGGCATCCACACTTCTACTTTGATGTCTGAATCTTTGGTTGGCCTGATCGTAGCAGCGACTCGGCAAAAGGCCGGCAAATCCTTGAAACTGACGGGAGCACTCTCTGGTCCGGTAGGTATCGGCGATACAAATGCGCCGGCGGCGACCGATTCCGCCACCGTTATAGTGGTATCCGGAAGTTTCAGAGATGCCAGGCGCTCGCAGGTCTGTTTGGCCAACACCTGACCGCAAGTCCCGAACAGCGCTACCGCAACCCCGATGATGATGCCCTGTCGCGACATGATCGCCTCTCGCATCGCGATGCTCTATTGATATTCTTTGGCGCGAGAGTACCACGGCAATAGAAATAGCGGACATACGACGACGGAGGCGTCACCGGCAGCTTCTGGCCGGTCAGCGACCAGTGCCGCCGACCGGCCCCGGCCCACTGACCCCTCAGCTATACCTCGGTTTGCTCGGCCATTTCGAGGCCATCATTCACCTCGATGCCGAGGTAACGGACCGTGCTTTCCAACTTCGTATGTCCAAGTAGAAGCTGCACGGCCCTCAGATTCTTTGTCCGACGATAGATCAGAGTCGCTTTCGTACGTCTCGGCGTGTGTGTTCCGTAGCGTGACTTGTCTAATCCGAGTTGGCGGACCCAGGAATCAACGATACGTGCGTACTGGCGGGTGGATATGTGTATCGACTCGTGGAGGCGGCTTGGGAATAGACTACTTTCCGATGTCAGCCCGGCGTGAGCAATCCATGCTTCGACCGCTTCCCGCGTCGGCTCCGTAATCTCGAATTGAACCGGCCGTTGCGTCTTTTGCTGCATCACCATCGTCCCAGCGGCCACGGTCTGGCCGTGGCAAACATCACGCACCCGGAGCTTAACGAGGTCACAAGCGCGAAGTTTGCTGTCGATGGCCAAATTGAAAAGGGCCAATTCGCGATGCCGACCGGCTAGCTGTAGTCGAACTCGAATGGCCCAGATCTCTTTTAGTTTGAAGGGCGCCTTCTGGCCGACGAGCTTACTTTGTTCCAGGGAGAGCGACGGACGGCGTTACCACGGATTGTTTCCATGA
>Ga0302326_10010474_pt1 | contig 20096 bp, 11 predicted proteins | sample Palsa_T0_3_FD_202264 | JGI IMG/M metagenome (GOLD analysis project Ga0302326, IMG submission 202264) | Peat permafrost microbial communities from Stordalen Mire near Abisko, Sweden - Palsa_T0_3 | ecosystem: Environmental > Terrestrial > Soil > Palsa > Peat permafrost | place: Sweden: Abisko...
CACGTCAACAAGCACCTCCGTGCAGCTGATTGCCGCTGACCCGGTGTTGGGCATCAGCAATACTAGTCTGATCTTTGGAATGGTAGCCGTAGACGAAACAGAGACGAAGACGGTGACATTGGCCTCAACAGGCAACGTACCGGTGACAGTGCAGTCGGCGGCACTCACGGGCACGAGCTTCAAAATATTAGGCATGAATTTCCCGTTCACATTGAACCCGGGTCAAACGGCAACGCTCAGTGTTCAATTCCGACCTACTCAAGCGGGAGTAACGACAGGGCAATTAACGATCGTCAGCAATTCTTCAACGAATGGCACGGCAGTGACCTCGCTCAATGGCGAGGGTAGAGCTGCCTTGGCGGGGCTCGCCTGTACGCCGGCGTCGATTACGGGAGCGGGAACGCTTACCTGTCAGATAACCCTGAATGCTCCAGCGCCTGCTTCTGGACTGAGTTTAAGCTTGTCCAGCAGCAATCCGGCGGTCGTGGTAAGGGCTTCGGCATCAGTTTCTGGCAATGCTACCAGCGGGTATTTCGTGGCAGACGTGACGCCGGTCCTGACCACGCAGACTGCGACACTGACGGCAAGTGCCTACAACGTTTCTCGGAGCTTTCAACTGACGCTGAACGCTGGGACGCCTGTGTTAAACGTTAACGTGCCTAGCTTGGCATTCGGAGACGTGACGTTGAACACCTCGGCAACGCTGCCGCTCATTTTGGCGTCTACGGGTAACGCCCCGGTCACCATCAGCACCGCCATCCTGAATAGTTCGAACTACTCGGTTTCGGGCCTCAAATTGCCCGTCACATTGAATCCCGGCCAGACGGCGACGCTGAATGTGCAATTTGACCCGACGACCTCCGGTTCATCAGCGGGGCAGCTCACCCTCATCGGCAACTCATCTACTAACGCCCACACGGTAATCGGACTCAGCGGCACCGGTCTTGCTGCTACCGGCATTGCCAATATCGACGTGGGGAACACACCTGGATTATCGATCCCAAGTAACTTCCTCGGGCTTGCGCATGAATGGGGGATGGCGCAGACCTTCATGGGCGACTCCACCGTAGGCGTTGATCTTATCTATCGCCAGCTTCTGCAAAACCTCACCGCCTATGGTGCCGGTCCGATGTTAGTGCGTATCGGGGGCAACAGTACGGACACATCGGGACAGCCGACTTCCACCACTGTGCAGCCGTTTGCTGAACTAGCAGATGCTCTTGGTACCCGCTTTTCCTTGGGAGTAAATCTGGGCTCGGATGACGTGAATCTCGCAGTGGATCAAGCTACGGCATACGTCAATCAAATGCCGGCAGGCTCCCTCGAGTCCATTGAGATCGGCAACGAGCCAGAGGCGTACTCTTACAACGGCTACAGGCCGAGCTCCTACACATTCCAGAATTATCTCTCCGATTTCAATACGTGGAAGACAAACATCACACCTCTGCTGCCAACGGGTACCGCGCTGACGGGGCCATCCTGGGGGGCAACTAACCAGCTCTCAAATATCGCGCCGTTCCTTTCTGTCGAGGCTTCTTCGCTTGCAGTGGTCAGCCAGCACTACTATGTTGGGCTTGCCGGACCGGAGAACGCGCCGGACATGCTGCTCACCCCTAGTGCTGCCACAACTGGACCAAACGCCGTTGCAGCCGCCGTGGCAACCACGCACCAGTACAGCCTTCCGTTTCGAATGGGAGAGATCAACTCCATTGGCCCCCGCGGACAGCCTGGAATCACCGACGCTTTTGAATCCGCGCTGTGGGCAGTCGACATGATGTTCGGATTCGCGAACGTGGGCGTGGATGGCGTCAATTGGCACATCGGAACTGACGCGCCGAGCGACGCATTTTCTCTCTATCAACTCTCTCAAGGAGAGAAAACAACCTATGTGCTGACCGCTGTGCATCCGCTTTACTACGGGCTTCTGTTCTTTGAGGAGGCTACCGGCAAAGGCTCTCGAGTCTTGCCTGCCATCGTCAACACTCAGGCCAACTTGACGGCCTGGGCCACGGTCGACGCTACCAGCACTCCGCGGCTGGTCATCCTTAACAAGGACGAGTATTCGACGGGAAACGTTAATGTCACCATAAGCGGATACACTCACGCTAAGGTGTATCGATTGACTGCTCCTACCTATCAGTCTACATCTGGAGTGACTTTTGCCGGACAAACCTTCGACGGCAGCACTGACGGCACGATCCATGGTACCCAAACCGCTGAGACCTTCGATGCCGTAGATGGGATGTTTGAAATTCCGATGCCAATCACAAGCGGTGCGTTGGTCGTCTTTACCCGTTAATCAGCAGCCTCCCGACCTCTCCTTGTTGGCTTAATCTCAAGGAGAGACTCGAGGTGCAGGGCGACCCTGACAATAGCCGTAATTGCGCTGTCCGGTCGCGGGAGCCGATGCGGCTATGGAGCCGGCGAAATGTGCATGGCAATTGTGCCGGATGACTGCATCTTGACCAGAACTCCGACGCGAGTAAATGGATTCCCATAATCGGCAATATCTTTGGACGTAACGGTTATCGGGAATGGGGCATCGATCCGAACTCTCAGGCGCTGACCCTTCATCGTGAATTCGATGGTATCCGCATTCACTTGCTTCCACGTCCCATGGGTCGGCAAGGCCTCTTCAACATCAGTTGCTCTTTTCAAAGTGAACGTATCGACAATATCGACTTTTCCGGTGCCCTTCCTTCCATAGTGCATAGTACGCTCCAGATGCTGGAGCTCAGGAGCGTCGTAAGCCGGGGTCATATCGACGGTTATCGAATCCACATCGGGTTCGAAGGACGTCTGCAGGATAGGAGCGTTGACCTTGGTCGCGTTCAATTGCAAGTTTCCACCAACGACGGGAACCGGATGTCCGTAGGAATTAAGCAGAGCCGAATCATACCGAAGGCGCGAAAACGTCTGGCTGGTGTAGAACTGAGGGCCACCCGGATCGCCCAGTACTTGGGTGTCACCTTCTCCAATCGAAAATGAACCAATGTCATTGTGACTATGAGCGAGGGCGTTTCCACCGGCTTTTATCGTAACGGCGAAATGACCGCCTGGATAGGGTCTCGAAACTAGCACTTTCGAGAGTGAATAATAAGCTCGAAGCCCCATCAAACCTGTGCTGCCGGTTCGGGGTGCTGTATCGGCAACTTGAGAGTGAATCGGAAAAGCCGCCATCACGTCGTAGACAAGTTCCCCTTGCGGGGATGTCTGCTTAAGGTCCGTCACCGCACGCCCTGTAAAAGGGTCGACAATCCCAAAAACATCCTCGAGGTAGGTTACAAGTTGGCGATTGGGCTTCTCAAGAAACTTTGCATCGCCGAAATCCGCAACCACTCCGGGCAGCATTTGAGACTGAAGGCCAAAAAGAGCTACGGCTCGAACAATGGGAGCTTGAAAAAGATCCACCTGTCCGCTGGTTGCTTGCCAGATCTGCTCTCGCAATTCAGCAAAATTCGTCATCCCATAGTTCCAGTAGCCGATGCCCTCAACCGAATATCCATCCTTCGGAAACCCCATCAGGTAATAGGCGGAGTAGTGCTCCGCACCGGCTACAAACAAAGCGCGATCCTTACGCTCCTGAAGTACGGCCAGAGCTGCGCCCGTCACGCCATCCAGACAGACAGCATTCCAGTTACTCTGCCATTCGAGCCAAGGCTGGCCAATGCCCACCGAATAGGCCTGTCGCATGGGCGAAAAAATATTGCGTTCAAGCGCATTCATCGTGTTCCTGCGAGTGGGGCCAGGAAGGCTATCTCCCAATAAATATAATGTTTCAGCAACTATGTCAGCGAGCAGAGCCGAGTTTAATTCGACGAAATGCCGCCGGCCGCTAAAGCTATCAAAATTCGGGTCATTCTCGGGCAATGTCCAAGTAGGCTGCGCCGACAGCGAGTCGAGCAGTTCTGCGATACGGGGAAGAAATCTGCCCTGATTCTCGACACATTCAGCCAGCACTAGATGAACCAAAGGACTTTGGCGGCCCTTGAATAAATTATCTCCGCGGGCTTGATCGCCCGATCTCATGTTTTCCAGGTAGGCATCGTTGTCCCACGCAGGAATCGGATGCTGCAATATATCCGCTGCCATCCCTATCTGATAGCCAAATGTCGTCCTTAGAGTGTTCCATACTTCGCGGTCTGAGCAAGGAACCCCAAAGCCGGCCGGCGCCTCAGGAAGCATATTGGCAATTTGCGCGATTCGATCCGGGCTGAGATGGCCCGCGATGGCCGGAACACTCATGAACTGCATTGCAATCACAAGAAAAAGTAGGTCCCAGCGTTGTTTTCCGACAGCAGGCTTCACCACTAACCCTCTCAGCGCTATTCTATTTTGAGAGATTCATTCACCTGAGTGATCTTAAAGTAATCACGTTTTTTCCTATGCGAGGGCAGCTCACTACTCGCTGCTAGCTGTCTTCAGTGCTAATGCTCGCCGCCGATCGTCTATAACCAGTGTGTCTAACAACTTGCGGGTATAACACAGACTTGGGGCTGAAACGAACTTGCATTGTAAACAGACTCGTGACCACCTGCAAATGCCAAATAGCCGATCCGACCAAGCCTCTTCAAGTCAACCGTGCGTTTGGCTGGACGCATCGACTGATCATTGCAGCACGACCTCTGAAGAGGGGACGGCAAAGTGCAGAACTCTAGCTTCGATCTCTCCCGGCGCAATCGTATTTGTGAAATCGATACAAGTCTGATCGGCTCTCAAGTTTTTCAGAATATGTCGTTCATCTTCATTCATCTTCTTCAACAGAACGACAACACCTGCGTCCTGAATTGCCGTCGCAAGGTCGACCGACAACAACTTCCAGATATGAGGGATATTCTGTTCTACAAAGGAACGGTTTGCACCATGTATCGTTCCGTGCGTGATGACCGGCTCATATATTCTCAGATGAATACCTTTCCCTATTAATTTCTCGGCAAGTTCTACTGCAGGACTTTCGCGCAGATCGTCCGTGCCCTCCTTGAATGCCAGGCCAAAAAGGCAAACTGTAGTCTCACCTGTGCTTAGTACTGAATCTACGCACATTTCCAAATGAGTTCTGTTGCTAGGAAGAATGGCCTGGATAATCGGCAGCGAAAGCGACCTTCGACGAGACTCAGCAACTATTGCCCTAAGATCCTTTGGTAGGCAAGATCCACCAAAGGCAAAGCCCGGCCTCAGATACATTGGCGAAATGTTAAGCTTTGTATCCATGCATACAATTTCCATGATCCGCCGACCATCGACATTAAGACTTTCGCTTAGTTGGCCCACTTCGTTGGCAAAAGATACTTTTAAGGCGTGAAAGACATTGCAGACGTACTTGACCATACACGCCGTCCCTATATCTGTGTAAACAATGGGCGCGCTTACTTTTGAATAGAGAGCTGCAACCGTGTCTGCGGCCCAGCTTTCATTATGGCCAACCACCACCATGGGAGCTTCGTAGAAGTCTTGAATTGCCGTTCCCTCGCGCAAGAATTCCGGGTTGTAACAGAACTGGAGTTGAGATCCAAGACCTCTATCAGCAGCGCGCTCGAGAATCGCTATCAACTCACCTTCCACAATATGTGGTAGCACAGTGCTTCGCAATACCACGACGAATGGGGTATCACGGTAACGAAGCACCGACCCAATCGAACGTAACACTTCGCGCAAAGCACCCAATTTGATTTCGCCTGTTCGCTCCGAAGGAGTGCCGACACAGATCAACGCCAGATCCGTAGAACGGATTGCTTCCTCTTCGTCTGTTGTGGCGGTTAACCTGCCGCAATCTTTTCCCGCCCGCAGTAGACTCTCCAATCCTGGTTCAAAGAAGGGTGCGCGGCTATGGTTTACTGAGGCAACTTTGCGTTCATCAATGTCCACGCCGATAACCCTATGACCGTCCTGTGCTAAGCAGGCTGCAGACACACAACCGACATATCCTAACCCAAACACACTAACATTCATGATTCATCCTCCAAGGCAAGTTTCTTCGGTTGTCGCGACTGGCTGCCGCAATGTTGTGTTGATAAAGCGGCGACAAACAACTAAGCTATCGACCAAAAGCGTCTGAAGAAGGGACCGTTGCTGAGTCTCCTGTGTCTACCAACCTACATCTCAGAACCTCGCTTTTTGAATGGCACGGCGTGTCTACTATTCCGAGGTGGAGATGACTTCAAAAGCCGCCCGCGATTGGTACCTTCCGTAGTGCTCGAGGCACTTCTTGATGCCGGTTGAAAAGTTGAGTACCATTGCCTCCATGGTGTAGCGAGAACCGGATTCTCGTGCTCCATCTCGAAGCTTCGCCATTAGATCAGGACTCATTAAAACCTCCAGAATTGATGATGCAAATGCATTTGCATCATGGGACGCTAGGCGGCCATTGACGTCGTTTATGACATAGCTGATTTCTGGAGGATGCGTTGAAAGCCTAGTCGCCAATAGGGGTAAGCCGGCAGCAAAGCTATCTACGATCGCTAAGCCAGCCGTACCCGCGAGCAAAAAGGCGTCAGCCATCTTGTAATACAGTGCGCTTTCCCTGCCATATTTCGATCCCAAGTAGTGAATCCACGGCTCATGTGCAATCGCATTCTCCAACCAAGGGCGATCCGGGCCGTTGCCGATCAAAACAAGATGAAACTGCGGACACTGCTGCTTTACCAGCCGAGCGGCATCAAGCAACAAGGGCAAAGACTTTACCATGTGCAACAGACCGCAATAAAGGCCGATCCGACTGTCGTGTGCGCCAGTCAGTTCATACTTGGCCTGAGTGATGTCTACATCCGGTAAGCTATCGATGAGTCTTCGCAGTTCCGTGGTGTCAGTTGCATTCTGTACATTTGTAATTTTTTCAACCGGCATTCTTATCTTCTTTAAGTAATCGACAACCGAAGGGGTGTACGCAAAGTACCAATCCGCTTTGTTAAAAAGACGCTCTTTAATCCATTCCGAGGCAGCTACACGGTCAGGGTGCATGTTAGGACCCAGCCCCCAATATGCAACAGTCTTAATGCGCAATGCAGACAAAATCAACAGAGGATAATTGATCATATGCTTCACCTCCGATCGGACAATTACCAAATCGGCGCGGGCGATTTGTTTCCATAATGGCTGATAGAGCAGGCGATTCGTAACCCAGTAGGCATTGACTTTCAGCGCCCAGGCGGCCTGCAAGTCCACATTGTCTTGCCGAATTGCGTGTTCAGAATTTGGTTTGCTGTAGGCAACGACTAGGTCGATTCCTTCATACGACAATGCGGAGTGCAACTGGGTGAAGAATGGCACCCGGTAGTGTTTTATCCAGGGCTCAATAACAAGCACTCTTGGCCTACCGCTCTTCCCTTGGTTGCTGACTTTGAGTAATGATTGCATCGGATTCCTCACAATTCTTTAGTTCGTTTTGCTAGCATCGCCTTAATCTTCCTGATCTACCCGATGTTTTGCGACCTGTGAGACCGTTAGTGCAGCGCAGCATTTCGGTTAGTTACGTTATTGGAGTTGGGGGGCGGGGAGGAGCTGGAAGCATTCTTTGCTTTCCACATCTCCGTACCCCGCGCGCGTATTTCCTTCTTCGAGTAGAAGATTTCTACGTTCAGGAATTCGTCTCTCCGTTTTGAGTCAACCCCTGCGACGAAGACCTGTCGCCTGGGACCTCGGAGTTGGAACTCTCGCAATAGACGTTCTCCACCGGTAAGCCGGGATTCTATGTGCAGCGTTTTAGCTCCTGTAGCAGTGAGCCATTGGCGCAAATCTGTGGCTACGAACTCAGGGCCATTGCCTGAACGAAGGTGCTCAGGAACCCTCTTCACGACAATCACGGCCGCCAGCGCAGCGATCACCCGCTCGACCGGTTTCGTTCATATCGTGTCATCAGACACACCCTGCTGTGTTCATCAGGTTCAGCATCCGCACGGTGCGTCCATCAGGCATTAGCCAACCTGTCATCCAAATCGCTGGCTCAGGCTTGAATCTGCATCTTTGATCACGGGCGCATGTTTCATGACGAAGTACTTCCGCAGCCCTGTGATTTGCAATCCGATGAGCAAAAGAAAACGGGGATTATTTTTTATATATCTACTAGCCAACCTTCGCGGATCTCTCAACATACGCAAGAGCCAATGCATGCCGGCATCCTTTACCCAACTTGGTGCATCCTTGGAGTGACCGCTGTGAATATCAAATGCGGCGCCAACTCCAACCATGAGCTTGACTGGAAGCGTGCCACAATATTTCGCCATAAAGCGCTCCTGTTTGGGAGTACTGATGCCGCACCACAGTATGTCTGCATCAGCCTGCCGGACCTGTCGCACCAGATCTGCCTCTTCCTCCTCATTGAGCGGCCGAAATGGCGGGGTATACAGCCCAGTGATTTGCAGACCTGGGAACCGATCCGTCAACGCTTTCTTGAGGTCCTCCGCGACGCCTGGCTTCCCCCCATAAAGAAAATGCTTGTAACCACGCTCGATTGATATTCTGCACATTTCCGCCATGTACTCGGGGCCCGAGACCCGTCGAATGTTTGTGAATCCCTGTAGACGACCAACCCAGACCGTGGGCATTCCGTCTGGGATCGTCAAAAATGACGCATTCAGGATGGATCGGAGCCGCTCGTCATATTGCGCCTCCATCACTCCATGCACTCCAGTTACACAAATATATCCCTGTGATTGGCTTCCCAAAAGCATGTCGGAGTAATACAGAGCATCCGTCATGGAGATTGCACTCACCGTAACACCAAGTAGATTGGCGCGTTGCTCGCCTGCCGAACACCTTACCCTCAGACTCTTGCGACGTTCCTTACGCTCCATGTCTTCCATACACAGGAACCTCCATCTGCGAACTGATCCAGTCATAGGTCTTGCGCAATCCATCACGTAGGGCAGTAGACGGCTCCCACCCAAGATACTTTTGAATCAGAGTGTTGTCGCTATTCCGGCCATTGACACCTCTAGGTGCGTCGAGATTGTAGTTCCTTTCTAGTGTTATCCCAGCAAATTCCTCCGCGATATCCACGAGTTGATTGATAGTTACCATGTGACTGCTCCCGAGATTGATTGGTTCATGAATCTCGCTCTCCATAATTAGGCGCGAGCCCTTGGTACAGTCATCGATATACATAAAGCTACGCGTTTGATTGCCGTCACCCCAAATCTCAATCGCATGGTTCCCCGACAGCTTGGCTTCCAATACTTTCCTGCAGACGGCTGCAGGAGCCTTTTCGCGGCCTCCTGTCCACGTTCCTAATGGTCCGTAGACATTGTGATAACGGGCAACCCGGCATTGTAACCCGAAGTCCTCTTCAAAGTGGCGGCACATGCGTTCGCTGAATAGCTTCTCCCAACCATATCCGTCTTCTGCGAGGGCCGGATATGCATCCGACTCCTTCAATGGGATGACGTTTGCATCCTTTTGCTTGTCGCCGTTGTAAACACACGCGGATGACGAATAGAAAAAGCGGGAAACTTCGGCTCGCTGCGAGGCCATGAGCAGGTGCGTGTTGGTGAGAACACTCAACATGCAAAGCGCCTTGTTGTTCTCGATGAAGCCCATGCCGCCCATATCGGCTGCAAGGTTAAATACCACAGTAGCTCCGGCAATAGCTTCTTCGCAGTTTCTGAGGCTCTTCAAGTCCGCCGTAACATTTTCTGGACCGTCCGACAGTTGATACCATTCTTCAATCGGCTTGATGTCCACGGCTCTGATTACATCGACTCCGTCATCGATTAGATCCTTTACTAAATGGCCGCCGATGAACCCTCCAGCTCCACAAACTACGACCTTCTCATTGTTAAGAATCAAGACAAATTCCTCCTTGTTGGTGTTTGTTGTATCCTCGGTGTCAGACGCATCTTCCTAGAGCCACGCATGTCTTCAAGGATGTTGCCGCTGCGTATGTTCATCGCGCTGCTACCAGGATTGCGTCACTAGAGCCTGTTATTAACTTTGCACCTTTGTTTTAATGTTGATGAGGAATTTGGCTTCGGATTGTTCATGCTGTAGACATGGACGAGCGCGAGCGGCGGAGGTATCCGAGTGATGTGACGGATGAAGAGTGGCCCTTGGTGGCTCCTTATTTGACGCTTTGCTGTGAAGACGCCAGGCAACGAGATTATCTTTTGCGCGATGTCTTCAACGGGTGCGGTACATTGTGCGGACGAGTTGCCAGTGGCGCTCTCTGCCCAACGATCTTCCACCATGGAATGTGGCGTATCAGCAAGCCCAGCGCTGGATCCGGGCGCGTTGCTTTAAGACCATGGCCGAGGATCTGCGCCTGCCGCTGCGCGAGTTTGCCGGACGCAAAGGCCAGCTCACGACGATGATTGATGGTCGCCGCAGGTTAATAACAGGCTCTAGAAGTCCTGATTAAGAATAAGTGAGGACCTTGGGTCTTCGTTCGCTCAATTGCAGGTCCCTTCGTATGAGCGAGGAAGAATATGAAGTGTTCGATCCAGGCAGGCCGATTGGTCGCTAACGGTTAGCTTGCATGCTTGCCCGTGTTTAGACAATTTACTAGTTCAAGAAAGCAGCCAAATATAAAAATGTTTACAGATCGGCGACCGGCACCTCGCCTTTTAATGAAAGATGAAGACGAAGTAGGTCAGCAGAAGCGGCGGGAACAAACGCTAGCACCGCACTGCTCTTTTTTAGCCCGCCCTCCGCCCAACCACGGTCTCGATAAATTCATGTAGTTCTGCTCCTATGCGGCTCCAATCATACGCGCCTAAAGGTGCCACGCTACCACGGTTGGTTTTGAGCATCCATTCCTTGAAGTCAAGGAGGACCTGCGGGCAAAACTCGCCATCGTAGAGATAAACCCAGCTTGGTCCAACGGTGTCCCGTAGTTCGGGCAAGCTGCCCATATTTGGCGCAAGCACTGGTCGATTTCTAGACAGTGAGAGCAGCGCAGAGCCGCTGTTCAGGATATTTTTGTATGGCAACACAATCGCATCAGCGGAGTCTACAATTGCGGCAAGATCATTTTCGCTTATGGGATGCTCCCGGAAGTCGAGTGTAATGTTCGTCGCCAGCTTTGCCTTCGCTTCGATCGCGGCACCTAGCAAACGGTCCTCCAACATCCCCGCAACCAAGAGATGAACGCCCGATATCGATGAGACTGTTTCAACCAGAACTTCAATGTTTTTGTAGCGACGGATCCGACCGAAATTGACAAGCTGAATGTCGCCGGTCGACATCTCCCATGGCGTTTCCTTCGTGAACGTCGCGCCGCGGTAGTGGCCATGAACTGTCACCAGCGATTTACATGTGCGGACTTCAGGATAAAGACTTTCGATTATTTTGCGGGAATACTCAGAAAGGAAAACCACACCATCCAGAGATCGCAAAAAACTGCGTGTAACAAATGAAGTGGAATTGGAGGCGCCATGCGGCACCGCATTGTGCGCAACCCAGAATAACTTTGCACCCCATAGCAACTTGGCAATCTGAATGACGGCCAGTTCAACGAGAGACTTGATCAGCCCCATCTTTCCTTCTACGGCAAACAAACTGTCAGGCCAGTGAAGGAAAATGAAGTTCGCTCTTTGCAGACCAAACGAAGACCATCGAAATTCACGGACGGTATAACCTTGCTTGGAAACTGCTTGCGAAAACAACGCGGCGAATACATTTGTGTCGGTGCTTAGAGGTAGGAACGAGATAACAGTCTTTTCATATCCCGGACACGATTCCGCCATGGGTTGCTCCTTTAACAAGCTCCCTTTACCACCTTCTTACTTGAGGAGGTCAGCGGTTGACGGTAACATTTTATTCCGCGATTGCAAAACAAAAGTTCTCAACGTCATCCAGATCATGACACCCAGCGCTCCGTCGGTAGCCAGACTCGACCACGCCGCGCCGCGCCAGCTATAGGCCGGGATGAGCCACAAATTTAGTAAGAAATTCAGTACTACCGCTGCGACTTGACCGGCTGTCCTGTAGCGCTGCAGTCCCGCTCCCGTCAAAGCGCCTCCAGCAATCTCATGTACGCTGCGAAAGATCGGAATCAAACACAACCACCGCAATGCTTCCGCTGTTTCGACAAAACCGCGCCCAGCGATTCGCGGCACTAGCGGCGACAGGAAAAACAAGCCGGCGGCCGCCATCAGTGAAACAACAAAGATGCGCTTCCACAAGCGCCCCGCCAACTGTGCCGCTTCCTCCAGGCTTTCTGTGCCTTTGCGAAAGAGGCTGGGCATGGCGGCAGCTACTAGGGAGTAAATCGGCATCGTGGCGATGTCCACCGCCCGATAAGCGAGAGTGTAGATGCCGTTGGCAGCGTTCATGTCATAGTGACTCAGCATCGCCTTATCCAGGTCGTTGTATGCTGAGGTCGTCGAGTTGGCGAACGCGAAGCCCATGCCTTCCGTCAATCGCCGCTTCATCAATCCGAGCGAAAAACGCGGCTTACCCATCTGAAACAAAATCACGCTCACCGCCACAGCCGATCCAATCAGGGAAACGATCATGGAAACGAGCGCCCATTGCCAGGCAGTGGTCCGATGCACAAGCAGCAAAAGCAGGCCGGCAGCGAGAGTTCGCAGGAAATTCGTCAGCAGATTGAGCAGCGCTGTGATCCGCATCTGCTCAGTGGCCTGAAAGACGAGGGCCGCACAGGTAGTGAGCTGGGTGCCAAAGCAGTTGGCTAACGCGGCCAGCAAAACGACAGCCGCACTTGCCGGATTCAACAGACGGCTGCCGGCGAGATACAAAAGCGCAACCATGATGATGCCGCCGCCGGTAGTGACCAGCAACATGTTGCCCCAATAAAGTGCAAACGAACTTCGGTCGATGCTCACGTAGCGCAGCAGAACTGTGCCCGTCCCTAGTGTGCCGTATCGGGCGGTAAGATTTACGAAGGCGAAAGCGCCCGCGAAGATACCGTATTCATACGCTCCTAGCAAGCGAGCAAGCATCACGAAATAGAGGGCTTGCAGGACATAGCCGGCGCCTTGCCCCGCAAACATCCAGCCGGCGTTGTGCGCGAGAGAGCTGGTGCGGATAAGCCGCAGTTCTCGCCATATTCTATGCATACACGGGTCCCATCCGGATCCTCTTTGCTTTTTCAGACCAGCTCCAGCCGCTTTTCAAATCTCCGACTTTAACAATCTTATAGTCTGAGCTTTGATTGCCAAGGGCCGCTTAGCTGTCGGTTGACGTCTTCCGTTTGCCGCTGTCGCTGCCCATCGCTCACATCCATCCTGGCGAACTCCGACTTCCTGCTGTAGAAGGCTTACGGCTCGTCTCTTGCTTCCGGCACAAGCCCGTCATGTTCACTGCTGCCTCATCCCGGTTCATTACCCAACCAACCATTCCGTGTGCTTCCTCTTGTTGATACTTCATTCCTTCTCCAACTTACGTGCAAATTCCAGTTCTATCTGTTCTAGGTTTTTCGGGTAGGCTATCGACGCGGGACCAATGTCGATTTCACATCGAGCCTAACCTGCAAAGCTGCCGGCGGGCTCTATGCGTTTTGGCGGCTTCGAGACCATTTTCTGAACGCAAGAGATAAAGACTGCTCTTCTGATTCGGTCTCAAGGATTGCCTCCAATAGGTAATCGACTGACGCAGCTGGAGCATGCCGCTGAACTATCCCACGCCTCGTAGTCAAGGTTAGCGAGCCAGCAATCTTCCGCTTCTTGGCGTTGGATACGCAGCTCCTATCTATGAATCATCTCGAGTCGAATGCGCTTAGCTTCCTGAGATAAACCAGCGCAGGCAAGCACGTACAAGATCCAGGCCAGATGGTTTGGGACCATTAGCGTAAGGGATGCAATGTTGATAACGACGGTTACTAATACCATGCCGAAATACCATTCGGACGCAGAGGAACTTCCGCCGCGAAAACAAATGAACGCATCCTTGCTTGCACGAACCATCGAATAGACTACGGCAGCTACGCCAACAGCTCCAAGTCCCAACCATAGATCTAGAAACCCGTCGTGGGCCGCAGGGATGATCCAACCCTTGGCCAGGGACAGGTTCGCCGATTCGCCTTCCAGTCCATGCCAGAATCCGTGAATTCCGTAGCCCCAAAAGGGACGTTTCATAGCCGCTACAATTGAGAGACGCCAGATTACCGTTCGTCCAGTGAGGGTCGGGTCTTTACCGAGCAGCGCCAAAATGGCCGCATAGTACTGGACGACTGCGAGAAAGCCCGCGACCGCAGCGCCACAAGAAAAGAATCCGATGAAAACTACATCCTTGGCCTTATACCGTTTCAAATACTTGGTGGCGCCTACGTACACAAGAAGACAAAGGACGTCTACCCAACCTGTACGGGCTTGAGTCATGGCAATCAATAACAGCGAGAGAAGAATGTAAACGGTGTTCGCAATTTTAAGGAGCGGAGTAGACGGGGAAATATAGAATGCCGCCGAAAGAAGAAGAACTACGATCATGGCACACAGATTCTTCTCCGCAAATATTCCTATCCAGGATCCCAAGATCGCTTCTTCGTGAACAGTCCCATACTGAGGGAACAGCAATGCAACAACGATGCTGGGAACGATAACAACCCAGCCGAGAGTGCAAAACAGTTGCATCTGACGCTCAGCATCAAACCGTGCGACCAGATAGAATGCAAACCACATGTTAATCGCTGCTAGCATGGCGTACTTCAATGAATCCAAAGGAAATTGCGACCAAACGACAGAAGCAAATGCGAGTATTGTAAGGAACACAAAGACCTTATTGTTCTTAGCAACTTTGAGCGCTCCGGCCGGCCTCGAACAGAAGAGGAGAGCACAGACCGATAAGACCGTCACTAGTTCTAACCGAGTTAGTCCCGCGGATTGATCCGTCATTAGAGAAGTATAGGAACCGTCCATATCGTTATTGCGGCTGTACGCATCCGGGCGGATCGCGCCGGCTACGGCAAAAAACACGAGTGGAACCATCAACACCCAAGTGACTGCGAGGCGCGAAACGGGCCGTTTTTGTGAAACAGAAATTGTCTGCATGGATCCTCAGCCTTTTCGTATCGCGTTGTCGATGAAATGCCGCATCTGCTCCACAAAAACCGAAGTGTCAAATTGCTTGGCGTGTTCCTGAATGTCGGCCGGGACGAAGCTGTTCTCAACCAACTCGAAACGCAAGATTGCTTCCACCACCGACTCAACTGTTTGTTCGTCAAAGAATATACCAGTGTTAGATCGTCCGCCTGTGTCGCTAACTCGCACAGTTTCCAAGGAGCCACCATGACCATAGGCGATCACGGGACGGCCGTAGGACTGAGCTTCAACTGGCGCAATACCAAAATCTTCGTCAGCGGCGAAAAGAAACGCACGGCAGTTCGCGTAAAGTTCTGGAAGATCTGCGTCCGGCACATAGCCTAGAAATTCTATTGTCGGGCCGGCCAGGGCCTTCAGTCTCTTTTCTTCGCGTCCGGTGCCGACGACCAAGAGACGTCGCTTCAGGGTATTGCACGCAGCAATCAGTAGATCAATGCGCTTAGCGCTTATCACTCGCCCGACTGAGAGAAAGTAATCACTGCGATTCTCTGAGATGTAGCCCTGGCGTACATTGACAGGAGGATAAATCACGCTGGACTCGCGACGGTAATACTTGTGAACCCGCTGCGAAATATATTTTGAGTTTGCAATAAAGTGATCGACCCTCTGCGCGGCTCCAAACTCCCACATGCGCAAGTAGCTTGCGCGCGCCGTGTAGAACAGCTTTCGAACTGAGGAAAGTGGTTGCAGCGCCTGCGCGTATTTGTCCCACCACATCCTTTCGGGAGAGTGACAATAGCAAACATGGATGGCCTTTTGCGCAACGTTCACACCTAACGTAACGGGCCCGGCAGAACTGATCACCAGGTCATAAGCACTCAGATCCAGAGACTCGATGCCCAGCGGATACAAAAATGCCAGCTTTTCATGCATCATTCGGAACCAGAAAAAATCGTTCAGGAAAGTCGTGTAAATGTTGCGATTTCGAAGGCTGGCAGGAACCGTCTCTGCGACTCTGTAAATAACGAAAATGTCCGCCTGGGGATAAAGCAGCGCTAGTTCCTCTATGACCCTCTCTGCCCCGCCCAGCGCGACGAATCGTGGGTGGATAATTGCGACTCTCAGATATCAACTCCTCGTCATAAAAAGTGTTGGCTTAAGCTGAGTCAGCAGGCACGAACGAAGCGGACGGAACAAACGTTACTGACGAAGCCGGCGAATGGCTGGCCGAGTAGAGCACGCACAAATCGTTCATTTGCGGAAACTCTTGTCAATGCGCAGCATAGACCGCAGCAGTACCAGCGGCGCCGGCAATTCCTGCTGAGCTTGAAATAACCAGATTCTTAGCGTAGCTAAAGGGAACGTAGAGTATGTCTCCGGGTAGCATCGCAAAGTCCGGTTGCTTGCCCTTCTGAATATCTCCGAGAGATATCTGCGTTTCGGTGTGATCGGACTTGCGAATAAGCCGCGTATGTCCCAGTTTGGCGGTCTTTTGCGCTCCACCAGCCAGAGACAACGCCTCCAAGAGAGACATTTTAGATTCGTTATCGGTCATGGTGTATCCGCCTGGGCGATTCACATCGCCCAGGACGTAAACGATTCCAGCCTTTGGAACCACGATAGTGTCCCCCGGGTTCACCATCACTTGATCTTCGATCGCTTGCTGAGCGTCGTTACTCACTTTATAAGCGACCGGCTTTGTCTGATCCCCATGCCGTTCCACAAAAACAGTGCGATCAGCGAGTTCACTCAGCCCGCCGCCGAGTGCGATCACGTCAAGGATTGGGCGCGGAGTCGCAATCGGATAAGCACCAGGGTTGCGAACCTCTCCTATCAGCGTTACTTCTTGCGTCGCATATTGGTCAACCACCACTGAGACCTCTGGATGGTTGAGGAAGTGAGAGCTCACGTACTTATCACCGATTACTTTGGCAGCTTCGGCGGGAGACATATTCATAACCCGCACGTTGCCGATGCCTTGAACGGGCACCTCCCCCGCGTCCGTCACGCGGGGAGTCTGTTCCATTTCCGGCATGTCCAAGACGGAGATATGAAGCTCATCGCCAGGACTTATCAAAAGGCTGTTATTCGAAGGAGACTGCGCGAGTGCCGCTCCAGGAATGACTGCCAACCAAGCGGCTGCTAATACCGGCCAAGTTTTCATTTCATACCTCACTGTAATAGCTCGTGCCTTGATAGCCATAAAACTGGCTGAAAGACGTGGAGTTTCGACTTACGTCGTTTACTACGACTTCGACATTTCGACCTTCGACATCATGAAGTATGCGATACGCACGTTCGAGGCTCATTTGAGTGCTCTTTCCGTGGCGGGTGACTAAAAGTGTCTTGTCGGCGAGACGTGCCAGGATCAGTGCGTCAGTTACGGCAAGCACTGGAGGGCTGTCGATCAAAACATAGTCATAACTTTCGGACCATGCTTGAATTAGCGCTTTCATTCGATCTGAACTGAGCAGCTCCGCGGGATAGCGCACAGCAGAGCCGGCTGGTAAAGCCGAAAGCTTCGGAAACTCGGGAAATGGCGTTAAGATTGCGGGTTCGCTGGACGTTATAAGCGCATCGCTAAGGCCGCGTTTTTCGTGGTCAATCAACCCGTAAGATTGTCGCTCAAATCCCATATAGCCCGACAACCCTCCGCTGCGCAAATCGGCATCGATAAGTAGAACTCGCGATCCATTCAGTTCCAAAACCGCTGCGAGGTTCATGCTGAGCGTGCTTTTGCCCTCTTTTTCACCTGCGCTCGTAATCAGAATTGTCTTTGACGGAATGCCACTCCGAGGGAGAACCAATGAAGTACGGAGTCCACGCAACGCTTCTACGTAAGCTGAGTTGGGACCGTCCAGAACTGCCAACCTGCCTACCTCAGTTTCTTTACCCCCACTGGCAAGTTGCCGGCGAAGGTTTGAGGCGAGAGCTCCTAGACCGCCGTCGAGGGTTTTGCCGGCTGTTGCTGGAAGCACCGCGAGGATGGGAGCGTGAAGTGCTTTCTCGATCGTCTCCATACCCTCGATTCGGTTGTTAGTAGCCTCATTAAAAAGCGCGCTCGATGCTCCAATGAAACAGCCTATGAACAGCGATAGCCCAAGACAGATGAGTATATCAGGGAGCGGCTTCGCGGGAGTTTGGCCAGCGTCAACTACCGATACATTTGACGAACGCAGCCCTTCAATGACTCCCGCCTCTTTGAGATGAGAGTAAAGCGTTTGATATAGCCCCCGTGCATCTGTAGCTTCTTGCCGCGCGATAAGAAGCGCAATGGCTTTATCATTCTGATTGTCGGCAGTCTTGCGTTGCTCATCGTAGACAGTGCGGATTTTGTCTTCTACGACTTGCGCCGCCTTATAGTCGTTCGACGCCCGCTCGCCGATTCGATGTACCTCTGATTTGATCTGGGCATTGATCGAGTCGAGACTTGCCTCCTCATCGATCAGCTTGGGATTTGCAGATCCGTACTTCGACGAGTCGGACGCGACTTGGCTCGCCAGCGCCGCCTGCTGAGTACGTAAGTTTTGAAGCAGCAGAAAGGAATTGTTCACAGCGGGGGATTCGCCGGCGAGCGACGAGCCTGCCAAGCCGGATATCAACTCTGGGTCGCCATTCTCGACGGATTTGTAGAGAGCTCCCTTAAGTATCCTGTTTGAAGTGGCCGCCGACAATCCTTGCGTGGCTTGCTGCAATCGGTCCAAGGTTGCGCTGTACGCCATCTCCTTGCCTTGTGCATCCGAAATGCCTAAGCTGTATACACCCGATTCGCGCTGGAGTTGCTCAACCTTACCCTGAAGCTTCTCGGCTTGCTTCTTGATGTCATCAAGCTGGACAGACAGCCAACCGGACGCCTGACTAGTCGCCGCAATCCGGCTCTGGAGGGTGTAATCCACTAGCGATTTCGCTAAATCATTCACCACTGCGGCCGCAATCTTCGGGTCAGTGCTTGTGTATCGAATATGGATCAGGCGCGTCCCGGATTCGGGTTTGATCTTCAAATGCTTCTCGAATACTTTGATTGCGTGCTCTCTCCGGCGCGGAGCGTTCTCCAGCGTGGCGTTGGGCGGATCCAGTGTACTTTTGGGAGTAAGTAGATCAAGTGCCCACGCAACTGGATTGAAGATCGCCCTATAGTCCTCGGTGCGCTCGAGATCCAGATCTTTGATCACTTTCAAGGCCAGGCTGTCGGATTCCAGAATCTTGGCTTGCGTTTGAAGACTGATATTGGCGCTTAGGGCGTCGGCAGAATCCGCTGAGTCCGGCGATGGGCCTGTCAGATTTTCCAAACCCAAGCCGTCCGTCACTGATTTTTGAATCTCTATCTCGCCCTCTGCCCTGTAACGAGGCTTGATGAAGAAATAGATGCTGGCGATCACCCCGAGAGCGAAGCAAATTGACACCGCCCAGGCAATCTGTCTTCGCCTCCTCTTTAAGATGAGCAGAAGACCTTGAATGGTTAGTTCGTTGTTGCTTGTTAAGGCTAATTCGTTGCTCATTGTTACACCTTCCACACTGGTCGTTGACGACTTTACCTGGTAAGACGATCCAAGGTGACATTCAGTCTAGCAATTGGCTAGTAGCACCAAAGACAGAGAGTAGTTTGCGTGCGGCCACTGGCAAAGCTCTGATTGCATTACTTACGAATCAGACTAACGTCGCCGGGACCTAAGAGTCTCGTTTCTTTCTTGCGTTGCGTCCGCTCGATACATCGGTGAGAAAAGATGTCTTATTCTCAATTGGAGGGTACTGGCGGCCACGATTCGCTTTTCCTTCCGAATCACAAGCTGAACAGGTGCCGATCCGAAGAAAAATCGGCGCCTGTCACACGTTCAGGCCACTTGCCGGTCAAGGAGCTCAACGTCCTTCGGAGAAACACTCACCGCTAACGATTTATGAATCAACTCGACGGAGATAATGAGACGTGACGCTGAGTTGTTGCGAACCAGCTTGCCCTCGGCACCAGCCAGCGCACCGCGCACCACACGCACGCGATCCCCTTCTTTTAGCAAGGGTAGGACCGAGTATTCGACTCGCTTGTTAAGAATCGCGCGAATGCTTTCAATCTGCCAGTCCGGGATTGGTAACGGACCAACGCTGTTTCCGACAAAACCTACGATGCCAGGTACCTTGAGAACTTGGAGCCGACCGTCTTGAGCCAGATCC
>Ga0302326_10010475_pt1 | contig 20095 bp, 15 predicted proteins | sample Palsa_T0_3_FD_202264 | JGI IMG/M metagenome (GOLD analysis project Ga0302326, IMG submission 202264) | Peat permafrost microbial communities from Stordalen Mire near Abisko, Sweden - Palsa_T0_3 | ecosystem: Environmental > Terrestrial > Soil > Palsa > Peat permafrost | place: Sweden: Abisko...
CAAAACGAAAACTGCACTTGCTTAGAAGGCTGCCTCACGATCCCATGCGAAACCGCAATGGCCGCCACCGAGTCCTGCGACATCAGCGCCTGCAGCAGTTCGTGTAACTAAGAGGCTAGCGACCTGGGAGGAGAGTTGCGGGCTGCTGGCGCTGTCTGGCGACCTGGGAGGAGGGTTGCGGGTTGCGGGCGAGCGGGCTTTGCCCCCTTGCCCCCCCAGGAGTCACGCGACAGGCCACGTGAGCGTTGAGTCAGTTCGCAGACGGCGCAGCTTTGCTTACGTCTACTTGGCTGCTGCGGTCGGGGAGGCCCTCGTCGGTGAACGACTTCAGCTCTTCGGTGACGATGCGCAAGTACTGCTGCTTCACGTGGAACGGCAAGAAGGCGCTCTTGAAGCCGCTCGTGATGATTTGCTTGAGCTCCGCGAGGCCGAGGCCCATGTCCTTGTGACACGCCCACAGCTCCTTCGACACGGTGGTGTCGGTGACGAGGCGATTGTCGGTGTTGACGGTGACGCGCAGGCCCAAGTTGAAATACAGCTTGAGCGGGTGGCTCGCGAGATCGCGAACAGCCCCCGTCTGCACGTTGGATGATGGGCAGCATTCGAGCGGGATGCGGTGGTCGTTGACGTAGTGGAGGAGGTCGCCGTTTTCGCGGAGGCGGCAGCCGTGGCCGATGCGGTGCGCGCCGCAGACGTGGACGGCCTGCGCGATCGACTCGGGCCCATACGCTTCGCCGGCGTGGATGGTGACGTTGATGTTGTTGTCCCTGACGAGCTGGAAGGCTTGGAGGTGATGCTTGGCGGGGTGGTCGTATTCGGCGCCCGCGAGATCAAACCCGACGACGCCGCGATTCTTGTAGGCGACGGCGAGCTCGGCCATCTCGAGGGAGCTCTCGGGCGACACGTTGCGAATGCCGCACAAGATGACGTTCGACTCGATGCGCAAATCGGTCTGCGCGGCCCGAAGACCCGTGAGCACCGCCTCGACGACGCGGGTCAGCGAGAGCCCCTTGCGCGTGTGGAGCATCGGCGAGTAGCGCACCTCCATGTAGCGAACGTTCTCGCGCGCGGCGTCCTCGGCGAGCTCGTAGGCGGCGCGCGTCAGCGCCTCTTCGGTCTGCAGCACGCGCAGCGTCACGTCGAACGCCTTGAGGTACTCGACGAGCGAGCCGCAGTTCTTCCCGAGGTTCATCAACCGCCGGAGACCGTCCGCGTCCGTTGCCGGGAGCTCGACGCGCTGCCGCTCGGCGAGGTCGAGGATCGTCTCGAGGCGGAGCGAGCCGTCGAGGTGCACGTGAAGATCAGTCTTGGGGAGCTTCTCGACGAGCTCCAGCGGTATCGACTTACCCATGACGTAGAATACCACATCGTGAAGCCCATCGAGCTGCTCGTCCGTAGTCAGGTGTGGGATGCAGAAACGAAGCGCGCGTTCTTCGCGCACCTCGAGAAGCGCATGAAGGACGACGCGCGGATCGACTATTGCCGTCGCAAAGCGGACTTTCTCGCGCGCGACGCGCGGAAGACGCGGGCCGCGCTCGTGCTCATCGAGTGGGCGCTCGCGACGTTCACGAAGGCATCGAGCACCCCGCGCGCGCACGCGCTCGCGACACGTTCGGAGCTCCTCCGCGCCCTTGGTCAGCGGGGGAAGGCGGCCGCAGCATGGCGCGCGGCCCGGCGACTCGACCGCACGTTCGCCTGATAGTGTCAGGCGCCATGGCGCCGGCCCTGACTGACGCAGTGAAGCGCCTCTTGCCGTGGATGGTCGCGGTGGCCTTCTTCATGGAGGCGCTCGACACGACCATCCTCAATACGGCGATCCCCGCGGTGGCGGCTGCGCTCCACGTCGTGCCGCTCAGCATGAAGTCGGTGCTCACGAGCTACACCCTGAGTCTCGCCGTGTTCATTCCCGTGAGCGGTTGGGTGGCCGATCGATTCGGGACGCGCGTCGTATTCGCGTCAGCCATCGGCATCTTCACGCTCGGGTCGGTCTTGTGCGGGCTGTCGAGCGATCTTCACGTTCTCGTCGCGTGCCGCATTCTCCAGGGGTGCGGCGGCGCGATGATGGTCCCGGTCGGCCGCCTCACGATGGTGCGCGCGTTCGCGAAGTCGGAGCTCGTGCGCGCGATGAGCTTCGTCGCGATTCCGTCGCTCGTCGGCCCGATGATCGGCCCACTCGCGGGAGGGCTCATCGTCGGGTTTCTCCACTGGCGCGTCATCTTCTTCGTCAACTTGCCCATTGGGCTGCTGGGGCTCTTCTTCGTCTACCGCCACCTGCCCGACTACCGGGCCGCGAAGATGGACAAGCTCGACTGGGTCGGGCTGTTCCTCTTTGGCACGGGCATCGCACTCTTGTCGTACGTCCTCGAGATCTTCGGCGAGCACACGTTGAGCGGCCGGGCGATGGGCGGCCTACTTGCTCTCGCCTCGGTGCTGCTCCTTACCTACGGTTGGCACGCGACGCACGCAGCGCATCCGCTCTTGCGGCTCGGGCTGTTTCGCATCCGGACGCTCCGGGCCTCCATCCTAGGGAGCTTCGGCACGCGCCTCGGCGTCGGCGGCATGCCGTTTCTCCTGCCGCTCCTTTACCAAGTCGGGCTCGGCTACACGCCCATCCAGTCGGGCCTCTTGATTCTGCCGCAGTCGCTCGCGGCGATCAGCTTGAAGATGACGATGCCTCTCATCCTCACGCGGTTCGGCTATCGGCGCGTGCTGCTGACGAACACGGTCCTCCTTGGTCTCCTCATATGCCTCTTCGCGACCGTGGGCCCGCACACGTCCATCGTCGTGATCTGCCTTCAGGCTGTCGCGTTCGGGTTCCTCTCGTCATTGCAGTTCACGAGCATGAACACGCTGGTCTACGCCGACGTCGCCGAGGCCGACACGAGCATGGCGAGCACCATCGCCAGCACGATGCAGCAGATGTCGATGAGCTTCGGCGTCGCCGCCGCATCGCTCACGACCGCCCTCTTCATCCCCGACCGCCTTCGCTCCGAGCCGACGGAGATGATCCACGGCATCCACCTCGCGTTCCTCGTCCTAGGCGCGCTCACCGTGCTCTCGTCGCTCATCTTCAGCGAGCTGCACGAAGAAGACGGCGACAGCGTGAGCCGCCACACGGCCGGGGCCGCGGTGTAGTCGCCCTCGTCTCCACGGGCAGGTCGCGCTATATTGGCGTCGAAGGAGCCCCAGATGCGCGTTTCGAACGTTCTCGGTGTCGTCGTCGTGACCAGTGTCATTCTCGCCGTAGCGTCGATGTCCTCGATGTCCGCTGCCGACTCCGCTAGTCCGTCACCTCCATCGATTGCGTGCGCCGGCGGCAAGCTGACCGCCTCGACGGTGAATGGGTGGCGCATCAACGGTGCGGCGCCTTGGAAGTGGGACCAAGCAACGACCGCTCCCACCTTCACCAACTGCGATCACGACAATCACTGCGACTCGGCGAGCTTCGTCGGCAAGGCCTGCACGGGAACCGTGAAGGCGTACGTCTGCACGTCGACCACGTGCACGTCGATGAGCGTCGCCGTCACCGGCACGTGACCGTCAGGGCAGCTTGACGTTCTTGATCTCGGCGTTGTTCGGGTCGAGACGTTTGGCTTCGTCGAGGTGAGTCTTGGCGTCGGCGTTGCGCTTCAGCGCGACGAGCGACTCGGCCGCGATCGCATGCGCGGTCGCCGCGTCCTCCGCGTTCGGCTCGCACAAGAGGGCGCTCTCGGCCTCGAACACCGCGCGGTCGTGGTCTCCGAGGGCGGCGAGCGCGCGGGCGTAGTCCATGTGGACGTGCTCGTCGTAGATGGCGACGAACATGGCGCCCTCACCAACCTTGCGCGCCTCTTCCCACTGCTGCCCCTCGACGAGGTGCTTGAGGAGCGCGGCCCATAGCTTCGGATCGTGCTGATCGATCAACGCGGCCTTGCGCAGGATGTCGATCTCGTCGGCCTCGCGCTTGTCCTCCAGCGCGAGCTCGAGCAGGTTGCCGAGGGGAGCCTCCTGCGTCGGGTCGAAGCGATAGGCCGCCTCGAGCTGCTTCTTGTACTCGACCTTGTCCTTCTTCATCTTCGCGATGATGGCGAGCTTGCCGCGCACCCAGTACCCGTCACCGCCGAGCGACTGAATCGCGGCGATCTCCTTCTCCGCGGCTGGGATGTCCTTGCCCGCGAAGCTGAACGCGAGATAGTGCGCGCGCATGTTTTTCGGGTCGGTCTTGAGCGCCTTGTCGAGCGTGGCCTTGGCGTTGTCTTCGTCCTCCTCGCGGACGTACGCGATGGTGAGGTCGACCAGCGCGTCCCCGTCGTTCGGGTTCTTGGCGACGGCGTCTTTGGCCTGGTCGAGCGTCTTGGTCATCCGGTGGTCGGGGATGAACTGGCCCTTGTAACGCTCGAGGCGCTTCATCTGCCAGTCGTGGTAGCGCCGGTCGTACTCGGCCGCGGGCACGCCGAACGCGTTCTGAATGACATCGGCCGTCGTCTGGTTCTGCCCCCAGAGCTCGAGCGCCTTGACGACCTTCGGCATGCCGAAGGTCTCGACGGTGAAGACCATCATCTGGCTCGCGGCGTAGTACGCGACGGTGATGTCCTCCGCGCTCTCGGCGTGCGTGAAGACGCGGTTCATATCGACCGCGCCTGGCAGGCGATTGTGGCTCAGCGCGACGTAGAGCTCGGGGTCCATCTCCCGCTGCCACTCGGGGCGCCGCGCGATCGTCTCGTATTCGCTGAGCCCCTCGGTGAACCAACGCGGGACATGATTCTTCGAGAGCTGAATCGCAAAGACGTGCCCGAGCTCGTGCCAGAGCACGTTGCCCCAATTGAAAGGCTCGGCCCCGGGCCCCATCGCCGCGATGACGTGACCGAAGCAGACGCCCTGGAGCATGCCGCCGGGCAACCCGCTGATGCGCACGTTGAACTGCTGCCGCGAGTCCTTGATCTTGCCGTTCTGCCCGGGCTCGAAGATCTCGATCTGCACGGGCTGGGCGGGCACGAAGTTGTAGCGCGCCTTCATTGATGCCCACGCCTCGCCGAGCATCGGTGTCACGTAGCGCCGGAGCACGGGCTCGGTCTTCTTCAAGTAGCGAATCTTGAAGGGCCCCTCGTCGACGAGATCGTAGTCCTTGGCGAAGTTCGACTCGAAGAGATCGAGCGTGTTGTAGACGTAGACGTTGTACTTGTCCTTCGAGTACGCCTTGTTGAGCGCGAGGAGGCCGTCTTGCTCGTCGCCGCGCCGCGTCTCCATCAAGCCGAGTTGGGCCCACGCCGCTCCGTCCTCGGGGTCGACCTTCACGGCCTCCTTCATCATCGCGATGATGTCGTCGTAGCGGTGCTCCCACTCGGCGTACTCGGCGACCGTCGAGTAGAAGGTCGAGTACTCCTTGTCCCGCGTGAGGGCTTCCTTCTTGGCGTCCTCATAGCCCTGGCGATCGTCGGCGAGAAAGCGCGCCGCGGCCTTCAAGCTCCAAAGATCGAGGTCGTTGGGATCGGTCACAAACCCCGCGGCGATCTCGCTCTCGGCGGTCTTGATATCCATGTCGTGCAAGGCGAGCCCCGCACGGACGGCGTGGGCGCCGACGTGCTTCGGGTTGATGGCCAGCGCGTCCTTGATCATCGCTTCGGCCGCGTCGAAGTCCATCGTCTGGGCGAGCTTGATGCGCGCCATGCCGACGATCGCGTCGGGGTTCTTCGGCTCGAGCTTGAGCACCGCCCTCATGTGCCGTTCGGCGCTCGCCATGTTGAATTTGGTGAGCACGAGGCCCGCGTGCCACATGTGGGCGCGAATGTTCCGCGGGTCGTCCTTCTCGGCAGTGCCGTACGAGTCGTCGGCGTTGTGCCACGCGCGCATGAGCTCGGTGGCGCGACCTACGAGCGACATGCCGATTGAATCCTCGTCCTTGATGGTGTCGGCGCGATAATCGTTGGGGAGCGTCATCAGCGGCACCTCGGCGTCCGTTCGCTTCCCCATCAGGATGAGGAATTCGCCGAGCTCGAGGCGCACCTCGCGACCGCCTGCGCCCGTTGCGCCCTTGTTGGCCTCGAGGAGCCTGATCGCGTCGTCGCGCTTGCCCGTGTGAAAGAGGATGTTTGCCTTGAGGGCTGCTGCATCCGCGGCCCGTCCCGCCGACGCGAGCTGCCCGCACGTCGCCTCGGCTTCGGTGTACTTCCCTTGGAGCGTCTGCACGCGTGCGAGCTCGGCGAGCGCATCGCCACGCGCGGCGCCCGTGATTGCCTTCAGGACTTTCTCGGCCTCGGCGTAGTCACCTTTTGCGAGCGCGTCGTGGGCGGCGGCGAGCGGGCCCGTCGCGGGCACGTACGTGTTGCCGTGCGGGTGAGCCGACGACGAGCCCGACGCGGACGCCGTCGTGAGCAAGTGCCCACCGCCTCCACCGTGTCTCGGTTGCGCGAACGCGGTCGCGAGTGGAAGGCCGAGAGCGAGCGCCGCGAGGGCTACCCATCGCGGCGCGAGCCGCGGACCAGAGGAGCTGTCTTTTCGCACCCGGGGAGCATAGTCGACAGACAAGCTCTGTCACACGCTCACTTCGTCGGGGCGGTGCTCTACCTCCCCGCGCTCGTCGAGCACGAGGACCATCTCGACCGCATCTTCGTCGTCTGGGTAGTACTTCTTGCGGAGCCCCATCGCGAAGAACCCGCAGTCACGGTAGAGCCGGATTGCCGGCCCGTTCGAGCGGCGCACCTCGAGCAGCACATGCCGGATGGCGCACTCTCGCGCATAGGCGAGCGATTGCTGCATGAGCGCGCGCCCGTAACCGCGGCGACGGAGCTCGGGGTGCGTGGCTACGTCGAGCACGTGCAGCTCATCGGCGACGTGCCACGCGAGGAGAAACGCCACCGCGTGTGGAGCGCCTCGTTCGCCTCGCGCGACCCACATGCGCGCCCATGGGCGTGCGAGCTCCTCACGGATCTGCGCCGCATCGAGGCGCCCGCCGCGCGAAGCGCTGAGTTTCTTCGGATCGCTGATGGCCGTCCCGACGCTGCGCTCCGAGAGCCTTGGGCGAGACTCGCGGAACGACGCCGTCTCGATCGCGAGGACGTCGCTCACATCCGCTTCGGTCATGCGCTCGACGATCACTACGGATTTTTATCACGCTTCGCGATGGTGCGGTGTTGCGGCAGCGAGAGCACGCGCACGAGGTGCGAGAGCGTGCGCATCGAGCGCGAGCCGGACGGTCCCGTCCCCCCGCACGATGGCCCCGGCGAACGGCCCCATCGCTGCGACGAGCGGCGTGAGCGGGCGGACGAGCAGCTCTTCGAGCGTCAACGCGGCATCGACCGTGACTTCAGCGAGCTCCTCGCCGTGGACGGCGAGCTCGAGGCAAAGGGGACCCGGCGCGCGCGGGCCGTCCCCGATGCACGTCGTGAGATGGGGTGCACCCTTGCCGCTCGGCACACGCTTCACGTTGGCGATGTCTGCCGCGAGCAACGCGTAGGTCTCGCCGCCAGCTTCGACCCAAAGCACCGTGGCAAACCCGCTCTCGACGGGGACCTCGACCGCCGCGCTGAACCCTTCGCCTTTTCGGCTCGACAGGTGAACGCGGCCACCGAGCTTCTGCACCGCCCCGAGCGCGATGTCGAGGCCGATGCCACGACCGGCGAGCAAGTCCGACGCGTCGCGTGTCGTGAACCCGGGCAGAAAAAGGAGCGCGAGCAGCGTGTCGTCATCCGCGCGCTCGGCGAGCGCCTTCGCCAACATGCCTGCAGACACCGCGCGACGCCGCACGTCTGCGGCATCGACCCCCGCACCATCATCGGCGATGGTGAGGCGAAGGCGCCCCGTAGACTTCTGCGCCGACAATCGAATCGTCCCCGCGCGCGGCTTGCCGGCACCCTCGCGCAACGCGGGCGGCTCGATGCCGTGCGCGACGGCGTTGCGCGCGATCTGCAAGCAGGGATCGAGCAGCGCCTCGGCGAGGCGGCGATCGACCGTCTCGTCCGCGCCCGTTTCGACCACCGTGACCTCGCGCTCGCTGCGCTGTGCCTCGGCGCGTATCGCTTGGGTGAGGCGCGCGAAGAGCTGTCGCAACGGCATCTGCCGCATCGCCGATAGCTCACGCTTCGATGCAGCTTCCGCATCTCGCAGCGCGCCTTCGGGTCGGCGAACGCCGGACGAAGCTTCCTCGAGCCGTTCGCTGGCGACCGCAAGCGAGCTCGCGACCGTGCGGATCCTAGAAAGCGCTGCCGCGGGGGCGCCCCAGGGTCTCGGGGGTCCGATCAGCCGGAGCGCTTCGGCGAGGTCGGCGCGCAGCCCACGCAGCTCCGCGCTGCGTTGAAGCATGGTGAGGGCCGACTGCGCCATCGCCTCGCGTGCGACGGAGACGGTCGTGGTTCGCTCGAGCAGTCTGTCGACCGCGTGGGCTTCGACGCGAATCGTCGCGTCATCAGCGAACGAAGGGCGCGGCTCGTCGGTCGGCGCGCGAGGTGGTTGTGTCGATGGCGCGAGTCGGCCGCGCGAACGAAGGGAGAGCAGCGCACCTACGGGATCGTCGAGCAGGCCGCCAAGGAGCCCGCGCCATCGGGCAGCCTCGGCGAGCGCCGCCTGCGCGGTCGTGAGGTTCGTGCTTCCGCCCCGCAACCGCTCTTCGAGGCCGTGGCAAAACCACGCCATCGCATCGTCGCCCACGGCGCTCGCCGCACCCTTGATCGTGTGCACCTGACGGTACGCGAGCGCAGCGCCGTCGGTGGGTGCCAGCGATCCGCTAAGCGCTTCATCGATGCCCGCAAGACGATCGCTCACCTCGGCGAAGTACTGCGCTCGAATGGCCCCTTCGACCGCGCGCGCCGAGAGCGACGGCGGTGGTATGGGCCACATCGTCAGACCCTCCGACGGCGACTCGCCAGCGAGCAGGCGCTCTTGCGCCCGTCGCATCAGATCGGCGGCGTCGCGTGCCGCACGTTCCTCACCAGCAGCGAGCCTTCGCTCGAGGCGAGAGACTTCCTGAGCGAGCGCGCTCTCGTCGGCGAGCCCGAGCGATCCTTTGAGGGCGTGGAGTGCGCGCCTCGCCTCGACCAGCTCGAGAGGGTTTCGCTCGAGCGCCTCCAGATGCCGCGCAATCTCGAGGAGAAGCAGCCGCGCGAGCTCCGGGTCACTCACGAGTCACTCTTTGTCTTTGTTGTCGACGTCGTCGTCGAAGAGCGAGCGCACGAGGGGCTCGAGCATCGGGCGCAGCGCATTCGTCAGCAGCGTGCGCGGGACGCGACCGCTGAGCGTTCCGAGTGCAGAGACGAGGGCGCGGGCATGTTCTGTCGCCTGAGCAATCGCTTGGGCCGTCTCGGGATCGCTGCCCGTCGCGCGACGAAGGCGCTCACCGAGGTCGCCGAGGGCCCGCGCTGCTTCGCCGGCAGCCGCAGCAGCGACGGATGCGTTCTGCGTCACGTCGGCACCGTGGCCGCGGGCGTCGTCGAAGCGTGTGCCGAGTGCTCCGACCTCACGCGAGCACTCGGCCAGCGTTCGCGCGACTTCGCGTGAGGCTTCGGCCCCGCGCTCGCCGTGCGAGCGCACCACGTCGCTCACGAGCGAGAGCGGCTTGCCCGAGACCTCGCCGAGACGAGCACCCTCGAGCCCCGCGTTGAGCGCGACGACGTTGAGCCGGTCGAACGCCTCTGCGAGCCGCCCCACCTGACGCTGAAGCTCCTCGGTGCGCGCGAGGAGCGCGCGGGCTTCGTCGGTCCCCGCATCGAGCGTCGCTCGCTGCTTGGCGGTGCTCGCGACGGCGCGCTCTGCCGCGTCGGAGGCTTGGGTGGTCGACTCTTGCGCGCGCGCGTGCGAGGCCCAGAGCGCACCTTCCTCCGTGATGGATCGCGCTGCCCCTTTGCTCGCGCCTTCGCCGCGACGCCACAATCGGAAGAAACGGTTCTTCGGCTCGCGCGGTTCGGCCATCTATCCCTCCCACCGCACGTTCGTCTGCAAGCTCGCGAACACCGCGGTGAGGTCGAGCGTTCGCGCCAGAGCCCCAGCGAACATGACTCCGCCTTCCGTCGCGAGATCCACTTCGAACGAGCCGGTCGACACGACGTCGCAGCCGAGCAGCCCGACGGGCTCGCCGAGATAAAGGCAGACGAGGAGCGGCGTGTGCCGCGATTCACCGTCGGTCCCGACGACGGGTACGATCTCGCCGCCGGTGTGCGTGATGCCGAGCAGCTGCTTGGGGGTACCGGGCAGACGCGAGATGGGCGGACACGCCGTGATGCGCATGACGACCGATGCGGGCAGAAACCGTAGAGCGCCACCCTGCTTGACGACGACGCCACCGCGCTTCGTCACGCTCATGCGGCCCTTCGTCGCACGAGCCGCGCTTCGATGAGCTGGAACAAGATGCGACACGCATCGAAGCTCGATAGGTGACTGGCGATGATCACCTCGCGCACGGTGCGCTCGCCGTCGATGGCTTCGAGGACGGCACGCTCGGAGCGCGCGAGCGCCTTCTCGCCGCCCATCGAATCGACCGACGCAGGATCGGGAAGGAGCACCTGGTCGAAGCTCCCGAGCCGTGCCTCAATGACGCGCCACTCGTCGACCCGACGAAACCCTTCCATCACGACCGAGGCGACCGGCATCGCGAGGCGAGCGCGCTCCGCGAGCGTCGACGTCGCACCATGCTTGAACTCGAAGCGCCCGGCTTGCCAGCGCAAGAGCTCGTAGATGAGCTCGCTCGACTGCTTGGTGAGCGCTTCTTTCAGCTGGTTCTCGGTGACGCGCCCAGCCTCGACCAGCAAGTCTCCGAGGAGCCGCGCGGGTCGCGACGACGGACCGCTGGCAGGGGGATTCTGCGAGCTGCGGACGAGCTCATCGAGGTCGTCCTCCGAAACGAGGCCTCCCTCGAGAAAGAATCGGCCGAGACGAAACTCGTCGCCGGCACCACGCGACTGCACGAGGTCGACGAGGCCGCCTCGCATGTGAATCGTCATCTCGCTTTCGGCGTTCCAGATGAGGAGCAAGCCGGTTTGTGCTTCGAGCTGAAGGAGCTGCAGGACGGCACCGATGGGAATGGCACCGAGATTCCCACTGAGGACGACGCTCGCCTTGTCGGCCAGCTCGACGCCGCGCACGGATCGTGCGAGCTGCGCGAGCTCGTCTTGCGCGAGCTTCGACGTGAGCGCTTCCATGATGCGCCCTTCGTCACCGAACGCGCTTTGCGGCAGCCTCGCGACAAGCGGCGCGAGGACGTTCCCGAGCTGGGCGGCGAAGTCTGCGGTGGCTCGCGCGCGAATCGCGTTGTCCTCACGCATCGCTGGCGAACGCGTCGACAGCGGAATGTCCGCCTCGTCGAGCACGAGCGGGGGCGTGTGCACGAGCTGACCTGCCGCGACGCGCTTGAGCGAGTTTTCGATCGCAGCGACGAGCGCCTGCGCGTCGAATGGCTTGGTGATCGCGTCGATCGCTCCGGTCTGCTGGACGAACTGCTCGCGAATGCGATCCGTCTTGGCGCTCATGAGCAACACGGGCAGCCGCTTCCACTCTTCTCGTGCGCGGATCGCTCGACAGAATTGAAAGCCGTTCATCATCGGCATCACGAAGTCGAGCAGCACGAGATCGAACGGTTCTTCTGCCGCCGTGAGCGCCTCGACGGCGAGCTGCCCGTTGGCTGCCGCCGTCGCTTCGAAGCCGTGGCGTTCGAGGATCCCGCAAACGACTCGGCGGATCGTGGTGCTGTCGTCGACGACGAGAATGCGTGCGCCCATGGCGTGAGGGAACCAAATCTACTACAGCCCGGGATTCGTGGACTTGCTCGTTCGAGGCGGCACGATTGTCACGTGCGACCCACAGAACACGGTGATCCGTGGGGACTTGCTCGTTCGGGCGGGGCGGATCGTCGCCATCGGACGTGGGGCGGAGCGCGCCGCGCTCAAGCCTGCACGTGTGCTCGACGCGGCCGGGTGCGCAGTGATTCCAGGTTTGATCCAGGCCCACATCCACCTGTGTCAGGTGCTCTTTCGGGGGATGGCCGACGACATGCCCCTCCTCGAATGGCTCCAGCGCCGCATCTGGCCGCTCGAAGCCGCGCACGACGAAAAGAGCACCCGCGCGAGCGCCGAGCTTGGCTTGCTCGAGGCGATGCGGGCGGGCACCACGACCGTGCTCGACATGGGCACCGTGCGCGCGCACGACGCGATCATGGACGCGTGCCTGCGCTCCGGCGTTCGGGCGATCAGCGGCAAGACCATGATGGACATCGGCGAGGGGGTCCCGCGGGGTCTTCGCGAGACGACGCGGTCTAGCCTCGACGAAAGCGAGCGCCTCTGTCGATCGTGGGATGGCGCGGGCGAGGGCCGTCTTCGATACGCTTATGCGCCGCGCTTTGTCTTGTCGTGCAGCGAGGAGCTCGTGCGCGGCGCCGTGTCGCGCGCTGCGTCGCACGGCACGCTCGTTCATTCGCACGTCGCGGAGCATCCGAGCGAGCGCGCGGCCGTGCGCGCCGCGCTCGGACGCGACGACGTCGAGGTTCTCCGTTCGTGGGGCGTTCACGGTCCGCGTGCCGTGCTCGCCCACGGCGTTCAACTGACCGATGCCGAAGCCCGTGAGGTCGCGCGAGACGGCACGCACATCGTCCACTGCCCCAGCGCGAACCTGAAGCTCGGCTCCGGCATCGCGCGCGTCGCCGATCTCGACGCATTGGGCGTCTCGCTTGCGCTCGGTTGCGACGGTGCGCCCTGCAACAATAACCTCGATCCGTGGCAAGAGCTTCGCCACGCGGCGCTCCTCGCGAAGATGCGCTCGGGGCCAACGGCTTTGCCTGCGCGCCGGGTGCTCCGCCTCGCGACGATCGACGGCGCACGTGCGCTCGGCATCGGCGCCGACACCGGCTCGCTCGAGATTGGCAAACAAGCCGACGTCGTCGTCGTACGCGTGGATCGCGAGCACGAGGAGCCAGGCGGTGACGTCTACGCGCGCCTCGTCTACGCGGCAAAGTCGAGCGACGTAGAGCATGTCCTCGTCGAGGGTAACGTCGTCGTCCGCGACGGCGAGCACACGCGCTTCGATCGTTACGTCGTCGTGGAGAACGCGCGAAAGCAGGCGCGTGCACTCTTGCGTCGCGCGCAGCTCTGAGCGTTTGGCGCGAACCAGGATCTACGTAATCGAGCGCCCCTCGGCGTCCTCGATCTGAGACAGCACCACGGCGAGAGCGTCCTTCGCCCGCTCGAGCGCCACGCGGTCGGCTTCCCACTTGGCGTACGCCTTCTCCGCACGGGAGGTCTCACGCGCGAAGGCGCCCTTCGCCTCCGCAAGCTCGGTGCGCAACGCCGCAGTCTCGGCGTCGAGAATGAGCAAGCGGTCTTTCGCCGTCGCTAGCTCGCGCTCGAGTTGCTCCTTCACCTGTGAAAGCTCACTGGTATGTCGCTCGAGCTCCCCAATCCGCGCAGCGCTCTGGGCGAGCTCCAGCTGCTTCGCTTCGCCGAGCTGAGCGAGATCCGCACGGAGCGCGGCGACGCTGTCATCGCGCTCCCGAGTCGCCGCCGACACCCGTTCGCTCGCCACGCTCTCCACCGCGGCGACCCGTTCATCACGCTCGTGCAGCGTCGCCGTGATCTTCTCGTCGCGGTCCTGCAGCGCAGCAGCGACCTTCTCGTCACGGTCCCGCAGCGCGCCGGCGACCCTCTCATCGCGGTCACGCTCGATCGCGGCGACTTCCTCCGTACGGCGCTGCTCTGCGCGTTGCGACTCCCCCGCGTGCTTCGACTCGAGCTCCGCTTCACGTGCGGCGAGCTGTGCGCTCGCGGCATTTCGCGACTCTTCGAGCTCCGCCTCGTGCTTGCTCTGCGCGACCGCCGCCTCGTTTGCGTGGCGCGCGCCGAGCGCCTCCTTCTCTTGAGCGTGCTCCGCCCGCACTCTGCCGACTTCCTCCTGGTGGGCGCGGTGCAGCGCACCCAGACGGGAATCGCTCTCGGCTTTCAGCTCCGCTTCGCGGGCTGCCAACGCCGCGGCGAGGTCCGAGGTCGCCTTCTGCTTTGCGGCGTCGAGCTCGGCTGCCTTTTCCTGTTGTGCCGTTTCCAGGGCAGCAGCCGCTTCGGCTTGCTGTTTTGCGAGGGCCCCCTCGTGGCTCGCTTGCGCGGCAGCCGACGAGGCCTCGTGGGCTGCCGCGTCCTCGATGACTTTCACGCGGGCGTCTTCGAGATCCTTCGTGCGCGTCTCGAGCTCGGTCTGCAGCGCCGCCTGACGCGACTTCGTCTCGTTGAGATCGTTGATGCGCGTCTCGAGCTCGCCCTGAACCTTCGTGAGGCGGCTCTTGAAGTCTTCCGACGCCTTCTTCGCCTGGTCCTTGTCGCGCGCGAGAGCCTCGAGGCGCTCTTTTTGCTCTTCGAGCTCGCGCAGGGCCACGAGCATCTTGTCGTCGAGATCGGCCTTCGTTCGCTCGAAAGCGAGCGCCTTCTCGCGAACGTCGACGATCTCTTTGTCCTTCTTCCCGAGTTGTTCCTTGAGAGAGAGGATCTCCTTGTCCTTCTTGTTGAGCGCTTCGCGCAGATCGAGGAACTCGCGGCTCGACACACCGCTCTTGCCGGCCGTCGCGAGCTTGCCGCGAAGATCGTCGAGCTCGGCGTCGAGCTTCTTTTGCTCGGCTTCGATGCGCGAATCGAAGTCGGCGCGAAGCTGGGCTGCCGCCTCGTGGGCTTGGGCGAGCTCCCTCTCGAGCTCGGCGACGCGGCCGTCATCCACCGGCGCGGGCGCTTCGGGCGGTGGGGCTACGCTCTTTTTCTTGGCTTCGGCTGGCGAGCCGTTCTGTGGTGCGTCGCCGTGCGCAGGGGTCGTCATCTTGCCGAAGCCACCCTCGATGAACGCGTCGATGTCCTCATCGACGTTCTTCATCTTCGGAGGCTCGGAGGCTGCCCGCTTGGGCGAATGCGACACGCGCTTGGGCGACGCGCCCGTGCCCTGCTCGTCGACTACGAGCGTGCCTTCTTCTTCGAGGTCGATGCTCGAGATCTGGATCTCGTCCTCGATGACGATGCCCGAATCGCCTTGCGGGCTCTCCCCTTCCAGCTGGATGAATTGATTGATGTGCTGGAGGAGCTCCCCGAAGGCGATGGGTTTGTGGACGTAGTCCTCGGCGCGCGTTCGAAGCTTGCGGTGTTGATCGAACGTCTCGTCGCTCGACTCGGTCGACATGATGATGAGCGGGACTTCCTTGAGCTTGGAGTCCTTCTTGAGCTTGTTGCAGACGGAGAAGCCATTCATCCGTGGCAGCTCGATCGACAGCAGGATCAGGTCGGGTTTTTCGGACGCAGCTTGTTGCAGCCCCGCATTGCCGTCGTCTACGACGGAGGTCGAACAACCGAGCTTGGCAAGCTCGCTTCGGAGCTCGGCAGCGAACGCTGCATCACTCTCGAACACGAGCACTTTGGTCGACATGAGCGAGCGCCCAAGGGTACATAACGGCCCGGGAAAAGACTAGCGCTTCGCCTTTTCATCGTGGCCGCTCTCGCCGAATCGCCGGTCGAGCTCGGCGAGCACGCTCGCGAGCGCAATCCCGCGGTGCCGGAGCCCGACGATCAAGTGATAGACGACGTCGGCAGCTTCGGTGACGACGCGCGAATCCGCCTCGCCGTCGATGGCGCGTGATAGCTCGTCGGCCTCCTCACGAAGCTTTTCGCCGATGCGTGCGGCCCCGCCATCGAAAAGGCTCTTCGTGTAGCTCTTTTCAGCGGTGCTCGTTTTGCGCGTCTCGAGGGCTTCTTCGAGCCTGAGCAAAAACGGAGCGCGAAACGCGCCTTCTTTGCCGAAGCAGGATTCACGGCCGGTGTGGCAGGTTGGTCCGTGCGGGTGGCCGAGGTAGAGCGCGGCATCTTCGTCGCAATCGAAGCGAACGTCGCGCACCTCCACGAAATTCCCGCTCGTCTCGCCTTTGACCCAGGGTGCCTTTCTCGAGCGGGAAAAGAAGGTCGCGCGGCCCGACGCGCGGGTGCGCTCGAGCGCTGCCGCGTCGGCATAGGCAAGCATCCGCACTTCGCCCGTGAGATCGTCCTGCACGACGACGGGCATGAGCCCTTCGGAATCGAACACCATCACCCGAGATGCTACACCCGCGAGACAATGTCGAAGACACCCGAGCTTGCATTCGCGACGCCACGCAAGCTGCCGCGTCCTCTCGACCTGCGTGGCCGCGTCGTCGTTCTCGATGTCGCGTTCGCATCCGAGGCATCGGGCGGCGGCTTCGACAAGCTCACCAAACCCTTCATCGAAGGGCTAGGCAGCCGCCTCGCGGCGTGGATTGACCACCACGACCACGTCTTGCACGAAAAGTATGCCGTTGACCCTCGCTTCATCCTGGCGACCAAGGCGGAGCATGGCGCATGCCCCGAGATGGTGACGCCGGAGCTCGTCGCGCGGATCGGCGAGGTGGACACCATCGTTTGCCACACAGACTTCGACGGCCTTTGCAGCGCTGCCAAGTGGATGTGTGGCGGGCGCGAGCCGTATCCGGGAGCCGACGACGACGCCCGCGCGATCGACACACGCATGGGCGTCCCAAGCGCGATCGCCGATCGATTCGACCGCGCGATTCGCGGTCGACCCCGTGACACGGCGCTGCTCGGCCTCATCGTGAGGCACCTCGCGAGCGGGCTCCGCGACGCGTCCCTGTGGACTCCAATCGACGAGGCATCCTCCAAGCTCGGCGCGCTCGAGACGGAGGCCCGTAAGGCAGCGGAGGGGTACATTCGTTTGCAGCTGTCGGGTATTGGACACGCGAAGACCGCGGCGTTCGTGGATGCGACCGAGGCCCACGGTCGCTACGACAAGACCCTCCTGTTGCTGCTCGGCCAGAAGCGGGCCCAGATCGCCATCGTGCTCGACCGCGACACGCTCACGCTCGCCGCACCGTTCGACAGCGGGATCAACTTCCTGTCGCTCCTCGACCTATCGGGTGGGATGCCCACGCTCGTTTCCGTTCCGAAGACCGGAATGGCAGAGGTTCTGAAGCGCGTGGGGCTCGGCGAGGACGAAGCTGCAAAGCTCGCATGATCGCGCGGGAAACCAACTACCCCGCAGCCCACGTCACTGTAAAGATGCTAGCTAAGGTGCCGAATTGTCACCCATTCCCGGTTGACCGCGTCGCTTTCGCCGTGGTACTCGCGTTCCACTTCAAACGACCGAATTCCGTCGGCGCAAACGCGCCGAAGCGCATATCAGGGGCGGTGACTCGAAATGGCGGCAAAAGCCTGGGGTGCACAACAGAAGAGCGTCGAGGAAATCTTTTTCCAAAACGACTCCGTGTCTCTCTGTCTCATGATTCACCGGCGCGCCAAGACGATGCGCGTCATCGACTTTCGCGCGGGTCCGAGCAACGCAAAGCGCATGTTCGTTCTCGCCCTTGCGCAGCGTGAGGGTGTGGAGAAGGTCTACACGCTCGTCGAGCGCGACGAGGTGTCGACGTGGATCAAGCTCGGCTTTGCGCGTGAAGGCAACATCCCCGGCTTCTACAAGCGAAGTGACGCGTTCTTGCTCGGTTGCAGCGTCGCCACGGCCGCGCGGTCCCACAGCGAGATTCGCATCGCGGTGGCCTCGGCCGATGAAGAGATCGTCGAAGAGGAAGTGCCGATTGATTCGCACGCGCTCGAGCTTGCCGAGCGCACCATCGTCCACGGCAAGAAGGCCGCGAAGGCACTGACGGGCAAGGCCCTTCCCAGCATCAAGATCGCCGAGATCTCGGAGTCCGAGGCGAAGAAGCAGGTCGCGGCGGCCATCAAAGCCAACCGCGCGCTCACGGGTTTCGAGCCTTTTGGCCGGGATGTAGAGCGTCGCTACTACACCCTGAGCGGGCGCGGCGGGTACGAGCTCGTTCTCTCCACTGAATCGCAAGCTTGCTTTGGCAACGCGTTCGTCGAGATGCTCACGCCTCCACGCACCGACAACGAGCGGCTGGCGGTCATCAGCGCGCTGCGCGCCATGTGCGAAAAGATGCTCGCTGAGGGTGCAGTGAGCTGCTTTTCGCTCGCGCCATCCGACGACGTACCCTTCGCGACGGCGTTCGCGTTCAACGGTTTCCGGCGCACGGGGCTCCTCCAAAACCACCTCCAGGTGGGCAACGCTCGGAAGGACGCGATCATCTGGTCGCGCCGTCTCGCGAACCCCGCCGACATCACGTAAGTCTCGATTTCCCTTCGCGAACGAGCAGCCGCTGCCCTAGGCTGAGTGTTCGTGCGTTTCGAGATTGTCCACGAGTTCGAGATCCCGCTCGACGCAGTCGAGCTTGCGGTTCTCTCACCGGATTTGTTCTCGAAGCTCAAGTCGCGGATGAACATGGAGGAGGTGACGCAGAAGGAGCACCGCCTCGAAGATGGCGTTCTTCATCGCCGGTGGGCATATCAAGCGAGCGTGCGTGTACCCGTCTTCGCCAAGAAGGTCGTGACGCGCGAGATGCTCTCCTGGGACGAGGCATCGACCTACGATCTGAAAGCGCACGAAGCTGCGTGGAGCGTTTCGCCCATCAAACCCGAGTGGAAGAAGTACTTTCAGGCGGAAGGGAAGTTCAAGCTCGTGCCGACGGGGGAGGGCACGACGAAGCGCATCGTCGAAGGCGAGCTCACGCTGCGCATTCCAGTCGTGCAGCGGATGGCGGAGCGCGCGATCCTCGCCGAGGTGCGCCGGATGTTCGAGGCCGAAGCCGAGACGCTTCGGGAGATGGCAACGCTCGTATGAAGAAGCTCGCGGCGTTCTCGCTGGCTGGCGTTTGCGTCGCGACGATGGCGCACGCGGATTCACCCGAGCCGCCGCGCGCGCAGCGCATCGACGCGATTGGTCGGAGCGCGGCGAGCGAAGATGGCGTGGAGGCCATCCGGATCAACCCCGCGAACCTCGGATGGACGCCGTCATGGGAGGCGCGTTACGTCGGCGTCGCGTGTGACGGCACGCAGATGGTCAACTGCGGTCATGTGCTCGAGGCGGTGACGCCGCTATGGTTCGGATTCTCGACGGCCGCGCGCATCGACTACGTGCTCGCGCCGAGCACGGCCGATCCCATCTATGCGAACGCGAGCTACGCATGGCTCACGTGGGGTCTCGCGTGGAGGTGGAACGAGGCGTGGTCGTTCGGGGCCTCGATTCAAGGCTCGCTCTCGGGCTCCGAGCTCTTCAATGGCCTTTTTGGCGTATCGCTTGGTGCGAGCTTCCGTCCCGATTCGCACGTGGGTCTTTCGCTCGTCGTTCAAGATCTGAACCGCCCGAAAGGGCCACCGCTGCCGAACGGGCAACCGCTCCTCGATCGCAGCTACACGATGGCGGCGGCATTTCGCCCGACGGGCAAACGCGCGCTCGAGATTGCGGTCGACGTGCGCTACCTCGAAGGCGCCGACACACCGAACGGCGATCTGTGGTTGCCGCGCGCCAGCGTCGCCATCGACATTCCAAATGTGGGCCGAGCACGTGGTGACGTCGCCATCTCGCACATCGACAATGACGCGCTTCGTGGCGTCACGGCGAGCCTCGGGCTCGAGCTCGCGCTGGGACCCTTCATGGGCGGGTACCCGACGTTCGGCGGCGGCGCGGTCTTCGGAAGTGGCGTCGGCGGGTCGGACGTTGCGGGCTACGGGACCATTTCGTTTTCCGGCGCACACCAGCCAGGCCTCCCCCAAGTCACGCGGGCCGTGTCGATTCGCCTCGAGAGCACGCCAGGTACGCGTGGCCACGTTGCCCTTCTCCGTAAGCTCTGGCGCTTGTCCGAGACGCCAGCCGTCGGCGCCGTCGTTCTCGTCCTTCGCGCGGAGCCAGCGGACTCATACGCGCACGCCGAGGAGCTCGCCGACGCGATTCGCCTGCTTCGCGCCCGCGGCAAGAAGGTCTTGTGCAGCCTCGAAGACAACGGCGCAAGGTCGCTCTATGTCTGCGCGAACGCCGATCGCATCGTCGTCAACCCCGCTGGGGGTGTTCGGTACGCGGGCCTCCGGTCGCAGTACTTTTACCTCGCGGGTCTGCTCGAGAAGATCGGTGTGAAGGCGGAGTTCGTTCGCATCGGCGCCCACAAGAGCGCGCCCGAGGAATTCCAGAACGAGCACGCGTCACCGGTCGCCGCGGCTGACCACGAAGACTACTTGCACAACGTCGAGGCAGTGTTCGTCAAGAACCTCGCGAACGGACGCCGGATGAGCGAGGCGCGTGTGCGCGA